>OLOZ01000620.1_pt1 | contig 30284 bp, 26 predicted proteins | sample 1673021 | NCBI WGS metagenome assembly OLOZ01 (sample SAMEA3136747, study PRJEB25190) | human gut metagenome | biome: human gut; feature: human-associated habitat; material: faeces | place: Austria | collected 2013 | reverse complement strand
GGGGACTGAAAATCCCCGTGTCCTTGGTTCGATTCCGAGTCTGGGCACCACTTATTTATAAAAATAATCTCTTGCTGACTCTGTCCGAGGGATTATTTTTTTCTGACTTAATTGAAGATGTTATGGCGGCTGTTTGTTTCTGAAAAGGGGGAATAGAGATGAATCTTCTGGCTGTATTTAGCCTTGCGTTGTTGCCGGTGAAAAGTGTCAGAGAAGGAATTATGCTGGGTATGGATTTTAGACTTCCTATATGGGAAAGTTATTTGATGGTTGTGTTAGGTGTATTATTGCCTGTTCCTTTTCTTCTCATTGTTTTTAATGTTATAGTACATCATTTTTGTTTAGGTGAGAAAATCGGAAGAAAACTACCTGTAAAGAAGGAGTTTATAGTGCTGATATTGACATCTGTACCTTTTCTTCCCGGTATGACATGGATAGGGGCAGCAGTAGCTGCAGTCTCAGGGGTGTCAATAAAGAAATCTCTGGCAGTAATCTGTCTCGGGGCTCTCGTGTCAACCGGGACAGCGTTGGCGATATCGTTAGCATAGGCAGACGGGGAGGTAAAATGGCACAATTATATTACAGATACAGTACGATGAATGCTGGTAAATCTATCGAAGTTATCAAAGTTGCGTATAATTATGAAGAACGAGGAAAACGGGTCTTGGCATTGGTACCGGGTATAGATAACAGATATGGCAAAGGGAAGATAACTTCCCGTGTGGGTCTGAGCAGAGAAGCGACTATAGTTAACGAGAATACAAATATATTAGAGATATTCATGCGCGAAAATGACAGGAAGACTATAGACTGCGTAGTGATTGACGAATGTCAGTTTCTCAAAAGACATCATGTGGAAGAACTTGTGGAGATAGTAGATAGTTTTAATATACCTGTACTGGCTTACGGTCTAAAAAACGACTTTAAAAATGAACTTTTTGAAGGATCTTATTATATGCTTATATATGCTGATAAGATAGAGGAAATTAAAACAATTTGCTGGTGCGGAAGAAAAGCTACTATGGTAGCCAGAGTTATTGACGGAAAGTTTGTCAAAAGCGGTGAGCAGATTATGGTGGGCGGCAATGATATGTACGTCTCTCTTTGCAGAAAGCATTATAATGAAGGGCGTATAGGCCCTAAGGAGTGATGTGGGAGTTTTTCCCCTGCCACGTATTTCTCTGCTTTAAGGTTTTGTGAATCTTATTTAATATTGTTCGTTTTCTATAACTCCATGAAGGTGAGATCAGCGTTGATCTGGGTGCATCTCCGGAGATTCTATGAAGTGTTATATCGGGAGGTATTAGTTCAAGTGCTGATATTATAAGATCTATATAATCGTCAATATTTTCAAATGATACATAGTCGGGATACAATATTTCCATTTGAGAACCTTTGACAAGGTTGAGCATGTGGAGTTTTATCCCGAATATTTTTTTTGAGCAAATATGTTTTACAGAATCAAGCATCATACTTTCGGTTTCTCCCGGGAGTCCCATAATTAAATGAGTTACTGTTCGTATATTTCCGGAGATCAGCCTGTCGACAGCGTCATCGTAATCTTTTACCGTATAACATAAATTCATCTTTTCTGCGGTTATTTCATGAATAGTCTGAAGACCTAATTCTACCCACATAAATGTTTTTCTGTTTATTTCTGAAAGAAGATCTATGATGTCGTCGGACAGACAGTCAGGTCTTGTTGCTATGGCGATTCCAACCACATCGGGATGCTTTAGGGCAGCATAGAATTTGCTTTTGAGTTCTTCTACAGGAGCATAGGTATTGGTATGGCTTTGAAAATATGCTATGTATTTAGCTTGTGGCCATTTATCAGATAAAAGTTTTATCTGGCTGTTGAGATCTGATGTTATATCTCCTGATCCGGAGGCAGTATCTCCTGATCCACTTGCCGAACAGAAAAGACAGCCGCCTGTTCCTTTGCTTCCATCTCTGTTAGGGCATGTGAATCCACCGTCAAGGGAGAGTTTGACTATTTTTCCCCCGAACTTTTTCTTGAGGTATGTACTGATGGTGTTGATCCGAAGTTCCTGACCGTCAGAACTGTCAAAAATCAGAGGGGTATGGATATTTTTCATTGTCGCTTTCTCCTTTAAAAATTCGTTATAAGTTCATTTTCAATAGTTTAAATATATGATATAATAAACCATTATGATTGTGAGTAACAAGTGTTTGTTGGAAAATGAAAAAAATTTCATACTGGAAGATGATTTTAATGAGACTGTCAGAAAGCCCAGACTTTTACTGCACAGTTGCTGCGGACCATGCAGTACAGCTGTAGTGGAACGGCTTGTTGATGAATTTGAGATTACAGTATTTTTTTATAATCCGTGTATAACGGAAGAACAGGAATATCAAAAAAGACGTGCTGCTCAGATAGAGTTTATAGATCAATTCAACAGAGAGAATATCGGAATTGCGAAAATAGGCTTTGCGGAAGGAAATTACAGACCTAAAGAGTTTATAACAGCGGTAGAAGGGCTGGAAAATGAGCCTGAAGGGGGAGCGAGGTGTCGTGTATGCTTCAGCCAGAGACTGGAAAAAACTGCAGAAAGCGCAAGTCTTTCGGGATATGATTGTTTTGGCACAACATTAACGGTGAGTCCTCATAAAGATTTCAAAGTGATTTCCGTACTGGGAAGAGAATTAGCGGCGCGGTATGGGATTTCATTTCTCGACAGAGATTTCAAGAAAAAGGATGGATTCAAACGTTCGGTGGAACTTTCGAAAAAATATGGACTGTACCGCCAGAATTATTGTGGCTGCAAGTATTCAAAGCGTGAGGGAGATGATTGATATGCATGAACTGATTATACCTAAGAACTATACACCTTTTATTGATTATATGGAAAGTCAGAGGGCTATAAAGAAAATCAAAGATTTCTTTCAGCAGGAATTGGCATATGGTCTGAGATTGAGACGGGTATCGGCCCCTCTGTTTGTTGCTCCTGAAACAGGCCTTAACGATAATCTTAATGGTGTAGAACGAACGGTGAGTTTTACTGTTAAAGATATGGGAGAAAAAACTGTCGAAATAGTTCAGTCTTTGGCGAAGTGGAAGCGAATGGCCTTGGGTAAATATAATTTTAAGCCCGGAACGGGGCTGTATACTGATATGAATGCCATAAGACGTGATGAAGAACTGGATAATCTCCATTCTATATATGTTGATCAGTGGGACTGGGAAAAGGTTATCAATAAAGAGGACCGTACGGAAGAGTATCTGGAAGAAACCGTAGTGACGCTTTACAATGCCATTAAGAATCTCAATGATTATGTTAACAGGCTTTACAATGAATTAAAAACAGAGCTCCCTAATGAGATATTTTTTATAACATCTCAAGAACTGGAAAATATGTATCCGGAAAAGACGCCTAAGGAGCGTGAAGATGCCATAACAAAGGAAAAGAGGGCTGTTTTCATCAAGAAAATAGGAGGTGTACTTAAATCCGGACAGAGGCATGACGGAAGAGCTCCCGACTATGATGACTGGGAATTGAACGGAGATATAATTTTATGGAATGATGTTCTCGATCGTTCATTTGAGATTTCTTCTATGGGGATACGAGTAGATGAAAGGGCTATGGATAGACAGCTTAAGGAAGCCGGTGCAGATGACAGAAGGAATATGGCGTTTCATAAAAAAATATTGAACAGAGAGTTGCCTTATACTATAGGCGGGGGAATAGGGCAGAGCAGGCTCTGTATGTATTTTTTAAGAAAGGCGCATATAGGAGAAGTTCAGGCGTCCATATGGCCTGAAGAAATGATTGAGGAGTGTAAGGAAAATGATATTTTCCTTCTGTAGCTGATGAAATATCTGAATATAGTAATAGATAACAGAAGTGACAGTACAGACAGTTTATATACATATGGATGTAATTGTGAAAATGTGTCCGCAGGAAATAAGGTATATGTTCCCTTTGCTAAAGGCAACAGACTGAGAGAAGGTTATGTGATATCTGTATCATCTCAGGTGACTGATGATATGGCAGACAGGCTCAAGTATGTAGAGAAAGTTGATGAGGAGATATCGCTTACGCCTGAGATGATAAGAACTGCAGTGTGGATGAGAAATCGATATTTGTGCAGGTATATAGATGCGATAAAGTGTTTTACTCCTGTAGGAAGCAAAGCAAAAAGAGGAGTTCGTAAAGATCCGTTCAGTGAAAGACAGGGAGAAGAATATTCCTTAAAAAAATTGACTAACCAGCAGACATCTGCGATGGAGCGCATAGGGAATGCTGTGAAAAGAGGAAAACATGATAGATTTCTTATACATGGTGTTACAGGAAGCGGGAAAACTGAAATATATATTCGAACAGCCGAGATTGTATTAGCTGAGCAGAAAAAAGTTATTGTACTGGTGCCTGAAATATCTCTTACGACTCAAATAATAGACAGGTTTATAGGTAAATTCGGATATGAGAGTATTGCGGTGCTTCACAGCAGGCTTTCTCTTGGAGAACGGTATGATCAATGGAAAAAGATCAGAGATGATAAGGTGAAGATAGTAATAGGGGCAAGATCAGCTGTTTTTGCTCCGCTTGAGAACATCGGACTGATAGTGGTGGATGAAGAGCATGAGTCAACATATAAATCGGATCATACACCGAAATATGATACTATAGAAGTTGCAGTAAAGCGACTTCAGGATAAGGATAATAAGGGTATATTAATACTGGGGAGTGCTACTCCGTCCGTATCCACTTACAGCAGAGGAAAAGAGGGCATATATAAGATAATAAAGCTTACAGAAAGATATAATAAAGTTGATATGCCACATGTTGCAGTCGTGGATATGAGGGCTGAATTAAAGAACGGAAACAAGTCAATAATCAGCAGAGAACTTTATCGCAAAATGAAAGAAAAGCTTGAAGACGGGAAGCAGGTTATGCTGTTTCTCAACAGAAGAGGATATTCAACTTTTATATCATGCAGGGAATGCGGATATGTGGCGAAATGCCCTGCTTGCGGACTGTCTCTTACTTACCATAAGAAGACAGGCAGCGCTGTATGTCATTACTGTGGATACAGTCAGGGTGCATTGAATCGGTGCCCTGAGTGCGGAAGTAAATATATAAGGTATTTTGGCAGTGGTACGGAAAAAGTAGAGGAAACTATTTTAGAATTGTTTCCTGAATTTTCAGTAGAAAGGATGGATCTTGATTCCGTAAGAAAAAAAGGGGAGTTGGATCGCAAAATAAGGGATTTCAGAAAAGGAAAGACTGATATTCTTATAGGTACACAGCTTATAGCAAAGGGACTTGATTTTAAAAATGTAGGCTTGGTTGGGATAATTTCGGCAGATGTTTCATTGAATATACCTGATTTCAGATCTCCTGAGAGAACTCTTCAGCTCATCATCCAAGCTTCGGGACGAGCAGGCAGAGGAAGTGAGAAAGGCAGTGTGGTGATACAGACATACAGTCCTGAGCATTATGCTCTGGAGTTTGCTTCCAGACAGGATTATGAAGGGTTTTACAATACCGAGATACAGTTTAGAAAATATATGGGATATCCACCTTACAGCGATATGTTTCAGATAGTGTTTTCTTCAGATGATCGGGAAGCGGCTCTTGCTGGAGCAAAGGACTGGTACGAGAGGATAAAGGAGCTTCTTCCGGAAGATGAAAGAGGAAATGTTTTTTCTCCTCAGGAAGCGTATATGAGCAAGATAAAGGAAACATACAGATTTTCAATGCTCATAAAATGTTTAAGAGGCAAAAGGAAAAAATATTCTGATCTGATAATTTCGCTGAAGGAACAGGACAGAAAAAACAGAAAGAAAAAATATACAGCGGTAGTAGATATAAATCCATACAGTTTTGTTTAGGAGGAGAGGCTGATGGCACTGAGAAATATAGTAAAAGAAGGCGATGTTATACTGAGGAAGCATTGCAGAGAAGTGGACAAAGTAGATGACAGAATCAGAATGATACTGGATGATATGGTAGAGACTATGAGAGACGCTAACGGTGTTGGTCTTGCGGCACCTCAGATAGGAATGATGAGACGTATATTTGTGGCTGAACCTGAACCGGGCGAAGTTTATTATTTCGTAAATCCTGAGATCACAGAGAAAGAAGGTAGTCAGGAAAGCGAAGAAGGCTGTCTTTCTGTGCCTGGATATTCGGGGCTTGTGGAAAGGCCTGAAAGAATAACCATAAAAGGTTTGGACAGGGATGGAAGACCTCAGGAGTATAAGTTTGAAGGCTTTAAGGCGGTAGTCATGTGCCATGAGTTTGATCATTTGGATGGAATACTGTATATAGACAAAGCAAAAGAAATGTATCAATTGCCAACAGAGGAGAACGAGGGTAAATGATGAAAGTTGTATATATGGGCACACCGGATTTTGCAGTTCCTGCGCTGCAGAAACTTTATGATGAAGGATATGAGATTCCCTTTGTGGTCACACAGCCTGACACATCAAGGGACAGAGGCAGGAAAGTAAAGTTTTCGGCGGTAAAGGAAAAGGCTTTGGAGCTGGGAATAAAAGTTTTGCAGCCTCAGAAAGTTAAAAATGATAAAGAGTTTATAGATATATTAAAACATACGAAGCCTGATCTTATAGTAGTTGCGGCTTATGGACAGATACTTTCTAAAGAGATTCTGGATATACCTCAAAAGGGATGCATCAATATTCATGGATCACTGCTCCCGAGATTTAGAGGGGCTGCTCCTATACAAAGAGCTATAATGGCGGGAGATAAGGAAACAGGTATAACCATAATGTATATGGAAGAGGGGCTTGATACAGGGGATATGCTTTCTAAGAGATCAACTCCTATTGCGAATAAAACAGGGCGCCAGCTTCATGATGAACTGGCTCGTATGGGAGCAGAGCTTTTGGCAGATACTATCCCTAAGCTTGATATAATAAAAGGTGAGAAGCAAAACGATGAAGAATCCACTTATGCTTCCATGATTTCAAAGAATGAAGGTTGTATAGATTTTTCGAAGTCGCCGGGCGAAATAGAACGTATAATAAGGGCTTTTGATCCATGGCCTGGAGCATATACTTATTATGAGAATAAAATGATGAAACTTTGGAAAGCAGAGGATTTGGCGGTTGAAACCTATGAAGTGAACGGTACTGTATTGGGAGCCGGCCCGGATGGGCTTGATATAGCAGCGGGTGGTAAAGTGCTCAGAGTTACTCAGATACAGATGCCGGGTAAAAAAAGAATAGAAGTCAAAGAATATTTAAAAGGCAATTCCATTGAAATTGGAAGGGTTTTAGGATAAAATTAAATCCGGAGGGGGAATTATATGTATTTTGGGGTATTTGATCCTACGTTTATAATATTGATACCTGCTATTATATTTGCTTTATATGCGCAGGCTAAGGTGAAAAATGCTTATAGAAAGTATTCGGGAATAGAAAACAGAAGAAGAATAACAGGAAGACAGGCGGCGAGGATGATTCTGGACAGCAACGGACTTCAACATGTTTCCATAGAAATGGTGGCGGGGACTCTTACAGATCATTATGATCCGTCTAAGGATATAATGAGACTGTCCAGCCAGGTTTACAATGGTACATCTATAGCTTCTGTAAGTATTGCGGCGCATGAGTCCGGCCATGCGATACAGGATGGTACATCTTATGGATTTTTGAAATTCAGAAATGCCATAGCCCCTGTAGTGAGCCTTGTTTCGACGGTATCCTGGCCGCTGATGCTGATAGGTCTTTTAATAATATGGCAGGGGAACAGAGCTACGGGGAATTTTATATTTGATCTGGGGATCATATTCTTTGCCGCGGTTGTTTTGTTTCATACGGTTACACTTCCGGTGGAACTTAATGCAAGTAAAAGAGCTATAAAACAGCTTGTAGATTTAAATATCGTAGATGATCAGGAAGCCAGAGGTTCCAAAAAGGTATTGTCCGCAGCGGCGATGACATATGTAGCTGCATTGGCTACATCAATAGCTAATTTAATCAGAATTTTAATGATTAGGGGGCGCGACTGATGGATGCAAATCGAAAAACAGCGTATTTATCGCTTGTAGACGTGGAGTCTAAGAAAGCGTTTTCAAATTTGGCGATCAACCACCAGGTAATAATCAATAAGCCTAATTCACAGGGCTTTGTAAGGGAACTTGTATATGGAGTTCTTGAGAGCAAACTTACTCTTGATTATTATATAGATCAGCTTTTAAATGACGGTATAGAAAGCCTGAAGATACCCGAGCTTACTATAATCAGAATGGGTATATATCAGCTTGGATGTATGAATTCAGTGCCGGAGTACGCTGCTGTCAATGAGAGCGTAATGCTGGCAAAGAAATATTGCAGAAGTAAGAGTGGGCTTATAAATGGAGTGCTGAGAGAGTATCTCAATAAAAAGATGCAGCTTAGGCTACCTGACAGAGCTGATGATGAAGTAAAATATCTGTCGGTCAAGTATTCTTATGCGCCTTGGATAGTCGAACTTTGGCTTGAATATTATAATGTTGATTTTGTAGAAGAACTTATGCGGGCGGGGAATGAAACTCCTCCTATGACCATACGACTTAACTGGCTGAAGATAATGAAAAAGGATCTCATTGCCAAGCTGGAGGAACAGGGTTTTGAGGTCAGTGAAGGAAAGCTTTGCCAGAATGCTCTTAATGTGAAAGGCAACAGACTGTTAGAAACAGAAATGTATAAGTTAGGTATGTTTACTCCTCAAGATGAAAGCTCTATGCTGGTAGCTGAAAAGGTTGCGCCCAAGCATGGCGAGACAGTTATGGATGTATGTGCAGCCCCGGGAGGCAAAACTACAGCTATAGCTGAGAGAATGAATAATACAGGAAAGATCATAGCTTCGGATATTTACAGAAGAAAGCTTGATCTGATAGATAAAGAAGCGAGGAGATTAGGCATAACCAATATAGAAACAAGATCATGGGATGCTACCAGAGTGGACTCTTCGATGTTACATAGAGCTGACAGAGTTCTGGTAGACGCTCCATGCTCGGGATTAGGTGTAGTAAGAAGAAAGCCTGAGATAAAATATAAGGCTTTTACGGAAGAAATGGATCTGCTGCCAAAAAAACAGCTGGCTATACTTTCTGCTTCTTCGAATTATGTCAAACCGGGCGGAACACTGGTATACAGTACATGTACTATAAACCCGGCTGAAAACGAGAAAGTCACAGATGCGTTTCTAAAAAGGAATCCGTCTTTTGAAAAGGTGGAAAGAACGCTTCTGCTGCCTAATATAAACGGAACTGATGGATTTTTTATATGTGTCATGAAACGAGATGACAGTCTGTTATAGGTCCGCAATTAAAGTGAAAGGCGAAAGCAGTAATGGTACAGATTGGATTTAAATGTAATAAAGGTATTGTTCGTGAGAAAAACGAAGATGCTTGTTTTGTTATCCCCAGTCAGGATGTGTATATTGTGGCTGACGGTGTAGGCGGCAATAATTCTGGAGAAGTTGCCAGCAGAACGGCTGTCAGTGAAATAGCCCACTATGTCAATAATAACGATCTGCAAGAATTTAAGGAACCGGACGATATATTCGGTTTTTTTTCGGAGGCTATAGAAAGTGCTAATGAAAAGATATATAGATTGGGAATAGAAAATGAAGACAATAGGGGAATGGCGACTACAATTGTATTGGCATACATTTTCAAAGGGGTTGCCTATATAGCAAACTTAGGGGACAGCAGAGCATACTTGTTTAGAGACGGGATGCTCAGCAGAATCACCAAGGATCATACTTATGTGAATGAGCTGATAGATAAGGGAGTCATTACAGAAGAAGAGGCAGAAAATCACAAACAAAAGAATGTGATAACAAAGGCTCTTGGCGCTGATAAATTTGTGGAACCGGATTTTTATAGGCTTGAGGTTTCAAGAGATGATATTCTGATGCTGTGTTCAGATGGACTTTACGGAGAAGTTTCTCCGGAAAACATGGCAGAGATACTGGAGAGAGATGAAAGTATGAATGATATTTGCACACAGCTTGTGGATGAGGCGCTGCAATGCGGCGGGAGAGATAATATCACAGTGGTTTGTTTGAAGATATAGATGATTTATAGGAGGAAGTTATGAGCAATAAAGTTCTTGCAGGCAGATATGAACTGTTTGAGCGGATAGGCGAGGGCGGAATGTCGGTGGTATACAAAGCGAAGGATAAACTTCTTAATCGTTTTGTTGCTATAAAGATATTGAAGCCTCAATTTATCAATGACAGCAAATTCATAGACAGTTTCAGGAGAGAGTCTCAGGCGGCTGCAAGCATGTCGCATCCCAATATAGTTAATATTTATGACGTGGGAAGAGAAGGAAACATTCACTACATAGTAATGGAGCTTATAGAGGGAAAAACTCTCAGTGATTATATCAAAGAACAGGGAGCCATGTCCTATCCCAAGGTGATAGCGCTGTCAAAACAGATAGCTGCAGCATTGGCTTTCGCACATAAGAATCATATAATACACAGGGACGTAAAACCTCATAATATAATGATAACACCTAACGGTACCGCTAAGATAACGGATTTTGGTATAGCAAAAGCAGTTAATGCAGCTACTATTGTGGATAATACGGACGGTATCATAGGCTCTGTACATTATTTTTCCCCTGAACAGGCAAGGGGTGGATATGTGGATGAGAAATCGGATATATATTCTCTTGGTATCGTAATGTATGAAATGATTACAGGAAGAGTTCCTTTTGACGGAGATAATCCTGTAAATATTGCTCTCATGCATATAAACGGAGAAATGGTTCCTCCGTCAAAACTGGTGGATGGAGTTCCGCCTGCTCTTGAACATATAATTCTGAAATGTACAGATAAGTATCCGGTGAACAGATATGCTTCCGCCGAAGAACTGATAGAGGCGTTGAATAATCTTGAATTTGTAGGAAGCGTAGTAGGTGATTCTGTGCTGATGGGCGGGGCTACAGGTACGATGAACAATATAAAAGGCGGAAACGGACCTATAGCAGAGACTGATTACGATGACGGCGAAGATTACGATGAGGCTGAAGACGAAAAGAACGGCAGAAAACGTAAGAAAAAGCCTATGGATAAAAAGAAAAAGATGATTATTATAATCGCATCGGTGGCTGGGGCCATTGTGCTTGGACTGATCGTAGCATTTGCCGCAGGTATTTTCGGCGGTGAGGAGATAGAAGCGCCTGATTTTAAAAATATGACACTGGAAGAGGCAAAGGATGCTGCTAAAGAATATGATCTTAAAATTAAAAAGGCTGATGAAGTTGTAAGTGAAGACGTAGAAAAAGGAAAAATCGTTTCTCAGGATCCTAAGGCCGGAACTAAGATAAAAACGGGAAGTACTGTGAAAGTCAATATAAGCAAAGGACTTGGTGATGGAGATGTACCTGATCTTACTGGTAAGATGCAGGATGAATTGGCTTCATATCTTGAAGCGGCAGGGTTCACATTGGGATCTGTGACAGAAGAGGCGAGCGAGGAAGAGGCAGGTACTGTTTTGAGACAGGATCCTAAGGCGGGTTCAACGGCTGAGAAAGGTACAGCCATAAATGTAGTTGTCAGTGATGGGTCTAAAGCGAAAGCGGTAGTTCCTTATCTTGTCGGTAAAAGTTTGGGAGATGCTCAAGCAGCTCTTCTCAATGCAGGTCTTTCGGTAGGAAGCATAAGTTATGATTACAGCAGTACTTATGCCGAAGGAGAAGTAATGTGGCAGCAGTATGATGCAAATGCACAGCTTGATAAGGGTACATCTGTAAAGATAAGAGTAAGTAAGGGCAACAAACCTGAAGAGACTACTGCGCCTACAGAACCTTCAAAAGACGATGAAGATGAAGAGTAAAGGCGTTAAGTGCAGCGGCTGTCTGGAAGGGCTGATTGTAAAGGGTATCGCCGGGTTTTATTATGTAAAATCCGGCGATACAGTTTATAGGTGTAAAGCGCGGGGAATATTTAAACAGCGCGATATTAAACCTGCAGTAGGCGATAAAGTTGTTATCGAAGTAATACCTGATAATGATGACAGTCTTATAGTAGATATGTTACCGAGAAAAAACAGTTTTATAAGACCATTTGTTGCGAATGTGGACTGTTTCATAATTGTAGCTGCGGCGGCAAGGCCGTCTCCGGCGCCTATAGTGATAGATAAATTTCTTGTGATGGCAGAAAAGTCCGGAACAGATATAGTTATTTGTATCAATAAGTGTGATATGGCTGATTCTTTGCAGAGTAAGAAAGCCGAAAAAGCTGAAGAAAATATAGAGCTGCTTAAAAATATCTACAGTTCTTTGTATCCGGTAGTGTGTCTTGACAGTAAGAACGGAATTGGTTTTGACGAGCTGAAAAAACTCATAAAAGGCAAAGCTTCTGCTTTGGCAGGACCTTCGGGAGTGGGAAAGTCGACAATACTAAACAGGCTTATTCCTGAAGCAGGTGCAGAGACTGGCAAAGTAAGTGAAAAATCACAGCGCGGCAGGCATACTACGAGACATTCGGAACTGTTTACCATAGATGTTAAGACAGGGACTATGATTTTCGATACTCCCGGGTTTACATCATTTGATGTTCTCGAGGCTGGCGAGGAAGAACTTCAACATTTTTTTCCGGAGATAATGCACAGTGCGGCAGCCTGTAGATACAGCAATTGCAGGCATGTGGCTGAACCCGGATGTGGCGTTGCAAAAGCTCTTTCAGAGAATAAGATAAGCGAAAGCAGATACGAATCATATGTATCTATGCTTGATGAAATAAAAAAATCTAAACAATATTAAACAGCGTTGACAGGAGGAACTTAATATGATACAGCTGGCGCCATCCATATTATCGGCAGATTTTTCAAGGCTTGGGAAAAGTGTGGAAACAATAGAAAAAGCAGGGGCGCATTTGATACATGTGGATGTTATGGACGGGCATTTTGTACCTAATATAAGCTTTGGGTCGGCGGTAATGAAGAGTCTTGCCGGGAAGACGTCGATGGCTTTTGATGTTCACTTGATGATAGAGGAGCCTGATAGATATCTTGAAGATTTCGTTACGGAACAGACAGAATATATAACAGTACATCAGGAAGCCTGCGTGCATTTGAACAGAACTCTTCAGCATATAAAATCTCTGGGAGTAAAAGCAGGAATTGCACTTAATCCTGCAACTCCTTTGTCAGTGTTGGAATATTGCTTGGAAGATGTGGACATGGTTTTGATAATGTCAGTGAATCCGGGGTTTGGAGGACAGAGGTTTATTCCTTCAGCATTAAATAAAGTAAAAAGGCTTTACAGAATGAAGAATGAAAGAAACCCGGAGCTTAAGATAGAGATTGACGGAGGGATAAATCTTTCAAATGTAAGATCTGTGACTGATGCCGGAGTGGAAATAGTAGTTGCCGGTTCATCAGTTTTCGGTTGCGAAGATGTGGCAGGCAGTGTGAAAAAATTCATTACTGAGTTTAAATAAGAGGAATTTGCTTATTTTAATGTTAAGGAGGGCAATATGAAAATAGTATTGGACGGAATGGGAGGAGACAACGCACCGGGTGCAATAGTTAAGGGAGCTGTCGAGGCTGCCAAGCTGATAAAACATGATATATATATTGTGGGAAGAAAAGAAGATATAGAAGCTGAATTGAAAAAGAGTAAGTTTAAAGGCAAAAATATAAAAATAGTGGATGCCAGAGAAGTGATAACTATGGATGACAGTCCGGTGAAGGCTATACGAAGAAAAACCGAATCTTCTATGGTAGTTGGTCTTACTATGGTAAAAGACGGCCAGGGAGATATCTTTATTTCGGGAGGAAATACAGGAGCTCTGGTTGTGGGGGCAAGAATGATCTTGGGAAGAATTGAGGGAATAGATCGGCCCGTTCTCGCAAGTATATATCCATGCCTGGGCGGGGAACCGTCTCTTCTCGTGGACGCAGGAGCAAGTTCCGAAGCAAAGGCTCAGAATCTGCTGGAGTATGGACTTATGGGAAGTATTTATATGGAGAAAGTTTGGGGAAGACAGCAGCCCAAAGTGGGATTGGTAAATCTGGGAATAGAAGAAAGCAAGGGAACAAGTGTAACAAAAGACGCTTATCAGCAGCTTAAAGCGGCATCTATTAATTTTATAGGAAATGTAGAAGCCAGAGAAGTGCCTGTAGGAGCATGTGAAGTGATTGTATGCGATGGTTTTGTGGGAAATGTTATCCTTAAACTCACAGAAGGAGTAGCATGGAACATTTTAAAGCTTATAAAGAATAAGCTTATGAGAAATGTAAAAAATAAGCTGGCGGCGCTTATGCTGAAATCCGACCTCAAATCTATGAAACAGGAATTTGATTATGAGGAGTATGGCGGAGCGCCCATATTGGGAGTGAATGGACCTGTCATTAAGATACATGGTTCGTCCGGAGTGAATGCTGTTAAGAATGCTATTCTAAAAGGCATTCCATATGGACAGGAAAATGTAGTGGAGATCATTAGACAGTCCATGCTTGATCTGGAAGAAATAATAGAAAAAGATGAAGAGGAGTAGATGAATATATGGAGGATATCAGACAGCTTCAACAGAAGATCGGTTATCATTTTAATGATATAGATGTTCTTAAAAATGCTGTTACTCATAGTTCATATATCAAAGAGCATGACAGAAACAGCAAGAGCAATGAACGTCTTGAGTTTCTGGGGGACGCGTTTTTTGACGCTATAATAGGTGAAGAACTATATAGAAGCTTTCCTGAAAAAGAGGAAGGCTTTTTGTCGAGGACAAGAGCTACTCTTGTATGTGAAAAGTCATTGGCTAATGAAGCAAGGCGGCTGGATCTGGGGAAATATATTATGCTTGGAAACGGCGAGGAACATAATGGAGGAAGATTCAGAGAGTCTATATTGGCAGATACTATGGAAGCTGTGATAGGTGCCGTATATTTGGACGGAGGGTTTAATGCAGTAAAGACTGTGGTCCTGAGTTTGTTTGATGAATCCATAAAAGATGTAAAACGCGGTAAATTTATTATCGTTGATTATAAGACTACATTGCAGGAAAAGCTGCAGAATAAGGGCGAGGCAAATATAAAATATGTGCTGCTTAAAGAATCCGGGCCGGATCATGATAAGACTTTTCAGGTTCAGCTTGAGGTAAATGGGAGAGCAATGACAAAGGGAACGGGAAAAAGCAAAAAGCAGGCTGAACAGAGTGCGGCAAAGGCCATGCTTGAAAGGGAGCTGTAATCAATGTATTTTAAAAAGATAGAAATGCATGGGTTTAAATCTTTTGCCGAACCTGTCGCAATAGAATTCGATCAGGGTATAACATGCATTGTCGGACCTAATGGAAGCGGCAAAAGTAATATAAGTGATGCCATCAGATGGGTTCTGGGAGAGCAAAGTCCTAAAATGCTGCGCGGAGGAAAGATGGAAGAAGTTATCTTTTCAGGAACAGACAGCAGAAAATCAAGAGGGATGGCAGAAGTCACCCTTGTAATAGACAATGAAAACGGAAGTCTGCCTATAGACTATAAAGAGGTAGCTCTTACAAGGTGTATGTTTAGATCGGGGGAGAGCGAATACCGGATAAACGGAAATCAGTGTAGACTTCGAGATATAAGAGACCTCATTATGGATACGGGAATAGGTGTAGATGGGTACTCTATAATAGGACAGGGTAAAATATCAGATATACTGAGCAATAAGACTGACAGCAGAAGAGAGATATTTGAAGAGGCTGCGGGTATTGTCACATATAGGACAAAAAAGGCAGAAGCCGAGAGAAAACTGGCGTCAACCAGCGCTAATATGGAACGTCTGAGTGATATAATAGGTGAATTGGAAGGCAGGATAGGAAGTCTTAAGGAAAGCAGCCTGAAAGCTAAGGAATACCTGAAACTGAGAGAGAGGTATAAAGAACTTGAAATAAATATCACTCTTAAGAATATAGAAAATCTTGAACTTAAGAATGAGTATATCAAGGATGATCTTACAGAGCTGAAACTTACTATGGATAGTTTAGGCGATAAGAAAATCGGCTTTGAAAAAAGTCTTGAGGAATATAACTCCAGAAATGAAAATCTTGAGACATTATCATCTGAAACTCGCATTAAATTGCTTACTGCTATAGATGAACTGAATGAAACTGTAAACAAATGTCAGTTGGATAGTGAACGTGCAGCATCGATAGATGAGAATATACAAAGGCTTAAGGATGAAATAAGCTCTTTGACAGAGAAATTGAATATTGAGAAGAAGACAGAGCAGCAGTATATTGAAAAAAAAGCTGAAATAGACAAGGCTCTTTCGGATGCTGCCGGTGTTCTGAGGGAAAAAAGCGAGCTTTACAGCGCTGCGGAAAGCGAGCTTTCTGTTTTGACAGAGCAAACAGAAAAATATAAGAATGATGTATTTGAACTGTCAGGGAAGATAAATTCCGGAAAAGCAGAAAAAAACAGCCTAAAAAGACTTCAGGAGACTCTTGAAAAAAGAAAAGACGCATTGTCACAAGATAAGATGTCAGGCGAAGATAGTAATAAAGAAGCTCTGGACAAGCTTAACCGGATAAAAAATCAGAGAGAGCATATAGTCAGTGATTTGAATGATTTGAGAGAAAGGGCAGCAGATGAAAAAGCAAAATTTAGCCGGGATCAGGAAGAAGAACGGTATCTTTCAAAGATCGTGGAGGAACTGCGAATCCTGTTGGGACGTCTTTCGTCAAGAGTAAAAACCATTGAGGAGATGGAAAGCAATTATGAAGGATATAATTATGCTGTAAGACATGTTATGAAGTCAGGGCTTGGAGGTATACACGGAGTTGTGGCCGATCTTATAAAGGTTCCTTCAGGATATGAGACAGCTGTGGAAACAGCTCTGGGGGCATCTTTACAGAATATAGTATGCACAGATGACCGAAGTGCTAAAGAAGCTATTAAATCGCTGAGGGAAAACAGTGCAGGAAGAATGACTTTCCTGCCTGTAAGTTCAGTAAGAGGCAGAGCTTATAAAAATAATAGGCTTGAAGGTGAAAATGGTTTTATAGGTTTTGCTCCTGATTGTCTTGACTATGATGAGCAGTATAAAAATATTATAGATTATTTGCTGGGCAGAGTTGTTTTCGTAGATAATATGGATAATGCTCTTAAAATGTCAAAGATAGTATCGGATTTTAGATTTGTAACCTTAGATGGAGACGTAATAAATGCCAGAGGAGCAATAACCGGAGGAAAGTACAGAAACAAGACAGCTAATATTCTCGATAGAAAAGCAGAGATAATATCTCTTCAAAAAGAGATATTATTAAAATCAGATGAACAGAAATCCAAAGAGATGCAGATGGAAGAACTCAGAGAAAAACTCGGGAGATTTTCTGAAACTATTGCTGAATCAGAGAAGGCTATCAGGCAAAAGGAGAAGGAGCTTTTATCTCTGGAAAATGAAATAAAGCTGACAGAGACAATACTGAAAGATATAAGATCAGGAACAGACAAGCTTGAAAAAGAGCTTGATAATATTAACGCTGAGAAAGAAAACTCCAGAAAAATGGTTCTGGAAATAGAAAACAAAATAGAAAAAGATGAGAAAGCTTTAAAAGAGGCTGAACGACTTGGAAGAGAGCATCAGGAACTTTATCTGAAGAGAAAAGAGTCTTTTGAGGTTATAAGCAGAAAAATTACGGAAGACAGAATAGCTGTCAGCAGATTAGAAAGTGAAAAAGTTCATATAGAGTCTATGGAGGACAGAGTTAGGAGCTCTGCAGGGCAGCTGGAAAAAGATATATCGCTGAAAGGAAGTCAGCTTGAATCTCTAAGAGAAGAGCGACAGCGTCTTATATCGGATAATAGCGATGCGGATGGAGTCATTAGGAAAAAAGAAGAGGAAAAAAAGCGCCTTGAAAGTTGTCTTAATGAGATATCGGAAGAAAAAGCTGATATTGCAGGAAGAATCTCTGAGCTTAATTCGGAAAAAGAGGCAGTTACAGGCAGACTTGAAAGCGTCCAAAATCAGAAATATGAGCTGGAAATAAAGAATGCTAAAAATGAAACCCAGTTGGATACATATAAAAATAAACTGTGGGAGGATTTTGGGGTTTCATATATCCAGGCCATGGAATTTAAAAGTGATGAATTTGTTATGTCTCTTGCTGTCAGGGAAAACAGAGAGGTAAAGAGCAGGCTTAAGGACCTTGGGGAGGTCAATGTAGGCGCTATTGAAGAATATGAGACTGTCAGAGAGCGATATGATTTTCTAATGGGCCAGAGAGAAGATATACAGGAAGCTGTTAACGGTCTTACCAAGATGATTGATGATATGGATAAAACCATAAAGATCAAGTTTAAAGAAAGCTTTGATAAGATAGTAGTTAATTTTGAGAGGAAATTCAGAGAACTGTTTGGCGGAGGTCATGCAGAGCTTCGTCTTTCAGATGAAAAAGACCCCCTTGGATCCAATATAGATATAGTGGCACAGCCGCCCGGAAAGCGGCTGCAGAATATTAATCTTCTGTCCGGCGGTGAGAAAACTCTTACAGCCATAGCATTGATGTTTGCTGTTCTTGAGGCCAAGCCTACGCCTTTTTGTATTTTAGATGAGGTGGAAGCAGCACTTGATGATGCCAATATAGACAGATTCATAAATTGCCTTAGGAAGTTTACCGGAATACAGTTTGCTTTGGTTACACATCAGAAGGCCACTATGGAGCATGCTGATGTTCTGTATGGTATAACGATGCCGGAAAAGGGAGTTTCCAAAGTACTCTCACTTAACCTTGAAGGTGATTTTTAAATATAATGAAAAGGGAGAATTAAAATGCTTAGTGAAGGAAAAAAACGTTCCTTTTTAGGAAAGCTCTCACGGAAGATAGGTGATGCTCTTATGGGCAGAGCAGCAGTGGATGAAGATTTTCTTGAAGAGCTCGAAGAAATATTAATAACATCTGATATAGGAATGGAAACGACCATGAAGATCGTAGATATACTTCGTGACGAGATAAGATCAAATAAACTTTCCGATCCGGAAGATATAAAGCAGAGTCTCAGTCAGATAATAACCAGACTTATAGATAAAGATGCCGACCATACTCTTTGCAAGGATATACCTCTGGTGATTTTGATGATAGGAATAAACGGAGGAGGAAAAACGACTTCCATAGGTAAGATAGCATATAAACTTAAAAATGAAGGAAAGACTGTCATGCTGGCTGCTGCCGATACCTTCAGAGCTGCAGCGGCAGAACAGCTTTGTATATGGGGAGACAGGGTAGGTATTAATGTTGTTAAACATGGAGAAGGCTCAGATCCGTCTGCTGTTATTTACGATGCTATTCAGTCGGCAAAGGCAAAAAATATAGATGTACTTATTTGTGATACTGCAGGAAGACTTCAAAACAAGAAAAATCTTATGGATGAGTTAAATAAAATGAATAAAGTTATAGGAAGGGAATTCCCTGAGGCAGCCAGAGAAAATTTACTGGTTCTGGACGCTACAACAGGTAAGAATGCAGTATCTCAGGTGAAAGAATTTGGAGATGTCACTGATATAACAGGTATAATCCTGACAAAACTTGACGGAACAGCAAAGGGTGGTATAGTAATAACTATAGCTGATGAATTTGATATGCCGGTAAAATTTATCGGAGTAGGAGAAGGGCTGGAAGATCTGAAAGAATTTGATCCGGCTGAATTTGCGGAAGGAATCACTTATGAGTAAACCGTTAGTAGCAGTAGTGGGGCGGCCTAATGTAGGAAAGTCCACATTTTTCAATAAAGTAGTAGGGAAACGAGTATCTATAGTAGAGGATACTCCCGGTGTTACCAGAGACAGGATATATGCTGAAGCCGAATGGTCGGGCATACATTTTGCTCTGATAGATACGGGCGGAATCGAGCCGGAGAGCAAAGACGTAATACTTTCTCAGATGAGAGAACAGGCGGAAACTGCTATGGATACATCAGATGTTATACTTTTCATGGTGGATGGAAAGGACGGCATAACAGCTTCCGACAGAGAAGTTGCAGCTATGCTGATGAAGACAGGAAAAAAGATTGTACTGGCAGTAAATAAAATAGATACAGCAAAGATCCCTGATGATTTTTATGATTTTTATGAACTGGGACTGGGAGAGCCCATACCCGTTTCAGCAGCGAATATGCTCAATCTCGGAGATCTGTTGGATCGTATCATAGAGAGTTTTCCTCAAGGAGCGGGACAAGAAGAGGAAGACTCTGTTAAAATAGCTATGATAGGAAAACCCAATGTCGGAAAATCATCTCTTATAAATAAGCTTTTAGGGGAGAATAGAGTGATCGTATCTCCTATAGCGGGCACCACCCGTGATTCTATAGATACTCCATTTGAAAAGGACGGCGAAAGATATCTTCTCATAGATACTGCGGGAATAAGGCGAAGGAGTAAAGTCAGTGAGAATATAGAAAAGTTCAGTGTAGTAAGGGCTGTAGCAGCTATAGAACGGTGCGATGTATGTATGCTCATGATCGATGCTCAGGACGGTATAACAGAGCAGGATAAGAAAATAGCCGGGATAGCACACGATGCGGGAAAGGGTATAGTTATTGTAGTAAATAAATGGGATCTTATAGACAAAGAGACCAATACAATGAATACCTTCAGAAAAGAGATAGCCAAGGAATTGGCATTTATGTCGTATGCACCCATTGTCTTTATATCTGTACTGACAGGGCAGCGTGTGGATAATGTCATAAAAATGGCAAGATATGTAGCTGAAAACAGAGCTATGCGAGTGCCTACAGGGCAGCTCAACAATTTGGTTTCAGATGCCATGATGATGAAACAGCCTCCGTCAGATAAGGGCAGAAGGCTTAAGATATATTATGTCACTCAGGTGGGCGTGAAGCCTCCTCTGTTTTCCTTTAAAGTAAACTCCAGATCTCTTATGCATTTTTCATATGCCAGATATATGGAGAATAAAATAAGAGAAGCGTTTGGTTTCGAAGGAACTTCAATAAAATTTGTATTCAGAGAAAAGGGAGAAAAAGAAAATGAGTGATATGTGGCTTTGTATATTGTCTGTTGTAATAGCATACTTTATAGGGAATATTTCTCCATCTATTTTAATGGCAAAAGCTAAAGGTATAGATATAAGAAACGAAGGCAGCGGAAACGCCGGAACTACTAATGCCCTCAGGGTTATGGGCAAGAAGGCGGGTGCCGTGACCCTCATTATTGATGTTTTAAAAGGAACCTGCGCTGTTTTGCTGGGAAGTCTTTTGGCTGGACATACGGGGGCGATGTGGTGTGTTGTCGCTGTTTTCTTTGGTCATGTTTGGCCTGTATTTTTCGGATTCAGAGGGGGAAAGGGCGTAGCTACAGCATTTGGAGCGCTTATGGGACTTAATCCTCTTTTGGGGCTTGCTACTTTGGCAATAGTGGTGGCAGGAGTATTGATTACGAGACGGATGTCGGTAGGTTCTATATTAGGGGCTGGATGTTTTCCTGTACTTTCATTTTTTATGGAGAAAGATTTTATATATCTGGGAATAGTAGTGGCTGTTATAGTTCTGATAAAGCACAGAGCTAATATCATAAGGCTTTTCAGAGGAGAGGAGCCTGTAATGAGTATATTTGAGAGAAAAACAGACACGAAGAAACAGGAGGAAAAATAAATGATCAGTACTATAGGTATAATAGGAGCAGGCAGCTGGGGAACAGCGCTGGCCACAGTTCTTGCAGGAAAAGGAAATAAAGTAAGAATATGGGACATAGATGAAAAACATCTTAAATCTATGGAAGATAACCGGGAAAATGTAGATTATCTTCCGGGAGTAGCTTTAAATGATAATATTGGTATTTCATATACAGTTGAGGAAGCTCTTATCGGTGCTGATACAGTGTTGTTTTCTGCTCCGGCCCAGCATTTCAGGAGTGCTTTGCAGTCTGCTGCCGAATATATAGATGATAAATCTGTAGTGATAAATGTGGCTAAGGGAATAGAACAAAAGAGTCTTGCCAGAATGTCGGAGATAGCTTCCGAGGTTCTTGACATGGATAGATATGTTGTTCTTTCAGGACCGTCTCATGCGGAAGAAGTAGGAAGAAGACTTCCCACTACTGTGGCGGCTGCATCATATAACCTGCAGGCAGCAGAGAAGATTCAGGATCTGTTTATGACTGACAGATTCAGAGTATACACTACTGAAGATGTTGTAGGGGTGGAACTGGGAGGAGCCCTTAAGAATATCATTGCTTTGGGTGCCGGAATATCAGATGGTATGGGTTTTGGAGATAATGCCAAAGCGGCTCTTATGACGAGAGGTTTAGCGGAAATAACGAGATTGGGACTGAAATTAGGGGCCAGACCTGAGACCTTTGCAGGACTTACAGGAACAGGAGATCTGATTGTCACATGTACAAGTATGCACTCGAGAAATAGGAGATGCGGAATAATGATAGGAGAAGGTATGAGCCCTGATGAAGCGACAGAGAAGGTAGGCATGGTAGTGGAAGGAATGTTCACGACAGAGGCTGCTTATGAGCTGGCTAAAAGAGAGGGTGTGGAGATGCCTATTACAGAGGCAATTTACAGAGCTGTAAAGGGAGAAGTCACGGCAGCAGAAGCTGTAGAGATTCTGATGGGCAGAAATAAAAAGCACGAACAAGGATAAGAAAATGGATTTATTGAAGGGCAAAAAATACAATATCATAACATTTGGCTGTCAGATGAATGAACATGATTCTGAGACGATATCGGGAATGCTTCAGGAAAGAGGATGTCAGGAGACCTTTTCAAAAGATGATTCGGATATAACAATAATAAATACTTGCAGCATAAGGGAGAATGCTGATAAAAGATTTTTCGGCACACTTGGACAGCTTAAAAAGCTAAAAGAGAAGAACCCGGAATATGTAGCTTGCGTATGCGGCTGTATGATGCAGCAGCAGCATATAATAGATACTGTAAAAAGCAAATATCCATGGGTGGATATAATATTCGGAACTCATAATATACATAGATTTCCGCAGCTTCTTGAAAAAGTATACGGAGAAAAGAAAAAAATGGCGGAAATATTTGAAGACAGCCCTGAGATAGTTGAAGGATTACCGTCAAAGAGGTTATATAAGCATAAGGCTTTTGTAAATGTTATGTATGGCTGCAACAATTTCTGTACATATTGTATAGTTCCGTATACCAGAGGAAGAGAAAAAAGCAGGAGTCCGGAAGATATAGTTAAAGAAATCAGGACTCTTACGGGAGATGGCGTAAAAGAGGTAACTCTTCTTGGACAGAACGTAAATTCTTACAGGGGGGCGGGCGGTAATGGCAAATTTTATGATTTTGCGGATCTAATATATATGATAAATGATATAGAGGGGCTCGAGCGTATCAGATTTATGACATCTCATCCCAAAGACCTGTCAGATAAACTGATTCAGGCTTATGTTGACTGCGAAAAATTATGTAATTATATACATCTGCCGGTTCAGGCCGGAAGCAATACGGTTCTTAGCAGGATGAACAGACATTATACAAGAGAAAAGTATCTGGAGCTGGTTCATAAACTGAGGAAGGCTGTTCCGGATATAACAATAAGCACTGATATAATAGTCGGATTTCCGGGTGAAACAGATGAGGATTTCCGGGAGACATTATCTCTTGTGAGAGAAGTTGAATATGATTCGGCATTTACATTTCTTTATTCAGTGAGGAAGGGGACTCCCGCCGCTGAATATGAAGATCAGATCCCTGAAGAAATCAAACACCGGCGCTTTGACAGTCTGGTAGACGCAGTTAACGAAGGGGGCGCACGGAGGAATGCCCTTTATAAGGGGCGTGTGGAAAAAGTTCTTGTTGAAGGTGTGAGCAAAAAGAATGAGCATACTCTGACTGGAAGAACGGAAGGATTTAAGCTTGTTGATTTTAAAGGTGACAGAGATTTAATAGGACAGATTATAGATGTAGAGATAACTGAGGGAAAAACTTTCAGTTTAGCGGGCAAGGTATTATAGAGATATTTGAAACAGCAATCATATCAGGAGATATAGATGATAGACAGAAAGGAACTTAAACGTAACGGCAGACGATCTCTTAAAAAGCATTATTGGCTGTTTGTCGCCATATGTCTTTTTGCGGCATTCATAGGGGCAGAGTTTGTCACATCTTTGGATGTGGTTCGATATAATGAGAATTACTATATAGGCGGCGAATATTCTGATCTGCAGTCGGAAGAAGGCGTTGAGCTCAATGGCGGAGATATAGCGGAAAGAGTCATATCTGCAATGCTGATTGGGGGGCTTGATTCGGGGAAAGCGTTGTCAAAAGAAGTGGAGTATAATATCAAAGCTAAGAATAACAGTGAGATATTAGGACGGGATAAAGGTGTATTTTCGAGCATAGCCAACTCTGTAAATTCCGGGAAAATATATGTGAATATATTTGACAAGGCTGAACATGTATTTAAGTCTAAAAATGCTGTGATAATATCTTTTATTATCGTTGCTGTCTTCATACATCTGATACTTCTTTTTATGCTGAGAGATTGTTTTATTGTGACTTCTAGGCGTATATTTCTTGAAGGAAGGATATATGATAAGGTCCCCATATCTACTTTTGGATTCCTGCCGAGATCCGGCAAGTGGATAAAGTCAGCCTTTACTATGCTGATGTTGTCCGTTTACGGTACTTTATGGACTTTTACTATTGTAGGTCTGCCTGTTAAATATTATTCGTATTATATGGTTCCGTATATCGTGGCGGAGAATCCTGATATAAAAGCTAATGAGGCCATAACATTATCCAGGCGGATAATGAAAGGTCATAAGTGGGAATGTTTTAAGATCTTCTTAAGCTTTATTCCGTGGTTTATTCTGGACGGAGTTACATTGGGCCTTTCGGCATTGTTTTACACCAATGCTTACAGAAGTGCAGTATATTGTGAATTTTATAAGGAAGTACGAAGGCTTGCCAAAGAAAAAAGTGTCCCCGGAACAGAATTGTTAAATGATACATATCTTTTCGAGAAGCCTGATATGTCAGTGATGGAGAAAAGTTACGCAGACGTATTGGAATATACAAGGGAACCGGTTCTCGAAATGCAGAAGGCAACAGGAATAAGGGGGATACTGGAAAATTGGCTCGGAATAATGCCTTTGGGTACTCCAAAAGATCTTGAATATGAGAAAAAACAAAATAAAATATATAATATTCAAAGGCTGAGACATATCTTTGACGGAAACTCGTATCCTTGGAGATTGTCACCTATAAAAGTGCGCCGAAAAAAGATAAATCTGGATACACCGAATTATATGAGAAATTATTCTGTTCCCTCTCTGATAATTCTGTTTTTTGTGTTTTCTTTTATAGGATGGGCATGGGAAGTGAGTCTTCATCTTGTGAGAGACGGCGTGTTTGTCAATCGGGGTGTTATGTACGGACCGTGGCTTCCTATATATGGATCGGGCGGCATTATGATATTAGTAATGCTTAACCGACTCCGAAAAAATCCTCTTGCGGAATTTATTGCTGCTGTCATATTATGTGGGATCGTGGAATATTTTACATCTCTGTATCTGGAAGTTGCTTTGGGACACAAATGGTGGGATTACAGCGGATATTTCCTCAATTTGAATGGGCGTATATGCGCGGAAGGTCTTCTGACTTTTGGAGTGGGGGCTATGGCGGTGGTATATGCTCTGGCTCCGGCACTCGATAATCTTATACGTAAAATCAGACTTAATGTACTGATTCCTGTCTGCATTGTATTAGTATGTGTTTTTTCTTTTGATCATTGGTATTCATCGAAGCATCCTAATTCAGGAAAGGGAATCACCAATTCGGATGTCAGGATAATAGCTCAGTTTGGAGACGGGAGAGACTATTATCAAAAATTATGATATAAACATTAAAAACAAGAATAAAAACAAAGCCTCCTCATATACTATATTGATTTACAGTCAAGGACATGGGGAGGTATTTATTTTGGAAAATATAAATATTTACGAAAACATAGGCAAAAGGACAGGCGGCGATATTTACATAGGAGTAGTGGGGCCTGTAAGGGCAGGTAAATCTACATTTATAAAGAGGTTTATGGATCTGATGGTAATCCCCAATGTAAAAAATACGTATGAAAAACAAAGAATACTGGATGAAATGCCGCAGAGCGGTACAGGCAGAACTATAACGACTACTGAACCTAAGTTTATCCCTGCGGAAGCTGTCAAGCTTGAGCTTGACAGTAGTCTTAATTTAAAAGTGAGGATGGTGGATTGTGTAGGCTATATGGTTCCGGGAGCGATGGGCCATATGGAGGACGGACAGATGCGTATGGTATCCACTCCTTGGAATGATGAAAAGATCCCATTTGAAGAGGCTGCTGAAATAGGCACTGAAAAGGTAATAAAAGATCATTCTACTGTCGGTATTGTAATAACTACTGATGGTTCTATAGGAACTATGGAAAGAAGCAGCTATGAGTCGGCAGAAGAACGAGTTATAAATCAGCTGCGAGAGCTTAATAAACCATTTGTCGTGCTGCTTAATTCTGTAAAGCCTTCATCAGACAGTGTTAAGGAACTTGCCGACAGAATGTCAGAAAAATATGGAGTTCCCGTTATGAGAATAGACTGTGCTAAAGCTACAGAGGCAGAGCTTAACAAGGTTATGACGGAGATGTTGGGCAGATTTCCTGTGAAGGAGATAACATTTCGCATACCTGGATATATGGAAGGTTTGGCTTCAGATCACTGGCTCAAAGAACAGGTAACAGATGATATAAGATATTGGGCTCAAAGTTTTGACACCATAGAGGAATTCAAGAAAATGGCCGGTGAACTGGCTGACGGAGATACAATAGAAAGTACTGAGATCAGAAACATAGATATGGGTACCGGAGAAATAGAACTGAGGCTTAATATGGCAGAAGATCTTTATTATAGAATCATCACTGAGCTGATGGGTACCCGGGTGGACAACGATTATGAATTCTTTAATCTTCTTGGTGAGTTTGCAGACGCAAAAAAAGCTTATGATAAACTGAGAAGTGCTATGCAGCAAGTAGAAGAGCGGGGATACGGCATAGTAGAGCCTAAGTTGAGTGAAATGGTTCTTGACGAACCTGAAGTATTTAGACAGGGGAATAAATATGGAATAAAAATAACAGCTAAAGCACCTACTCTTCATATAATAAGAACTGATATAACTACTGAGATATCTCCGGTGGTAGGCAGTGAAAAACAGTCTGAGGATCTTGTGAACAGCCTTAAGGAAGAGATGGAAAATTCTCCTAACAGTATATGGGATACCAATATATTCGGGAAGTCTTTATATGAGATGGTTGCCGAACAAATGGAAAATAAGATCGCAGGAGTTCCCGATAATATAAGAGTAAAGATGCAGAAGTCATTGCAGAAAATAAGTGATGAAGGAAAAGAATATTTTATATGTATTGTAATCTGATGGGTTTATTTTAGAAAAAATAGTATTTAACAGCCATATAGTATATAATAACAATATGGAAAAGAATCAACAGAGAGCAATAATAACAGTAGTGATAATAACAGCCTTTATCACTACATTTACAGGCAGCGCGCTTAATCTTTCGGTTCCTGACATAGGAGAGCAGTTTGGTGTAAGCGCCGGAACGGTAGGCTGGCTCATAACAGGGTATACACTTGCTGTGGCGGCATTTTCGGTGCCGCTTGGCAGGCTGGCTGATATAACATGCAGAAAAACGGTTCTTGTGGCGGGGATAGTGATTTTTGTAGTCTGCTGCGCTGCAGCCGTTTTTTCCGTGTCTATGGTTATGCTTCTTGCTGTAAGGATAATACAGGGGATCGGCGCTTCTATGATATTCAGTACTAATACAGCAGTGCTTATCAGTGCTTTTCCCGGAGAAAGAAGAGGAAGAGTTCTTGGATATTCCCTTGCATCGACTTATGTGGGGCTTTCAGCAGGCCCTGTTATAGGAGGTTTTCTCAATTATAATTTCGGATGGAAATCAATTTTTATGCTTACGGGACTTCTGGGGGCTATTGCATTTTTTGCAGCCATCTTTAAGCTCCCCGGAGAAAAATCTGAAAATCGCGGAAAATCACCGGATATGTCGGGAAACATTCTTTATGTAATATTCATAGTAATGATGATGTATGGTCTTTCGGAAATCGGTAAGGGAATGATTTATGTATTAATTACTGCTGTTGGTGTTATATTGGGAATATTGTTTATAATACATGAATCCAGAAGCGAGGATCCCATAGTAAATGTTACTCTTTTCAGAGAGAACAAAGGATATGCTTTTTCTAATATATCGGCTATGCTCAATTACGGAGCTACTTTTGCAATAAGTTATCTTATCTCTATATATCTGCAGGTGGTGATGGGATATTCATCACAGACAGCGGGGCTTATTATGATATTTCAGCCCATTATCATGGCGGTGCTTTCACCTGTCATGGGTAGATTTTCAGATAGGATCTCTCCTTTCAAAATGTCTTCTGTGGGAATGGCATTCTGTGCAGCAGGAACATTTATATTTATCTTCATAGGACGGGAAACGCAAATTTTTGTTATAATCATGGCTCTGGTAATTACAGGTCTGGGATTTTCACTTTTTTCATCTCCTAATACCAATGCTGTAATGTCGTGTGTGGATAAAGCTGAATATGGAGTGGCATCCTCTATATTGGCTACCATGAGATCTATAGGACATACGCTGAGTATGGTGATTGTAACTATAACTGTTACGATGCTGATAGAGGACATGCCTCTGGCGGATGCTCCTGCAGAGGTTCTTATAAAAGTCATAAGGATTTCCTTTATAGTATTTACATTGATTTGTACGGCAGGAGTCTTTATTTCCCTTAAGAGAAAATAAGGATAGTTGACAATATATTTTCACTATTATATAGTATTATGATAAAGTGATAAACACAGGAGGGATGCAGCAATGATAGAATTAAAGACTTCAAAGACGAGATCTGAAGAAGACAGAAGTCGATTGAGAGAAACAGTGGGAAAGATAATAGACAGTGTAATAAAAAACGGAGATAAAGCGCTTAAAGAGTATAACAGTAGATTTGACCGCTGCAAAAGGGAGTTTATCAGAATATCTTCCGATGAGATAAAAGAAGCGTACGATAAGGTACCGGCCGGTGAAGTAGAGGATATAAAAAAAGCTGCGGACAATATAAGAGCTTTTGCCGAAGCACAGAAAGGAACTGTAGGATCTTTGAAAAATTTTTCCCCATCTGAAGGAATAATACTCGGTCATAGAGTGATCCCTGTGGATTCGTGCTGCTGTTATGTTCCGGGAGGAGGATATCCACTTTATTCTACAGCACTTATGCTGGGAATACCGGCAAAGGTGGCAGGAGTCAGACGTGTGACAGCATGTTCTCCTGTTATAAAAGGAACGGATAGTATTCATCCTAAGACTCTGGTAGCGATGGATGTTGCAGGTATAGATGAAATATATGCCATAGGGGGCGCCCAGGCTGTAGCTGCATTTTCATACGGAACGGATCAGATAGAGCCTGTTGATCTTATAGTAGGGCCGGGAAACAGCTTTGTGACGGAAGCCAAAAGACAGTGTTATGGAAAAGTGGGTATAGATTTTGTGGCAGGACCGAGTGAAGTGCTGATAATAGCAGATAATACAGCGGATCCTGAGATAATTGCAGCGGATTTGTTGGCGCAGTCCGAACACGACAGAGAAGCAAAAGGAATTCTTGTGACTACTGATGAGATGTTGGGGAAGGCTGTATGGAATGCTGTGGAAAAGCAGCTTCCGACATTGGATACCGAAGAGATTGCAAGGAGTTCATGGAATGATTTTGGGGAGATTCTTATAGCCGATACGTTAGATGAAGCGATCGAATATGCGAATGAATATGCTCCTGAACATCTGGAAGTCAATGTATCTGAAAGCAGGACAGATTATGTGGCTGATAGTCTAAGAAATTTCGGCTCGCTGTTTATAGGCGGCAATACTGCCGAAGTATTCGGTGATTATGCTTCAGGTCCTAATCATACCCTGCCTACACTTGGCGCTTCAAGATATACTGGAGGCGTCTGGGTCGGAACGTTTCTTAAAATATGCACATATCAGAGTATGACTGCTGATGCAATGATGAGTATAGCTCCGCTTGTTTCGAATCTTGCCAGAGGTGAGGGCCTTACAGGTCATGCGAGAGCGGCAGAGATAAGAATGGAAAAACATTGAGTCTGCATCTTTTTCGGAAAATTGTTAAATTTTAATAAGCACAAACTTTTAAGGATCGGAGCAAAATGAATTTTTTTGGGATTATAATTGGTGTAACAACGTTTATGCTCATTGGTGTTTTTCATGTTATAGTTATAAAATGTGAA
>OLOZ01000610.1_pt1 | contig 30877 bp, 25 predicted proteins | sample 1673021 | NCBI WGS metagenome assembly OLOZ01 (sample SAMEA3136747, study PRJEB25190) | human gut metagenome | biome: human gut; feature: human-associated habitat; material: faeces | place: Austria | collected 2013 | reverse complement strand
TGCACTCCATCAAGAAGGGCGGCATGCAGAACTGCCAGGCCGAGATGAAGAAGGCCGTGGATTGCGGCTACTGGAACCTCTTCCGCTTCAACCCGGCGGCTCCTGCCGGCAAGAAGTTCTCGCTCGACTCCAAGGCTCCGGCCGGCGGTTATCAGGAGTTCCTGATGAACGAGGCCCGCTACGCCTCCCTCACCCGTTCCTTCCCGGAGCGTGCTGAGGAGCTCTTCAAGGAGAACGAGCAGGCCGCCATGGACCGCTATGCTCATCTGCAAAAGCTCCTGACGGTGTATAACGAGGCGTAAAGCTTCCTGCTACAAGACCTGAGAGCGTTCCCGGCGAATGTTCTCGGACATGGAGAGACCCCCGACCGCATGTCGTGCGGCGGGGGCCTCTCCCGTTCTATGGGGTGCTTATCTGCGCTCTTGGATGGCGCATCCTGTTTGTACGATGGGGGTTCTTCGAGGTCGAAGGGCCGCTGCTATAATGGGCGGGTAACTGAGAACTTCACATGGAAGGAAAACCCGCTGTGAGCAATGCCACTAAGGGTGCCAAGGGACCTCGTTTCCATCTCGCTATGGCAGTATCGAGGGCGGCGGCTTCGGCGCTTAAGCTCGCGCGCCGCAATGCCGGGCAGATACCGGGCGTTATCGCCGAGAAGATCGATCCTTCGTTCCTCGCCGATGTCGACAAGCCTGCGCGCGTTGTCTTCGTCTCTGGAACGAACGGCAAGACAACCACGAATAACCTGCTGTGCGACCTGCTGCGCGATAATGGCATCGAGATGATCGATAATCGCGCGGGCGGTAATGTTCGCAACGGCGTTGAGAGCACGCTTATCAAGAATGCCACCATTTCTGGTCGCCAGAAGCTCGACGTGGCAGTCATGGAGCTCGACGAGCTTTCGTTTCGCACCGTGCTGCCCGATCTGGTTCCCGAGGCCATCCTCGTCACGAACCTCTATCGTGATTCCTTCTCGCGCAACGCCAACCCCGACTTCATCTTCTCTGTAATGAGTGAGAACATCTCGCCTGCAACCAAGCTTATCTTGAATGCAGACGATATGATCAGCTGCCGTCTGGCGCCGCAAAATTCGAATCGCGTTTACTATTCCATCGCTCGTCTCGAGGATGACTCGTCAGATCCTCAGGGCATTGTGTGCGACCTCACCGCTTGTCCTCAGTGTGGCGGCAAGCTTGAGTATGACTACTGCCATCTGCGCCATCTTGGTCACGCGCATTGTAAGAGCTGCGGTTTCACTAACCCCGAGCCCGATTACGAGCTCGTGGCGCTCGACCGCGATGCTCATACGTTTACCGTGTGCGAACGCTGCCATGAGGGGGAACCTACCCACACGTACCACTTTGGCAATTACTCGATTACAAACCTGTATAACCTGTTTTCTACGGTTGTGGTTGCTCGCGAGCTTGGCCTTTCCGCCGAGGCTATCGCAGCTTCGCTCGAGCGCGGCATCAACGTGACGGCGCTGCGCTATACAGAGAAGACGGTTGGTGGCAAACGCTTGGTTGCAGTGGCGTCCAAGGGCGAGAACAGTACGGCGACGTCGGTGGCGCTCGATACCATTCGTAAAGAGCCCGGTAGCAAGGCAGTCATCGTGATGCTTGCCGATGCCCACAAGGCGGCGAACCCCAAGGAGACCGAGTATATCGGCTGGTACTATCAGACCGACTTCGAGTATCTCAACGATCCCAGCATCGAGCAGATTGTAATTCAGGGTGCCACGAATCTCGACTTGCTCCCGCGCCTGCGTATGGCGAATATCGACCCCGCAAAGCTTCACATGGTCGAGACTCCCGAACAGGCTGCTCAGGCGGTTGACCCCATGAGCGTTGATTCTGTGTTCTGGGCATTTGACATCTTTAACGGTGGCGACGTGGAGAAGAGCCGCGAGCTTATTGGGAAGAAGATCGAGGAGGCATCTGATGTCCGCTAATGCAAAGACTGTCATCGAGGTGCTCTACCCCGAATACGCAAACCAGGCAGGGGACAATGGCAATGCCATGTATCTGCGCGCATGTCTGTCCGATGCCGAGTTCATCGAGACGACGCATGACGACGTTCCCTATTTTGCCGAGCACGTGCCCTCATTGATCTTGCTGTGCGGCATGTCTGAGGCGCAGCAGGTAAACACTATCAAGTTGTTGCAGCCGTATCGCGCGCGTCTTGTTGAGCTTATTGATGCCGGTGTGCCCATGCTCTTTACGGGTAGCGCTCCGGAGGTTTTGGGCACCAAAATCGTAAATCCGGATGGCTCGGAGACTCCGGCGTTGGGCCTTCTCGATTTTGTGACGCGCTGCAATATCCCCGCGCGTTATCACGATGTGGTGATTGGCGACCTCAACGCTCCCGAACGCGATGAGGCTATCAAGGTCGTGGGCTTCAAAATCCAGTTCACTCAGATGAAGGCCGGTGCGGGTCAGCAGCCGTTTTGTCGTAACGAGGTGGGCTTTGGCCTGAATAAGCAAAGTAGCGAGGAAGGCTTTAGAAAAAACAACCTGATGGCCACCTGGCTTATCGGCCCGCTGCTGCCGCTCAATCCCGATTTCACGCGCTATCTGCTCGATCTTATCGGCGAGAAGGATGCTCCGCTCGCGTTTGAGGAGGATGTGCGCGCGTCGTACGAGGAGCGTTTGAAGACGTTCCGCTTGCCGGGAATGGGCCTTGCGTACTAGGTGCGCTTTTCGTTGCTTGCGGGTTGGCTGTTGACGGAGCCCGCGGAGGCTATCAAGAGGATTCGGGCGGTGAGGCCAATGGCCTTGTCGCCCGTTTTTGCGTTCGACGGGGCCGGTCGTGATTTTAATCCGCTTCGGACGCATGCTTGCATCTGTTCTCATCGCTTTGGTGGAAAAGTCAAAATATGTACGATTGAAGGCTGCCGATTTTGCATGTATAAGCTCTGAGGGGCGCAAGAGGGTTTCGTACGGAATATGAACACCGTTCATGTTTATTCGAGAGTCTCTTGTCCTGCTTTTGGATGTATTGGAACTTGTTTCATCGTACATTTTTTAGGTTTTCCACCACTTTGAGTCGTTGTGGATGCAATATTTCCCGATGGGGAGTGTGTGGGCGTATTTTTATGCATATACAGCTTATCTTTATGCATTTTATTCTTATGGTGCCGCCGTGCGCACCGGGCGGTGCGCTGCGGGTTGGACGATAGAGTCCGCGGGCTGTTTGGGCGGAAGATTGCCGCCGTGCCGGTTTGTTGCCATGTGCAGTCGAGGGTGTGACAATATGCTTGATGTGTTGTCACATTCAGAGGAGAGGGGGCGGCTATGAACGCATTTGTCTCACGTCGTGCGCTCGTATCTTCGGTGAGCCTTGCCGTGATGTCGGCAGGATTGGGCGCGTGCGGCATTTCTGGCGGACGGAGTACGGGGCTTTCCGGTTCGTCTTCCTCGGCTAAGTCGTTCGAGCAAAAACCTCTTGTCCAGCAAAAGCTTGAGTCCATGACGCTCGAGCAAAAGGTGGCGCAACTTTTTCTTGTCACTCCCGAGCAGCTTACCGGTGTGTCTCAGGCGGTTGTTGCCGGCTCTGCTACGCAGCGAGCTCTCGAGGATATCCCCGTGGGCGGCTTGTGCTACTTTTCACAAAACATCACGGGAGACCAGCAGCTGCGAGACCTTCTTTTGGGCACCTATAGCATGGCATCACGGTCCGGAGCTGGCATTGCCCCGTTTTTAACTGTGGACGAGGAGGGCGGCAGCCTGGTGTCGCGCGTTGCCAATTCGGGTTACTTCGATGTGCGGCGCTTTCCGAACATGGCTGAGGTGGGGGCTGCAGGAGACGAGGCACAAGCTGCCCATGTCGGTGCAGCAATAGGCGAGTATCTGCATGAAATTGGTTTCAATGTCGATTTTGCTCCCGTTGCAGATGTGCTCACCAATCCTTCCAACGAGGTAATTGGGCGCCGCGCGTTTTCCTCCGATCCCGACGTGGTGGCGCAGATGGTGTCCGCCGAGGTCCTGGCGATGCTCGATACGGGCACAATGCCCTGCATAAAGCATTTTCCCGGTCATGGCGATACCGCTGGCGATTCCCATACCGGCGCCGCTGTTTCCTTGCGTTTTGCCGAAGAGATTCGAACATGTGAGTACAAACCGTTCCAAGCGGGAATCGATGCGGGGTGCCCCTTCGTGATGGTGGGGCATATCGAAACTCCCAATCTGGCGGCAGATGGCTTGCCGGCATCGCTTTCCAAAACGATGATCACCGACGAGCTCCGCGTGCGCCTGGGATTTGGGGGCGTGGTGATATCTGACTCATTTGTTATGGGTGCAATTACGCAGCGCTACGCGCCGGCCGATGCTGCTGTGCGCTTTATCCAAGCAGGCGGCGATATGGTTTTGATGCCCGAGAACCTGCAGGACGCATACCAGGGGCTGCTCGAGGCGGTAAACGGGGGCGTGATTGAGGAGAGCCGCATTGACGAATCGGTCATGCGTATTTTCAAGGTCAAGAAGCGTGCCGGAATGCTCATGTGGCGTGGGTTTGCATGAGGCCAGGTGCCTGCTGGGCTGGGCGCGTTTTGCGCAATTCCTTAAAAGCTAAAGGGAGAGGGCCCAGCTGTAGGTCGATTGATCCACGATGGTATCAATGGGCCAGGTGTGGGAGCTGCGCCAGGCGCTTGCGGGGTCGTGAACGGTCACATTTCCGCTGTCATCGATATCCGAAAGCACGATAAAGTGGCCAACGTTGGTGAAATCGCCAATGTTCATGAGAGAAATAACGGGCTTGCCCTGTGAGAGGGCGGAGGATATCTGGTCTTTATTGCTGTCGAACATCTTGGAGCTGACGCCAAAGGCGGCGGCACCTTCGGTTATGAACGACCACTCGGTGGAACCGCTCGGAGCATAGCCGTGCGCGTCGGCCCAGGCGGCCATCGTGGCTGGCGTGTAATCGATATGGCCGGTGAGATAGACGTAGGCCATCGTGAAGGCGGTTGGTCCGCAGGCATTGTCGCGGACAGTGCCGCCGCCATAGGGGCGCTGCGCCCACATAGGGTCGGTTTGGTAGAGATAGGGCATCTTGCCTTGCTTCCACAACTTCTTGGGTGTTGATATGGGAAGGTCCGCTGGGCTCATAAGAGGCATATCGAGTTGAGTCGCCTCGGCGGCAGGCTCTACACCTGCGGAAATGGCGCCAAAGAGGGCGCCGATGATACCAAAGAGCACGATAAGGGTTGCCAAAAGCCCACGTCGAATGCGCAACGGGCCGACCGGCGCCGCTGCTCCGCGATGTGCCCTAAACCCTGCCCCGCGCATGCCGGGACGTCCAGAGGCAAAATACATATGGTTGTTGGAATAGGTGCCGCGGCGGAGCGGTTGGCCGATTACGGAGCCTTGCGAGCGCGATGGGCGGGCGCCGGTATTTCGACGTGATGGGGGCTGGCTGTTTCGCGTTTGAAATTGAGCACTGCGCAGTGGGCGCTGGCCGCTACGGGACGGACTCGAGGTGCTGCGCTGCGGTCGGCTTGCGCTGCGTCTCGTCGGGGTCGAGGAGCGTCCAAGGGCGCTGTCGAGTTTTCGTCCCGATGCGGGAGTGTGGGAGCGCTGTGCGCGACCGAGGTCATCGGCATGATGGCGCGCGGGGTCGTGTACGCGCCGGTTGCTTTCGGTTTGCGAATGGTACCTGCGCTCCGGCTGCGAAGGAGCCTGGCGAAAATGAGGTGCCTGTTGAGGCTCATGCGAAGGCGGTCGTTGGGGGCTTCTTGGCCGTGCGGAGGCGAGGCGGACCGTAGGACGTGCGGTCCCGCTTTCGTACCGGTTATTGTCTTCTCGTGCGTTCATGGCCCTCCGTTGCTGGCGTCAAGTCGCCGAGTGCGCAAGATTGCCCCCATTCTATCTCAAGTAGGATGTTTACCCTCTTCGAGCTCGGCTTTGCGTACATATAACCGCTGGTCCCGCGCCTGGGCCCTTTCGCCGCCAGAGGCTTGACGTATAAGAAGGGCGTAACGCATCGACAGGCTTTTTGCGCTTTGGGGCGCCGAGCGCTCGATTGCGGGACCCTTGCAGTCACGTGTCGTAGACGCTTGCATTCTTCAGGCATCGGATGCGTTCGTTTCCTGTTAAGGTAGCTGCCGAGGAATAGACATGCGCGTGACGCCCCCGCCTGCGTTGCTGCGTGCGGATAGGGCGACTCTCTATGACGGTCCCGGAGGAGGAATCGTGGGTAAGAAATATGCGATTGTCGGAGGAAAACTCGTTGACGGTACCGGTTCTGCACCGGTTGAAAATGCTCTCATCCTTATTGGGGAGGATGGCAGGATCGAGTATGCGGGTAAGCACGAGGACGTGCCCGCCGAAGCCGGCTACAACAGTATCGATGCTGCTGGAAAGACTGTCATGCCGGGCCTGATCGATACGCATCTGCATTTCTCGGGCAACCTGACCGATGACGATACCGATTGGGTCATGCAGCCGCTGCTGGAAAAGCAGGCGGTCGCCGTTAAACAGGCATACGACTGCCTGACCCATGGCCTTACCACTGTGTGCGAAGTGGGGCGGTTTGGTATCCACGTGCGCAATTGCATCAATAACGGTGTGTTCAAGGGCCCGCGCGTCTATGCGACGGGCTTGGGCTTTTGCCGCACTGCAGGACATGGCGATTCGCACTACTGCAGCCAGCTCGAGAACAAGCAGTCGCATCCTTGGGGCGATCAGGTGGATGGGCCGTGGGAGCTGCGCCGTGCTGTTCGGCAGCGCCTGCGCGAGGACCCCGATGCCATCAAGATTTGGGCTACCGGCGGCGGTATCTGGCGTTGGGACTCCGGTCGCGCTCAGCATTATTGTGCCGAGGAAATCAAGGCGGTGATCGACGAGGCAAAGATGGTGGGCATTCCCGTTTGGAGCCATTGCTACAATTCGCATTCCGCTGCGTACGACTCGGTGCGATTTGGTTGCGAGCAGTTGATTCACGGTTTTGATATCGATGAGCGCACCATGGGCCTCATGGCCGAGCAAGGTACGTTCTTCACGCCTACCATCGGCTTTTTGCCTACTTGGTACAGCACCTATCCTCCTGTCTATGTGCCCGAGATTCACGACAGGTTCCCCGGCGATACGCTGGTCGAGAAGGAGCTGCAGCGCAACTACGACTGCCTGCGCGAGGCCAAGAGACGCGGCGTGGTCTTTACCATTGGCTCCGACTCCTTCTCGTTTGTGACTCCGTACGGCTACGTCACGATCGCCGAGATGTACGACTTTGTGGACAAGGTGGGCATCTCGCCACTGGAGACCATTACATGCGCCACGCTCAATGGCGCCAAGATGGCCCATTGCGATGACGAAACCGGTTCTCTCGAGGTGGGCAAATGCGCCGATTTGCTGGTTGTAAATGGCGACCCTGCCGTGAATATCCGCGACCTCGCGCCCGAGAACATGGATGTCATCATGAAGGACGGCGAGATTGTCGTTGCCGGATCGTTTGGTGAGCGAAACAGGTGGAGCGCGTAAGGGCTTGTCTTCCCACCGGGAGGCCCGGAATCGCTCAGGGGAACGGCCCCGGGCCTCCCTGCGCCGCCGCTTCTAAAACGAAGAAAACATGCCGACGTTTGATGATGGGGCGTCGGGGCATAATGGACGCATGCACGTTATCGCGGAAGGAGGCCCCTTCCGTGTCCATGAAAGGACTTCCCTTATGCCTGCACTTATCACGCATCACCTTTTTGGCGAGGAGAGCATCGACCGCCTGCCTGCCGGGATCGTCACGTCGGACGAGGAGCGTTGCGCGTTTCTGCTGGGAAACCAAGGCCCAGACCCCTTCTTCTTCCGCGTGCGTACGCCGTATATGCGCGATTGCATGCAGCTTGCCAGGGTGATGCATCGTTCACGCATGTCAAAGCAGTTTGCCTGTCTTCGCAACGGCGTGAGCCGTTTACAGAAGCATGACGCTCAGCTTGGGCGCGCTTTTACCCTGGGACTTCTTTCCCACTATGTGCTCGATCGCAACGCTCATCCGTTTGTGTACGAGCAGCAGTTCGGCGTGCTCGATGCCGATCCCGATCTGGCGTCGGCAGCCAGTCAGGTGCATGCGGTGATCGAGAGCGATTTGGATGTCTTGATGCTTCAGCTCAAGCGTAACGGCGCCACGACGGCGGACTATCCGCCGGTGAGCGAGCTTGTTACCAGCGAGCGCATCGATAAAGTGGGCGGCGCGCTGATGAGCCATGTGGCGCGTAGCGTCTACGGCCTCGATGTGGGCGTTGCCGAGTATGGCGGCGCTGTGGCGGATATGCAGATGCTGTATCGCATTATCGAGCCGGCGGGTTCGCTCAAGACCGATGTTATCGGCAAGCTCGAGGGCCTCGTGTCCGATTACTCCTTGCTGGCGTCGCTTGCGCATCCCGTGACCAATAAACAGCCGCTGCGCGCTGGTAACATGGGGCATATCGCGTGGAAGAACCCCTTTACCGAGGCCGTCTCGCGCGAGAGCTTCCCGGAGGTTTTCGATCGCGCGTTGGAAGACTACGAGCGTGCGGCAGCGTGCTTTGTCGAGTGCGCCGATATGGAGCAGCTGACGGGTCACCTCAACTATTCTGGTCGTCCGCTTGCTGCCGATGAGGAATTCGATCGCGAGGAGTAGTGCGTCGTCTGACTCTCGCCCGTCATATAATTCGTCCGATCAAGCCCGTCTCGCGCGGGCTTTTTTCTACATCTAACTGGGGTCTTCACAAAATGTGACAAAATAAACCTGTCGACTTTCTGTCACATTGAGCAGGTGGGTTCATGCGGCGTTGACGGGTTCTTGACCCGTCCTTGATACAACTTGTCGTACGATATTCTATTGATATTCCGAGCAAACGCCGCTGTGGCCAACCAAAGGGAGACGCACACCATGAAGTACACCAAGCTCGAGCGGAACTGGGTTATGTATGATGTGGGCAATTCCGCACTCGTGCTGCTGCAGACCTCCGTGGTGCCCATCTATTTCAACGCGCTTGCCGCAGGCGCCAGCTCGGCTGGTCTAGTTACCGCATGGGCCAATGCCCAGACGGTCGCCTCGCTCGTGGTGGCGTTCCTCATGCCGATTCTGGGTGCGCTTGCAGATTACGCTGGCAACAAGATCAAGTTCTTCATCGGCTTCTTTCTTACGGGTCTGGTGCTGTGCTTTGCGCAGGCCGTGCCCATGAGCGCCATGGTGTTTCTCGTGATCTACGTGATATGCACGGTTGGCTTCAACTCGTCCATGACGTTCTACGATGCCATGCTTCCCGACATTACCACCGACGAGCGCATGGATGCTGTTTCCAGCTCGGGCTATGCCTTGGGCTATATTGGCTCGACCATCCCCTTCATCATCTGCCTCGCGCTTATCATGGCCGGCCCTTCGGCGCTTGGCCTTGAGACGATGTTTTGCACACGTATGGCCTTTGTCATCACCGGCGTGTGGTGGCTCGTATTCACCCTGCCCCTGCTTCGTACCTATAAGCAGAAGTACGGTCGCGAGCGCAGCAGCGAGGATACGCTCGGCCATATCGTCTCCGGTGTCTTCTCCGAGGTCGCTCATACCATGAAGGAGATTGCCCGCGATAAGGTGGTCCTTTTGTACATGGTGGCGTTCTTCTTCTACATCGACGGTGTGCATACCGTCATTTCCATGGCTACGAGCTACGGCTCTTCGCTGGGCATCGACTCCACGCAGCTCGTCTTGGCTCTGCTCGTCACGCAATTCGTTGCGTTCCCCTCGGCCATCATCTACGGCAAACTTGCCGGTCGCGTGGGCACTCTGCGCATGATTACCGTGGCCGTGGTCGCCTATATGTGCATCGTCTTGTTTGCCGCGTTCTTCCTCAAGACCGCTACCGAGTTTTGGATCCTCGCCATCCTTGTGGGTATGTTCCAGGGCGGCGTGCAGGCGCTTTCGCGCAGCTACTTTGGCAAGATTATCCCCAAGGAGAAGTCCAACGAATACTATGGCTTCTTTGACATTTTTGGGCGCTACGCTTCTGTCATGGGAACTCTGCTAGTATCTGTCGTGACGTCACTCACGGGGGATCCTTCTTTAGGAGTGCTTTCCATCGGGATCCTTCTGGTTGTGGGTTTCGTTTTGCTAGTAAAGCTCTCCAAGATGCAGGGGCCCGCTGCGTAAGCGGACGTGCGCACACCTGTCTTGGAACGGAGGGCTTTACGGCACAGTAAAGCCCTCCGTTTTCATAGAAGGTGAATGAGGAACAATGAAATCGAATTATCTTGCCCGTGTTGGTGTGATCGCCGCCGCTTATGCAGCTTGCACCCTGATTGCCCTGCTCTTCTTGGGAAGTCTCGCGTGGGGTCCTATCCAGTTCCGCGTGTCCGAGGCGCTGTGCGTGCTCGCCCTGTTCACGCCTGCCGCAATTCCCGGCCTGACGCTTGGATGCGTGATCGCCAACGTGATGAACATTGTCATCTCCGGTACGGGTATGCTGGGGATGCTTGATGTGGTCTTTGGTTCGCTGGCCACCTTTGCGGGCGCCCTTTTTACGTGGAAGATGCGCCGCCATCCCCTCGTGGCACTTGCGGGCCCCGTGCTTGCAAACGCGCTGATCGTGCCTGCCTATCTTCCGCTTTTGCTGCAGGGTGTGGGCTTCTACACCATCCCCTTTACGACGATCTCGCTCGATAACTCCTGGCTGTTCATGTATCTGTTTGGCTTGGTGACCACCGGCGTGGGCGAAGCGGTTATCATGTATGTACTTGGGTACCCGTTGGCACGCTCGCTGGCAAAAACGCCGATGTTTTCTGCAGAGAGCGCCGATTTGGGTATGCATAACTAACGGCGAGGTAGCACGCATGCGGGTCGAGTGGCGCCGCGGCTGACAGATGGGCATGCGCGGCGATGGACGGAGCCAGCATGAAACCCGTTGTCGTGATTCCCACGTACTGGGAAGCAAGCCAAGATGGCGTCTGCACGCCGGGCGGGTACGACCACGCTACCGATATCTATTCGACAACGCCCGATCTTGATCGCTGCCTGCGTTCGCTCGAGCAGGTGCGCAAGCTTCCGCGCGTTGTCATTCTTGTTGTGTGTCCTGCCGCGACGACCGCGCGAGTGCGTCGACGCGTAGAAGAAATCGCGGCGGCACACCCCTCGATCGATGCCCTGGTTGTGACAAACGCCGAAGCATCGCATATAGCCGACCGCGTGGCGGAGCTTGCCCCCAACGTCATAGGGGAGCCTATATCGCTGCGCGGCTACGGTGCCATTCGAAATATGGGTCTGGCCGTCGCGGCGATTTTTGGGCACGACACCGTTGTTTTCTTGGATGACGACGAGATGGTGCTCGGCCCCGATTTCATGGATAAGGCCCTCTACGCCCTGGGGCAGCAAAACAGACAGGGCGTCCCCATTTTGGCCAAGAGCGGCTACTTTTACGATCGTGCCGGGTCGCCCATGGCCGACGCAACGCAAGCCGGCCCCACAACGCGTTGGTGGACCAAGCGCCTCGAATTCAATAGCTGGATGAAGCAAGCCCTCGCGGGGACGCGCATTTCCCGCTCCAACTACGTGTGCGGCGGATGCTTCTCCCTGCATGCGCGCGCTTATATGCATGTGGCATTTGACCCGTGGATCACGCGAGGCGAGGACCTCGATTATCTCTTTAACATGCGCCTTTGGGGCTTTGAGATGTGGTTTGACAACCAGTGGGTGGTTCGCCATCTGCCGCCGGTGATAACCCAGCGTGCTCCGCGCTTCATGCAAGACGTATACCGCTGGTACTACGAGCGCGCAAAGATCGCCTATGCCAACCGTCAGCACGACCTGAATCCGGTGACGCCCGAATCGCTTATGCCATATCCGGGGCCATGGATTTCCAAGCAGCTCGACGATCGCGTTCGCAAGACGGCTGCGGCACGTGCCATGCTGACGCCCGAGAAATTCGCCTATCTCAAGATTTTGAAAGATGGCATCCCCGAGGCGGAGTCCTATGCGCGCACGAACGCGAGCAATTATGTGCGTCTTCAGAGCTTCTGGCCCACTATCATGAATGGGCTATGGAACGATATCGATATGCAGGCCATGCTCCTGCAGCATGAAGAGGAGAACGATGAGCGACAATAGGACCACGCGGGCCGAGGCTTCTTCGCAAGACGGTCTTACGTCGGGAGTGCGCATCCTGGTGGCGGTGTGCGCGGCGTTGCTGATCTTCTATTTTATCTATGCATTGATGGTGGACAGCAAACCTTTGGCGACGGTGTTCGCTTGCGCTCTCCTATGCGCATTCCTGCTGATTTTTATCTTCTTGTCCCTCAATCCCGATATCCTTCGCTCGCAGTACACCGAGCAAACGCTTTCGTCGGCGTCGGAGATGCTGGAGGATATCAAGGACGGCCTGACTCCCGAGGGCGCCGAGGCCATCTGTCGCAGACTGCTTGCCGAGACGCGTGCTATGGCCATCGCCATGACGGACGATACGTGCGTGCTCGCTTGCGCGGGCGATCTTGCGAGCGATTTTCCGCCCGGCTCTCCCATTCATACGCCTGCCACGCATTATGTTCTCGAACACGGTATCGTGCAGAGCTTCACGCATGCCGTGGATGTGAAAAGCGAGACCCGGGGGCATCGCGAGATCCCTGCGGGTATCATCGCCCCGCTTAAGGTGCGCGGCAAAGCCGTGGGAACGCTCAAGTTCTACTATCGGCGTTCGCACGAGGTCAATCGCACCCAGTATGCGCTGGCCTCTGGTTTTGCCGAGCTCATTTCCACGCAGCTTGCCATTCATGAGCTCGAGCTGCAGTCCGAGCTTACTGCCCGCGCCGAGGTGCGCGCGCTACAGGCCCAGATCAACCCTCACTTCCTGTTCAACACGCTCAACACCATTGCGGCCCTTACGCGTACCGAGCCGCTGCGTGCCCGCGAGCTGTTGCGCGAGTTTGCCTCGTTCTACCGCGCAACGCTCGACAATTCTGGCTCGCTTATTCCTGTTAGCCGCGAAATCGAGCAGACGCTGCGCTATCTGACGTTTGAGAAGGCCCGTTTTGGCGAGGATCGCATTGGGGTGAATGTCGATATCGACGAGGAGGTCGAGGATACACTGGTGCCTGCATTTGTGATTCAGCCTTTGGTGGAAAATGCGGTGCGCCATGCGATGGGCGACGAAGATCCGCTCCATATCGATATCTCGGTTGCTCCCGAGGGCGAATCCATGGTTCAGATCCAGGTTAAGGACGACGGCGTGGGCATGGACGAGCAGACGGCGGCGCGACTGTTCTGCACACAGCAAAAGGCCCCGCGCACGGATGCCCCCCAGGGTGGCGGTGCGGGCGTAGCCATGCACAATATCGCTGACCGCATCGCGCGTTTTTATGGACCCCGCTCGAGCACGCAGGTTATTTCCTCCCCCGGAGCGGGTACTTCCGTTGTTTTGCATCTTGATTTGCAAAAAAGTATCCTTGAGTAGGGTTAAAATAGAAATTCGGCATTGTATGCCGGCTCGGCGCGATTTTTTAATGGTGCCGGTACTATCGATGGTTACTCCAACGAAGGGACCATATTGATGCTACGTGCGATGATCGTTGACGACGAAGCACCCGCACGCTCTGAGCTGCGTTTTCTGCTTGAGCAGACTGGAAAAATCGGATCGATTAACGAGGCTTCGAGTGTTCGCTCGGCTATTGAGATGCTCATGGAGAATCGTGTCGACGTGGTTTTTCTTGATATCTCTATGCCGGGAGCCTCGGGCCTTCAGCTTGCGGAGGCGCTTCACCGTTTGAAGAACCCCCCTGCGGTGGTTTTCGTTACCGCCTACAGCGACCATGCCGTCGAGGCATTTGATGTGGACGCTGTGGACTATCTTATGAAGCCGGTCGAGGAAGCTCGTCTTGACCAGGCCATTGGCAAGGTGCTTGCGCGCGTCAAGCCGGTTTCGGAGAACAAGTCGTCCATCGAGCGCATTCCCGTGGAGAAGGGCGGCCGTAAGGTGCTCATCCCCGTGGACCAGATTCGCTACATCATGGCCAAGGACGATTACTCCTGCATTTTTACCGAGGATGATCGCTACCTTTCAACGACCTCGCTTGCGCAGTTCGAGTCCAAGCTGGGAGATTTTGGCTTCTTCCGTGTGCATCGCCGCTATATCGTGAACCTTGCATGTGTTGAAGACGTTGAAACCGCTGCCTCCGGTGCGATTCAGCTGGGTATCACCAGCGTGGAAGATTGCATTCCCGTCTCGCGCCGCCGCGTGGTGCCGCTTAAAAAGGCGCTGAACCTCTAATGGATACGCTGGCGGATGCAAAGCGTATCGATATTATTTCCGATACGCATGGATACCTTTCGGATGAGCTTCTCGCTGCCCTTGAGGGTGCCGACTTGATTATCCATGCGGGAGATATGACGTCCGAGGCCGATCGGGACCATCTCAATACCATTGCTCCTATCAAAGCCGTGTTGGGCAACAACGATTACTATCGCGATTACGGACCAGGGGTGCCGGCGCTCAATACGTTTACGTATGAGGGCTTGAGCTTTGCGGTGGCCCACTATCGCGAGGAGCTCCCGGTGGGGACGGTCGATGTGGCTATCTGCGGCCATACGCATCGTCCCAAAATCGTGCAGTTGGGTAAGTGTTTGGTTATCAACCCGGGATCGCCTACGTATCCTCGTAGCGCGCGGGGCAACACCATGGCTCGTCTTTTTGTGGCCGACGGTCGGGTTATCTCGGCCGACATCATCGATTTATAGTGTGGCGTGGGGCTTGGTCCCCGCGCCATTTTTGTGCGCAAGAGCGCTGTCTACCTGCAAATTCATTGAGTACGGGGTGTGATTGACCGCCTGTTCGGTTGCTCGACATTCGGGCGTCGGAAAAAATTTTTAAAAAAGTGTTGCGCACATCTCAGAGTTCTGTGTATACTAGCTCTCGCAGCAACGCCTGCTGATGGGGAGTTAGCTCAGCTGGTTAGAGCGCCGGCCTGTCACGTCGGAGGTCGCGGGTTCGAGTCCCGTACTTCCCGCCATCAAATGTTAAAAGCCTTGTCTTCGGACGAGGCTTTTTTCGTATAGATGCAAAACTGTCGTTGATATAGGATTATTCCCGAATGGCAATTCATGAGGGGAGATTCCGGTGTTTTGTGCAAAATGTGGGAACAAGTTGAGCGACGGCGCTCGTTTTTGTGTCAACTGCGGTGCACCGGTTGCCGATCGTGATGGAGCTGACGTTCCGGTGAGCGCTCAAGGGGATGCTCAAGGGGGCGATGCTCCCGACGCGACCGTTGCGGCTCCTCTTCTTGTGCCCGCAGATGCGACTTCCGATGCCGCACCGGGCCCCGATACCGTGTCCGCCGAGTCCGAGGCCGCTTCTGCCGCCGATGCTCCCGCGGCTCCTGCCGACACCGCTGCTAAGAAAAAGAAGACGCCGTTTATCATCGCGGCGGCGATTTTCGTTATCGTCATCATCGGCGTCGCCGCCTTTTTCCTGCTGGGCAACGAAGGTACAGGCGATATCGAGTTTGGCCAGGACACCGAGGTTGAGCTTGCGGTGACAACCGTCATCAAGCCGCGCAACAAAGACGGCAACCTCATGAATTCCTACGACGCCTACCTCATCAACGAGAAGGCAAAGGGCGACGTTTCTTTTATCAAGACCACGCCGTATCATCTTACGGTCAAAGGTGATCAGGGCTTCAAGCCCTCCGACTTCAAGGATCTCTCCAACAATCGTTACACGCTGGTGATCGTGGACCACGATTCCGATGATGCCGATAGCGAGCAGAAGATTCCCGTCAATTACGACAAGGAGAACAAGAAGGCTCCTTCCGAGGCGATTATCGCGGTGCCCTCAAAGCCCCACAAAGCTCCTGCAAAAGAGGATGGAAAGACCGACGAGCAGAAGGCCTACGGTCTGTTCCTCGATAAGATCAAAGAGCTGACCGATACGTATGGCGCCAGCGGATCAACCGAATGGGGCGGCTCCTACAATCTGGCGACCGGCCTGTGTGTGGCTGATCTTGTGGACTTTGATGGCGATGGCATGAATGAGCTGTTCGTGGTCTACAACACCCAGGTTGTAGATTTCAATCAGGAAGCTTACTTTGACAAGCAGAAGGAGTCGTTCAAAACCGAGGTATGGGCCTACCGTGATGGCAAGATCTCCAAGGTCTTTGATAAGTCGGTTGTTCAAGGCAGCAACGGCGGCATAATGTGGACTTGTGTGTATCAAAAAGACAGCAAGTTCTACCTCGTCACTTTTGACGCCGCTTACGAAGATCTTGGCGGCGGTGCCTATAACGAGACGACCGATACATTCTTCCACGCTTATGACGGGTCAAAGTTCAAGCAGGCGGCATCGACACACTCTGACGTCGATGTGTCATCGGGCCCGGCTGACGAAACCTATACCGTCAACGGCGAGGATGCCTCGTTCGACGAGATGATAGACTTCCAAAGTTCTTTCTCGTCATATCTGAGCTACGATCTCGTCAGCTTCATTCAAAATGACAACTTTCACGATGAAGGAACGTACTATCCGGTGAACGACCTTCCCAGCTTGGTGGCAAAGACCGCCCAAGCGCTCGAGGAGGGTGCTGCGACCAAGAAGGACGACACCGCAAAGGATGCGTCGTACTCTGCCGACATCAAGACGGTTTCCGTGCCGGTGCCCGACGCCTCCAGTGACGTTACCCCTCGTGTTGATACCGATTGGACCTATCTCCAGTTTTCCAAGGACGGTAAGCCTGATGGATGCAAAGACCTCAACGCCAAGCTCAAGGAGAGCTTTGACGCCGATGTCGACGCCACGTCCTCCTGGAGGCTCGATTTGAGCGGCAACGGAAACGGTGCCGCCGAGGTGCTGCAGAACCGCTACGACACCATGGTGTCTCTCGACGGCTCGATAGCTTGCGTGTTCCAGGAACGCTACTACACAGCGGGCGGTCCCCATGGGTGGAACAAGAATGCGGTGGTCTACTACGATCTCTCGAAGGGCACCGAAGTCGACGCCGACGTGGCCTTGGGGATTGACAAGGACACTCTGGCGGGCCTGGCCTCCGACGCCATCGATGCGTTCGCGCATGCCAATCCCGGTATCAGCGACACTGGCGACGTGCGCGATCACCTTTACGAGATGGATCGCTATGGCCGCGACGATGCAGGCATCTTCTTCATCACGCGTGACTACGAGATGGGCACCTATGCCGATGGCTCGCATGTCATCTACATCAAGGCCCTCAACGGCGATGATGGCCTTGTGGGCACGTCGGGGGATTCTGGTAACTGATTAGTGCCCGATGCGCCAATGTGAACACATGAAGCCCGCCTGCGCCCGCCGCGCGGCGGGCTTTGTCCGTCTTACGCGGTATGATAGGTGGGCACAGCGAATACAATCGGCAAGGAGAGTTCATGCCGACGATTGATACCCATAGCACGCCGGCCTTTATTACCCTGGAGGGTATCGATGGCTGCGGAAAGTCGACGCAGGCGCGTTTGCTCGCCGCCGCTCTCGAGCATGCGGGCTGCGCAGTGTTGCGCTTGCGCGAGCCTGGTGGCACAGAGATTTCCGAGAAAATCCGTGCGCTTCTGCTCGACCCCGCCAACGCGGCAATGAGCGAGACATGCGAACTGTTGCTTTTTGAGGCGGCGCGCGCACAGCTTGTAGAGGAGGTCGTCGTTCCCGCCCTGGCAGCGGGCCAGGTGGTGGTGTGCGATCGCTTCTACGATTCGACTACGGCATACCAGGCGTTTGCCGATGGTCTCGACTGCTCGATGGTGCGTAGCGCCAACGCTCTTGCGGTGGGGGAGTGCACCCCGCGCCTCACGCTCGTCTACGATGTGAGCGTTGACGAAGCACTTGCTCGTCGCGCCGCGCGCGCGGGCCAAGACCGCATGGAGCTCAAGGGCGATGCGTTTCAGGAGAGCGTCGCTGCGGGGTTTCGCGCCATTGCGAAGCTGGAGCCTGAGCGCGTGAAGCTGATTGATGCCTCGGCCGGCGTGGCGGAGGTGTTTGCACAGACGGTCGCCTGTGCTCGTAGGGCCGGCTTTGCCCTGTCCGACGCCGATGTGCGGGCGGCTCTTGCTATCGAGCAGATCGAGGTGGCCTGATGGTGGCCGACGCATCGCTTTTGGCAAAGCTATCTGGTCAAAAGCGCGTCAAGAGCTTTTTGACACGTGCGGTGGAAGGCGGCCGAGCCGCTCACGCCTATCTGTTTGTAGGCGCTCCCGGTTCTGGCAAGCTCGAGGCTGCATGGGCGCTTGCCCAGGCTCTTTTGTGCGAGGACGGCGGGTGTGGGGCTTGTGATAACTGCACGCGCGCGGCGCGTCGCACGCATCCGGACGTGCACTATTACACTCCCGAAAGTGCCACGGGCTATCTCATCAGTCAGACGCGCGAGCTGCTGGAGGATGTTGCCTTGGCCCCTATTCGCGCCAAACATAAGGTCTATATCATCGACCGCGCAGAGCAGATGCGTGCAAATACGGCAAACGCCTTGCTCAAAACTATCGAGGAGCCGCCTGAGACGGTGACGTTCATTTTGCTGGGCACTTCGACCGATACCATCTTACCCACCATCGTGTCGCGTTGCCAGTGCGTGCCGTTTCGCACGTTGCCGCTCGACGAGTCTGCCCAAACCGTGGCGCGTGCAACTGGCGTCGACCTTGCTCGTTGCCGCATGGCCGTAGCCGTGACGGGCGGGCCCAATGCTGCCGTCGGTTTTCTCAAGAGCGCCGAGCGCCAAGAGGTGCGCCGCCAAATGCTGCGCGCTATCGACATGCTTAGACGCTCAGACGAGGCGGACATCTTGCTTTCTGTGCGCGATCTACTTGGCGTTATCAAGGCGCCGCTTGCAGAGCTTAAGGATGCGCAGAAAGCGATGTTCGACCGCGACTCGGATTATCTTTCGCGTGGAGCCTTGAAGCAGCTGGAGGATCGCAACAAGCGCGAGCTTACGGCGCGCGAGCGTTCGGGTATTATGGAAGCGCTAACGTGCGTACGATCGCTGCTGCGCGATGTTTTGTTGCTTGTCCAAGACGATGCCGCTTCGATTGTCAACGAGGACGCGCGAGACATTGCGTGTCGTTTGGCCGAGCATGCGACGTGCACGGGTATCGTGCGCGCCATCGAGGCCGTAGGCGATGCCGAGCATCGCATCGCGCGTAACATAACTCCCCAGCTGACCTGCGAGGTCATGCTCTTTGATATAAGAAAGGCGCTTCTATGCCCGTAGTTGTTCCCGTTAAATTTGCTTTTGCCTCGCGCGATTTGTGGTTTGACCCCCAAGGCTTGGACATCGTCGAGGCCGACCATGCCATCTGTTCCACCGGACGCGGGACCGAGATCGGCCTGGTGACCGCAGACCCCTTTGAGGTTCCCGAAGACGAGCTTTCCGCCCCGCTCAAGCCCGTGCTGCGCATCGCTACCGATGACGATTTGGACTATGCCGATGAGCTGGCCCAGCGCGGTGACGACGCCATGGAGGATTTCCGCCGCCTGGTTAAGCAAAACGAGCTGGACATGAAGCCCGTTGGCGTCGAGTATCTGTTTGGTGGCGAGAAGGTTGTCTTCTATTTTGCCGCCGAGGATCGCGTAGACTTTCGCCAGCTGGTCAAAGACCTCTCGTCGTGCTTTCACACGCGTATCGACATGCGCCAGATTGGCGTGCGCGACGAAACGCGCCTGGTGGGCGGTTATGCCCATTGTGGGCAGGAGCTGTGCTGCACGCGCTTTGGCGGCCAGTTCGAGCCGGTCTCCATTCGTATGGCAAAAGAGCAGGACCTTCCTCTCAACTCCGCTAAGATCTCGGGCGTTTGCGGTCGTCTGATGTGCTGCCTGCGCTACGAGTTCGAGGCCTATAAGGATTTCAAGAGCCGCGCTCCCAAGAAAAAGACGCTGATCGACACCCCGCTTGGCAAGGCCAAGATCCAGGAGTACAACACACCGCGCGAGCAGTTGGTTTTGCGCCTGGAGAGCGGCAAGGTTTTTCGTGTGAACCTTTCCGATATGACCTGCTCTGAAGGTTGCAAGAAGCGTGCCGAGGAACAGGGCTGCAGCTGTCGTCCCGACTGCGTGACGCGCGACATCTTGGAGCGCATCGAGTCCCCGGACATCGCGCTTGCCCTTATGGAACTCGACCGCGAGGCGGGCATCGACGTAGGCGATGGCCTTTCCCGCGCCGATCGCTTGGTGCCCGAGGCACCTGCACGCCATCGTCGCCAGCGCTCGGGTGAGCATGGGGGCGAGGAGCGTTCTCAGCGCGGCCAGCGCGGTCACGGAGGCGATGACCGCGGCCAGGGTGCGACCGACGAGCAAGCGCCGCGCCGTCGCCGTCGCCGTTCGGGTGCCGGTGCAGGTGCAGATGGCGCGCGCGACAATCGAGGTCCCGCACGCGAGGCGACCGAGGGACAGGCCCCCTCGCGCCGCCGTCGTCGCCATCTTTCGAGCGAGGAGCGCGACGACGCTTTCCGCGCCGCGGCAGCTCGCGAGGCGGCCTCTTCCGCATCGGAGAAAGACGGCGCTCCCGGCCGCTCCCGTCGCCGTCGCCACACGTCCGCTTCTCAGTCTGGACAGTCGACCGGCGAGCGTTCGCAGAGCAAACCGCAGGTGCCTTCTGTGGCCGATCAGGTGGCTTCGGGCGAGGTCAAGGTTACGCGTCGCCGTCCTGGTGATGGCGGGGGAGCCCGTGCGGCAGAGCATGGTGCGGGCGCCTCGGCTTCCGACGACCAGGCTCCGCGCCGCCGCCGTCGTCGTTCGCGCAAGCCGCGCGGAGGTGCGGACGGTGCCGACAACACTCCGTCTGCCGAGTAGATAACGCAGCTTGCGCGCAGCTGCACCGCCGCGTTTGCGCGTGCGGGTATGCTTGATGCAAGCCCTCTTGCCACTGTCGACAAGGGGGCTTTGTGCTTTCTTATCCTCCATCTACGCCTTGGGAGCGCGTGCGCGACGCAACGCTTGAGCTTCTGTCGCCCACGCGCTGCGTTGCCTGCGAGCGCCCGGGGTCTTTGGTGTGCGATGCCTGCGCCGCGCGCATCGTGACCATCGACCCCGTCTTTGCCTGCCTTCGCTGCGGAGCGCCTTTTGGCAGTCTTCTCTGTACAGAATGCCAATCGGAATCTTGCCAGGACAAAAAAGGCACGAACAATTGCCTTGCGGCATGTGTGTTTGAAGGCGTGCCCGCACGCATCGTGCGCGCTTACAAGGATGGGGGTGAGCGCCGCCTTGCCGCATGGATTGCACATGCGCTTTTTGATGCCGTGCATCGCGCTCAGAAGGCAGTTCCCAAGCGCATGGCTGCCTTTGCCCTCGACGCCGATGCCCTGGTCTTTGTTCCGGCAACGCCCGCGGCATATCGACGTCGCGGGTTTGACCATATGGAGGCGGTTGTTCGCGAGTTCTCTAACCTAATGGGGATCCCCGTACTCGATGCGCTTGCGAAATGGGACGCGTGCGACCAGCGAAAACTTGGCCGGGGAGGGCGCCTGGCAAACGCGGCGGATGCGTATGACGTGGTGGAGCCTGTTGCTGGCATGCGTCTTCTTTTGATCGACGACGTTATCACCACGGGGGCGACAATGGGTTCATGCGCGGAGGTTTTGAAGCGGGCGGGGGCGGTTAACATCGATTGCCTGGCGTTCGCGCGCGTGTGGTAATGGGGCATAAAAACGTGTACATCGCTGCATTGTGGCCGCGTTTACGTGCGAAAACGCTTTACTCCTGATATAATTCGCTTCGTTCTCCCCAGGCTGTGGTTGCGGGGGCGCTCAGGCGCTTCTCAGTCCATGACAGACGCGGTCAAAGGGATCCACGTAAGCGTCCGCGTGCGCGCGGCGCGATCATGGCGCGTCCTAGAAGTAAGCCGCACCGTCCGTTTTTCCTTTTGCGAGGCAATGGTTGCCTCCCGGACGAGCGGGTTAGTAGTGAAGGCCGCTGAGGCGGCGTGAGCAAACGCTCCAGTGCGCAGGTGTGGGGTCAAAAACCAGGTCAGCTGGGGGGGACGCAACGTATTTTTCCCGCGCATGGGCGCGGACCGTAAGAGGACGCCCTTCTTTGGGGGAATGGAGAAGACGATGCTGCGCGTAAGGAAGACGACCCTTGCGGCCACGATGATGCTTGCTTTGATGGCTGCCCTTGGCTTGGGCGGCTGCTCGCTGTTCACGCCGTCGTTGAGCGAGGATACTCAAAGCGTGGTCGCCAAAACCGGTATCAAGTCATCGGCGCTGGTGACGGAAGGCAAGCTTACTGTCGCCCTCGATACCTCCAACGCCCCGCAGGCCATGACAAACCAGGATGGCAGCATCGCTGGCTATCAGGCCGACCTCGGCCGTTCGATTGCCGAGCACTTTGGTCTCGATGTCGTTTTTGTCGACGCCACGAGTGCAGAAGACGTCCTTACATCGGGCGAGGCCGACATCTATCTGGGCGCCACCTCCAGCGACGCCTCGTCCAAAGTCAAGGTCATGGGCGATGTTCTCGAGGATGCGTGCGCGATCTTTGGCAAGTCCGACTCCGGTCAGCTCAACGTGAGCGCCTCCGATCTTTCTTCTGCAACTATCGGCGTGCAGATGTCTTCTGCCTCGCAGGATGCGCTTTCGCGTGCAGGCATCAACGCCCAGCAGAAGACCTACAACAACGTCAACGAGTGCTTTGCGGCGCTTGAATCCGGCGAGGTTCAGTACGTGGCGTGCGATATGACTGCCGGTTCGTACCTTTCGCGCGCCTACAGCGACATTTCCTTTGGGGGAACGATCGCTTCGGTGTCGAAGTTCAGCGTGGCGACTCTTGCCACCAACAGCGAGCTGACAGAAAAGCTGAGCCGCGTCCTCGACACCATCTGCTCGGACGGCACGCTCGATGCCATCCACACGCTGTGGTACGGCTCAACCCCTACGTCTCTTGCCAATACGCTTGTCTCCGGCGTGGTGATTGACGAGTCGGACTCGGGTAATAATTCTGATGAAACGCAGGACGATACGACGAGCGATTCTGCTGATTCTCAGTCTACTGCAGCCGAGGAACAGCCCTTGACGGTTGACATCAACGACGTCAATCGATAAAACGGCCAGGTCAGATATATCATCGCGATCTTTTTGCGCCCGTAGCCCACTTTGGGGCTGCGGGCGCAAATCTTCGGCGGCTGGTGTAATCCATTACGTAAACGGGGGTTTACATTTCTCGGTTACCCGCGCGGCAAGTTGGGTATGAACAGAGTACTTTAAGGTCCCCTATAGATTGGAGTCGCGTATGGATATCAAGGTTTCTGGGCGCAAGACGACCGTGACCGATGCTCTGCGTGCGCGCGTTGACGAAAAGATCGGCGAGGCTTGTTCGGTTTTCGACATCAGCCCCATGACGGTTGATGTCGTTTTGCGCTACGAGAAGAACCCCGCTAATCCCAATCCGGCAATCGTCGAGGTTACCATTCGCGTCCGCGGTTCGGTGATTCGCGTGGCCGAGCACGGTTCCGATATGTATGCCGCTATCGATAGCGCAGCCGATAAGGCTACCCGCCAGCTTCGTAAGTTCAAGACCAAGGTAGTGGACAACCGTCAGCAGGGTGCCTCTGCTGCAGAGGTTGCTCCCATCGAGCCCGTCGAGGACCTTGCAGACCTGCTTATCCCTGCAGACGAAGACGATCAGCTGGTGCGCGAGAAGGTTATCGACGTCATGCCGATGACCGAGGAGCAGGCACTCGTCCAGACCGACCTTCTGGGCCATGATTTCTATGTCTTTGAAAATGCCGCAACGGGCCTCATAAATGTGGTCTATCACCGTAAGAATGGTGGATACGGCATCATCAAGCCGAGGATCGAGACTCTCGACGAGTAAACTATGCATGGTAATGCATGAACAAGGATGGCGACCATCCCATGCGGGGTGGCCGCCTTTTTCTATGAAGGAGCTTTGCCAATGAGCAAACCCACCGTCGGAGGCCATTCCAGCCGCTGCCGTATCGTGATCGACACCTGCGCCGATCTTTCGCCCGAGATTGCGGCCACGCTCGATGTTGATATCCTGGGCTTTCCCTATATCTTGGATGGCGTGGAATACACCGATGATATCTGGTCGTCCATTATGCCGCATGAGTTCTACGAGAAGCTTCGTCAGGGTGCCCATGCCTCAACCTCTGCTGTATCGCTGGGGCGCTTTGTCGAATTTTTCACCAGCTGCGCCGAAGAGGGCACGCCTACGGTATACCTGAGCTTCACCGCCGGTCTCTCGTCCAGCTACAGCTCGGCCTGTCAAGCGGCCGATATGGTGCGTGAGCAGTATCCCGATTTCGAGATCTACGTGGTGGACAATTGCTCACCTTGCGGAGCTGCCGGCCTTTTGGCACTCGAGGCGGTTCGCCAGCGCGCTGCCGGCCTCAACGCTCGCGAGCTTGCGGCCTGGGCAAACGAGGCAAAGCACTATATCCACGGCTTCTTTACGATCGACAGCCTGGATGCGCTCGCAGCGGGCGGACGCATTCCCCCTGCGGCGGCACAGCTCTCCAGCAAGCTCGATATCAAGCCCGAGATGTCTTACGACTTGTCCGGTTCGCTTACGCTTGTGGGCGTGAATCGCGGTCGCAAGAAGGGGCTCAAGTCGCTCGTCAAATCCTTTAAGGAAAACTACGTGCTCGACCCGGCACTGCCGGTAGGCATTCTCACCTCCGATTGCGAGAAAGATGGCGACTGGCTCGAGTCTGCCATCCGTAAAGAGGACGGATGCGCCGAGCTGACGGTCTTGCGCGCTTCGGTGGGCCCCACCATCGGCTCGCATGTGGGTCCGGGCATGGTCGCTATCGTCTTTTGGGGTAAGAACCGTACGGAGAAGATTTCGCTTACCGATCGTATTGCCAATCGCGTGCGCGGCTCCGAGGGCACCAAGGCCTAAAGCCTCTCTTCCCATCGATTATCATGTTGCATGCACACGTTTGACGTTTAAGGAGTACCTGCATGTCTGACAAGAAGCTGTCTGTCGCATTCATCGGAACGGGCATCATGGGCGCGCCCATCGCTGGTCACATCTTGGATGCCGGCTATCCCGTCACCGTCTACAACCGCACCAAGGCCAAGACCGATGACCTTGTGTCTCGCGGTGCCGTGTGGGCCGATAGCCCCGCCGCCGCTGCCAAGGACGCCGACGTCGTCTTCACCATGGTGGGCTATCCGGCAGACGTTGAGGAGATCTATCTTTCCGGCGACGGCCTGCTGGCTGCCGCCAAGCCCGGCGCTTACCTTATCGACCTCACCACGAGCGCTCCCGAGCTTGCTCGTGATATCGCTGAGGCCGCCGAGACCTACGGCAAGCATGCCTTCGACTGCCCGGTGACCGGCGGCGATACCGGTGCCATCGCCGGTACCCTCACGCTGATCGTCGGCGCAACGAATGAGGGCATCGAGCCCGTCCGCAACATCCTCGAGACGTTCTCCTCCAAGATTTACTGCTTTGGCGGCCCGGGCAAGGGCCAGGCTGCAAAGCTCGCCAACCAGGTGGCGCTTTCCTCTTGCATGGTGGGCATGGCCGACGCCCTTTCCTTCGCCCAGCAGATGGACCTCGATCTTGCCGAGACGCGCGAGATGATCCTGGGCGGCACGGGCCGCTCCGGTGCCATGGAGCAGCTTGCGCCCAAGTCGCTCGATGGCGATTGGAAGCCCGGCTTCATGGTGACGCATTTCCTCAAGGACCTGCGCTTGGCGCTTGCCGCCGCCGAGGAGAAAGAGCTTGCCCTCCCCGGTGCCGATACCGCATTCACCCTGTACGACATGCTCGACGCCATCGGCGGCAGCAAGCTGGGCACCCAGGCCATCACGTTGCTGTACCAGGAGGAAGCCGACGCCGTGGCGGCTGGTCTCGATTGGTCACTCTACAATCCCCCCGTCCACGACGAGAGCGAGCACGAGTGCGGCTGCGGCCATCACCATGAGGATGGCCACGAGTGCTGCGGTGGTCACGGCGACCATCACGGTCATCATGGGGGCGGTTGCTGCTGCGGTGGCCACGGCCACGACGCAGAGTAGGGCGTAATGGATATCGCTTTTATCGTCTGTTCGCTGCTGCTCTTTGCATTTAGCGTGTACATCGGGTTTCTTATTGGAAACACGGTGGGCGTGCGCGCCGTCACGCGTGCGGACTATTGGAAGATGAACGGCGCTGCCATTGTCATTGCCGTGCTGCTTTCGTTCATCTTGGCTGCCGTCCCGCTGTTCTACTCTGTGGATGTCGGCCTGCTTGCCGGCGCTATCGTGGGCCTGAAGATGGCCTTTGGCGAGTCGGTGGGTCCGTGGGCCGTGCACGACAAGGCATTTAACGTGAACCGCTCGCATCGCGAGACTGCCGAGAAAGGATGCGGGGAGGAGCGCCGTAGGCGCCGCGCCTCCCGTGAGGACGCACCCGATCTTATCTCGGTGGAAAAGAAGTCCCGCACGTCCGGTTCGCGCAAATAGGAACGAAAGGTAGATTGGTCATGGCAGAAGAAATGAAACAGGAGCTTTCCGCCGAGGAGGCCGAGCAGCTCGCGCTTGTGGAGAACGATCGCGATGCACTGAGCGCCTTGGTCGACGACCTCTCCGGTCACAGCCGTCGCAAGCGTCAGATGGCCGCTCATGTGATGCTACTCGTGGCACAGCGTGAACCCGAGCTGCTTTCCGAGTTCATTCCCGACCTGATCGATGCGCTCTATCGTCCGGAGGCCCAGACGCGCTGGGAGATTCTCGATACTCTGACGCTGCTTGTTCCCGAGCATGCTAAAGAGATCGGTGCCGCCTTTGACGGCGCTGAGGCCGCTCTGTTCGATGACCTTTCTTCGATTTTGCACTTCTCGGCCTTCCGCCTGCTTGCCACCTGGGGCGCCACCGAGCGCGGCCGGTCCAAGAAGGTTTGGCCCATTCTCGACGAGGCGATTCAGTGCTATCACGGCGATTTGGAATATCGCGATATGCTCGGTTGTCTTCATGAGTTCGCCGAGGGCAAGATTGAGGGCGGCGTCGCTGCCGAGCTTGCCGGCCGTTTGCAGTTCGATGCCGAGAACGGCAAGGGCAGCTATCTCAAGGCGCGTTCTTCTGAGATTTACAACATGCTTGTCAAGCGCTTCAAACTTGAGAAGCCTCAAAAGCGCGCTCGCATGGTGGCGAAAACCGACGAACCCGAAGACGACGAGGAGTAACAGATGGCCCACGACGTAGTACTTATTCCCGGAGACGGCATTGGACCCGAGATCACTTCGGCCATGCGCCGCGTGGTGGACGCTTCTGGCGTCGATATCGCGTGGAACGTGGTGGATGCCGGCGCTGGCGTGATGGACGAATTTGGCACGCCGCTGCCCGAGCATGTGCTCGATGCCATTCGCTCCACCAAGGTTGCCATCAAAGGTCCCATCACCACGCCGGTGGGAACGGGTTTTCGCAGCGTCAACGTGGCCCTGCGTCGTGAGTTTGACCTGTATTCCTGCGTGCGCCCTTGCCTGTCCATGCCGGGCGACGGCAGCCGTTATACCGATGTCGACCTGGTGATCGTGCGCGAGAACACCGAGGATTTGTATGCGGGCATCGAGTTTGACGAGGGGGCGCCCGAGGTAGCCGAGCTCTCGCAGCTCATCGAGGCGTCGGGGCAAAAGACCTTCAAGCCCGATTCCGCTATCTCGGTAAAGCCCATTTCCGTTTCCGGTTCGCGTCGTATCGTGGAGTACGCCTTTGAGTACGCTCGTCGCTGCGGTCGTCATAAGGTGACGGCGGTGCACAAGGCCAACATCATGAAGGCGAGTGACGGCTTGTTCTTGCGCGTTGCCCGCGAGGTGGCCGAGCGCTATCCGGATATCGAGTTCAACGACAAGATCGTCGACGCCACCTGCATGGGCTTGGTGCAAGATCCGTATGTCTTCGACGTGCTGGTCCTGCCCAATTTGTACGGCGACATCGTGAGCGACCTTGCGGCGGGTCTCGTGGGTGGCCTTGGCATGGCGCCGGGCGCCAATATCGGCCGTGACATCGCCATTTTCGAAGCGACGCACGGCAGCGCTCCCGACATCGCGGGCAAGGATATCGCCAATCCCACGGCCGAGATTCTTTCTGCCTGCATGATGCTCGATCACCTGGGTGAGGGCGCTGCCGCCACGCGTATTCGCGAGGCGGTCAAGAAGACGCTTGCCGCCGGCGAGTCGGTGACGGGCGACGTTCGCCGCGCGCAGACCGGCTCCGCCGAGGGATGCGTGGGCACCCAGGCGTTTGCCGACGCGGTAATCGCCAATCTGTAGAGATGCTATTATGTGAGCCGCGATATGGCAGTATCGCGGCTCACTGCTGTGTAGCGCAGTTACCATGCGCATGGATAAGGAGAATGCACACGATATGGGTTTGATTCAGAAGAAAAACGACCGCGAAGAGGTCGACGGCATCGAGATCATCGGCCGTGGCGATACCCCGGGCGATATCGACGAGAACGAGGTGGAGCTCGTAGAGGGTACCTCCGCTGAGCATATGGCCGCTGGCACTACCACCGAGAAAGAGGCCGAGCGTGCCGAGCGCGAGATGGCCGAGGACGCGGCAGACGAGAACCTCATGCCCGAGGACGATGACGAGGACGACGATGAGGAAGACGAGGCCGCAGGCTGTGGCAAGCGCCAGAAGATCGCTATTGCCATCGCCGTTGTGGCCGTGATCATCGCTGCTGCTTTGGGCTATTTTATCGGTTCGGGCGGTTTTGCCCACAAGGGCGCCGACTCCGCCTTCCTCACGTCCGATCAGCTCGATACCGTTGTGGCTTCGTATTCCTATAACGGCAAGAGCATCGATGTTACCGCGCGCGAGGCTATCGAGAGCCAGTACAGTCTGGACAGCGTCAAGCAAAGCGACGGCACCTATCCCACACCTTCCGCCGATATCGTGCTCTCCTATGCACGTAACCACATTCTGCTTAACGAGGCCGAGGCTCGCGGTATCTCCGTTACCGATAAGGAAATGAAGGAGTATGCCGAGGGCGCGTTGGGCATGAGCGATTACAGCCAGATGTCTCAGCAGTACGGCGTGACCAAGGATCAGGCAAAGACCATCGTCAAGCAGCAGGCTACCATGCAGAAGCTCTACGATAAGATCGTGGGCACCTCTTCTGCCACCATGCCCGAGGCCCCCGCGCAGCCGGAGGACGGCAACGAGGACACCGCATCTAAGGATTACGCCGACTACATCATCAAGCTTGCGGGCGATGAGTGGGATGCCAAGAAGGGCACCTGGGCTTCCACCGACGGTGTGTACGCGCAGGCGCTTGCCGGCCAGGAGTTCACGGCTGATTCCGCTACGTATGGCCAGGCGCTGACCGCCTACTACACGGCCTATCAGCAGTATGCGCAGGCCAACTCTAAGTCTGGCGGCAAGTGGACCGAGTTCGTCAATGGCCTGTATGCCAAGGCGAATATCACCCTGTACGGTCTGTATCAGTAAAGATGCTGGGAGGGCACGATGTCGCTTCGTGTTCTTATAAGTGAATGCCTGCTTGGCGCTCCCGTTCGCTACGACGGGGGCGCCAAGCCCTCTTTAGCGGTCGAACGTTTAGCGCACTGCTTGCGCAGACGCGGGGGAGAAGGGGCGGTGGTCCCCGTTTGTCCCGAGGTCTTGGGCGGTCTTGCCTGTCCGCGACTGCCGGCGGAGCGGCGCGGGCCGCGAGTCGTCACGGCCGAGGGCCTTGACGTGACCCGTGCGTACGCGGACGGTGCTCGCCGTTCGCTCGATATCGCACGCGCATGCGGCGCGAGTCTTGCTATCCTGAAATCCAAGAGCCCATCGTGCGGCCTTGACCGCATATACGACGGCACGTTTTCGGGGCAGCTTCGCGCCGGTTCTGGTGTGACGGCCGCCTTGTTTGAGCAGGAAGGACACATTGTGGTAGCAGACGAAAAGCTTGTTGAGTATTGCGAGCCAAGCATGGAGCATCCCATCGCGTTGGTGCTTGGCAGCGGCCTGGCCCCGCTTGCCGATGAGGTGCGCGTGGTGCGCCGCATCAAGTACGAGGATATCGATGGCTTTCCCACCGAGGCGATTCCTGTAGAAGGGCATCGCTACGAGGTGATCATCGGCACGCTTGAGGGTGTTCCCGTGGTGGTATATCCGGGCCGCGTGCACCTGTATCAGGGATACAGCCCATTGCAGGTGACCTCGCTTGTTCGTCATGCTCATCGCTTGGGTTGTCGCGACATCATCCTCGCCTGCGCTTCGGGCGCTGTTTCTGCTGTGGCCTCGGGCATGGTGGGTCTTATTACCGATCACATCAACCTTACTGGCCAAAACCCGCTGGCGACCCCTCAAGGTGTCGCTGCCGCCGAGGCGGATACGCCGTTTATCCCTATGGCGGGCGCTTACTCTGGCTACCTTGCCGAGTTTGCCCGTGCGGCGGCTCGTGATGCGGGTCTGCATCTTGCAGAGGGTGTATATGCCGGTCTGTTGGGTCCCACGTATGAGACTGCCGCCGAGGTGCGCATGCTCAATACGCTGGGTGCCGACTACGTGGGCTGCTCGACGGTGTGCGAGGCCATTATGGCAAAGGCTTTGGGCATGGAGGTCTTGGGTATCACGCTTGTGACCAACAAGGCGGGCATGATCGATAACAGCCACGAGGATGCTCTCAAGGCTGCCGAGAAGGCCGCTGCCGCAACTCAAAGTGTGCTTAAAGGCACGATTTCATACCTGGGTGGTCACTAGCGGCGACCGGCCACAGCACCGCACCTTGCGCTTCAATCGTCGGGCGCCGCACGCAAGGCGTGCGCCCTCCTCTTTCAGGGCAATCTGCGGCACTGTGGTCGGTCGCTCGCTGTGTGTCAGAAAAACGACAGGTTTAATTTGACACATTTAATGAAAGGTCTTGCGCGTTTGCGCACTTACCCGTATGATTATCAACCGTTGACGCGCATGTGCCCGTCAACCGCATGATATGCCAACGTGGCTCAGCTGGTAGAGCAACGCACTCGTAATGCGTAGGTCAGCGGTT
>OLOZ01000606.1_pt1 | contig 31027 bp, 38 predicted proteins | sample 1673021 | NCBI WGS metagenome assembly OLOZ01 (sample SAMEA3136747, study PRJEB25190) | human gut metagenome | biome: human gut; feature: human-associated habitat; material: faeces | place: Austria | collected 2013 | reverse complement strand
AGATAATCAGCTATTATCCAGCATTTATTAAAAGACTCCATATTTGCTTAATATTCTTAATAATGTATAATATAAAAAAGGATATTGTTTACGGGATAAAAGGAAAGGGAAAGATCTGCAAATGGCAAAAGAGGAAAAAAATTACGAACCTATAATATTTATGAATACTCCGATAATGAATAAAGACGATGATGTTATTGGGATATCATCATCTGTGGATGCAATAAATATTGCATTGGAAGATGGAGCAAAAATGGTTGGAGTTGTGGCTGAATATGGTACTGGAAAATCTAGCCTTACGGAAATGCTAATTAAATCAAAGCCAAAGAAAAAAGAAATTAGGGTTAATATGTGGGAGGCACTTGATAATAAAGGTGACGACAAAGATAATGACTCGTTAAAAAAGACCTTTATATACCAGTTGGCTAAAGGAATAGGTCAAGGTAAAGCAAATCATGTTAATAAAATACTTAGCAGAAATTATGGAATTATATCATTTAGTATTGGTCTAAAAAGATATTGGATTTGTTTAATAATAGCATTAATATCCACTTCGTTATATTTCATATTAGATGGAATAAATATAAAAAATTATATGCCAATATGGGGGATAAAACAAGAAACAGTATATATTTTCAAAGTCTTTTCGCCAGCATTGTTATTGATATCGATTATACTTATCGCAATAGGACTAGTTGGTACAAATGTGGCATTTTCTAAATGGAAAGATGAAAATAGCAGAATCACAGAAATTAATGAATTGTTTTATGCATATTCATATGTTTACAAACTTTTGTTATCTATAAAAAAACAAAAAATTATCGTAATTGAAGATTTAGATAGAATAGAGAATAAAGATATAGTTATTAGTTTTTTGAAGGAATTATATAGATTTAATAATTTATTTAACCAAAAGAGTACGAGGAAAGAGCCTGCTTTTATAGTATCAATTGCACCAGAGTGTCTTTTGGGAAAAATTCAAAGTGATATAAAAGCAGAGGATAACGATAATGAGGATAAAATAAGTAAGCAATCAAAAAGAATAAATATGTATTCAAAAGTATTTGATTATGTTATTGAGTTAAAGCCTATTCATTATGATGATTATGAAATTGTATTAAGAGATATTATTAATAGCGAGCCGGATAAAAAAAGACAATTAAATAAATTACTAGAAAGAGAATCAGAGAATGACACATTGCCAAAAGAATTTAAATGGATATATAAAGGGGATAATTTAACTATAAGAGAAATAAAAGATAGGCTAAATAAAGCTATTTCATTATATATTGATTTGAAAAATAAAAAGTATATTAGCAATCCATATATTAATTTAGAAGCTTGTTGTGTGGTTACGTATTTAGAAGCAGAATATAATGAAGAGTTTTATATAATTACACATAAGGAAAGAATTTTTTCACAAATCATACAAGAATCTTACAGTAAAAAAATTACTATGGATATGATAGCTGATAAATTGGGAACAAAAGAGATTAACGAAGAATTAGCTATGGTGATAGGAAATAGAATATTAGATATAGATTTTAAAATGTATTTTTATTCTTTTCCTAAAGGAAGCTATATTAAAAATATCGACGAAAAACAAGTATGCAATTATATAGAATTACCTGATGAAAGTGAATATAAAATTGAAGAGCTTGGGGGACAGGTAGAACGTATTTATAATAATAATAAAGAAAAGACGTTAAGTGATTCTATTAGAAAAGTGCAAAGAAGAGGTCAACTTTTTCCAAAAGTTATTTTTGAAAATAATAGATTATTTAATATGGCATTACAATGTGATAGTGAAAATTTAATAAAGTCACTAGATTTAATAATGAAATATAGCGGAGCTTCAATAAATAAGGAGGATATTAGACTGTTAACTAATGTAAAGAATCATTGTATTGAACATATAGATTTTTTACGACGATTTGTAGATAGCATAGTGTCGCAAAGCGATAATTTGTCTATAGAAGAAATCATAAATCGAAGGATGCTTCTAACACTCATTTTTATAGATGACATAGATTTTGTAAGAAATATGTTTATTAATGCAGATGTTCAATTACCCATAATTGAAGAACGAGAAATCAAAGAGATTAATAATGTGAATAAAGCAATAAAACTTGTCGATATGAGTTACATTGATTCTGAAAATTATGCTTATATACAGGATATGTTAGTAGAAGATGAGTTTGTAGAATCAAATTTAGAAAATGCAGTCAATGTACAAGAAGCAATAATGGAAGTTGTCGATTTTGAAAATATAGTCGATTGTGTATACAGTTTTATAAGTAATAATAAAATTGTACGGGACTCGATATTTACAGTTTTAGCAGATCAAGCAATAGCTGGAAAATTTGAAAAGATAAAAATGGTTGAATATGTTAATAATTTGCCGGTTGAAAGACTAACAGATTTATATTTTGAATTAATAAATAGGTTAGAGTTAACTGAAGGATTGAGTGATGAAATTATAACAAATCTGATAGAAAAGAAATTGTATGAGACGCCGTTATTGCATTATTGCGAAAAGGACAATTTGCAGAAAATGAACTTTACAGAGGAAGAAAATGCAGCGGGAATAATTTCTGCATGTGAAAATATTAACAATATAGATTCTTATTATGTCCCTAAAATAAGATTTGAGATAATTGAACAAAATAATGGTGTATTTCCCAAATTTTACGAGAAATTATATTCGGATAGATATGAACTCATTTGTAATAAGGAAATATTTCAAATGGAAAAATTTGAATATGGGCTTAAGTGGCTTTCTGGAGATAGAATAAATGAAACGAATTTAGATAGAGTATTAGAATGTATTAATTCAGATATAAGAGAAGGTAGAGAGTGCTACATTATATTTGAATATTTATTTAATGATGAATATGTGGACGCATGTGCTGACAATACTATAATTGAAAAAATTGTTTATGGATTAGACAATAAAAAGATTATGTTTAACTCTATGACTAAAGAACAAATTAGTAAAGTTATAGAGATGTTGACAGCTCCACTGAATTTAAATATAGCTGAAGAAGCAAAAAAATTCATGTTATCAGTAAATTATTTAGATGAGGAGTTGGAAAAAATAGTATATACTGAACTAAATACTGATAAATATATTGATTTCATTAACCAGCTAAATATGTGTTCAAAATGTACCATACAAAATATAAAAGCTCTTACACCATCTTATCCATTAAATAGCAATATAAGGGATAAATTATTAGAAGATGAATGTTATGAGTATTATATAGTGGGAAAAATTTTATATGAAAACAAATTCGAATTCCCTATGGAAGGAGTTCCCGTTGAAAAAATTATTTTGCTTTATAGAGAAGAATCAGAAATACTCAATTATCTTATAAGTAATGATGATTTTATTGAATATGTTTATAATAAAAATATGTTCTGTTATATGGGAAAATGTAATTTTGATATGGTACGACCATTTCAAAAATTCAAGCAAACATTTGATGTAGTAGAATTTGTTTTAGTTTGCTTAGAATCAGACGAAGATATTGAAAAATATTTACTTGAATTAAATGAAATTTCGGATTCAGATAGTAGCGTGAGAATATCTAAATTACTTATTGAAAAACAATATATACAGTATTTAAGGAGAGATGATGTGTTTGAACATGTTAAACTTAGGCTTTGGGAAATCGTTTCTAAAAATAAAGGATATAAAGGCTCATTTACAAGAAAAAGAAATAAGTTTGTAAAAAATCCTGTTCTAGTAAAAAATCCTCATAGCAATATAAAGTATCCATATGTGAAGTAGAATAGAGAACATATTAATGCAGCAACTTTGAAAATTCAAATGTTGCTGCATTGATTTTATATTGAATAATATTGTTGAAATTATGATTTTCGTAAATAATATAAATAGCATATTTATCTAAATATGAAAACCATTCCGTGGATGTTTATTAGTCAGAATATCTCTTTGTTTTGCAGTAGTTACATGAGTGTATATTTCTGTAATATTAATTGAACTATGTCCGAGCATTTCTTGAATATATCGTATATCCACATCTGCATCTAAAAGGCTGGTTGCAAATGTATGACGAAACATATGAGGTGTAATATGCTGGGAGATAGATGCGAGAGAAGTATATTTGTTTATTATTCTTCGTACTGTCTGATCTGATAAAGGATGCCCAGACTGGTTAGCAAAGAAATGTCCACAGTTTGCAATTTCTTTAGAAAAATCTAATCTATATTCTTTTAAAATATTAAGAACTTCAATATTTCCAATCTGCAATCGTCTCTCTTTCGAACCCTTTCCGGATATTAAAATAGTTCCGTCTTCTAAATTAACATCATCTACCTGTAATGAACATAGTTCAGATATTCGCATACCAGTAGCAAATAGCAATTCTATTGTAGCTGCATCACGCAGAGCATTTCTCTTTTGATAAGTAGTTTTTGCAACTGCCTTTTTTATATATATAGTAGATAGCATTTCTTCTACAGTGTTTAAAGGAATTATTTTGGGTAAATTTGTCGGTTCACGAAATTTAATTAGTATTTTATTAAATGGATTTAAATCAATAATTTCACGGTATTCAAAATAATGAAATAAAGCCTTCATAGATGCTATTTTTCTTTTTACAGTTTTAGGCTTGTATTTTCGGTGAAGCTTACTTATGTAGTTCTCAAGCATAGTCGATGTAATATCCGTCACATTAGGTGTAGAAATATCTTGACAAAATTGAGATAAATCAATTCTATATGCTTTTAGTGTTTTATAGTCCAGTCTTTTTTGTTCTTCACAGTATTTTAAATAATTTTCAATATTTGTCTGTAAGTTGCTCATAATAAAATCTCCTTTGCATTTGTAAATTAAATAGACTTATATCGTATATCTATTCTAGGATTTTTGCTATTAATTAAATTGGTAGATTTTAGGAGTTGAGTAATTCTTTTTGTTGAAAAAGGATAAATCGGAATATGATTCGGATAATTTCAATGTATTTCCGAATAATGTTGGGAGGAAAAGAGCAAAAGAAAAATATATGATTATTTAAGGAAACCAGTAATTGAAACAAGTTGGCTTAAAGGAAGATGAAGTGTTCTAAACAAAGATTCGTAGGAGAAGATATAGATGGTAAAGGAAAAATTCCAAGTTTATTGTGCAAAATATAATTATAGATTTTTTCAATTGATTAGGGAAAAATTTGCATTTATGCCAAGATGTCAAAATGTAAGTACAAGTTTGCCACGAAAAGTTTTATATATCAGACTTCTATATTTTCGACAGCAGCCGGAAAGTTGGGGCTGATTTGTATTACGACATAAAAGAGAGCGGAAGTAGAATTAAATATTTAAGGAAGCAAAAGGGTTATACGCAGAGAAGCTTTGCAGATGAGATTGGAATATCCCCAAGAACATATAGTGGAATAGAGTCTGGAGCACATAGTACAAGCATAGAAACATTTGTAGAAATGGCACGGACTTTGGAAACATCATTAGACTACATAATTGTGGGAAAAGAAAATAATGATTTATTGCATAATATTCCGGAAGAAAAAAAGAATCTTGCTATGAAGATATTAAAGGGTATATTGGATAACATTTAAGGATACGTAAACGATACGTAGTAAGTACGCAAGTAACCACATAGAAAACATCGTGAAAATTCGATAAAGTTATCGTGTGATTAAGAAACGTGCACATTGATTAGTCAAATAATAATGAAAGAAGGAACAAGTTTATGCGAAAAATATTTGACGGAAGAGAAGTAGCTAATGGAGTGATTTTTATTAAGTCGGGAAAAGATTTTAATACAGTTGTTGATGTTGCAAAGCGTATAGGAAAAGAGTGTAGAAATCGTGGATTAAATGTAGATTACTGGTTTCTTGATGCCAGTGATGAAACAACGATTGAAAGAGAAATGATAAAACAATTTCTTTATGAGATGGAAGAAGAAAACATTAAATTTGTTGTAGTCAGAACATTAAAAGATATCAGCGATAATGAACTTGAAAGACAGGCATTTCTTGAGGTAATGATAGATTGTGGAGTAGGAGTTTATCTGTTTGACGAGGGATGTTTTGCAACAGTCAATTACGAATGTGGTTGCTAAATAAATTATAAAAAATAAGCTGTAATGTAAAATTATGAATTAAAAACTAAGGAGAATAGAAATGAGACAAAATAGCTTAAACATATATGATTCTTATATAGTCGGGCAAAACATTAGAACAATACGAAAAGAGAATAATATGTCGGTTTTAGATTTAAGTGAAGCCATTGGAAAATCAGAAGATACAATAAATAAGGTGGAACAAGGGATTAGAAATTTGACTATTAAAACATTAGTTCAAGTGGCAAATGCATTGGAGACAGATGCTAATACAATATTAGGATTTAGCGTTAATGTATCAGAATTTGAACATAAAATTAATAGTTTAGAAATAAGCAAGAGAAAACAATGCATGGAAATTTTTAACAGTATTTTAGATAGTGTTGCAAAAGAAAAATAATCCTATGTAGCTATATAAGGAGGTCATTAAATGTCAAAACATAGAAATGGGAGTGTAATAAACGCAAAGAAAGGTAAGTTAAGAGCAATAGCTTATTTGTCTGAGGATGGAAGCATATATGAAGCAGATAAGAAAGAAAATAAACAGTTGAAGTTTATACAGCAGTATGCGAAAGCTCACGGTATTATGATTGTAAATATAATTCGTCGAAATGCAATGGGACCAATGATTATGAATAAACAAATTCAGAACGTTGTTGAATCTATTAAAAAAGGCGATGCAAATGCAATTATTGTTACGGAGATTGCAAAGATATCCCGTAACAGCGTTGATGCATATACAAAAGTAGGAATGATAAATGAAGCTGGAGGAACAGTGGTATCAGTTATGGAAGGAATACTAGAATTACCAATACGAAAAAGATAGAGTAGCAGGAGGACAATACAGTGAAAAAAGTAAAATTCAAAGTTAATGATAGACTTTTATGGAAGAACTACCTGATTAGAGGAGATGTTGTGTACGTTAAATTAGACAAATATATAAACAGTTGTGTGCAATCGGGTATAAGACCGTGTGTAATTGTTAGTAATAAAAAAAGTAATCAGAATTCAATGATTTATAATGTATGTCCGTTCACTTCACGAATGGACAAAAATAGGCATCCAATGCATATTTTTGTAAATAAGGAAAACATGGAGGGATTTTTGGAAAAGAATTCTTTAATACTGACAGAACAAATATTAACAGTAGATAAAAGACAGGTGTTGGGACATTTGGGAAACTTATCCAATAATAAAAGGATTATAAAGTTATTGGATAGAAATTTGATGAAACAACTTGATTTAGAGGAATCATTATATTGGAAAGAGGATTTACCGGTTGAGTTGATAAATATAATAGAACAATACTTGAATAATTCAAAAAGGATAGGCATAGATGAAGTATAAGATGGAGTCAAAAAGCGTTAAAGAAGATATAAATTATCTTGAACCAGCTTTGCTAAATTTAGAGCAAACATGTAAGTATCTATGTATCGGAAAAACTTCTTGCAGAAGACTCTTTAAGGAGCATGCACATGAGTTTGTTGTACGCATAGGAAACAGGTCATATGCAAATAAAAGATTATTAGACAAATGGATAGCTGAACAGACTAAATCCTAAATTAAAAAATATTTGTATAGAAAATATATAAATAACCAAAGAATTGGGTTGTAAAAGAGAGCAAACTTTGCTAAAATACAATTAGAACGTTTGTTCCCTATTGCGACTATGCAGGAGGTAGAACAAATGAATAAAACAACAACTAAAAAGAATAAAAAAGAACCTAATTTAAGAAGACGCTCCAATGGTTTATGGGAAGCAAGAAAACAGGTTAATGGAAATTCAGTTCGTGTTTCAGGATTCGACAAGGAACAGGTATTGGCAGAATTTGATAAGAAAGTTCAAGAGGCTGAGAATCCTATACTTATAAGTAGTGATATTACGGTAAATGCTTTCAGAAACAGATGGTTTAATACATTTAAAGTTCCTAAAATAAAAGCTACAAGTGTATACCCTATGACTAGAAGATATGAAAGAACTTTTGGTGAAAGGATTGGAAAGAGAAAGTTAAACAGTATAACTTATTTTGACATACAGGAAGCTATTAATGGAATGATGAGTGATGGCATTGGTGTTACTACAATAAAAGATGCTCTCGGTAGTCTCAGGGAATGTTTTGAATCTGCTAAGAATAATGGACTGATTGCTATAAATCCTTGTTTTGATATTATTCTTCCAGAAAAAACAGATTCCAAACAAAGGCGATTTTTAACTGTGGATGAGCAGAAAAAATTCTTGGAGACAGCAGAAACAGAATATGCATGGTACTATCCAATGCTTAAAGTTATGTTGCTGACAGGTATGCGTATCAGTGAGGTTGGAGGATTATGTTGGTCAGATGTAGATTATGAAAATGATATTATTCATATCAGAAGAGCATTATATAGTCAATATGAATATGGCGAAAGACATTTACGTTTTACAACTACAAAGACTATTAATTCAGTAAGAGATATTCCTATGATGGCTGATTGCAAGAAAATGTTAAAGCTTCAAAAAAAGAATCAGGACAGGATTAAGAAAGAATTGGGGAAAAGGTACAGGAGTGAATATGAAGAAGGACTGTCTGATTTAGTATTTACATCTTCAATGGGATCGGCAGCGACAAGATATAATGTTGCACCAATCATAAACAAGATTGTTCAATCAATTAATCTTCGAGAAGATTATGAATCTGTACAGGAAAATCGTGAACCGGTATATATGAAACCTGTATCGCCACATGCACTTAGAAGAAGTTTTTGTACAAGATGTTTTGAGGCAGGTATGAATATTAAAGTTGTTCAGAAGATTATGGGGCATAACAATTATGCAACTACAGCAAATATTTATACAGAAGTTATGCCTGACAAAATGAATGAAGAAATTGAACTATTTAATTCTAAGTTATTAGCTCTGTAGGGTCGTCCAAGTTTTGGAATAGTCCAACTTTCTTAAAATTAGAGTTTGGTTGAAAAATTAGTTGTGTGATAACAATGATTTTATAGTCCAACTTGTGAGTTGGACGAGCAATAAAAAATATATAGTGATTTGCCTATTATAATAGGAAGTGATAGAAAAAATTAGCACTTCAGATGAAATAATCGCGAAGCTTTGAGCAAAGCGACGTAACATAAAAAGAGAGAAATTCGAGTTATGCTTGCATAAACGAGAATTTCTCTCTTTTTATGTTATGCGTCATTCTGCGAATGACGCGTGCTAATTGATTTGCGAAGCAAATCAATTAGAGGAGCTTGGTGCGGAGTTGAAGAATATACGAGCCATGTTTACATGGGCGAGAGGGTGTTCTTCTTTTTATTTATGGGGCGCAGCCCTCTACTGAGAAGAAGCGACCGCAGGGAGCGGATTCGAAGTAGAGCACGGCTTAAATGGAAGTACATGAGGAGAGATTTAACAAAGACTGTGGAGTCGTTTCGTTATATCAATCTCTCATACGAAGAATGCTATCACGATGAAGTGATGGATAAGAAACATATGAGAAAGTAAAATCCAAATTTAGGAGGAAAATTTCTTGGATAGAGTAATATTGAACGACCTTAATTTTGAAAACAGAAATGAGGCTCTAAATTTTTTGAAAAGTTTATGGAAATATGAAAAGTCGGAATGCCCAATATGTGGCAGTAAACTGGAGTTACTGCATAAAAAGGCTAAAAAGAATAATTGTGACTGGCAGTGTAAGAATTGTAATAAGATATATAAAACAATTTATTTATTGGATGAAATTAATGATCAGATGCCGGATTGATAACTTTAAATTTGAATAAATTATTTTATGGAGAAAAAATATGGATAAAGCTATTATATATATTCATGGAAAAGGTGGTAGTTCAAAAGACACTTCACATTATATTACTATTTTCAAAGATTGTGACGTAATAGGCTTTGATTATATGTCAAATAATCCTTGGGAAGCTGTTTTTATGCTTTACAAACAAAATAGAAAGTTATATAATGACACTACAGCTTCAATCGAACACACATTCGATTGAAGCTGACTTCTATCCGGAATGAAGTAAGAGACATGAAAACTTAATAAGAAGGGAGATGAACCAGATGTCTACAGAAGCTTTGAGCAGAAGACAGTCACAGATATATGACAGCATTGTAGCTCATGTTAATGAATACGGTTTTGCACCCACCGTCAGAGAGTTGTGCAAATTAACAGGTTTAGCTTCCACATCATCTATAGTTATGCATTTAAAGGCTTTAGAGACAAAGGGATACATAAAAAGATATCCAACGCAGCCTAGAGCAATCACAATATTACAGTAGATGTGTGTGATGGAAATTACCGAAGTATAAGATCAGCTGAATAACCAGTCAGGTGCGTGAAGCTAAACAGGCGCAGTTGACAGTTACATAAGGCTTACAAGGAATAGTTTCCCATCCTTTGTGAGTACAAAATTTATTAATTAAATATTTGTATAACAAGGAGAAACACAATTGAATAGAATAGATAGAAAAAAGAATGAATTTAATGTTGACGATGAAGTCTACATCATAGAAAACAATCGCAACGTTAGAAAGGTTACAATCATAAGGACAAGCAGAGATTTCTGCACAGTAAGATTTAATGATACAGCTGGAGCAATAACATTAAGAGTCAGCAGATTGTACGGTACCCGCAATCAGGCAGAACAGTCACTGCCGAATAAACCAACAGTCTCAAACAGACAGGAAGGACCTCGTCCTCCACATAACGTATGGATGTAGTGGAGGTGAGTTGATGATAGAATTTGAATATGACAAAACCGGGGTTGGTATGCGAATGGAATTGTTGAGAAGCAAGGCTAAAAGTACCAGAGAAAAGGTTGCAGAGGACCTTGACATATCAAAGGATTCCTTATATGCCTACGAAAAAGGAAAGAGTATCATGAGTGCAGAAGTACTGGCAAAGGTTTGCATTCTATACAATACTTCAATGGAATACTTACTTAATGGTTGTGAACCAAAGGACAATGTTATAATTCCTGAGATAATGATATCACTTGGGAAATATAATACAGAACAGCAGAAACATATGTATGCAGCATTGAGTCACATGATGAAAGTGTTTGTGTAGGAAGATATTAAGATAATGGTCACACTTATGATACAAATCATAGGTGTGATTTTTATATATAATTAAAATCAATTGTAATGGCTTTTTCTGTTTTATTAGGTTGAAATAAGTGTTACAATAATTATTGAAAACAATAGGCTTTGGGAAAAAGAGTTTATTTGTTTGTATGATAAAAAAGTGGTTTTTAGTCCTTATTTTAAAATGCAGAACTAAATTTCATCTGAGTTTGGGAGGTTATATGGGAAAAGATTTGTCATTTATTTTTGAAAAAAAACCTATGCGATGGGGATTACGTGGTGATCCTTATCTATGGGATGAAATGCAAGAATCATGTATAGGTAAATCTCTCGATATAGATGAATATGAAATAGGAAAATTTGTTTGTGATTATTTTAAAAAAGTGACAGGAAAAGAGTTAACGTATAATGAAGAAGTTTATGTTGAGAGGCTGGCGCACGGTGGTATGTCCTCAGGATTCGTTAGTGGAGCTTTTTGGATTACAAAAGGAATACCACTCCTTATTGAGAATTTGCGAAAAATCAAAGTGGGGTATCCGGTAATAACTCTTTGTGGCAGTACACGATTTAAAGAAGAGTTTATAAAAGTACAAAAAAGACTTACTTTAGAAAAAAATATCGTTATTTCAGTTGGTCTTTTTGGGCATTCCGGTGATAAGGAAGTATGGGACAAAATGGACGAAGGAACATTGTCAAAGACAAAAGAAATGTTGGATGATATGCATAAACGTAAGATAGATATGGCAGATTATATTTATGTTATTAATGTGGATGGTTATATTGGTGATAGCACAAGGTCCGAGATTGAGTATGCAATAGAACAGGGAAAAGAAGTAATATATTTGGAAAATGAGAATAATAGAGAAGGAAGGTAAGAGAATATGGTCATTCAACAGATAAATAAACAACATGTTTTAGAAGCGATACATTATATTGATGAAAATGGTGTGCCGGATAGAAACACGAGTACTGGGTATGTTCTAGTGACAGAAGATGGGAGAAAGTATCCTCCCAAATACGTTATCGCTGTAGCTAGAAACATCGCGACGGGAGATAATATTTCTACAGAGGATTTTAATACAATACAAGCAAATTCAGTTTTGGAAAAACTTGGATTTACAATTGAAACTAAACGTGAAAAATATGTGATGAATATTACGGCGGACGAAGTGGTTTCGACGGATGAACGCTTTACAATAGATAATATTTCTGCTGGAGATAATTATAAACCGCTAGAAATTTATTTTAAGCGTGGAGATGTGAGAATAAGTCGCAATTATAAGAAAAGTGAAAAGAGGAATACGAATCAAACGTTACCACGACTTGCATGTCAAATATATGAAAAACAAATTGCAGCTCTTTCGAATTGGGATAAAGAGCAATTTCCAATATGTCAGTATAATCCGAATAGTGAAATAATTTGTGGGATATTTTCAACCATAGATGAGTTTAAAAAACACAGAAATACTATAGAATATTTAGTTTATAGTAGGGATGATGGACCACAATTTGTTATGTATTGCTGGAACATCTTTTCTACAATTATGTTTGTGCAGGAATGTTTAAAAAGATTTGGAGAACCTGAAGATAAATTTGTTCTTGTATACCGCGAAAAAGATGAGAAAGAAAACAAACAGGTGTATGAGGATATAACGAGTAATGAGGAACTGGTTCAAACTTTTAATGGATATCGAAATCCTTATTCTTCTATGCTTGTACACTCAAAAAATATTATCTTTCGAGGAGCACCGGGAACAGGTAAATCATATCTTGCAAAGGAAATTGCAACGGATATTATTAGTGATGGATATGAGGATGACTATGAGATGCTTTCTGATGAACAGAAGAAGCAGGTTGAATTTGTGCAGTTTCATCCAAGTTATGACTATTCGGACTTTGTTGAAGGACTAAGACCTAAAATGAATGATGATGGTTCAATGGGATTTGAATTGCAGGATGGTATATTCAAAAAGTTTGTAGAACGAGCAAGAGAGAATTATGAAAAATCTCAAAAGTCAAAGGAAACACTCGAACAGGAAATATCTGCACAGGAGGCTATTAGCAAATTTTTTGATGAGATAAATCTTGGCTCAGATATGTTCAAAACGTTAAGAGGTAGTGAGTTTTATATTACGGATGTTGATGAAAAGCACATTTATATTTCAATTCCTGAAAACGAAACCGTTAATAAGCTTACTCTAAGTATGGATGAAGTTAAGAAACTTGTTGAATCGGGCGAGGATTTTCAAAAAATAAGTGATATTACTCATTTTTTTGGAAAACAATTTGCATCACAAGGATATTCTTATGATTTTGCTATATACAAAGCTATTTTGGAAAAAAAGGCAGTTCAAAAGAAGGTTGTTAAGGCTGAGAAACTAAAGAAATACATATTCATCATTGATGAGATAAACCGTGGCGAAATTTCAAAAATTCTCGGAGAATTATTTTTTGCAATTGACCCGGGATATAGAGGAAAGTCAGGAGAAGTATCGACACAGTATGCAAATATGCATTCTAATCCAACTGAGAAATTTTATATTCCAGAGAATGTTTATATTATTGGTACGATGAATGATATTGATAGATCTGTGGACAGTTTTGATTTCGCAATGAGAAGAAGATTTAGATTTGTTGAAATAAAAGCAGATGATAGGTTGGATATGTTAGATATTCTTGAGAATGAAGAACTTAAGGAAGAGGCAATTAGGAGGATGTCAGCACTGAATAAGGAGATAGTAAAGGTTGATGATCTTAACGAAAACTATCAGGTAGGAGCGGCCTATTTTCTTAAACTTAAATCATTAAGTTTTGATGAATTATGGACAGATTCTCTTAAGCCGTTGTTACAGGATTATGTTCGGGGAATGTATGATGAAGAAGGGATTATGGATCGTTTTTCACGGGCATATGGATATATGGAACCGGTTGAGGGTGAGTCAGATGAAGCAGTTCAAGATTAAGGATAATTGTTTAAAGAAAAAGGAAGATTTCTATATGGTATCCGGATTGGTGGAACAAGTTGCAGATAAAACATTGCAACAACTAGAATGTGAAGGCATCTTTATTTTTCCGGAGGCTGTGAAAGTTTCGGAAGACATAACAAAGGATCAAATGGTATTGCAAAGCGTAAATGATAAGTATCGTTCTGGAAATGTTATGGGATTCATCGGAATGGGGGATGAAAGATTTACTATTGAGTCAAGGTTTAGCAATGGAAAAGAAGATTATTTTTTTCAATATTTGTTGGAACGAGTTCTTGAAGTACCTAATATCGTAAACTTGGATACAGAAGCAAATCAGAATAATAAGTTGTATAACCTGCTAATGTTTTTGTTTCCACATTACCTTAGAGCTGCAATGCGAAAGGGATTGTATAAGGCATATATTAGAAAAGAATATAATGATGGTAATGTTAGAGGAACAATTGATGTTGCACGACATATTAAAAAGAACATCCCATTTACCGGAAAGATAGCTTATTATCAGAGAGAATATAATTATGATAATTATCTAATGGAACTTGTTCGGCATACGATAGAGTATATGAAAAGTAAATCATATGGTAATAAACTAATGAACACAATCAAGGATGAAGCAAATCTTGTGATAGAAGCAACACCTGAGTATAATGCTTCCGATAGGAGAAGGATTATTGAAGCAAATCAGAGAAATGTTGTCAGACATGCCTTTTATCATGAATATAGGGCACTACAGCAGTTATGTATCTTAATTCTTAGAAATGAAAAACATCAAATAGGACTGGGAACAAAGCGTATATATGGAATACTGTTTGATGGTGCATGGCTTTGGGAAGAATACATTAATTTACTGATTGGAGAAATGTTTTTCCATCCAATGAACAAAGGAGGACAAGGAGCGCAGTGGCTTTTTGTCGGAAATACAGGGCTTATTTATCCGGATTTTATAAGTAAGAATCAAAATGAAAGAATAATTGCAGATGCAAAATATAAGCCGATTGAAAATATTGGAAATAAAGATTATTTACAGGTATTAGCTTATATGCTAAGGTTTGATGCGAAACAAGGATATTATCTGTATCCCGAAAATCAAAATCGAAATAGTTTGGAACTTCGAGTGAACAGTGGTGTTTCGTTTGAGAAAAATATCATTCCAAGAGAAGATATGAAAGTTATAAAGCACGGACTGTTAATACCGGATAAAGTTTCCAATTACGAAGAGTTTGTTCAGAGTATTAGGCAAAGCGAAAAAAAGTTTGTTGAATATTTCGGCTTTAACTATAATAGTATGGATTTTATTAAAGAAAGATAGTTTTGAATTTTATAAAAAAGTGAAACACCATATAATTTTTTGAGAAAAGCAAATATATTTTACTAGATGGTAATGATTATAAAGCAAAGTTCTTGACACAGGACCAGATAGTATTATTCTAAGAGAGAACATTTTTGCATACTATGTAGTGTGCACATTATAGCTCATCTACCATTTATAGGAAGAAGGAGTAACGAAAGCGCTTGAGTTCAAGCGCTTTTTGCATATGATTTAATATTATAATCACATTTATGATGAGAAGTTATGAATGTGATTTTTTTTATTCGTATTATTTTCATACCCCTTTTCGTATTATCCTCGATTTAATTACCCTAACAAAAATCTTAAAATAATTTCATAGTCATTGAGGTATCAACCCAAGGCTTAACTTACAAATACATAGAACAGGTTTCTACCATATATATGGTTTTTAATCTGTACTGCGCCGTGATTAATGTAGGCTTTGTGGTTAGAGCAGCATTATAGCGAGGCAGATTTATACTGGCGACGGTCAGATAAAAAGAAACAACTATTGGGTAAGAGTTTTGATAAGGCGTTTCTCGGTTGTGATAATCACAAAGCCCGTAGACATTCAGACGTGATGACTATGTAGATGTAAGTTACCATTTATAACAAATATTAATGGTAGTGTAATTGTTAGTATGAAAATTCACAAAATTGGAATTGCACACCATTTAAAAGCACTTCGTGCAAGTGCGCAAGCAGGTAATCAATTCTCTTCGAGAATTGGTTACAAATATTTAAAAGAAGGTAGCAAGATGAAATATGACAAAATTGAAACAGGAGTTAATTTAAGACAGCTAAGAATAGAAAATAAATTATCAGCAGGAGAGGTCAGTGACATTATTAACAAAAGTGAATCACACATAATGCAGCTGGAAAGAGGTAGCAGAAATCTTACAGTGGAAATGCTTTGTAAATTCGCAGATTTATATAATACCGATCCAAATACAATTCTTGGAATTAGCTCACAGAGAATGGTGGTAATGATAGACAAGTTAAAATCATTGCCGGTGGAAACAAGTGAACAGTTAATAAGAACATTTATTTCTGTAATAGACAGTTTAGATGTATTTGCAGGAGGTGGAAACAATGACAGACATGCGAAACGAAGAGCAGTCTGCAGTAATGAATCTTGATGAGGTTTGCTCATATTTGCGTATTGGAAAAACAAATGCAAGAGCTTTTTTAAAGAAGCATGAACACGATTTTGTAATACATATTGGAAATCGAAGTTATGTTGTGAAAAAGCTTTTGGATGAGTGGCTTATTAAAGAGGCAAAAAGGTAAAAAGTAAATAATATTTTGATTGAGTCGATATGCGAAGTTTGCTATAATTTTCTTGTGAAAATGTTTTACAAATATCGACTCATCTTTTTAGGAGGATTAAAAGATATGAGTAAGACAGTAAAGAAAACTACAGAAGAACTTCCAAAGTATGTTAGAAGACTAGCTGGTGGCACATATGAAGCCAGAAAGATGATTCATGGAAGAACAATAAGAGTGTCAGGAAAAAATCTTACGGAAGTAATGCTGGAGTTTGAATTTAAGATAAAGTGTATGGATAATCCATATCTCGAAGGTGCAAGGATTACACTGGATGAATGGTTTGACAAGTGGTTTACCACTTATAAGGAACCATGCATATGTAGGAATTCGATTTATCCAATGAGGAACAAATACAAGTCCACATTTGGAAAAAAGATTGGTGATATGTATTTGGCTGACATTAGAAACATTCACATACAGAAAACATTAAAAGAGTTAAGTGATGAAGGAAAAGCAGCATCTACACTTAGGGAAGCTCTTGGACGTGTCAGGGAATGTTTGGAATCGGCTAAGAATAACAGATAAATACAGGAAAATCCTTGTTTTGACATTATAGTACCCTGGAAACGAACTACAAGCAAAAGAAGATTTTTAACTGTTAAGGAGCAGAATGATTTCTTAGAGTCAGTAAGAACAAATCAATCTTATTTTTATCCAATGATAAAAATTATGCTTCAGACGGGACTTCGAGTTTCGGAGGTAGGAGGATTAAGATGGGGTGACATTGATTTCAAAAATAAAGTAATTCATATTCAAAGAGCATTGACTTGCAATTATGAATATGGAGAGAAAGTAATGAGAATGTCACCAACAAAGACACAGAATTCAGTAAGGGAGATTCCTTTTATGGGTGATGTGGAGGAACAGTTGCTTGTTCAGAAAAAACAGCAGGACCAGACAAAGGAAAATTTGGGAGACAGATATCGAAGTGGTGAAGGAGAATTTACAGATTTAGTATTTACTACTTCAATGGGAAGTCCAATGATAAGGCATAATGCTCAAAAGGTTATCAATAAGTCTGTTAAGGCGTATAACCTTGAGGAAGGTTCAAGAGCGGTGAAGGAAAACAGACCTCCGGTATATATGGAACCGGTAAGTCCGCATGCATTGAGACGAACATTTTGCACCAGATGCTTTGAGGCTGGAATTAATCCAAAAGTTGTGCAGTCTGTAATGGGGCATGCAACGTATTCAACAACCATTGACATATATACAGAAGTCATGGGTGAAATGAAAGAAGCAGAGTTAGCAAAGTTTACATTAGATGTAAATACGGAAGAGTTAATAAACCAAAACTAAATATAAGTCTCATTTATTGTACAAACGATATGACAAGTTGTATTAGAGAGTGGCCTAGATTGAAAAACTAAACCTGTACTTTGATAACTGAAAATGGCTAAAAAAGTCTAATTTACATTTCACATATTAAAGAATATAAATAGGAGATGCAAGGAAATGGATGAAAAAGTTAGGAAATAGGAGGGATAAGTATATATTTTATTTCAAAAAGTCTACTTTTTGAAATGGGAGTAGGAAGGAGACGATTATGAAAAAGAAGGTTTTTGAGTTTGGATTATTTCGGACTTTAATCATTTTTATGGTAATTATTGCATCGATTGGATTATTTCTTCCATACGAAACGTCAACAGAGCATCATAGAAAATGGCTCGAAAAACATCCAGAAAATGTGTACATTAAAGAAATAGATATGACTAATAAGGAAGCATTAGAAATATCCATTGTAGAAAACTTTAGAATGTATATAGCCGCGACTAGTGAAGATACTGGAACTGATTATAATAATGAGTGGTTACATGGAGAGGCAATAATCAACATTGTAATAACCGTGGCACTTATCCTATCAATATTTATGCTATTATTGGGTGCAATTTTTAGAAAATATATATTATCCTTTATTTTTAATCTAATTATGATAGGAAGTTCGCTATTGATGAATTACGATATAGGATTAAGAGGTGTCTTGCCATCTAGAAAATATAATTGTGGGATTTCGTATTATCTATACATTATTTTAGGAGTTATCCTAGTTGTATTAATAATTATGGCGATTATTGAAAAGAAAAAAGTGAAATCTGGAAAGAACAGTTTGGCGGCAAACAATAGTGATTTGGAAATAGTTGAAAATAAATCAGATGAAAGTGAGGACACGCTTATGGAAAAAGAAAATAAAAGAAAACTGTATGTTGTTTTAGGAATTGTAGGAATAATAGTTGCGCTTGTCATTGTATTTGCAATTGCTTTTAATTTAGGAAAAGGTTATAATAAGTCAGACAAAAATAAGAGCAGAATAACTGAAGAAACAACTGCTGAAATTGAGGAGACTACGCTCGGGGAAGAAGCCCAAACAGTGGATTTGTCAGATAAGGATTCGATAATTACAAATGCGGAGAATAGTATAAATGCAGAAATTACATCACTTACTACAGAATGGGAAGGATTAAAGAAACAGATAACTTCATACGGTACGTATGTGACGAATAAAGAAAAAGTTGAAGCCTTTTATAATAAAGTTGTTGAAACTAATAAAAAAGTTTGCACTATGGGATATCAAGCAGCTTTAGATTATGCAAATGCAATTGAGAATTCTAATGAGGAATATAAAGAAAAGTATGATATGGCAAAAGATATCAACAAAGAAATATATGATGATATGTTTGATTCCATTCAAGATGCTTTATATGAAGATTTGTTTGATGATTTGCAAAAACATATGTATGAAGGTGTTTTAGATGATCAAGATGAGTCTGGTGTTGAGTACGATGATTGGTATGATACTCGATCGAACGAGTATGATGAATGGTATGATTCAAGATCTGATATATATGATGAATGGTATGATTCAAGATCTGACGTATATGACTTTTATTATGATTTGTCATCAGAATTATACGATGAAGATAAAGATGGAGTTGCAAAAGAAATAGGAAAATTCAAAGAAAGAATTGAAAAAAGAAAATAAAATGAAACATCCCTAAGAAGGTAAATGGTGCTATGTCAATATTTAGCACAAAATAAAATGAGAAGTTCTGTCAGCTAAGCAGCCGGCAGAGATTTAACCCTCTCATACAATTTTTCAAATTCGTCAGGAGACATATAATCACAATGACTATGAATTCTGACAGTGTTATAAAAGGTTTCAATGTATTCAAAAATCAGGTTGTATGCGTGTCTGTAATTCTTAATGTTAAAACGGTTAAGCCATTCTCTTTTTATGAGAGAATAGAAGGATTCAATGCAGGCATTGTCATAAGGATAACCTTTATGAGAATAACTGCGTTGCATGTTTTTTGTGGCTTCACGCCATGCCTGTGACACATACTGACTTCCGCAGTCGGTGTGTATTATTAATGGTAAATCAGTGTTACGTATTGCCTTGGCTTTTTCAATTGTTTTTATTACAGTGGAAACTTCCATTGTGCCCTGATACCCATTTCACGCATGTATTTACCGACGGTACGTTGTGAAATGGTTTCGCCGGATTTCTGCAAAAGTTTAGTGATTTTCGGAGCACCGTAATTCTGCTTTGAATCATTATAGATTTTGAGAATCTCCTCCTTAATGGAATTCTTGCGTTTGGCAGTAGCTGACGGTTTGCGTTTTAAAAAGGCTCTATATCCTGAACGTGAAACACCTAAAACCTTAAGCATTCCGGAGACAGAGACACGGTGTTTTGTAACTCTTGATGCCTCTACCTTTGCAGCAACCTCTGTATAGATGGCTTCGGTTAGTCTTTTCCCAGAATGCCTATGGCTTTTTTTAACACATCGAGTGCGTCCTGAGTATCACGGAGTTCGCGTTTGAGACGTGCGTTTTCCCTTTGTACTTCAGATTCGTAATTGCCTGAACCAATCACGGGAATGTCACCGTCATTGTTACGGTATTGTGACTCCCATCTGGCAAGGGTGCTAATGCCGATGCCCAGGTTCTTGGCACATTGAAGTTGTGTGAGATCAGGATGCTCCTTGCGATAATTAATAGCATCCAGTTTAAATTGCTTGGTATGTTGTTTTCTTGGCATAATGAGTACCTCCTTTTGGAATTATATAATATTTTCAGGGGAATATCACATTTTGTTTTGTACTATTTATATGCTAGCACTATATTGAAGAAGAGGGGAGTGTAACAGACAAAGTCGCATTGTGTCAAAATTGTATAGAAAAAACAGAAGATGAATGATTAAATAGAGTAAGATAACAAAATAAATGTCTTATTAAAATTCTTAGTTTAATACTGGGAGTTTAATAGGGCATTTTTATTACAAAATTTTGATGGAAAGAGAAGAGCAAAACATTGAAATAGGCAAAAAATATTATAAAATTGATTAAATGGATAAGAAATAATTTATAATACAGATAGGAGGAATTACCGTAAAACGAAAATATTTTTATGATTTACAAATAAAATTGAAAGTTATATAATAACATCACAAAAAAACAAACATACATTCGAAATAAACGGATGCAAGGTGGCAGTTCTATTTGAAAACAGAAAAGTTATATATCAATTAGACAAAGTGGATATACATAAAAAGTGGATGATAGGAAAGGATGGAGATGATTAAATGAAAAAATTTTTAACCACATTAATAATAATATTAGTAACATATGTAGTTAGTATATTTTTAATAGCAGATAATAATATTTTGCAAAATTTTATAGGATGTTTTCTTTCTAAACCATATGTTAAACCATATTTGGAATTAACAATTCCTATATTGATACCAATTATTACGGTTTTTACCACATGGATAATTTTTTTGATGGGAGAAACAAAACAAAAAGAGAGGGAAGAAAAAGAAAAAGAGGCTGAGTATGAAAAGATATGTAGAGATAGTAGACCATTATTTTATATGTTAGATTGTGGAAATGAATTTAATTTAAAAGTTGTTTCAAATTCAACAAATAAGGTTGTCATAACAGATGCTAAAATCTTTTATATAAATATAGTAAAAGAAGTATTCAAGGTACAATTTGAGGGAGTACTTGATGATGTTATGATAAGTAATCAACAAATAATGAAAAAGGAAGACTATTTGCAAGCATTATATATTGTATTGGAAGCAAAAACTATGAGAAATGAAAAAATAGCATATATATATAAAACCGATGATAAAGATGAATGTAATTTAGTGGCAGATAAAAAAAATTTAAAATTATGGAAAGATGATTATGGAAATGAAGACAAGTATTGGAAAGAAATTATGGATATTGTTGATAGTTACGGATTTGATGTGACGATTGGGTTAAAGGGAGATATTAGGAGTACAATGTTACGTTTAGGAGAAGGGAAAATAAATGAATTATCTCAAATTATAAGGTTAATAAGATTATATAATAAAAAACTTAAAGATGAAGAAATTATAGAAATTTTATATATTATAAAAAAATGTTTAAATTGTGCAGAAATAAAAGATAATATTAATTATAAGCAGAATATTTACTTTATTAATAATTTGATATATCGTGAGGATTTTTTTGAAAAATATAAAAAAATATTTAAAAACGCAGAAAATGATAAAAAAAGTATGCCTATAGAACAAATGCAAGAGTATATTGAAGATTATATATATTATTATCAAAACAATTTAAGTGACAAAAAATATATTGACAAAGATTATGCGTTGAGAAATGTTGAGGTGTATATAAGGGATAACTTGGAGGGAAATGTAGATAAAGAAAATATAGATAAAAATATAGAATTGTAGTATTATAAAAAATATAATTAATAATATTAAAGAGTAGTTTTAATTTAAATAAAAATTTGCTACAAAATATGAAAATTTTTATTTTAGATAATTGATAGAAGTATATTTGTTTCACTGAAATAGTGAAAAGAGTTAAAATTATGAAATGCAATTATACTAAATCGCAATCAAGGTGGTTATATGTTAGTTAGAATAATAATGTGACAAAATTATGGATATAATAATGCTCTTTATGATATTATAAATCATATTGAATTAAAAATAATATGAAATTAACAGTTATTATATATTGGGTTGTGGAAAAAGGAATAACGAAAGATTGAAATTAACTGGTGTGTGTCATATTTGATTATGACGAAGGTATCACTTTGAAAAAGAGGGAGAGCAGAAGATATATTATTTTATCAGCAAATATTCGTAGACAATAGGAGGGAATAACAATTGGAAGTTTGTTTTTTATCATTATTAGCATTATTTTCTTTTATATATTGTTGCGATTATCCATGCATTATAAATTTGCCATTTTTAGTAAATGATCATAGTTCAATCTTTTATGGAATTGGACAAAGTATTATTGCTGCGTATATTTTTTTTATGATCCAATTTTAGTTAGTGAAAAAAATTAATTTGAGAAAATGTATGAATATTACATATACAGAGATATCTGATATTGTAACTTATATGAAATCAATTATTGAACTTTTGTGTGTGGACAGAATATCTGGAAGAAGATTTAGAAGAGCAGGCAATAGAATATTTGAGTAAGAAAGATATATTTAATGATGGCTCAAAAAAAGATTATGATATGCGTGAGATGACTATAATAGAAGCAATTTTGAAATATTTTAATGAAATTGATAACATTGTATTAAAATTATTTATTTATGATTTAGTTAGCGAAAAACAAAAAAGGTATTAAAGGAAATAGTAGATTCATCATTGAAGAGAGAGATTAAGGAATGGAAAGATAATCAACCAGGTTCTATTACGACAGTAAAGTGGAAAGAAAACGTCAGAGATTTTAATAGTACATTTTATAGAACTATAAATATGCAGACGTATACGGAGAAAGTTATATTTTCATTAAAAGAATATAATGAATCATTAAGAAAATTATAAAAATTTTTATATTAGCGGCAGTGGACGTTACTGAAGAAATAATATAGTTGTATGAAAATATTTTTTTGATTCATTAAAATTTTTTTACATCGTCTAGTAATATATAAAGTTAGGAGAATTCAATATAATGATAAAATTAGCACAAGAAAATGATTTTGTTCAGTTGGCCAATATGAGATGGGAGCATAATAAAGAAGATGACATTACATATGATGAGGATAACATCTCAGGAATAGATAAAGATGAATTCATAAAAGAATATGTAAATTTCCTAAAAACAGAAAGCAAGTATAAAATTTTTATAATGAAAAATGATGAAAAAATAGTTGCAGCTATGTATGTAATGATGGTGAGAAAAGTCCCAAAGCCAAAGAAAAGGGAATCATATATTGCATATTTGACAAATGTACATACTTTAAAAAATTACAGAAATCAGGGAATAGGAACAGAGATGTTATCTTATATAAAAAATTATCTAAAACAAAACAGATGCGAATCAGTTATTTTGTGGCCAAGTGAAAAATCGGTTGATTGGTATGTAAGAAATGGCTTTAAGTTAGAAAATGAGATTCTTGAATGTGAACTATGGGATTAATTTTGAAATGAAAATAAATGATTAAACAAATATTACATAAAAATTAAGATGTTATTTGAAAATTGGCAAACTAACATTATTAAAAGCAACAAAAATATTATAGGAGGCAACAACCATGGAAGATTGTGGATTTACAAAAGAAAACAAGTGGTTTAGATATCGTGCAGCAGCAATTATAATTGAAGAAGGTTATGTGCTATTTGCAGGAAATGAAATAGATGACTATTACTATTCAATTGGTGGTGGTGTTCATATGGGAGAAACATCTGAGCAGGCAGTAAAAAGAGAAGTCCTTGAAGAAACAGGTGTGCCTTATGAAATCGACCGCCTTGCTGTTATTCACGAAAACTTTTTTGATGAAAATCAAGGAACTTTAAAAGGAATGGATTGTCACGAAGTTTCAATGTACTATTTAATGAAGCCTAGAGGAACAAGAAAACTTAATAGCAATAGTTACACGCAGGGAGTAAGGGAGAAAATGCATTGGATTCCACTAGAAGATTTGGATAAATATAAGGCATTTCCAACTTTTCTAAAGGAATATCTTAGCGTGGAACATACTGGTATTGGACATATAGTTACAGATGAAAGAAAATAAACCACCGATATAAACCGGTGGTTCTCATTGAATTTAACTTAATTTAGAATCTATTTAAAAATGTCACTTTGGGCAATATCTTTCAATGCATTAATAGCAACTTCATAAGGTATAGATTCTTCTAGAAGTTGAGTGGTTAGAGTATCATAATCGTTTTTGTAGGCTTTTTCCGTTATAATTTGTTCAAGTAGTTGTGGAACATTTACATCTGGAAGAGCAGAGGGACAAATTGGTGATTGTGCTCTAATGCTTCTTACTTTATTTACAAGATTTTTGAAATTCTCATCAAGACGAACAAGTGGAAGTAACTTATAAATATCATATATGTGTCGTGAATGTTTTTGTTCTTTACCTTGCAAATAGTAATCACAAATGGCAAAAATTTTGTCTGCTAAAGTACGATCAATACCTTGTATTTTCATAGAAAAGGGTATTAATGAAAATTCTTCAGCATAGTCTGGTGCTTCTGTTTTCATCATATCGCCAATATAGCTGTGAACAGGCAATATTACTGTTGGAAAAGAAACAGCAGTATAAGAAGTTTCTAGTAGCACAGCAGGTTTTAAGGCTACACTGGATAAGGGAAGTACAGAATTATAACTGATGATATAGCGATTATAATCACGACGGCTTCTGGTTTCATTGAAATTTTCAATATTCATTCCCAGTTCATCTGCTGAAGAAACAATTGCCTGTTTTATATTCTTCTTTTGCCCCTGTGATATTTGAGTATCAATTGTAATATCTATATCTTCTGAAAAGCGTTGTATAACTTTATGACATTTACTTAAAGAAGTGCCCCCTTTGAAAACGATGTAAGGCATTTTTTCGGACAATAGTCGAAGAAGCATGGTGACATAATAGTCCTTTTCTATTGCCTGTGTCATTATACCAGTCTGTTCGTAAGCTAGTTCTATTGCGTTTAGAAATTGTTCATTATTCTTGTGTAAGTACATCATTGTAAATCACCCTAGTTTCTACCAGATTTTTATAAAGTTTGTCTGGATAATATGGAAAATAAGATTCTAAATCAGAAATTCTTAAACCTACCTTGCGCATATATTGGTATAAGCGTTTCTGCAAAGCTATTCCAGACATTTCAGAATAGACATCCACATCTTTTAACATATCAAGAAACTGTAAAGCCATATAATTTTCTTCTGTTACAGGGACTTTAGGCTTTCTGATAATTATACGGGACTTAGCCAGAAAAGTTTCACGGTATTCGTTTGTTGCTTTGTTTGTTACAATCTCATATTGCATCGGAACCTGTGTAGTAAGCCCCAGCTGGTTGAAAAATAATAATCCACTGATATAACCACAACGATTACTTTTATCACAAAGATATTTATATTCTAAAACTCTTTCTAATGTGGGTCTTGCCCCAGACTTGAAAATGCTTGGCTGGGGAAGGTAATAAATACCTTTGTCAAAACGTTTTACTTTTTCTGAATCAGTTAACTTTTTGAGCTGTTGGCGAATATTATTTCCAGTCATTCCTTCAATCTGTATGTCGGAAAGAAAAAAAGGCTCATTTTCTTTGTAATTTTCCGTAATGTATTGATATAAATTAGACATTTCATACCTCCAATAACAAAAACGTATTTTTATATTTCTTTTTTGTTATTATATCTGTTTCTGAAATAAATATCAACATTTTAACAAAAGAAATCGACATCGAGGTTGAATGCAAAACTAACTTCTGGTTTGCTTTTCCTGTTTTAATTTTGCAGAACTAACTTCTGGTTTCGTTATTTTTTACAGATATAAGAAAATAATTATGTTGTATTAATAAAATAATAAATATACAATAGTTCATATATTGACGAAAATATTGTAAAAAGTATTTAAGATTAAATATGAGAAAAAATTAAAGAATTTAACGGGAAACAAAGCAAGGGAACAGCTTATCCTAGCTGTCAAAAAGAGTACGTTCAGGAAAATGATCCTACATATGGACAGTGTGCAATAACAGCAACGTTGGTTTATGACATGTTTGGAGGTATAATTCATAAAATAAGAGTTTCAGGCGGTGGTACTCATTATTTTAATAAAATTAACGAACATTATATTGATTTAACAAGTGACCAATTTGATTTGTACAATCTTTATGTAGATTACAGCAATAATGAAATTGTAAAACGGAGTATTGTGGAAAGAATGCTGATACGTTAAAAAGATATAAACTATTGGTGCAGGCTATTGACAACAAAGTTAATAAAGAAGAGAGTTAAAGTCTTAATTCTACACCATGATTATCATATTTTAAATTTCTATATTGTCAGCAAATATAATTGTCAAAAAATTTTGCAGGATAAAATCAATTTTGATTCAGAAAAAATCATGGAGAGTGCAGAGTTTAGAATAGATGGATATATTGAAGGAATAATGGCACCTGATGGTGAAGAGCAGGATGCTTACATATTGGGAGTGAATCAACCGGTGGAATAATTTACAGGGAAGATAATTGATATCATTCATAGGTTTTATGGTGTTGAAGAGAATACAAAAAAGCGACTAATCCATATTTTGATTATGGATTAGTCGCTTGATTATTGTTTGAAGAATGTTTATAGTAATCTTAAATATTATTCATTGCATTAAATATATGGAAAAATGTGCAGAGATAAGATGTATTGTGTAAGGAAATTATTATGGCTGAATTATGGGATGCATATGACAAAAATTTTAATAAAATAGAAAATACGACTTTAGTTAGAGGAGAACCAATCCCAGATGGTATTTATCATTTGGTTAGCGAAGTAATAGTAAAACACACAGACGGATCATATTTGTTAATGCAACGTGATTTTCGTAAGCATCATGGTGGTGAATGGGAAGTTACAGCTGGAGGCTCTGCGTTGCAAGGTGAAAATGGATTGGAAGCAGCCATTAGGGAATATAATTTGTAGGAAAGAGAAAATTAGAAAATAATAATAACGGAGGAACAATGACTTTTTTTCATGCATCACAGACGAAAAATATAAAAATTTTAAAACCAAATATATCAAATCACAATATTCCTTTAATTTACTTTTCAGACAAAAGAGAGAATGTATTGGTGTATTTAAGCAATGCTATTGAAAAATTTTGTAAGGAAAAGCATTTTAAGTTTGAGGGCTTCTGGCATAAATGGGGACCGTATGGATTTGATAAAGATGGTAAGTTGTGCCTGGAAGAATATTATCCAAATGCATTGAAAGAAACGTATAGTGGAGTGGAAGGATATATATATTCATGCGACAATATATCAACATACAAAGAGTTAAATATTCACATTCCTAATGCATATATTTCAGATCGACCAACAAAAGTGGAACATTGCGAATATGTTTCAGATGCATATTATGAAATAATAAAGGCTGAACAGGAGGGCTTAATAACAATTTGCCGATATGATGAATTTATAAAAAAGAGAAAAGAATGGTTACAGAAAACTATTCGAGATGAGTTTGCTAATAGTTTGTTGGCACCGGATTATAGATTTTTCCTTGAAAATAAATTTGCAGATATTTTAGCTGGTAAATAGAAAAATTGGAGCATTTATGAAATATACAATAAAAGAAAACCAATTGGATTATGAAACATATTACAACCTTAGAGAATCAGTTGGATGGAATAACTGGAGCAAGGTACAGGCACAGAAAGCACTCGAAAAATCTTATTACTCAATTGTGATTTATGATAATGAAAATGCAATTGGTATGGGAAGAGTTGTGGGCGATGGCATATATTTCACCATTGTAGATATTGTGGTAAGACCTGAATATCAGGGCAAGAAAATAGGAACGGCAATAATAAACTCTATTTTAAAGTATATTGAAAGAAATATGTATGATGGAAGTAGAGTGAGCGTACAATTGTTAGCAGAGGCAGGTAAAGAACAATTTTACATAAAGCAGGGATTCAAACTTGTGCCACATCAGTATTGTGGACCGGCACTGAGAAAAATAATATATAAAAAATAAATTAGATTTTAGGGAGATTCAAAATGCACACCAAAATAATGATAATTGGCAGTCCCGGCTCAGGGAAAAGTACATTTGCAAGAAAATTACGAGACAAAACAGGCTTGCCATTATTCTACTTAGATATGATAAAACATAAACCGGATAGAACAACAATTCCATCAGCTGAATTTGACAAAAAATTAAAGGAAATACTTGTTAAAAGTCAATGGATAATCGATGGAAACTATCAAAGAACTTTGGAAGTCAGAATGAAAGAATGTGACCTGATAATACTATTCGATTTGCCGACAAAAGTATGCTTAGAGAGCGTAAAATCAAGAATAGGTACAAAAAGAGAAGATATGCCTTGGGTGGAAACTGAAGAAACATTTGAGGGAGAATTCAAACAATGGATTCAGGAATTTTCAGATGAAAGTCTCCCTGAAATATATCAGCTTCTTGAAAAATACAAAGACAAAGAAGTTGTGATTTTTAAATCAAGAGAAGAAGCAAATCTTTATTTGGAAAATATATAACAGCAAATCATTTCATATGTTAAATTCAATGCTCAATTGTTTTCCATAAATATCGTATTGTTTGATATTATAAATTTTCAGTGTTATATTTTAGTCACGGTACCGAAAAATTATGAGGAGAAAGCTGTCAGACAGTAGTGATAAAATATGAATTTAATAGGAAACAATATAAAAATAATTAGAAAGCAGATTGGTTTGACACAGGAAGAATTGGCATTACATATTGGTGTAACACCACAGGCTGTAAGTAGATGGGAAAACGGTGTTTGAGTTATAATAGGACCAAGTTAGATGAAACCCAGTAAAATCAAGGGGTTATGCCTAATTTAGTCCTTATTTTTATACCATTTTAGCGGTAAAGATAGGGCAGCGCTGCAATATTAAACCGAAAATCCAAGTCAGTATCACAGATGTCCACAATCAGTCTGAGAGTGAATCTGTGTGCTTAGATTAGGTACAATTTTATATCAAAAACATTTAGTGAGGACTAAATTAGCACTTGAGATGGAATACTCCATCAGCTGGTTTGGTCCTCTTTTTATTTGAGAGGAGTGGTCGAATGGGCAAGGTGTTAATTTGGTTCGTAATCATTATTAGTACAGTGGTTCTCTACTGTCTTATGAAAGTTAAGGCAGAGAGTGATGAACTGTATGAGGAATTAATGAGAAAGCATTTTTATGGCAGGTCTGATGATATTCCTGCATCTGACAAAACTGAGCACTTGAAAGGGTGTGGGTAATTATATGAAATTTTGCAAAACAATAATGCAGACAATACAGAAAAGGAGTGAAAGGAATATGAATAACAAGTTAGAAGTAATCGGCATTGATCATGGCTGGTCAATGATGAAAACAATCTCTCAGGTATTTGTCACAGGTGTTAAGGAGATTACAACAACTCCAGCATTGTTTGGCGATGTACTTGAGTATGAAGGAAAGTTCTATAAGGTTGGAACTGTGAGACAGGAAGTAAAGGATACCAAGGTCGAAGATGACAGCTTTTATCTTCTCACACTTGCAGCAGTTGCTAAGGAACTTAAAAGAAGAGGTCTTGCAGAGGCAAAGGTATTCCTTGCTGTAGGACTTCCGCTTACGAGGTTTGGTGCAGAGAAGAATGATTTTATCAAGTATCTGACAAAGAATAAGCGTGTAAGCTTCAAATATGAGAATGAGCCATATCATATTGAAATTGATGATGTGGCAGTATTCCCTCAGTGTTATGCAGCAGTAGTGGACAAGATTCCTACAATGGCAAAGAAAACGCTGATAGTAGATATTGGAAGCTGGACAATCGACATTATGCCGGTTATCAACAAGTCACCGGATGAATCAAAGTGTGTGACGATTCCAAAAGGTCTTATTACCTGTATGCGTTCTATCAATGAGCAGTGTGTAAGACAGCTTAACGGAGAGGTAGACGAGTCAGAGATACAGAACATCATGCGATATGGCAGGTCAGATATTGATGATGAATACTTTGCCATTATTAAGGCAGAGATAGAGGATTTTGTTGATAAGGTATATAACTCAATCCGTGAGTTTGGGTATAACTTAAAGACTACACCGATTGTATTTGTCGGAGGCGGGGCAGTTGTGATGAAAAATTTTGGTAGTCACGATGCCAAGAACATTTCCTATAACCTTGATGTAAAGGCAAATGCTAGAGGATATGAGCAGCTTGC
>OLOZ01000602.1_pt1 | contig 31203 bp, 28 predicted proteins | sample 1673021 | NCBI WGS metagenome assembly OLOZ01 (sample SAMEA3136747, study PRJEB25190) | human gut metagenome | biome: human gut; feature: human-associated habitat; material: faeces | place: Austria | collected 2013 | reverse complement strand
CGCCAATTAGCCCAGCCATTCTCTGGTTTTGCTGCATAATCATCAATATTAGCATCAGCAAATGCTGCAGCCGAAGCATCGGTTGTACCATCAATATTGTCGTAAGCATAGTTCTTCAAGCCTTGATAAATCAAGGCACGACGAGAATCACCATCCAACGTTGGACGATAGTTGATAGCCATGTTAGAGAATCCCCAGTCGCTACGGAAATCAACCTGGGTCTTACCTGCGCTACCACTCTTGGTTGTAATGACAAGCACACCATTGGCTGCACGAGAACCATACAAAGAGGCTGCGGCAGCATCCTTGATAACAGTGATAGATTCGATATCGTTGCTGTTCAATGTAGAAAGTGCATTGGTACCAGAACCATTGTAACCACTTCCAGTCTGAGCATCATTGAAACCACTCAAGTTACCAGAGTTCACAGGAGTACCATCAATCACAATCAATGGATCGTTACCTGCATTGATAGAACCCATACCACGAATACGGATATAGTTCATTGCACCTGGCTGGCCAGAGAAAGAAGAAATAGAAACTCCTGGGATATTACCAGAAAGCTTATCTTCAACAGAAAGTGAAGGAACATCACTCAACTTAGCTGTTGACATGGAAGCAGCAGCACCTGTAAATGAGGATTTCTTGAAGTTACCATAACCTGTAACAATCACCTCATCCAAGGATTTGTTATCAGAAGTCAAAACAATCTTCATGTTAGAACTTGCTTTGACAGTTTGTGGATTCATACCTATATAGGTAATCTCCAACTTGGAGCCGGCTGGAACATTCAAACTGAAGTTTCCATCGACATCCGTAACAGTACCCGTATTAGTACCAGCTACTTTGATTGATGCGCCAATAACAGGCTCACCATCCTCTGAAGCTACTACCTTACCGGTAACAGATGTTTGGGCAAAGGCTACTCCACAACTGAGAATTGCCCCCCCCACAAATAAAGCGATTCTTTTAAACATAATCTCTCTCTTTATTAGATAATAATTTATAAATTTATAATAATCGGCTGCAAAATTAGATTTTTTTTCGGATATTTGCAAATATTTTGAAAGAAAAATTTAATAGCGCACATAAAAAAGTCTGTTTTTAACACTTCTACCATGTCATATTGCAACAAAAAGGATATTTTTGCAACAATAAGGCTATAATTTGTAAGAACAGAAATAAGAAGGTTCTTAAGTTATCTATACAGGCATCTGCCGGGTAAGACGTATTGCTTAAATACGTAGAACAAATAGATTAAATAGTCACAGTTCTACGGTTCATCGGTTCTAACAATTAGTTCCGTTCGGTTGCCGGCAGTTGCCAACAAGGTTGCTGACATATGTCAATAACTCTGTTGGCATATGTCAGGAATCTTGTTGGCATATGTCAGCAACCCTACAAATCTAATTCCTCAGACCAACAGATACGTTATCTATAAGCATAAGATATATCTGTTTCAGGCTTATTATCTGCAAAGAATAAATAGAATATCATACTGACTGCAGGGAGCGAAATACTTGACATACCACAAAAAAGAAAACGTTTACGGCACTTTTTAGTTAAAAAATTTGGGTATATTGCACATTTTTCGTAATTTTGCGCACGATTTCAACGACTAGAACAAAACAAAGTGGTTTTACACCTTATTATATATAGAGAGAATGATATATGTAGGGGATGTCGTTAGTATAAACAAAAGTATTAAGATAACAATGACTCACAATTTGTTAAAAGGCAAGCGTGGCATCATCTTCGGTGCACTCAATGAGGAATCAATCGCTTGGAAAGTAGCTGTAAAGGCTGCTGAAGAGGGTGCTACTATCGCACTTAGTAATACAGCTATGGCTTTGCGTATGGGTACGCTGGATAAGCTCGCTGAACAGATCAACGCTCCTATCATCGCAGCTGATGCGACTAGCGTAGAAGACTTGGAAAAGGTATTCACAGAGGCTCAGGAGAAACTCGGTGGCAAAATCGACTTCGTGCTCCACTCTGTAGCTATGAGCCCTAACGTTCGCAAGCATCGTACATACGATGACCTCGACTACAACTTCCTGAACAAGACATTGGACATCTCTGCTATCTCTTTCCACAAGATGTTGCAGGTAGCCAAGAAGTTGGATGCTATCAACGAGTGGGGTTCTGTAGTAGCTCTCACATACGTAGCTTCTCAGCGTACATTCTTCGGTTACAACGATATGGCTGATGCCAAGAGCATGCTCGAAAGTATCGCCCGCAGCTTCGGTTACATCTATGGTCGTGAGAAGCACGTGCGCATCAACACCATCTCTCAGAGCCCTACAGCTACAACAGCAGGTAAGGGTATCAAGGATATCGAGAACATGATGGACTTCGCCGACAAGATGTCTCCACTCGGAAACGCCGTAGCTGAGGATTGCGCTAATTACTGCGTGATGATGTTCTCTGACTTCACCCGCAAGGTAACCATGCAGAACCTCTTCCACGATGGTGGTTTCTCATCAATGGGTATGAGCCTCCGTGCCATGAACCAGTATGCTAAGGATATGGCTCCTTATGAGGATGAGAACGGTAATGTTATCTACGGATAATCAGGCAGAAGAGAAAAAATCTCACTAATATACAGACAGGTATGTTCAGTAAAAATCTGAGCATACCTGTTTTTTTATTCATATCCACCCTCTATCTTAAACTTGGCAACAAGCGGAAGATGATCGCTGTATCCACCCAAATATCGGGGACCGAGATAGGTGCGGAAAGGTTTCTTTCCGCCATATTTCTCATCATCTTCTAAGAGGAATGGCAAATCTCCTATCTGACAACTCATCTTAAGTCGGGAAAGCGAAGGACTGAAGAGAATCTGGTCAAGACTTCGCCAATCTCCATGCCAGCGATAAGTAGCCTTGGCACCATGAGAGCCTTTGACGCCAACAGATATATTAATAAGGTGATGCTGATAAAGATAACGAAGAGCCGGAGAATCGGAATAATCGTTGAAATCGCCGGCTACGATAATCCTTGCACTATCATTGAGCGCATAGATAGAATCTACAGCAGAAACCAGCTGGCTGGCTACCTGCAGGCGGTAGGGACGCGAAACCTGTTCGCCGCCACGCCGGCTAGGCGCATGCAATACAAAGACATGGAGCGTATCATCATTCATAATCCGCCCCGAAGCGTAGAGAATATCTCTCGTAGGGCGAGTATCAGGCAGCGGCTTGATGCGGATGGACCGGAACTGTATAAGCGCAAAAGAAGATGGCTGATAAAGCAAAGCCACATCTATGCCTCGTTCATCAGGCGAATCGGTCATCACATAATCATAATTCACACCGCGAAGAGCTGAACGCCGGGTTAAATCAAACAGCACACTATCGTTCTCCACTTCGCAAAGCGCCACAAAATCGGGAACATGCCAGGACTTCTCCGAGGGTCTTGAAGGATTATCTGGGGAGGCGGTACCAACAAGCGACAAATCTTCATAACCCAAAGCTACTATAGTCTTGGAAAGATTTGCCAGCTTGCGCCAATAGCGATAAGGTGTCCACTTGTAACTGCTCTGTGGCAGGAATTCATAGTCATTCTTCAGCGAATCATGCTTCGTATCGAAGAGGTTTTCGCAGTTCAACTCCACAAAAGTGAGGAAACTTGATAAGACGAGAGTGAAAAACATAACATTTTATTTTGTATTGTCAACGATTTGATGTATCTTTGCAGTCAGTTTACAATGGTCCTATAGTTTAACGGATAGAACGGAGGTTTCCTAAACCTTTGATCCGAGTTCGATTCTCGGTGGGACCACGTACTTTCCTTATCATTCCAGAGATGATAAAACAATAAAGGTCGCTCCTGACAATCAGGAAGCGACCTTTATTATTTTTATATTCTTTCCAGTATCTTTCTCTATCCGACATAAATCGGACAGAGAAAGAATGAAGAGTTTCTGATTACTTAACTTCTGCAACCTCCTCAGCTGGCTCTTCCTTAATCTTACGACCAAGAACGATGTAAGCCATAGGAGATGCAATGAAGATAGATGACAATGTACCGAATACAACACCCAGGATCATTGCGAATGAGAAGCTGCGGATGCTGTCACCACCGAGGATGCAGATACAGAGCAACACGAGCAATGTAGATGTAGACGTATTGATGGTACGAGCCAATGTCTCATTGATAGATGCATTGAAGAGCTGCTGACGGTCGCCCTTAGGATGCAACTTCAAGTTCTCACGGATACGGTCGAATACAACCACCTTATCGTTGATAGAGTAACCTACCACGGTCAGGATAGCACCGATGAAGGTCTGGTCAATCTCCAATGAGAATGGAACGAGACCCCACAGGAGTGAGTAGAAACCGATTACTGTCAAGGCATCAAATGCCAAAGCTACTGTAGAACCTACAGAGAAGGCCACGTTGCGGAAACGTATCAGGATGTAGAGGAAGATAGCAATCAAAGCGAAGAGCACACTATAGATAGCACCCATAGTGATATCCTTAGCCACAGAAGGACCTACCTTTGTACTACTGATAATAGAACCACCCTGACGAACATCTGGGTTCTTGAATGCCTCAACACTCTTCTGAGAAACCAGGTTAGCCTTCTTCAAGGCGTTGTAAAGGATAGTCTCTGCCTCATCGTCAACAGTTGGACTGTTGCTCTCAATCATATAGTTGGTAGATACACGGATGGTCTTGCCATCTGTACCGATAGCGATAGCGCCAGTAGTTGCCTTGGTGCCGTCTGCATTGACGAATGCATCGCCAAGAACAGTACGAATCTGCTCAGGCTCTACAGGATTCTCGAACTGTACCACATAGTTACGACCACCAGTGAAGTCGATACTCTTACTCAAGCCACGAACAAAGAAGCTACCGATGAATACCACAGCTGCTACGATGGCAACGGTGAAGGTAGTCTTGTACATAGACATGAACTTATACTTCTTGCCCTGCATCAGGTTGTGAGAAACAGGAGTATCAAACTTGCAGTGCATCCACTTATCGTGGTTCAACTTATAGTCGTAAACCAGACGAGTCAGGAACACAGCAGTGAAGAATGAAACTACGATACCGATGATCCATGTAGTAGCGAAACCACGGATAGGACCCGTACCGGTAATCAACAGGATAACACCAGTAATCAAAGATGTCAAGTTAGAGTCGAAGATAGCAGAGAAAGCGTTGCCATAACCGGCAGCTACAGCCTGCTTCATACCCTTACCGGAGCGGAGCTCCTCCTTGATACGCTCATAGATAAGCACATTGGCATCCACGGCAGTACCCAGAGACAAGACCATACCGGCAAGACCTGGTAACGTCAGAGCCGCCTGGAAGGACGTCAGAATACCCAGCGTGAAGAATACATTGACGAGCAATGCCAGGTTAGCCATCATACCAGGAATGACATTATACATCATCACCATGTAAACCATCAGGAGTACGAAAGCTACAACGAATGATACAATACCCATCTGGATAGACTGTGCACCGAGTGTAGGACCTACAACCTCCTCCTGAACGATACGTGCAGGAGCTGGCATACGACCAGACTTCAATGTGTTAGCCAAGTCCTTGGTATCCTCGATAGTGAAGTTACCGGAAATCTGAGAGCTACCACCATCAATCTCGCCGTTTACACGAGGAGCAGAGTAAACTACGCCATCCAGAACGATAGCAATAGCCTTACCTACGTTAGCCTTGGTCATCTGAGCCCACTTACGTGCGCCCTCAGTATTCATCTTCATGCTAACAACAGGTGAACCCATCTGGTCGAACTCGTCCTTAGCATCGGTAATTACATCACCCTCCAAAGGAGCACGACCTGTAGTGGTAGTCACCTTCAAGGCGTGAAGCTCGAAGATATTCTTAACCTTCAGGTTATCAGCTGGCTTAGCACTCCAAAGCAGACGCAAGTCTGATGGCAAAACGCGCTTAGCCACAGCAGAGTAGATAATCTTGTTGATAGCAGCAGTATCGCGAACACTAGCATAACCAACAGTGCTCAAACCACCACCGAGCTGCAAACGAGCCAACAATGGGTGAGCCTTGATAGCAGCAGCATTCTGAGCCTCCTCGCCTACCTTGCTTGCTGCATCGTCCTTCTTCTTGATAGAGAACTTAGCCTCAGCCTTCTTAGGCTCAGCCTTAGCAACTTCCTTCTTAGCGGCAGTTGAATCAGCAGCAACAGAGTCTGTCTTCTCCTCACCGTTATCACCATTTGCGATACGAGTATCAAGCTGCTGGAGATAAGGAGCGATTTCCTCAGAGTTGTATGTCTCCCAGAACTCAAGGTTTGCACTACCCTGGAGCATCTTACGCATACGCTCTGGCTGGCTGATACCTGGCATTTCTACCATGATACGGCCCTGCTGACCTTCCAACTTCTGGATGTTAGGCTGTACAACACCAAACTTATCTATACGGGTGCGGACAACATTGAAAGAGTTGTCAATAGCATCCTGTACAGAAGCGCGGATAGCCTTCTCTACCTCTGCGTCGCTGCTCTGAGGAGAAACCTTGCCCTGCAACTGCTGGGTAGCGAACACTTCTGCGAGTTTATGACCTGGTGCGCTCTTATGATAAGCGTTAATGAAAAGTGACACGAAGTCACCACCGTTAGCTTCTTCCTGAGCTCTAGCTTCCTTCATGGCATTGGTAAAACCAGCGTCGGTCTTATGATCGGCAAGGTTTTCAAGTACATCAGGTACAGAAATCTCAAGAATTACATTCATACCGCCCTTAAGATCAAGTCCAAGACCAATCTGAGTCTCCAAGCAGTTCTGGTAAGAATAAACCCCTAAGTACTTAACAGAATCCTTATAATCCTGCTGAGCAATAGGATCTTTAATCTTTGCAGCCTCGCTGTCATAGTAACGTGTGGCAAACGAGAATGACAAATAGAAGATACTTGCGAGTGTCAGTAAGACGGCTACACAAATTACAATTCCTTTGTTTTGCATTTCTATTTATTGTTATTAATTATTTGTTTCTTTTCAATTGCTTTTAGGGATTCTTTCAAAAACCTCCATAAAGTTGTGCAAAAATAAGCATTTTTTTTCTTATATAAGAATAATTTGCTCTATTTTTGCTTTTTAGGGCGCATTTTTAGCTTACAAATGATTGGATAGTGGTCTGAAACGGCGATTTTATCATCAACTTTACATTCATAAGGCTCCCAATCGTCTGAGCACATGATATTGTCAATGCGAACAAAAAAGCCTCCACGATGATAGCTGATACCCGGTCCGTTACCACTTGCAATGTAGCAATCCGTCAAATCTTTAGCTATCGTACGATGAGCATAAGAGATAGGACCATCATTAAAGTCACCGCACAAAATAATACTCTGTTCTTTATGCTGCTGAATGTATTTTGCTACAGCCTCAGCCTCCGGAGCCCGTTTCTTTGTTGCCTCGGCAAGTTTTACAACGAGCAATTTAGACGTTTCTTCTGCAGCATCAACCTGCAATTTTCCGATAACCAGATTCTTGAACTGGCGTCTGTCCTCAAAACTTAAGCCGGTAGTTTCCAAATGATTATTGATGAGAAGGACCTCTCTATCTTTCACTTTCAGACGATACGCTACACTCATATTTCCTTTCGATTCATAAGGAATTCGCTCTTTTGAAAGAATAGGGTATTTACTGAGCAACATAAGACAATTTCCGCCATTCACGTGCATCGTTGTATCCTGATAAGCATACATAGGCTTGAGCATGCTATCTATCTGTTCAATATTCCGGGAAGTAGGACATGCTTCCTGCAGACAAACTATGTCAGCATCCTGCTCCTGCAGATAAGCAATACAGATATTAGTTCCTTCGACATTCTCTGTCTGTGCACCAAAATTCCAGGTATTATATGATAGAACTTTGATACAACCTTTTGGAGTTTCGCCAGAAAAGTTGATTGGCATATACTTGCGGACAGGAACAAAACAGATCAAGAAGCCTAAGAATGGAATAATGGCATACTTAGACCGGAAGAGCAACCAGAAAAGCAAAAAGCCTAAGTTAACTATAAGAAAAACCGGAAAAAGTAAACCAAGATTAGCCAATGCGGTGAACTTTTCTGGCTGAAAGAAGTCAGAAAAGCCCACCAGCAACATGATGATGATAGTTGCCACATTAGCACCAGCTACCATCTTATATGTAAATTCCTTAAATCCTTTAAACATAGTTTCCTACTTATTACTCTGATCAAAGAGCATCTGCTTTTCACTCTGAGTCAAGCTATCATAACCGCTTTTCCTTATCTTATCCAAGATCCTATCTATCTCTTCCTGAGATACGACCTTTTCATTGGTCTTACATTCAGCATCCTGTTCATAAGTCGGATTATAAGATTCATTCTTGGTATAAGTAAAATGCGTTCTACCTGCCCGACGCTTTCCACCGAACATACCTTTCAACTTATCAAAAGCGTCTGCAGAATTTGAATGATAGTAACCATTATCAATCTGCTTACGCCAATAACGGATCAGGAAGAATCCAAAGACCATACCTCCCAAATGGGCAATATGAGCCACACCGTCATCAGAGAGAGAGAATGTTGAAACCAATTCAATGACAGCATAGCCTATCACGAAGAATTTAGCTTTAATAGGAACTGGCAACGGGAAAATGAAGAGACGCTCGTTTGGATAAATCATACCAAAGGCAAGCAATATGGCATAAATAGCTCCTGAAGCACCCACGGTAGTCCATAGGTTCAGATATTGCTCCATTGTTATTCTGGCTCCATTAACACTAACATAATCATAAGCTGCCATATCCTTTGCCACATAGGTAATATACTGTGCAGCTTCCTGGAACAAACCTGCTCCCACTCCACACACTATGTAATAAAAAAGGAATTTCTTTGGTCCCCAAACTCTTTCAACCACACAGCCAAACATCCATAAGGCAAACATATTAAAGAGAATATGCTGGAAACCACCATGCATAAACATGTAGGTAACTAACTGATAAATATGAAAATCGGATGCCAGGAAGAAATGAAGCCCAAACATATCTGTCAGGCCAGAACCGCCACCCATACTCTTGTCCATCAGCATGCATGCCAGGAATGCTACTACATTCACTATCAGCAAATTCTTTGTTACAATTGGAATATTGCGCATAACTTTATTTCTATAAACAGTTTAATAATCTGACTAATATTTGTATTTTGGCGACAAAATTACGAAAAATATCCGTGAAAACACCAAAAAATAGACTTATTACACTTAAATTTCAATAATTTCATCACTTTTCTGCTTTTTTTATTTGAACTTTCACAAGAAAGAGCTATATTTGTAAACGAATTCAACTAAGAAACAACAATATTATTCATTTAATAAAGAAAAATTATGAACAAGACAGAATTGATTGACAAGATTGCAGCAGGTGCTGAGATTACAAAGGCACAGGCTAAGGCCGCTCTTGAAGCTACAACAAACGCATTGAAGGAAGCCCTCATTGCAGGTGACAAGATCCAGTTGGTAGGTTTCGGTACATTCAGCATTAACGAGCGTCCTGCTCGTGAGGGTATCAATCCTGCTACTAAGGAGAAGATCCAGATTGCAGCTAAAAAGGTTGCTAAGTTCAAGGCTGGTGCTGAGCTTGCAGATGCAATCAACAAATAATTGTAAAGATTATTTTAATTACAAATATAGGGCAGTCCTTTATGGCTGCCCTATATTTTTTATTCTATTCAAGTTTATTCAAATTTAAATCTTCATGTTTGATCCTTTATTTTGGCTGCTTTCCGATATATGCCAAGATACCACCATCTACGTAGAGAATGTGACCATTCACTGCATTAGAAGCATCTGAAGCCAAGAAAACAGCAGGACCAGCCAACTCTTCTGGTTCCAACCAGCGACCTGCAGGAGTCTTTGCACAAATGAAGCTGTCGAATGGATGACGGCTACCATCTGCCTGACGCTCACGGAGGGGTGCTGTCTGAGGAGTTGCGATGTAACCAGGGCCCAAGCCATTGCACTGGATGTTGTACTCACCATACTCTGAGCAGATGTTACGTGTCAACATCTTCAAGCCACCCTTGGCAGCTGCATATGCAGAAACTGTCTCACGGCCCAGCTCGCTCATCATAGAGCAGATGTTGATAATCTTACCATGACCCTTCTTGATCATACCAGGGATAACTGCCTTAGATACGATGAAAGGTGCTGTGAGGTCAATGTCAATAACCTGCTTGAAGTCATCTACAGACATCTCTGTCATAGGAATACGCTTGATAATACCTGCGTTGTTTACCAAAATATCAATAACACCAAGTTCCTTCTCGATGTCAGCTACCATGTTTTTCACCTGTTCCTCGTCTGTTACATCACAGATATAACCCTTTGCCTCAATACCCTTTGCTTTGTAATCTGCAAGAGCCTGATCCATGTGGTGCTGGCTACGGCAATTGAAAGCAATCTTAGCACCAGCCTTGGCATAAGCCTCAGCCATAGCAAACCCGATACCGTATGCGGCACCTGTTACGAGGGCAACCTTACCCTCCAATGAGAATAGTTTGTTAAAGTCCATACTTTTATTTTTTATAAATTGTTTGATTTGTTACGAGGGCAAAGATACAAAATAATTTTGAATATCACCCTAAATCAATACGAAAGATGCACCCTTTTTACTTATTTTCTCATTTTATTGCCTACTTTTCATCAAAATTGACCTATAATAGATGCAAAGAGCTTGTTGTATCCGAACTTTATTATAAACAAAATAACCCTCCAAATCCGCAAAGACTTGAAGGGTTATTTATGACCTGTTGTCCCAGGCGGATTCGAACCACCACTGACAGAACCAAAAACTGTAGTGCTACCATTACACCATAGGACAAGCAAATCGGCTACAAAGGTAGTGGATTTTTTCTCCACTACCAAATATTTTCAATACTTTTAACGATTACTTAACGGTAATCAAGAAGTAGTTCTTCTTACCTTTCTGAACCAAAAGATACTTACCGTCAATCAGATCATCAGCAGTTACAACCTGGTCGAAAGCAGCGAGTTTCTCCTTGTTGAGTGAAACGCCACCACCCTTAACGAGCTTGCGCATCTCGCTCTTGCTTGGGAAGATCTGCATACCTTCCTGGTTGAAGAGATCTACAGCAGTTCCACCGAGCAGGTTCTTGTCGAGGTCATAGTGAGGAACATTGGCAAATACATCATTCAATGTAGCCTCATCGAGCTGTGCCAAGTTCTCCTTGGTAGCCTTACCGAAGAGGATGTTGCTGGCTGCGATAGCCATATCCAAATCCTCCTGAGAGTGAACCATTACGGTAACCTCCTCAGCCAGACGCTTCTGAAGTACACGGCGGCCTGGGTCCTGCTTGTGCTCCTCTACGAGGGCATTGATAGTATCCTTGTCAAGGTCAGTGAAGATCTTGATGTACTTCTCGGCATCATCATCGCTTACGTTCAACCAGAACTGGTAGAAAGCGTAAGGAGTAGTGCGGTTACGGTCCAACCAGATGTTACCGCTCTCTGTCTTACCGAACTTCTTGCCGTCTGCCTTGGTAATCAATGGGCAAGTGAGGCAGAAGCACTCTGCATCGTTACCCAATGTACGGTGAATCAGCTCAGTACCGGTAGTCATGTTACCCCACTGGTCGTTACCACCCAACTGGAGACGAACACCATACTTCTCATACTGATAGAGGAAGTCGTAGCCCTGAAGCAACTGATAGGTGAACTCAGTGAAAGACAAGCCGTCGCGAGCCTCACCATTCAAGCGCTTCTGCACGCTATCCTTCGCCATCATGTAGTTTACAGTGATATGCTTACCAACCACACGAGCGAAATCGAGGAAGGTGAAGTCCTTCATCCAGTCGTAGTTGTTCACCAACTCCGCCTTGTTAGGCTCATTGCCATCGAAGTCGAGGAACTTAGATACCTGCTTCTTGATAGCTTCCTGGTTATGATAGAGAGTCTCTGAATCGAGAAGATTGCGCTCCTGGCTCTTGCCAGAAGGGTCGCCAATCATACCCGTGGCACCGCCGACGAGGAGATAAGGCTTATGGCCACAACGCTGCAAGTGGCGCAACATCATGATACCACAAAGGTGACCGATGTGCAGAGAGTCTGCAGTAGGGTCGGTTCCGAGATAGGCAGACACCATGTGGGTGTTGAGATATTCCTCAGTACCTGGCATTATCTGCGCCAGCATACCACGCCATTTCAATTCTTCAACAAAATTTTTTGCCATAGAATATGATTTTTTATTATATTATATAATATGTATAAGGGGCCCAACAATACAGTCGGAAACTTACGGTACGGGATCATAACCCGAACCACCCCAAGGATTGCATCTTAAGATGCGCCAAACAGCCAAAGCCAGTCCCTTAAAGGGACCATGCTTCAGGATGGCTTGTCTCGCATACTCTGAGCAAGTGGGCTGAAAGCGACAGGAAGGTGGCGTATAAGGAGTAATACACTTCTGATAAAACAATATCGGCAGTATAAGAATCCATACCAACACCTTTCTCATGCCATGTGCTATCATAAAGAGAATCTTCATCATAAACTGCTCTCTTTCATGACTGTTTCAGATTGCATCTCCTTGATATTAACAACCAATCTATCCAAAAGTTTAGTCATTTTGGTTGAAACCAGCTTTGAAGGCTGCAATTGTTCTGTTTGCCAAACAAAAGCCACAAGCAATTGTTTTCCAACATAATTCTGCATACAAGTCTCCAGCTCCTGTTTTTGATAACGAAAAGCTTCACGTATCTGTCGCTTTACCCGATTGCGCTTTACTGCGTGCTTAAAATAACGCTTTGATACACTGATAAGAACTTGAACAGAAGGTGCTTGCTCATCTTTCTTGTCAACAAGAAGAAACACCATTCTCATAGGCCATGCCGTCATTGCTTTAGCACCACCTCCAAAGAGCTGTTCTATAAGTGTCAGTTTACATAGATGCTCTTTCTTTCCGAATGTTTTATTTCTGTCTGTTGACATATCTATTCTATTAAATATTTCTTATTTATTATGACGTTTCAGATAATCTGCCAAGGCACCTGTCATAGATGGAAAAGCTTTATTAGGAGCCTCCAGATCAAGGCGTAAGCCCTCATCTTCAACCGTTTTTGCTGTAGCAGGACCAAAAGCGCCAACAGCGATATTCCCTTGTTCAAAATTAGGGAAATTCTTCTTCAGAGCCTTTACACCTGTTGGGCTAAAGAAAAGCATCATATCATAATCGAAGTTCTTGATTTCCTCTTCTGAGAAATCATTGCTTACAGTACGATACATCACACATTCTGTATGATTGAGTTTTTTCTCATCAAGCAAGTTGGCAATATCATCATTATGAACACTGCTTAATGGTACCAGATATTTCTCGGTTTTATGGCGAGCCATCTGTCCCATCAACCCATCAATTTTACCTGTATCACCAAAGAACACCTTACGCTTGCGATACTGAACATACTTTTGGATGTAGAGAGCGATCGTCTCTATCACACAGAAATATTTCATATCTTCAGGAATTGTGATACGCATCTCCTTAGCTAATTTAAAGTAGTTGTCTACTGCATGACGAGATGTAAATACGACAGCAGTATAGTCAAGCAAATTTATTTTCTGCTGACGGAATTCTTTAGAAGAGAGCCCCTCTACCTTAAAAAATGGACGGAACACGCATTCTACTCCATATTGAGCCTGGATATCGAAGTAAGGAGACTTCTCACTTGCAGGTTTTGGCTGAGAAACTAAAATTTTCTTTATCATTTTGTCTTAAAAGTTTATTTTCAAATAATGACTGATTAACACAAGTCCACCCCAAAGAGCGAACAAGGGTATCACTTCAAGGGCACAAAAGTACAAAAATATTTGCAGAAACACGCCATTTCTTCTAAAAAAGATAATGTAAGCCTTCAAAAAAGCCAACAATTTAACTAATCCAAGGATAGTCAACGCGTATATCACTGCAATTTGCAATGGAAAATCGAAATACGACAAAAGCATCACCATTGGGAACAAGGCCACTCCTTGACATGATATAAGGAACAAGTATGCCTTGAGCCATTGTACATTTTTTTTCTTTTCAAAGAATACCCAACCAGAAATCACATAGAGGAACGCCTTCAACAAGAAATAGCCCCCCATACAACCAGCATATATACTGATCACCTGATATTGGTCTACGATAAACGTATCGCTGATAGATGCTTTCGAATAAATGAAATACCCGATTGCCAGCAAAAGACAGGTCTGCAACACGAAGAAGAACTGGTATCTTACTTCAGAACTGGTCTCCGTCACCTCTGTTGTACCGATGCGTGGAGTACGGAAGAAGGTTTTTGCCTGGCGTATAACAAAATGCTTAGATTTAGAGAATGCTATACAAGCCAAGAGAAAACAGACCAACAGCAATGAAGTAATAAAGTTATCACCAGCTACCGTATAGGGAACAGGATCACCTGCCACCCCCAAGCGTCCACCCTTTAATTCCGGATGAAACAGAGAATCTTTTGAAAAGAATGACTCACGATAATATTGTGGCAAACTTACATCCCTAAAACTCTTACCTGCCTTATGTCCTGGCAAGTGTAATGTATCCGGCATCTCGCTCCAATGAATCTCACTGGGCTTGATATGTGCCCTAATCATGGAGTCCTGCTGAGCTGGCGTTGCATTCTTAGGCAGCCAGCTCAACACCTCTTTGGGTGTGAGCTGGCTGCTATGTTGCCTGAGCACTTGCTGTTGCGATTCAGCCTCAAGTGCGGCATCTGTCTGTATCGAATCTGCCTGTTGCACCATTCCTTAAAGTCCGAAAACTTTCTTGATTTCGTCTACCTTATCTAATTTTTCCCATGTAAAGAGTTCTACCTTCACAGTTTTAGCCTCATGATATCGGCTGGTGAAGGTTTTCTCTACTATCTCATTCTTACGTCCCATGTGTCCATATGCCGCAGTTTCCTGGAACATTGGCTGGCGCAACTTCAACTGACGCTCGATTGCTTTAGGACGAAGATCAAACATTTCTGCAATTTTCTTTGCAATCTCGCCGTCAGTCATATTCACATGGCTTCTGCCATAAGTATTTACATAGATACTAACCGGTTCTGCCACACCGATAGCATAACTTACCTGAACCAACATTTCATCTGCAACGCCGGCAGCAACCATATTCTTTGCAATATAACGGGCAGCATAAGCAGCCGAACGGTCAACCTTACTGCTATCCTTTCCAGAGAAGGCACCACCACCATGAGCACCCTTACCTCCATAAGTATCTACAATAATTTTACGACCGGTAAGACCTGTATCTCCATGAGGACCACCAATCACGAACTTACCTGTAGGGTTTACGAAGTACTTGATGTCATCATTGAAGAGAGCCAACACCTTATCACTCAGGTGAGTCTTTACTCTTGGAATCAGGATATTGATTACATCCTCACGAATCTTTGCCAGCATAGCATCATCATCGTCCTCACCATTTGCCTTCTTGATAAAATCATCATGCTGGGTAGAAACTACGATGGTATCGATGCGCTGTGGGATATTATCGTCTGAATATTCGATAGTTACCTGGCTCTTAGAGTCCGGACGGAGATAAGTCATCACCTTGCCCTCCTTGCGGATATCTGCAAGGACACGCATGATGAGCTGAGCCAAGTCGAGTGATACCGGCATATAATTCTCGGTTTCCGTTGTAGCATAACCGAACATCATACCCTGGTCGCCTGCACCCTGATTATCATCCTCCTCACGACTTACACCGCGGTTAATATCATCGCTCTGTTCATGGATAGCAGTAAGCACACCACAAGAGTCGCCGTCAAACTGATATTCGCTCTTGGTATAACCGATTTTCTTGATAGTCTTGCGGGCAATGGTCTGCAAATCAACATAAACGTTAGAGCGAACCTCACCCATGATTACTACCTGACCAGTAGTACAAAAGGTTTCGATGGCGCAATGAGCGTGGTCATCGTAAGCCAAAAACTGGTCAAGCAATGCATCTGAAATCTGATCAGCCACTTTATCTGGATGTCCTTCAGAAACTGATTCTGATGAAAACAAATATGCCATATTTTCTTACTTTATTTCTATTAATTATTGATATTCATTATTTTGCGGCTGCAAAGTTACTCATATTTTTTCAGATTTTGTCATATTCCCATATAAAAAACGTCAATTCCTTGTGCTTTATCTGTTATTCGGGCATCTTTTGTCTGTTTTATCAGAATCAAGCACTTGGTTTTCTCCACTATATTTGATATTTCGAGGATGATGTTCCAAGATAGCTCTGCGCAAATCTGAAGTTTCAAGATGAGTATAAATCTCTGTGGTTCCAATATCTTCATGCCCCAACAAGGCCTGAATTACCCTCAGATCGGCTCCACCTTTCAACAAGGCTGTAGCAAAACTATGGCGTAAAGTATGAGGAGAAATGGTTTTCTTGATTCCTGCATCATAAGCCGCATTTTTTATCATGATAAGTATCATATTGCGTGTGAGATGAGCACCTCTACGATTCAAGAAGACATAGTCTTCCTCACCTGGCTTGATTGTCATCAGATTCCGGTCTATATACCAAAGATTGATTTCTTTCAGAGCCTTACCAGAAATAGGAACGATGCGTTCCTTGTTACCTTTACCTATGACCCTAATAAACTTTTCTTCTTCAAACACATCGCTTTTCTTTAGATTCACAAGTTCCGAAACGCGAAGGCCACAGGAGAACAGGGTTTCTATAATCGCCTTATTACGCTGTCCCTCCCATTTTTCCAAATCGATAGCCGCTTCAAGCATGTCAACCTCTTCTACAGATAAATACTCCGGCAAATGCTTTCCTATTTGGGGAGAAATCAGTAATTCGGTCGGATCGTCTTTTATATAATCATCAAGCACCAGATACCGGTAGAAAGAACGGATTCCGCTCAAAATCCGAGCTTGTGAACGAGCAGAAACACCACGATCATGCAAACTTGCAGAAAAATTCTCCAAGTCTTCCAATTTCATTTCCGTCAGCACCAAATTGTTCTTATCAGCATACTCCAAGAGAAAATTCAAGTCATGGTAATAGGCATCCAACGTATTTTTGGAGAAATTACGCCCCAACTTGAGGTATCTCATATAGTTCTTTATAATTTCATTCCTCATTTTTTGTCAGTTTCCTTAATTTATTGTATCTTTGCATCGTCTTTGCATAAGACAGGAGAGTACAAAAGATCTCTGCCGCAAAGATACGAAAAAAATATGGATTACGATTAAAAATCAAGTAAATATGAAGATACAAATTATTAATGGTCCAAACTTGAACCTTCTTGGTGTAAGAGAACCGGGTATTTATGGTAGCAATTCTTTCGAGAGTTATCTGCCTAAGCTGAAAGCGAAATTCCCAGATATTGAGATAGAGTACTTTCAGAGCAACATTGAAGGCGAGTTAATCAACAAGCTGCAGGAAGTTGGTTTTTCCCATGATGGTGTAGTACTCAATGCTGGCGCCTATACTCATACCAGCATCGCCTTGCAGGATTGTATTCGCAGTTTGAAATGCCCTTGCGTTGAAGTACACATCTCTAATGTGCATAAACGTGAAGAGTTCCGCCATCATTCATATATTTCCTGTGCTTGCCTGGGCGTAATCTGCGGTTTTGGTCTGGCTTCTTACGAACTTGCCATTTCAGGAATCTTAGCACAGAAAGAAACAGTAGAGTAAGATTTCCGTTACTCTAAATCCATCAGATTATGACAGAGACAGAACTCATAGACAAATATATCTGCCAGCACATAGAGCCTGAAGGCGATTATCTGTATCGTCTTTACCGCGCCACCAATATACATACTATCCATGGACGTATGGCTAGCGGCCATATTCAGGGCAGACTTCTCAAGATGCTTGTAGAGATGATTCGCCCGAAGAACATTCTGGAAGTAGGCACATTTAGTGGCTATAGTGCTATCTGTCTGGCCCAGGGATTGCAGGAAGGTGGAAAACTCTACACTTTCGAAATCAATGATGAGATGGAAGATTTTACCCGTCCCTGGATAGAAGGTTCGAATGTTACCGATAAGATTGACTTCCGCATCGGTGATGCCAACATAGAAGCGCCCCAACTAGGCGTAAAATTCGATATGGCTTTTGTTGATGGCGATAAGCGTACCTATATAGAAACGTATGAAATGGTTATGAGCATCCTGAACCCTGGAGGCTACATCCTTGCAGACAATACTCTTTGGGATGGTCACGTCATCGATCCTGCCTACGACCGAGACCACCAGACTCAAGGCATTCGGGCTTTCAATGATTTAATAGCAAAAGATCCTAGGGTAGAGGTTGTAATCTTACCACTACGCGATGGTCTTACACTCATCAGGAAAAAATAAAAAATCAATTAGAACAAGAAATGGCATGAATCCCCCATGAAAGATTCATGCCATTTCTTTTAGTATATGCACCCAAGTATAAGAAATTCTGTAGGTTTAACTCAACAGCCTTTTACTCAGCGCTCTTACAGGATACCATACAGCAAGCCAACCTACAGCAATTACAGTAACGAAGATAATAGCAACATCTGAGTAATGGACACTTACCGGATAAGCATCAACAATAAAGGAGCCTTCAGAATCTCCCAGACGTACAAATCCATATTGCTGCTGCAAAAAGCAGAGGAGCAAGCCCAATCCAATACCGATAACAGCACCTATCACAGCTATCATTCTACCTTCAAAAAGAAATACTCTGGTAATCTGCTTATCGTTAGCTCCAAGATTACGAAGAGTCACTACATCATTTTTCTTATCAATAATAAGCATAGAAAGCGACCCGATGATATTGAAACATGCAACAACTAAGATAAAGGTCAGGAAGATATAAGCAATCATCTTCTCTATCGACATAATTTTAAAGGTATCTTCCTGTTGTTCAAATCTGTCAAGCACTTTATATTTATTACCAGCTATCTGCTGCATCTCTGCCTTTACAGCATCCAGATTGCTACCCGGTTTCAAGCGTAATTCCAAATCAGAGAGCATACCTTGCTGACCAAAGAGATTACGGGCAAATGAAATAGAAGTGATGATGTAGTTTTTATCATACTTAGCCTGTTTGACGGCAAAAAGTACGCCAGGAGAGTTGAGCGAGTCAACAACAAAGCCATCACCTGGGTTAGTCATATCCAGCTGTCCTTCCTTTTTAGGAGCATAGATTTTCAGGAAACCATCCCATTGTGCTCCTATGCCTAAATTCTGGGCAAGACGGATACCTACTGTTCCATATTCCAGATTGGCAGCATGCAAGGAGAAAGAGCCATCACCATATAAAATATCTGTAATATGAGAAAGTTCTGTAAAATTATCATCTACACCCTTGATTTTCACCATAGCCTGATGATCATTATAGATTGCAAGAGCTTGATCTTCTACGGTTTCTGTTGCAACATCTACCTGCGGCAAAAGACGAATCTTAGTAAGAATAGGATCATCTGCTGGTGCAGTCTTTCCCTCAACAGGCACAACCTTGAGTTGTGGGTCAAAACTCGTAAAGAGTGAAGCTACCAGGTCATGGAAGCCGTTAAAAACACTCAGAACGATGACCAGAGCCATCGTAGCTACCGCCACTCCTATTACAGAAATAGAACTGATGACGTTGATGACGTGCGTACTCTTCTTTGAGAAAAGATACCTGCGAGCTATAAAGAATGGGAAATTCATAATTCTATCTTACCTTATTTATATAACAGTATAGGGAGTCAAGAATTGCCGTCTTAACTCCCTTGTCTTTTTACTTCCTTACTCTTTTACTTTTTCAAGAGTTCATCAATGTGCTCCAAATAATCGAGACTATCATCAAGGAAGAAACGGAGTTCTGGAATAATACGTAACTGGTTTCTCACTTTTTTACCCAAGTCGAAACGAATCGTCTTCTCATTTGCATTGATGTTCTTCAAAATCTCCTCTCCTTTTTCAGAAGGGAACACACTCAAGTAAGCAGTACAGATACTGAGATCTGGACTTACTCTAACCTTAGTAACACTTACCATCACACCATGCATCATGCGGGTTTGTGACTGGAAGATAAGACTCAACTCCTTCTGGAGAAGTCTTGATATACGGTTTTGTCTTGTTTCTTGCATAACTATTAACTATAAATTATTAACTATAAACTATTCAAGATCTACATGTGTAACCTCCACCTGTTCATGAAGGAAAATCTGTGCAGATTCCTTGAATTTATCCTCACTCTCTGTTGTGAGATATCGGCAAGAGCCTGTTTTGGTTATCATCTGTTCCATCTGCGGATGGCGGTTCAGATAATCTTTCAGACTGTTTGCTACATATTGTCCTTGCGGAACCACTCTTACGCCATCAGGAAGATTCTTCACAATGCTGCTCATAAGAAGCGGATAATGCGTGCAACCCAAAATAATGGTATCAATATCAGCGTCCTTCAGCATCAGCTGGTCGATGCGTTTCTTTACGAAATAATCAGCTCCCGGACTATCTGCTTCATTGGCTTCCACGATGGCAGCCCAAAGCGGACAAGCCACGCCACTCACCTGAATCTCTGGCCAAAGTTTCGAAATTTCCATATTATAACTTTGGCTTTTAATAGTACCTTCTGTAGCCAAAAGTCCCACGTGATTACTCTTGGTAATAGTACCAATTACTTCGGCAGTAGGGCGGATAATACCCAGAACTCTTCTGCTGGGATCCAACTCAGGAATATCGCGCTGCTGCAAAGAACGTAGTGCCTTAGCCGAAGCAGTATTACATCCCAGGATAACGAGATGACACCCCATAGAGAAAAGTTTAAGCACAGCCTGGCGTGTGAACTTATAAACCACCTCAAACGAACGCGAGCCATAAGGAGCACGAGCGTTATCACCCAAGTACATATAATCATACTGAGGCATCGTCTGGCGCAACCCATGCAGGATGGTCAGTCCGCCATAACCAGAATCAAAGACACCGATTGGTCCGGGATTAGAAGGCAACATCATTTCAAAGTCTCCTCCAGCAAAGCTGTAATATCCTCCCCCATCTCTTCGTTGAGATAAGGAGCTGCATTATTGTCTGTATTGATGATAAAGGCAAAGCCCTTCTGCTTGCCAATTTTTTTAGCTTCCTCGTTTATTTTTGCTTTGAGCGGAGCATAAGCATCATTCTCTGCTTGCTGCAACAGGCGGGTAGCCTCAGCCTTGAAGGCAATATTTTTCTCCATCAATTCACGCAATTCAGCCTGACGTTTCTCCAGAATTGTCTTGGCATAAGTGCGCTGTCCATCAAGAAATTCCTCATACTTAGCATTAAACTCAGTTTCTACACGTTTCGTTTCTGCATCGTATTTCTCACGGAGTTCATCCATATTATGCTTGGCTATAGCGTAACCAGGCATAGTATGAAAAACCTTATCAAAACTAAAGTAGCCAAAATGCAAGGGAGCAGATACAGCAATCTGTTGTTGCTGAACCTTTGCTGCAGGCGTTGTATGCTGGGCTGAAACAGTCAAAGAGATGAGAGCAAAAGCCAGAAATAAGAGATTCTTTTTCATGATGAGTGATACCGTTTATGATGAATACCTTATAAATACCTCGTTATTAAAAATGAGAAATAAGGGCAAGCACTTCTGCCTGCCCTCAATCTATATTCTTTTTATTTGCCTTGATTACTTAATCTTAGCCTGTACTTCCTTAGTAACGTCTACTACGTTAGTACCTGTATATACAGCTGCACCATCCTCGAAGATGAAGGTGTAGTTACCAGCCTTGCCTACAGCCGCGATAGCTGTACGTACCTTTGCTACGATAGGCTGCATGAGTTCGCTGCTCTTCTTCTGCAACTCCTGCTGACCATCCTGGTAAGCCTGCTGAATTTTCTGCTGGAGAGTCTGCAACTCAGTTTCCTTCTGCTGCTTTGCTGTAGCGTTCATTGTGCTGGAACCCTTCTGATACTCGTCAGCCTTACGCTGCAACTCATCCTGCATAGACTTCAAGTCATTCTCTTTCTGCTTCTGGAGAGCTTCCATCTCGCCATTAGCCTTAGCTACATCTGGCAAAGACTGCATAATCTGCTGAGTATTTACTTTACCAAACTTCTGAGCCATCATAGTCATTGGTGCACAGAGCATCAACATTAAAATAAGCTTTTTCATTGTTCTATTCTTTTTAATTATTAATTTCTAAATGAAGTTTTCATGCCGCCAACCATTGGCACATGTACTTACCGGCTGCAAATATACAATTATTATTTGGAATAACCTAATTTTTGGAGCACTTCGTTGCTAATATCTATCTTAGGAGAGCCAAAGATGATGCCGCTGTTGCTAGCTCTATCGAGAACAAGCGAATATCCGCGCAGGTCTGAAATCTCTTTTACGGCTGTATAAATCTCTTCCTGAATAGGTCCCATCAATGCCTCACGCATCTTATAAAGGTCGCCTTCTGCACCAAAATATTTTTTCTTCAAATCGCTAGCCTCCTTCTCTTTCTGCATGATGGCATCCTGCTTAGCCTTCTTCTGCTCCTGAGAAAGGAACACTACCTCGTTCTGATAGTTCTTATACATGGTGCTTGCCTCTGTGTTAAGAGCTTCTACCTCAGCCTGCCATTTGCGGCTTACCTGATTCAACTGCTCGTTGGCACGCTCATAAGCGGGTACATTCTTCAAGATGTACTCCATATCTATCAATGCATATTTCTGTGCATGTGCTGAGATGGCTGCTACAGCCATCATCAGCATCAATACTATTTTCTTCATAAAACCCATTTTTAGAATTCCTGACCTAAGATGAAGTGGAACTGGCTTCCACCCTTCTTATATGAACTACCATTCCATACCTTGTCGAAACCGTAAGCCCAGTCAATACCCATCAGACCAACCATAGGCAAGAAGATACGTACACCGACACCGGCACTACGTTTCATGCTGAATGGGTTGAACTTCTTGGTTTCATACCAGGCGTTACCAGCCTCTACGAAGGTCAAACCGTAAATGGTTGTGTTACCTAAGAGGAATGGATAGCGAAGCTCCAATGAGAAGCGGTCGTATGCATAAGCATAGTAACCGGTTGTAGGACTGTAAGATACAGAACCATTCTCATAACCGCGAAGTCCGATTGTTTCCTCACCATAATATGATGAGTATCCACTCATACCGTCACCACCCACATAGTAGGTCTCGAACGGACTCTTCTTATACTTATTATAAGAACCGAGCAAACCGAGTTCTACACGGGTCATCAATACGAAGCACTTCTGACCCTCTGTGAGTGCAGTATAAGTCTTTGCCTTGAACTTCCACTTATGGTATTCAATCCATCTGTACTTCTCCTGCTGCTCAGCAGAATAGGTTGGCGACTTAGAATCGTTGGCAAGATTCTTGTAGTCCTTGTTGTCGAACGCACTCCATGGTGGAGTAAGGTTGACACTTGCCTCAAACTCAGAACCACGACGTGGGAAGAGTTGGTTATCGGTTGATGTTCGGTTCAATGCGATGGTCAAGTTCAAGTTGTTCGCATTACCGTTGGTCATCAACATATAGCTCCAGTTCTTCATCATGTAGCGCTGGTAAGCCAACTGTACAGACAAGGTGAAGTAATCATCCGGCCAACGGAGGCGCTTACCCCAACCGAGGCTTACACCCAACATCTGGATATACTTGTCTGGATCGTAATAATTCTCGTAGTTGTTATAGTAACTAGAACCATAACCATACATATAACTGTAATAGTTGTTCATGTAAGCACTATTGTAATAGTTGCTTGACACGTCGGTACTCTTACTGTAGTATGCACCTGCGCTGAACTGGATAGGGCGCTTGCCGCCAAACCAGTTGGTAGAGTAGCTTACGTTATAGCTCTGGTAGTAGGTACCATTGGTCTGTGCACCGATACTCAGCACCTCACCATCACCGATAGGCATGATACCACGATGCTCCTTGTTTTTGTTGAAGAGGTTTGCCATAGAGAAGTTGTTGAGCTTCAAGCCCACACGTCCGATGACACCCGTCTGACCCCAACCGAGCGAGAACTCAATCTGGTCGTTACTCTTCTGCTCCAGGTTCCAGTTTACATCAACCGTACCATCTTCAGGATTAGGCTTTACATCCGGGCTAACCTTCTCTGGATCAAAGTGTCCCATAGAAGCAAGTTCCCGAGCCGAACGCATCAGAGCATCCTTAGAGAAAAGGTCGCCTGGCTTGGTACGAAGTTCACGACGCACTACGTTTTCGTAAAGACGGGTATTACCATTGATACGTACATGGCTCAGATAAGCCTGAGGTCCCTCTGTTACGCGCATCTCCAAATCGATAGAATCGCCATCAATATTGATTTCAGTCGGTTCGATACGAGAGAACACATAACCATTATTATAGTAGAGGTTAGAAACAGCGTCATCATCTTCATTCAGGCGCTTACCCAATATCTTCTGGTTATATACATCGCCCTTCTTCATGCCGAGCAATGCTTCGAGATAAGCTGAAGAGTAAACGGTATTACCTGCCCAAGAGATGTTGCGGATATAGTATTTCTTACCTTCATCTACCTTGATGTAGATATTAACGTGCTTCTCATCGAAGTTGCTCACGCTATCTTCCAGAATCTGAGCATCACGGAAACCATACTCATTATATTTGTCGATGAGTTTCTGCTTATCTTCCTTCCATCTCTCAGGGGTAAACTTCTTCGACTTGAAGAAAGAGGCGAACTTACCAGCCTCATGAGTCTTGGCAAAAGCACCCTTCGAGAAGAGTCCACCCTTAATCTTGCGGTCAGAAAGCTGTTCGTTTCCATCGATTGTTATCTGATGTACCTTGATTTTTTCTTTCTTGTCAACAACAACATCCAGGATTACCTGTCCCTTGTTGGCAATATCATCGCGCTGGTTTATCTGGATAACAGCGTTCTTGAAGCCCTTATCATCGAAATACTTCTTGGCAAGAATCTTGGCACGGTCGAGCATATTCGGAGTTACCTGAGTGCCCTTTACCATACCCAACTTCTGCTCCATATCTTCACGCTCGCTCTTCTTCAAACCTACATAGTTGATATTAGAGATACGTGGACGAACCGCAAGATAGATATGGAGATAAAGCTTCTCACCTACGATAGAGTCGGCAGCGATAGCCACCTTCGAGAAGAGTCCATGTTTCCAGTAGCGCTTTACGGCATTGGTAATCTCGTCGCCAGGCACAGTAATCTCATCGCCCACACTGAGGCCTGAGATACCTGTGAGAACATAGTCTTCGTAGCCCTCAACACCCGAAACATTGATACCACCAATCTTAAGGGTACGAGGTGTACCAGCATACGAGATGTCAGGGTTTACGATTTTATCTTGTGCCTGAATCTGCATGCATGCCATTACGCCGAACAGCAGGATGAAAATCTTTTTAAATCTATTCATTTATACCTTATTATATATAATATGATTTTTCTATGCTTGTATGAGGTTTGCCTATTTCTCCTCCACCTGTGCCTCGGTTTTTCCAAATCGACGTTGGCGGTTCTGATAACTTGCTATTGCCTTGTGCAGATCTTCTTCATTGAAGTCTGGCCAGAAGGTATCACAGAAATACAACTCTGAATAAGCTATCTGCCAAAGAAGATAGTTGCTGATACGGAGTTCACCTCCTGTACGTATCAGAAGTTCAGGATCTGGCATGAAACTGGTCTCAAGATGCTTCTCGAAGTTCTCCTCTGTCAGTTTATCCTCTATCTGCTCATAGGTTGAACCAGACTCGAGCGCTTCTTTTACCATTTTCTTTGTAGCATTCAGGATTTCCCAACGTGAAGAATAGCTCAATGCCACTACCATAGTCATCGAATCGTTCTTCGCAGTATGGTCCATGGTCTCCTGAAGCTTGTCCTGCACCTGTTGTGGCAGGCGTTTCAAATCACCTATCACACGGAAGCGGACATTATTCTTCATGAAGATTTCATCTTCGAGCGAAGTCAGTACCAGTCCCATCAAGGCAGCAACCTCATCGGCCGGACGGTTCCAATTCTCTGTAGAGAAAGTATAGAGGGTGAGATATTTTACCCCCAACCTGGTACACTCCGATGTAATTCGGCGCACGGTATCTACTCCAGCCTGATGGCCGTAGCTACGCTCCTTGCCCCGTTCTGTTGCCCAGCGACCATTGCCATCCATAATGATAGCGATGTGCTCAGGAATCCTGTTCATATCTAAGTTGTCCATCATTCTTCTTTATTACAAGTTTTACATTTTGCACTGAAACTATAGGTCACCGAAACGGCTATGGTAGAATAGCAGTCGGAATTCTTGAAAATGCCACTGCTCTTTACCCAGTAAGGGTCTTTCACACCATCCAGTTCATCGCTGAGCGAGAAATGGAAAGTCCAAGCCAGTCCCAAGTTCAACCTTTCGTTCACTTTATATTTTGCGCCGATGCCTAAAGGCACGTTGGCTGTAAATACATTTTTTTCGTTACCTTTTACATAGGTTGCTCCCAGGCCACCCAGTATATAAGGAACCAGACGCTGAGCTCCACGATAGTCTCTGCCTGTTCCGTAGGGCCAGAAGTTGTACTCAAACACCAGATTCATATCCACCAGCGTATGATTGAAGGAATAGGGATTCTCCGCATAATCAGGATAGAAAGTATCCACTTTTGCCGAAGAACCTTTTATTTTTCCAAAGCCCACGCTCAGTTTCAAGTCCTTGTAGGGGTCGAAATTGTATCTTCCCACCAGGAAACCGGCAGGTTGCATGTCGCTAAGCACATTTCCGTTAAAGTCGCCTTCATAGGTCATTACTCCCACACCGGCGCCTATCTCCATGCGATATTGCGGATCGTCCTGTGCACGAACCGCCATACAGCCCAGAGTTAAGAAGGCAAGCAGGATGATTAATCTTCCTTGCTCCAGCCATCTATATTGAAACGTCCTCTCCATACGTATCCGTTTCTGATAATCCAATAGTAATGTTGCTTGTCACGACAGAAAGCGAAACGACCTTCAGTAGCAAACTTAGCAGGCAGAACAACCATCTTATCCTGCTTCCAAGTCAATCCGGCATTCTGGCTCTTATACCATTTGCCGTTACTGCCTAAAGCAACGAAGCCTGTATCGGCAGCACAGGTAATTACCTGATCCAGCCAAGGCATCTTTCCACTTTTATTGTTTTCGATTTCCAGATAGTTCCACTGTCCGGCTTCAGCATTTACATCATAGTCAACCGTGCGCAACCATGTGGTGGCAACCGTATCATTCAAAGCCTTGTCACGAGTACCCATCAGCATCACGTTCTCCACATTTTTTGCAGAGAGCACGCCAGCCACATTCATTGAGATATTCTGTGTTGGCAAATAGTCTGCATCTGTATCAAGTTTCTCCTGCTCCCAGCTGACACCCTTGTCTTTTGAAACAGAGATACCTGCAGCAGTATAAGCATAGAGATACTTGCTGCTTGCACCAATGAGCTGCTTGACATCTGCATTTTCAGAAACCTCTGTCCATGTTTCAGCATCGGCAGAAGCATAAACCTTGCCGGCATCTGAGATATAGAGTTTGCCATCCAGCGCTACTGCACTTTGGTAAGCGTCACTACTTAAGCCTACGTTCATCGTAATAGATGACCAGGCGCTGCCATCATTGATGGCTGACTTCAGCACCTTAGTACCATCGGCAGTCTTGCCGAATACATAGATGTCATCACCACAAGCTACAGCCTTCAGATCAAAGAATGCTGCCAACTGACTGTTGTTCTGAGCCAGCTCATGCCACTTAAACTCATAAGGCAACTCCTTATGTACGTTTACGGTAACCTGATACTGGGCATAGGCAGAGTAGTCGCTGCTGTAAACTCTAATAAAGCGACGCTTTGAGAAGTTGATGGAATCAGAGCTTGAATAGTATGCTGCGACAGAATCAGGCTTGTTGATATCCATCAGGAGAATAGGGCTGCTATTCTTGCTGGTGATGGTAGCCAACACGGCAGCTGTCCTTGTACCGGCTGGCAAGGAATCTACATTATAAATCCAGCGTTGTGCCTGATCTATGTAAAATTTATAGTCAGAGCCCGTCACATTAGCCTTGAGCAAGGTATCTTTACCTGCCTTCGTTTTGGTATATCTGTCAAGACTACCCAACGAGAAAGCCGTGATGGCTGTATCATGTGTATATTCTACTGTTGTTTCATCGCTGCTCAAGCAAGAAGAGAGCGAGAGCGTAGCTGTAATCAGCGCTATGAAAGCAAAAAACTTCCTTTTCATTCTATCCTATTTTATTTTTAGCTGCAAATTTACTGAGAATTCTTTAAAAACTCGACCTTTTCTCCTTATTATTATGCAAATTATTCATTTTTAGGCGCATTTTTTAAATTTTTTAGTGATTTCGAGGCGTAAAAACGAAGAAATCCCGTTTCTTTTGCAAGAAACGGGATTCCATATTTAGTATAAATTCGAAGTGTCGAATTAGAGCTGTGGACCAGCAGCAACGAGAGCCTTACCAGCCTCGTTTGTCTCATACTTCTTGAAGTTCTTGATGAAACGAGCAGCCAAATCCTTAGCCTTCTCCTCCCACAGAGAAGCCTCAGCGTATGTATCACGTGGATCGAGGATCTTAGGATCTACGCCTTCCAACTGTGTAGGAACTACGAAGTTGAAGAATGGGATAGTCTTTGTAGGAGCAGCGTCGATTGAGTGGTCGAGGATAGCGTCGATGATACCACGTGTATCGCGGATAGAGATACGCTTGCCTGTACCGTTCCAACCTGTGTTAACCAAGTATGCCTTAGCACCAGACTTCTGCATCTTCTTTACCAACTCCTCAGCGTACTTAGTTGGGTGCAACTCCAAGAATGCCTGACCGAAGCAAGCAGAGAATGTTGGAGTAGGCTCGGTGATACCGCGCTCTGTACCAGCCAACTTAGCTGTGAAGCCAGAGAGGAAGTAATACTTAGTCTGCTCAGCGTTCAAGATAGATACTGGTGGCAATACACCGAATGCATCTGCTGAGAGGAAGATAACCTGCTTAGCAGCTGGACCCTGAGAGAATGGACGCTGGATGTTCTTGATGTGGTAGATAGGATAAGATACACGAGTATTCTCGGTAACAGTCTTATCTGCGAAGTCAATCTTACCATCCTTAGCTACAGTTACGTTCTCGAGAAGAGCGTCACGTGTGATAGCACCGTAGATATCTGGCTCAGACTCCTTGTCGAGGTTGATAACCTTAGCGTAGCAACCACCTTCGAAGTTGAACACACCCTCGTCGTCCCATCCGTGCTCATCGTCACCGATCAACTTACGCTTAGGGTCTGTTGACAATGTAGTCTTACCTGTACCAGAAAGACCGAAGAAGATAGCTGTATTCTCACCGTTCATATCTGTATTGGCAGAGCAGTGCATAGAAGCCATACCCTTCAATGGCAAGAAGTAGTTCATCATAGAGAACATACCCTTCTTCATCTCACCACCATACCATGTGTTGATGATAACCTGCTCCTTAGAAGTTACGTTGAATACAACGGCTGTCTCTGAGTGGAGACCCAACTCCTTCCAGTTCTCAACCTTTGCCTTAGAAGCATTGTAAACGATGAAGTCTGGCTCCTGATCGAACTCAGCCTCGTTCTGAGGACGGATGAACATATTTGTTACGAAGTGTGCCTGCCATGCTACCTCAACGATGAAACGTACCTTCATACGTGTATCCTTGTGTGTACCGCAGAAACCATCTACTACGAACAACTTCTTATTAGAAAGCTCCTTCTTAGCGATCTCCTTAACGGCGTTCCATGCCTCTGGAGTTGCCTTGTGGTTATCGTTGTGATACTCCTCAGAATCCCACCATACAGTGTCGTGAGATGTAGCATCGTCAACGATGAACTTGTCTTTAGGAGAACGACCAGTGTAAATACCAGTCATTACGTTAACTGCACCGAGCTCAGTCTCCTGACCAACCTCAAAACCCTCGAGACCTTCCTTAGTCTCCTCATTGAACAATACCTCATAAGAAGGATTGTAGAGAACCTCAGTTGTACCTGTGATTCCGTACTTTGCTAAAACTGACTTATCAAACTTTGCCATTTTATTTTAAATGTATTTAAGTTGTGAATAATTTCTCTTTACCTTTTTATCTTGGTTGACAGAAGAAATCATCATTCTCCCAAAACCGCCGCAAAGTTACGAAAAATATGTTTTATAGCAAAGATTCTTAGGTATTATTCTTTCTTTTTAAAAGCTTTTTAGGTTAAAGAACTTAAAAAAAGCCGATTCGACCGACAATTGCCACGTTGACTTTGCAAAAAATCTCTGCTTAGAGAAAAACAAGCAGAGATTTACACCTCTTTTATATATAAGAGAATATTTGAAGGAAAAATAAGATAGAAACATGTTCTTTCATTCCCCAGAGAGAAAATAATTGCCCAAACATTTTGCCGTTTCCGAGATTTATTATATCTTTGCAGAAAAACTACAACTATATGAAGATAAATAATCTGAGCGAGCACAATTGCATCATCAACCGCTATCTGGCTGAGATGCGTGACTGCGATTATCAAAAGAACCGATTGCTCTTCCGCAACAACATTATGAGAATCGGTGAGTATGAAGCCTTTGAAATATCAAAGACTCTTAATTACGAAAAGACTGAGGTGACTACACCACTCGGTGTGGCCCAGGTCAATCTTCCTACCGAAAAGATTGTCATCGGTACGATCTTCCGTGCCGGACTTCCTTTCCACGAAGGTTTCCTCAATATTTTCGACCACTCTGGCAATGCCTTTGTGAGTGCTTATCGCGAGTATACCAACAAGGAGCATACTGAGGTGGGCGTACATATCGAATACCTCGCCACACCTGATCTTACTGATAAGGTGCTCATCATTGCCGACCCTATGCTTGCCACAGGTATCAGCATGGAGATGGGTATGAAGGCTTTCCTCACCAAGGGCAATCCTAAACATATCCACATTGCCTGTGTTCTCGCTGCACCTGAGGGCATTGAGCACGTCAAGAAGACCTTCCCAGAGGACAAGACTACTATTTGGTGTGCCTCTATTGATGAGGGGTTGAACGAGCATAAGTATATCGTGCCAGGCTTCGGCGACGCCGGCGACTTGTGCTATGGCAGCAAGCTCTAAGCCGCAGGCTTTATAAATTCGTACGCTTTATATAAAGTATAGCAACTCTACTCTGAAATACTCTTCACTCTTCACCTTTCGGCCCGAAACCCCTGTGTTTATCGGCATTCCGAGGGGTGAAGAGTTATTTGTTTCTCTTCACCC
>OLOZ01000598.1_pt1 | contig 31314 bp, 25 predicted proteins | sample 1673021 | NCBI WGS metagenome assembly OLOZ01 (sample SAMEA3136747, study PRJEB25190) | human gut metagenome | biome: human gut; feature: human-associated habitat; material: faeces | place: Austria | collected 2013 | reverse complement strand
AGTCTGAAAATGATGTACGATTACAAGCTACACTTGGCAATCAGAACCCCACGGGCTTGCCCGTGGGAGTAGTCAGTATAGAAAGATATTTAAGTGAAAAGACGTATCACCAAATAGGTGATACGCTTTTACTTTACAATATAGAATTGTGCACTATAGGCAGGTAATGTCATTTCTATTTCATTTTTTATATGAATTTCTTTATCTATATTATGTGATTTACCACTATATAATTCATTATCTGAATTTAATAGAAGAGTCAATGTTTCAGGTTGATCTACTTTATAAGTATATGTCTTATCTACATTGTGGAAGTTAAAGAAAGCGACTATTGTTTCTTTATCACTCATACGTTTAAAGACATAAATGCAATCCTGTTCCTGATGACAATCTACCCATTTAAATCCTTTTTCACTAAAGTCATACTGTGATAAAGAAGGATGTGTTAAATAGATGTTATTTAATTCTCTCATGAAATGAAGGAAAGAATCATGCATAGGATACTTCAATAAGAACCAGTCTGGTTCCTTTGTTTCATCCCATTCTCTAAACATCGCAATCTCATTACCCATGAAGTTAAGCTTCTTACCAGGGTGCGCAAACATATACATATAAAGTGCCTTCACCTGTGCAAACTTCTCTTCATACTCACCATACATCTTATCAATAATAGTCTTCTTACCATGTACCACTTCATCATGTGAGAATGGAAGTATAAAATGTTCATTATAGAAATACATCATAGAGAATGTAAGCTTATGATAGAAAGAAGGTCTTTCTTCTGGAGTCTTCATAAAGTAATCTAATGTATCATTCATCCAACCTAAATCCCATTTATAATCAAAACCTAAACCACCTTGTTCAACAGGGTGTGTTACACCTTGATAAGAAGATGAATCTTCGGCAAAAAGAAGAGTATGAGGAATTCTCTGTTTAAGTCCTCTATTAAAGTTCTGAACAAAGCGAATCGCTTCTCTATTCTCTCCACGACCACTATTACCCTGCCAGTAAATAAGATTACCAACTGCATCTAGTCTTAAGCCATCAATATGATATTCCTTTAACCAGTAATAAGCAGAAGAATTCAAGAATGAACATACATCACCACGAGAATGCTGGAAATTACATGTACCCCATTCACTCTTACCTACTGCATCATTAGGATAATTATAAAGAGGTGTACCATCATAGTTATTCAAACCAAACCCATCAATCGCAAAATGGACAGGTACGAAATCAAGAACAACCGCAATATTATTTTCATGACATTTCTCTACAAAATATCTTAAATCATCAGGATTACCATAACGAGATGTAGGGGCAAAATAACCAGTAGGCTGATAACCCCAGCTTAAATCATTAGGATATTCATTTAAAGGCATGATTTCTAAGAAGTTATAATGATTTTCTTTTAAATAAGGAATAATTAAATCAGCCATTTCACGATATGTATACCAGTCATCTGCTTCTTCACCTGGTTTCTTCCAAGAACCAAAATGCATTTCATACACATTAATAGGCATATCTTCACTAAATCTTTGATTCATCCAAGCATCATCATGGAATGTATACTGATTCATATCAAAAATAATAGATGCATTATTAGGACGTACTTCACTTGTATACATATAAGGATCACAGTGATCTACAAAAGACCCATTATTATAAATACGATACTTATACATTTGTCCTGGTTTTGCGTTAGATACAGTTGCTTCAAAGAACTGCCCATTTCCACAACGGTTCATAGGTGTTTCCTGCCAGTCATTAAATTCCCCAATAACTGTCACATGAGATGCTGCTGGCGCATATGTTCTAAAAGTTACGCCATTCATATGAACAAAAGCACCTAGATACTTATAAGTCTCAAATTCCTGCCCATTATAAAAATTATTAAAATCCATATGTTACCCTCCAATTTCTCTACTTTAATCATAAGATAATTAGAAGAAAATTTCATCTGACATTTTAGATGATTTGTTTGGAATTACACATGTAAAAACCCTCCACTTAAGGGAGGGTTTGGTGATGATTATAAGTGATAATCCATAGGATATGTTAAGTATTCTAATGTATCTAACTGATCAACAGTGACAACACCAGCTGGTGCTCTAAGTAAACTAGGAATTCTATTTACTATAGTAGCACATGTATGTTCTACTGTAGCTGGTTTAACTACATGGAATTCAGTATCTGGTTCGCCAGTAATCTTCCAATCACACATGTCACCATCATCAGGACCATAGACCTTACCAATGCACTGTGTTTCAATAATAGGACCCTGGAATGTTTCTGTAGTAACGACTGCAGCCATACCAATACAATTTCCTTTTGGAATTGTTTCACCCATTGTTTCAGAATACAAATCAGTATCATGGAAATAAGGCACACATTTTTGTGTCTGTGACTTAATAGTCCATCCCATACGAGATGCGAGAGCTTCATTTGAGTTCCATACATAAGATGGTTCAATTTCTTCAGGATGGGCAATTGTTGCTTCAAACTCTTCAGGTGTTAAACCTACACCATGTGCTTTCGCAAGGGCTAAACCATATTCTTCTACATTATAACTAACTGCCCCTTCAATCTTAGTAATAGTATGACATGAACCAGCTACTAAACCAACCATGTTCACCCAGAATGTATCTTCCATACCACTACCTACAAATGTACATCCTGTTTCTTTCGCAAGAACATCTAACTTATTCATTCTTACTGGATCAGTTGTCCATGCATCTGTGGCTTCTTCACATGTAGTGATGACATTAATACCTCTACTTAAGCACTTTTCAAAATGATCAAAACAATCACTCACAAGTGAGAATAATGTCACGACTGCAACATCAGCGTCACAATTATCTAGTACTTCATCGGCATCACTGCTGATCTTTATACCAGTCTTAATACCTAGTTCTGCATAATCACCTACATCCATGCCCACGATTGCAGGATTATTATCGATGGCTCCGACAATCTGCGCACCTTTCTCATACAAATAGCGTAAGATGTATTTACTCATCTTACCACAACCATACTGTACAACTTTAATCTTTTCCATAAGAATTACCTCCTAACTAAAGGATAAACCCTCATCAATGATGAGGGTCAACCTTTTTGTAGGCAATTGGGACTTGTAATCTTAGATACATAGAACGTTCATTATCTTTAAAGAATGTGAGTTCTATTAATACTTCACATATATAATCACCAATCACTTCATAATTATTATCCATACAATACTTTAGTAATCTTCCTGCATACTCTTTTTCATTATTGAAGTCATCCATATAGATACAAGCATACATGCCACTTTCTAATGTCTGTACAGATTCCTTTTTTGGAAAGTGTTCATCTACAAAAATAAATATATCATGAGTAATAAACTCCTGTTTCAGGAATCTCTTTCTTTTAAGAAAAGTTCCCACATTACAATAATAGATTTGGGGAAGATGTTCTTCTAATAATTGATCTTTGAATTCTTTGAGTATTACTTCATACCCATCCTGATCATAATCATAGAAGTTCTTATTCACTCGTTTGGCATAGATGTGACGTTCATCAATATACTCAGTTGTCAAAGTGCCAGGTGTAGGGGATTTGCGGTATCTTTCAAGAGAATAGATTGTACGTTTGATTGCATCTCTTTTGCGTAAAATATCATCCATCTCTTTTTCTATAGAACGCTGTTTCTTAATGAGTATTGCTTCTATAAGAGTAGGATCCTCTTTATCCAACAATTCCTTGATTTCCTTCAAGTTCATTCCTAACTCTTTCATATAACCTATTAGATCAAGTCTTGCATTCTGCTTCATATCATAATAACGATAGCCTGTATCTTCATCAATATAGATAGGTGTCAATAAACCCCATTTATCATATAAACGGAGTGTATTAATACTCACATGATTTATTTTAGCCATCTTCCCAATAGAAATTAAACCCTCATGCATATAATCACCTCTTTCTATAATTCTACCATTTTTACAAGACTAACCTGTAAGAAAAATGTTAGAATGGGGAAAAGAGGAGGTTAAGGTATGTCTATACTTACTGATACAATTAGAAAACAGTTCAAAGAAGGGGACGATATCAGAGATGAAGGTTTGACTACACCTGACACAGTTCAACGATTTGATAATATTCTTTATGGTGATGATCCAGAATGGAATACAATGGATCTCTATATTCCTAAAGAAGAAAAAGAAAAACTTCCTATTATTATTAGTTTCCATGGTGGAGGTTGGATATATGGAGATAAGGAAAGATATCAATATTATTGCATGAGCCTTGCAGAAAGAGGTTTTGCGGTTATTAACTTTACTTATCGTCTCGCACCAGAATTCAAACATCCTGCACCTCTTGAAGATATGAATCAAGTTGTTCATTGGATCATGAATTATGCAAAGGATTATTTTTTAGATACAGAACATATATATGGTGTAGGAGATTCTGCAGGAGCGCATTTACTAGTTCTCTATGCATCTATTCTTACAAATAAGGAATATGCTTCTACCTATGACTTTAAAGTACCAGAAGGCTTTCGATTTAATGCACTCGCATTAAATTGTGGTGCTTATAACATCACGCCTGAATTAGAATCGACAGGAGAACTTATGAAAGAATATCTGCCAAATGGAGGAACAGAAGAAGAATTTAAAGCAATCAATCCAAAACAATATATTACTTCAGACTTCCCTCCATGCTTTGTGATGACAGCAGAAGGGGACTTCTTAGTAGAAGATGCGCTCACAATGAGTCAAGTACTGACTCATCATAATGTCCCTCATATATATAAATATTATGTAGGGGACAAACCTCTCAATCATGTCTTCCATTGTAATATAAAACTCAAGGAAGCAACACAATGTAATGATGAGGAATGTCAATTCTTCAGGAACTATTAAAAGGGAAAATTTAAAATAACTAGGGGTTTCCTATATTTTGATTATCATGTAATAAGGGGGCTATTGGTTCGGTACTCTCATCAACAATAAGTTTAAAAATCTTACACATATTGTTTACTATCTTTTCTGATACTCCGATTGCCAAAAAATATTTTGAAGTAAACGGATTCGTCAGTTGGGACGTACTGTTACAGGATATTTTGATTACATAGAGGATTTGATTGAACGTGAAAACGTCTTTACGATGGAAGAATTTTCAAAAAGTGTGAACGAGTTCCTTGCGTTTTGCAGATACGATATCTTGAAAGATAATGGATGTATTTCCCATAAGCAGGCAGTGGAGAAAGCAAAAATCAGTCATGCCCTTTATCATATAGTTTCTGTATATTTTTTGGAAGTTTGTCAGGCAACATGGCATTTATAGCATCTTCGTTACCATCTTTCATTGCTGTTTCGTAATACCAGCACTTGAATTTTAAGAGGGAAAGAGTTTTTTGGAGTTCCTGAATTTCAGTTTCAACAGCTGATTTTCTAGCTTCAAATAGTTCTTTCCTTTTTTTGTAGCTAGAACTGCCTTCAGATACCCAGATAAAAAATTTTTTTATATCTTTAATCTCAAGACCTGATTTTTTCAGACATTCTATAACGCGAAGCGCTTCTAATTCATTATCGCTGAAATAACGGATGTTTCCCTTGCGCTCTAGATCAGGGAAAAAACCTTCCTTGTCATAATATCTTAAGGTAGAAATAGGAAGATTAAACATTCTAGAAACTTGACCAATAGTGTACATAAAAAGACTCCTTTCAAAACAATACTTGACCTAAAGTTAACTTTATGTTGTATGTTATTTATATCATATAATCTTGTTAGAGTAATTACAAGAAATTTTGTATACGGAGGATGATAAATATGATGAAAACAGAAGAATTAAAGTTGGTATCTGAATGGGATAAAACTTTTCCACAAAGTGAAAAAGTAGAGCACAAGAAAGTGACATTTGTAAATCGTTATGGAATCACACTTGCTGCAGATCTGTATAAGCCAAAAAATGTATCAGGGCAATGTCCTGCGATTGCCGTAAGCGGACCATTTGGTGCAGTCAAAGAACAGTGTTCCGGATTATATGCACAGACAATGGCTGAAAGAGGATATTTAACGATTGCATTTGATCCATCTTTTACAGGTGAAAGTGGTGGAAATCCAAGATATATGGCTTCACCAGATATTAATACAGAAGATTTCATGGCTGCTGTCGATTTCCTTTCTGTTCAAGAAGATGTGGATTCAGACAAGATAGGAATCATTGGAATCTGCGGATGGGGTGGAATGGCTCTTAACGCAGCTGCGTTGGATACAAGAATAAAAGCAACTGTTGCATCTACCATGTACGATATGACAAGAGTAAATGCGAATGGATACTTTGATTCTGAGGACAGTGAAGAAGCACGTTATGCAAAGAAACAGTCATTAAATAATCTTAGAACAGAAGAATACCGCAGAGGAGAATATTCTAGAGGCGGTGGTTGTGTTCCATTACCAGTTCCTGATGATGCTCCTTTCTTTGTGAAAGATTACAGTGAGTATTATAAAGGCAGATGTTATCATGAAAGAAGTCTTAACTCTAATGATGGATGGAACAGCATTGGATGTATGTCTTTTATGAATCAGCCAATATTAAAATACAGTAATGAAATCAGAAGTGCAGTCCTTATTATTCATGGAGAAAAAGCACACAGCTATTATTTTGGGAAAGATGCTTATGAGAATATGATCAAGAACAGCAAATACACATCCAATAAAGAGATGCTTACAATTCCGGGGGCTGTTCATACAGATCTTTACGATAATCTGGATGTGATCCCATTTGACAAAATTCAGAAATTTTTTAAAGAAAACGGAGTTGGTTAATTATGACGTTTGAAGAATATTTGAGTAATATGAAGCCCGGATATACCGTAGATGGTGGAAGTGAAGAGAATCAGGTTATGCATGAGTTGTCTCAAAGGGCATTAAAAATAACGATAGAGCTGAATAACAAATATCATACAAAAGAAGAAATTGTACAGCTTATGTCGGAACTTACCGGACAAAAAATAGATGAGAGTTTTGTAATGTTTCCTCCGTTTTATACAGACTGTGGGCGAAATATTCATATAGGCAAAAATGTTTTTATTAATGCAGGATGTAAGTTTCAGGATCAGGGTGGCATTTATATAGAGAATGGAGTCATGATTGGACATAATGCAGTATTGGCAACGATCAATCATATGGAAGATCCTGAGAAAAGAGCGGGTATGATATTTCAGCCGATTCACATTGAAAAAAATGTGTGGCTTGGAGCGAATGTAACGGTTCTCCCGGGGGTTACGATTGGTGAAGGTTCGATCATTGCAGCCGGAGCAGTTGTAACAAAGGATGTTCCGGCCAATATGATTGCGGCAGGAGTGCCGGCGAAATTTATACGGAAGATTGAAAAAGACGCTGAAAAAGGAGAAATTTAATTAGGGCAAAAAAGGTTGCAACAATTACTGTTGCAACCCAATGGAGTCAACTTAAGAAGTTGGCTCTTTTTTCCTACTATGAGTGTATATTTGTACGTATGCAGTTAAGAATATACATATATATTCTAACATACAAAAAGAGGTTGCAACAATGACTGTTGCAACCTATAGTTCTATAACCCTGTATAACCCATTAAATCAAAGTCTACCTGCTTAGCAACGTCACGGCCTTCTCTAATAGCCCATACGACTAAAGACTGACCTCTACGGACATCACCTGCACTATATAACTTACTAATATTCGTATGATGATCATTTTCATCACATTTTACAGTATTTCTTGCATCTAATTCTACACCAAATGCATTAATGACTGGCTTCTGTGCCCCAATGAATCCTGCTGCAATAAGCACAAGATCACAAGGTACTGTCTTTTCACTACCAGGTACCTGTTCAAATGAACGACGACCATCTTTCACTACAGTCTGTAGTTTTACAATCACAGCCTGTTTTACATTTCCTTTACTATCAAGAATAAATTCTTTTACTGTACTATTATAAACACGAGGATCTTCACCAAATACTGCAATGTTTTCTTCCTGTCCATAATCAGTTTTCTTGACTAAAGGCCATTCTGGCCATGGGTTAGAATCTGCTCTAACAAGTGGTGGTTCAGACATCATTTCTAGCTGTAATACAGACTTAGCGCCATGTCTAATAGCTGTACCAACACAGTCATTTCCTGTATCACCACCACCGATGACTAATACATTCTTACCTTTCGCATTAGGATACTGTCCATCTTTGAATTCACTATTTAATAATGACTTAGTCACCTGAGTTAAATAGTCTACAGCGAATAGAATATTATTACCTTCTCTACCAGGTACATTAATATCTCTAGGTTCCTTAGCACCTACTGCAAGAATAACAGCATCATATTTACTTAATAATTCTTTTGCCTGTTTCTTAGTTGTAATGTCTTTATTTGTAAAGAACTTTACACCTTCTGCAGTCATCTTATAAATACGACGATCAATGATATTCTTCTCAATCTTCATATTAGGAATACCATACATTAATAGTCCACCTAGACGATCTTCTCTTTCATATACATCACAATTATAACCACGTTGATTAAGTGTATCTGCAGCAGCTAAACCAGCAGGACCTGAACCAATAACCGCAATCTTTTTACCAACACGCTTTACTGGTGGTTTTGGTTCTTCTAATAGATGTTCATAGGCATATTCAATAATCGCATGTTCATTCTCTTTTACTGATACTGCTTCACCATCTAAAGAACATGTACATGCTTTTTCACATAATGCAGGACATACTCTAGAAGTGAATTCTGGGAAGTTATTTGTCTTCTTTAAACGTTTATGAGCCTGTTCATACTTACCTTTAAATACTAAATCATTCCATTCAGGAATTAAATTATTTAAAGGACAGCCAGAAAACATACCTTTAATCTTCTGGCCGTACTGACAAAACGGAATACCACAGTCCATACATCTTGCACCCTGTTTCTGCTGTTCTTTAGTAGACAAAGGGATATGGAATTCATCGAAGTTCTTAATACGTTCTGTAGGAGGAACCTCATAAGATGTCTCACGTGCATAATCTAAAAATCCAGTTTTCTTACCCATGACTATTTTCCTCCTTTCATAGCTGCATTAAATGCTTCTACCTTAGCCTGATCTTCATCTAGACCCTGTGACTGATAATAAGCAATCAGATCCATCATCTTCTTATAATCATGTGGAATGATCTTCTTAAACTTACCAATATATGTCTTGAAATCATCTAAGAACATCTTGGCTTTCTCTGAACCAGTATACTTATAATGATTTTCAATTAATTCTCTTACTGTTTTAATATCATATGGCTTATTGACTTCAGAATATTCTACAAGTGCACCATTTAATTTTTCATATAAATCATTATTTGGATCATAGATATACGCAATACCACCACTCATACCAGCAGCAACGTTTCTACCTGTTTCACCTAAAATAACAACTAAACCACCTGTCATATATTCTAATGCATGGTCACCGACACCTTCTACAACAGCCTTAGCACCAGAGTTTCTTACACAGAAACGTTCCCCAGCTACACCATTGATATAAGCTTCACCACTTGTTGCACCATATAAAGCAACGTTACCAATAATAATATTCTCTTCAGCCTTGAATGTAGCTTCATGTGGTGTCTTCACAATAATCTTACCACCAGACAAACCTTTACCTAAGTAGTCATTAGAATCACCTGTTAATTCAAGTGTTAATCCCTTAGGAATAAAGGCACCAAAGCTCTGACCACCTGCACCAAATGCATGTACTGTAATTAAGTCATCTTCTACAAAATCACCTAAAGTCTTAGTCATATGAGAACCTAAGATAGTACCAAATGAACGGTCTGTATTAGATACTTCTACAGATACTTCTGTCTTCTTATGAGACTTGAGAGCTTGTTCTAATGTTTTTAATAATACCTTTGTATCAAGTACTTCATTTAATTTGAAGTCATATACATGAGCTGGATTAAAGCAGTTATGTGCATCGTTTGCATATGTGCTATCTAAGATCTTAGATAAGTCTATATGATACTGATCTGCAATATCCTTCTTCTTTAATAAGTCAGTATGACCAACCATTTCATCGATTGTTCTAAATCCTAGCTGAGCCATATATTCACGCATTTCTTCAGCAACAAACTTCATGAAGTTTACTACATATTCAGGTTTACCTGTAAATCTCTTACGTAAGATAGGGTTCTGAGTTGCAACACCTACAGGACATGTATCTAAGTTACATACACGCATCATAACGCATCCCATAGTAATAAGTGGTGCTGTCGCAAAACCATATTCTTCTGCACCAAGTAAGCATGCAATCGCAAGATCTCTACCAGTTAATAATTTACCATCTGTTTCAATTACGACACGATCTCTTAAATCGTTCATGATTAATGTCTGATGTGCTTCCGCAAGACCTAATTCCCAAGGAAGACCTGCACTATAAACTGAGTTTCTAGGTGCTGCACCAGTACCACCATCATAACCAGAAATAAGAATAACCTGAGCACCTGCTTTCGCAACACCTGAGGCAATAGTACCAACACCTGCTTCAGATACTAACTTAACACTAATACGTGCTGCTTCATTCGCATTCTTTAAGTCATAGATCAACTGAGCTAAGTCTTCAATTGAATATATATCATGATGAGGTGGTGGTGAAATAAGTGATACACCTGGAGTACTGTGACGAGTCTTCGCAATCCAAGGATAAACCTTACCTGCAGGTAAGTGTCCACCTTCACCAGGTTTTGCACCCTGAGCCATCTTGATCTGAATTTCACTAGCAGAACATAAGTATTCACTTGTGACACCAAAACGACCACTCGCTACCTGTTTAATAGCTGAACATGTAGAATCACCATTAGGGCGAGTGACAAAACGTTCTGCATCTTCTCCACCTTCACCTGAGTTACTCTTACCATGTAATCTATTCATTGCGATAGCCATTGTTTCATGCGCTTCTTTAGAAATAGAACCATAACTCATAGCACCTGTCTTAAAACGTTTCACAATGTTTTCTACAGGTTCTACTTCTTCTAGAGGGATAGGTTTTCTCTTACTGAAATCAAAGTCTAATAAACCACGTAAGTTAATACCTTCTTCTTCCTGAGTAATAGTTTCAGAGAATTCCTTAAATAACTTATAATCACCTAAACGTGTAGCCTGCTGTAATAAGTGAATTGTCTTAGGGTTATAAAGATGGTTTTCTTTATGACTTCTTTCTTTATGGAATCCTCCAGAATCAAGTGTAGGATTTACATCATATCCAAGAGGATCAAAAGCCTGATTATGTAATGCATTTATATCAGCTTCGATATCCTTTAAAGTAATACCTTCAACTCTACTTACTGTATGAGGAAAGTATGTATCAATAACTTCTTTAGAAATACCAATGGCTTCAAAGTTCTGAGAACCACGATAAGACTGTAAAGTAGAAATACCCATCTTAGAAGCAATCTTGACAATACCAGAAAGTACAGCATGATTATAATCTTCTACTGCAGCATAGTAATCCTTTTCTAATAAACCATCTTCTACAGCCTGATGAATTGTATCCTGAACAAGATAGGCATTAATAGCACTTGCACCATAACCAAGTAATGTCGCAAAATGATGTACTTCTCTTGTTTCACCAGATTCAATAATTAAAGCCATCTTCATTCTCTTCTTAGTACGTACTAAATAAGAGTTAACACTTGCAACTGCAAGTAATGCTGGAATAGCACAATGGTTATCATCTACACCACGGTCTGAAAGAATAATAATGTTTGCGCCACGATGATATGCTTTATCTACTTCAATAAAGAGATGATCTAAAGCTTTCTTAAGAGATGTATTCTTATAATAAAGTGTAGAAATAGTTTCACTTTCAAAATCATCTGTATGAAGATGTTTTAACTTAAGAATATCTGTGTTTGTAAGAATAGGATTATGAATATGTAATAAACGACAGTTATCAGGTGAATCATTTAAGATATTTCCTTCAGTACCAATATCTAATGAAGTAGATGTGACAATCTCTTCACGAATAGAATCGATAGGAGGGTTAGTGACCTGGGCAAATAACTGTTTAAAGTAATTAAAGAGTGGCTGATGCATAGTACTCATTGCCGCAAGAGGGGCATCATTACCCATAGCGATAATAGGTTCATTACCATTAGTAGCCATTGGAATAATATAGTCTTTAATATCTTCATACTTATAACCAAAAGCAGTCTGTAATGTTTCTAGCTTTTTATCACTAATGACTTCTACTCTTTCATTAGGAATCTTTAAATCCTTTAAGTATGTGAGATGTGAATCAAGCCATTCACCATAAGGTTCCTTTTGTGCATAATAGTCCTTTAATTCGTCATCATTAATAAGAACGCCCTTCTTAGTATCTACAAGAAGCATCTTACCAGGACGTAAACGATCCTTAACCACAATATCTTCTGTAGGAACATCTAAAGAACCTACTTCAGAAGACAAGATTAAATAAGAGTCTTTAGTAATATAATAACGAGAAGGTCTTAAACCATTTCTATCAAGTACAGCACCCATTAATTCACCATCAGAGAATAAAATAGAAGCTGGTCCATCCCAAGGTTCCATGACTGTAGCGTTATAAGCATAGAAATCCTTCTTCTTTTTAGACATAGAAGGGTTATTTTCCCATGGTTCTGGAATACACATCATAACAGCACGAGGAAGTTCCATACCACTCATAACTAAGAATTCTAATGTGTTATCTAACATCGCAGAATCTGAACCATTTACATCTACAACAGGGAATACCTTTTCTGTATCTAATACATCACATTTCATGTTTTCTTCACGAGAAAGCATGTTGTTCGCATTACCTCTAATTGTATTAATTTCACCATTGTGGACAATAAAGCGGTTTGGATGTGCTCTTTGCCATGATGGATTTGTATTAGTAGAGAAACGAGAATGTACTAATGCAATCGCACTCTTATAATCTTCATCCTGTAAATCACTAAAGAAACTTCTTAACTGTCCTACAAGGAACATACCTTTATATACAATAGTACGGCTAGATAATGAACATACATAAGTATTTTCATTACTCTGTTCAAAAATTCTTCTTGCTTGATAAAGAAGACGATCAAAAGGAAGACCTGCTTCACAATCATCAGGTTTCTTTACAAAGCCCTGCATAATATAAGGCATTGCATCAATCGCTTTAGTACCTAATACCTCTTTATGTGTTTCTACCTTTCTCCATCCAAGGAAAGTCATACCTTCCTTAGTAATAATCTTTTCAAACATAGTCATAGCCTGATGTCTTTCTAGTTCATTCATAGGGAAAAAGAACTGACCTACACCATAATGACCTTCCTTAGGTAACTGGAAATCCTTTACACTCTTCTTAAAGAATGTATAAGGAATCTGTGTGAGGATACCAACACCATCACCTGTTTCTCCTTTTGCATCCTTACCTGCTCTATGCTCTAACTGTTCTACAATCTTTAACGCATTTGATACTGTCATATGCGTTTTTACACCTTTGATATTAACAACTGCACCAATACCACAGTTATCATGTTCAAAAGATGAATCATATAAACCTTTGTTCATGCACACACCTCCTATATAAGTGAAACTATATTACAAAATATTTTTATCATTGTAAAGAAAAATTGTTATAAAAGTGATAAAGCTTTCATATATTTATGATTAAACGAAAATATATACTGTATAACTTATATTAAACGAAATATAGGATAAAAAAGAAAGCCTTTACGGCTTTCTTTTGATAATTTCTTCTTGGATATGCTTAATACGATGATACATACCTGGATGATCATAAGAAGTATATTCAATAAAGTCTGCAGGATACACATCTATGAGTTCATCACTAGAAATACGCTTAAATGTAGTAATTAATTCTTCTCCATAACCATTATGTACTGCCTGATCATCTGCTTCATACTCTTCTCTTCTTGATACATAATTCACATAAAGAGAACATATATACATAATAGGGGAGATGATTACACCTAAACATGTAAAGATCACATCATAGTTCATATGAATAAGTCCAAAGCTCTCTAATACTCTTTCTGATAAGACGATACATAACTCTCCATGAGGAATCATATAGACTACAAATATAAATAGAATGCATAATACAATATACTTCATATAGTTAAAGATATTCTTCTTATGTTTGAGATGTCCTATTTCATGAGATAAGACTGCAAGTAGTTCTCTTTCAGAATTCTCATCAAGAAAGTTATCTGCAATTCCAAATTCCTTATACCATAACATCTTTAATAAGAAGGCATTCTTACCAGTGGATTTCTTGGATTCATTGTATACCTTAATATGTTTCACTTTCTTAGGACAATCCTTCATCAGTTCTTCTATCTTGTGTCTTAGTTCATTGTCTTCTAATTCAGTAAATGTATATTGGATTCTTAAATACATATAACTGATACTTAAGACAATTAAATAGAGGATCAAACAAATACCTAATAGTCCTGAACATAACATAAGTGATTGTGCATAAGTAATAGAGAAGTGGTTTGTCCATCTTTCAATATGTTCAAGAACATAAAGACATGGAATATAAAGGATGAAAGAAAGAATGAGGTCTAAAACTGTTTCTACGACTTCATCTTTCATAAACACTTCTTTTGTCTTCTTATTCTTGCCATACTTCTCTTCTATTTTGAATGTGGCATAATAATCAAAACATACACTCACTACTCTATTGATCAAAGTGATACTAAGCACTGTCACAAAGAAACGTGTATATACATTTAATGAAAGTTTATCTATATAAGATAAGAAAGGAGAGAACAAATAGAATACATACACTAATACTGTAAATATCCTATTGCATAACTTCATATGATCATAATCTTTCTCATAACTTAAGAAAGATGCATAACGCTTCTTATCATATATATCACTCACTTCAATAGGTAATGGTTTCTTTCTTTGTTTATTCTTGATACCATCTAATACAAATCTATATCCTGTCTGTATCATAATAATGATAAAAATCAACCATTTCATACTAAAAATCTCCTTTATTCATTACTGAAATTAAAAAATAGGTAAAAATTATTGGTATTAATATTGAAATGCAAGCGCATACGTACTATAATACCCATAGAATCTAGAACGCAAATAAATGACTGCTTAAAATTGCAGAAGGACAAAATATTATAAAACCATTTCTCAATTAATGCCTATCAACTTATTGTCATTCCTAAATACTGCGAATATATAATCCGGATTGTTCCTCACTGCATGTTGCCTCTAGATAAGAAAAAGAACCCTGCGAGGTTCTTTTTTTTTAATCTACATTAGATGCATAGAAATGAGTTGTCTTATAGTTATACACAATACGTGAAACATTAAATAACTGTCCGTTAGAAAGATGTACATAATCTTCTACTTCTAATGCAGGGCTGCCTTCTTCTAATCCTAGAATAGAAGCTTCCTGTGCACTTAACTGTTTAACATGGAAATACTTATCAGCAAAACCAATACTTAACTTTAAATCATTCTTAATATAACTATAGATTGACTGACTCGCAATACGACGATCAAGTGAAGGCACAAGATCCTTATTGTAGTATGTATACTCAATAGCCATTGGTACACCATCCATCTTTCTTACTCTTTCAATATAATAGATAGGTGTAGTAAGTTCACATTGCATACGTTTTGATAGTTCTTCTCCAGCCATCATAATATGGAATCCCTTGACATCAGTAGTAATCTTATGACGTGGGGCATTCTCAGTAATACCACAAGAACCATTCATCCATAAAGAATCATCATCTCTTGTATGACGTACAAATACACCACTTCCCTGAATAGAGAATAGAGTACCTTGTTTCTTTAAAGTACGGATCGCATTTCTAATTGTATTTCTACTTACTTGATACTGTTCAATTAACTGATCTTCTGTTGGTAGCTTATCAGTATATTCATTTTTTTCTATTTTGCGGATAATATCTTCCACAACTTCTTGATATTTAGACATTTTTCATCACCGCCCACATATTAACATAACCTAACTTTTTGGTCTAGTGCGAAAATAGTGATATAATGCATTTTGAGGTGAAAAGTATGAATTTTACACAAATTAAGATGATTATTTGTGATATGGACGGTACTTTGTTGGATAATCAGAAGAATTTACCTCCACATTTTAATCAAATATATAAGGAATTGTATGATAGAAATATCATTTTTGCGATTTCATCTGGAAGACAGATGGGAGAAGTGAGAAAGTATTTTGAAGGTAACAAGACTATATATCTTATGGCTGAAAATGGTGGCTATATACAACATAACGGACATACGTTACTTGCAGACTATATGAACCAGGAAGATGTCTATAAGCTTACAAACTTTGTGTTTACACTTAAAGGCATGGCTCCTATGTTAAGTGGTAAGAAGGCTATGTATGCATTTAATAAAGATAAGAAACTTATAAGTAAGCATACAAATCACTTTAGTATTACTTATGTAGATACAATAGAAGATATCGATGATGATATATTCAAGATTACAGTCTGTGATCCTATTGATCCAGTGAAGAATTGTTTGGAAGGTCCTTTGTCTTGTATCAAAGGTTTTGAAGTGAAACCATCAGGAGACTGTTGGATTGATATTAATAAGAAGGGACAATCTAAAGCAGATAGTGTCGTCTTCTTACAAAAGACATTAAGTATATCAGAAGAAGAAACAATGGTCTTTGGAGATTCTGATAATGATCTATCGATGTTCACACATGCTTATTATAGTTTTGCAATGAAGAATGCAGATCACTTTATACAAAGTAAAGCACGTTTTGTGACTCAAGAAGATAATGATCATGATGGGGTTATGAAGACAATACAGAAGATGATTGAAAATGAAGATGGATTATTGATTAATATATAGAGGAGGAAATATAAAATGAAAAAGATCGGATTTATTGGTTTAGGTATCATGGGGTTACCTATGGCAGGTCATTTAATGGATGCAGGTTATGAAATGCATATTTATGCAAGACATCCAGAAAAGGTGACATCTTTAGTAGAGAAGGGTGCGACACTTCATTCTACTATTCATGATTGCGTGAAAGATGTAGATGCAGTCATGACTATTGTAGGTTTTCCACAGGATGTAGAAGAAGTTTATTTTAATGACAACAATATTCTTGATTCAGTAAAGGAAGGGACTTATCTTATTGATATGACGACGACATCACCTACACTTGATCAAAGAATATATGAAGAAGGTAAAAAGAGAAATCTCCATGTATTAGATGCACCAGTCACTGGTGGAGATACAGGTGCAAAGAATGCGACTCTTTCTATTCTTGTAGGAGGAGACAAGGAAGATTATGAAGCATGTCTTCCTTTATTTGAAGCTATGGGTACTAATATTAATTATCAGGGTCCTAGTGGTTCAGGGCAGCATGCAAAGATGGCCAATCAGATCATGATTGCAGGGGCATTGTCTGGTGTATGTGAAGCACTCACTTATGCTTCTAGTAAAGGATTAGATCTAGATGTTTTATTAAAGTCTGTCTCTACTGGTGCTGCTGGAAGTCATCAGTTAGATGCATTTGGTCCTAAAATCTTAAAAGATGATTATCAGCCAGGATTCTTTTTGAAACACTTTATTAAAGATATGAAGTTAGCAGATGAAGAAGCCAAAGAATCAGATATTACACTTAATGTATTAGAAACAGTATTAAAGAACTATCAGGAATTAGAAAAAGAAGGCTATGGTGACTTAGGTACACAAGCCTTAATCAAGTATTATAAAAAGCCCTAAGAGAGGGCTTTAAGCAACTCAGTCTTAGAAGCGGGTGTAAATCCCTGGATCATCTCTTTTGATCCTCCACCTTTGCTTTTAAGGCTTTTTAATTGTGTTAATATATCTAATGCATTATTCGCAGAACCTATGACATAACGATAGCCTTTCTCATCATTCCCTACAAATACACCACCTGTACTATAAAGATTAACTAAGTGATTCGTTACTTCTCTCTGGTTTACTGGTAAGCAGTCTTCTACAAATAAATAAGCATGATCACATAAAGAAAGCATATGTTCTTTCTCTAGTTGTGCATATTTGATTTCTAGAGCTGTTTTTTCTTCATACATCTTATTGACTTGTTTTACAAGTGTTTGATTGTTGGAAGAGAAAAGATGATAAAGTGATTCAAGATGATCAAAATCATCCTTAAAACGATGATAAGCACGTTCCCCAAATAAGAATATAAAACGTGTTCCTCGAGTTGTATGAATTACTTTGATGATCTTGAATACGCCTAATTCACCTGTTCTTTTTACATGGGGCGCACAACATGCACATATATCGTAATCTTTGATCTCTACAATACGTACTTTACCTTCAATCTCTTTCTTAGAACGATAAGAGATATTCTCTAAATCATCAGGATAGAAACAATGAATCTCTTTATTCTCATAGATTGCTTGATTCACTTTCTCTTCTATTAAATCAATATCCTTGATATCACCATCATATTCTACTTGTCCTTCTTCACTATTTAGATGGAAACTCACATTATCATAACCATATAAACTATGCACTATACCAGAAAGAAGATGTTCTCCCGTATGATTCTGCATAAAAGAATAACGTCTCTTCCAGTCAATATGACCTTCTATTGTATCTCCTACATTGAAGTGATGCTTCTTAACATAATGGATAATCACATCATTCTTGATTTGTACATCCTTAACAGGAATATCATTAATAGTCCCTAAATCACATTCCTGACCACCTTCCTCAGGAAAGAAAAGTGTCTGGTCAAGAATGATTTGATTCTTGTTTACTTCTATTACTGTTGCCTTGAAATCTGTACTATAAGGCATTTCATCATATAATTTTATTGTTTTCATATATATCACCTTACATATTCTACCACAAACACTTGACCGAGAGGTACTACCGAGTGTTAAAGTGTTTTCATAATCTGTGAGTTATGAATTATAAATATTAATTTGTGTTAGAATAACATAGAAAAAGAAGGGAGAAATTATTGTGGATAAAAAGAAAACATCAGTCAATATGCTGGAAGGTTCAATATTTAAGAGTTTAGTTATCTTTATGATTCCAATTCTTATATCAAACATCTTCCAGCAATTCTATAACACAATGGATACTGCCATTGTAGGAAATACTTTAGGAATGACATCACTTTCTGCCATTGGTTCATGTGCAGCGGTCTATGACTTGTTAGTAGGTTTTGCGTTAGGTATTGGGAATGGGTTATCTATTGTCACTGCAAGAAGCTATGGTTCAGGAGATGAAGAACTCTTAAAGAAATCAATTGCAGCTAGTTTTGTGATTGGTATTATATCTTCTATTGTGATTACTATTATTGCCTCTATTGGAATTAAACCGTTACTTATCGCAATCAATGTATCACCGGACTTACTAAATGAAGCTTATAGCTATATTATTGTGATTGTACAATTCTTAGTCGTTATGTTTGCCTATAATCTATGTGCAGGTTTATTGCGTGCTATAGGGAATAGTTTAATGCCTTTAGTGTTCTTGATCATATCATCAGTATTAAATATCGGTTTAGACTTATTCTTTATCACACAGCTTCATATGGGTGTAAGAGGAGCAGCAGTTGCGACTGTCATTGCCCAGGGGGTATCAGTTGTATTCTGTTTGATTTATATCTTTAAGAATGTCCCATTACTCGTACCAGAAAAGAGACATTTTAAATTTGATGCAGCTCTTTATAAAGAACTATTAGGTCAGGGATACTCTATGGCTGTTATGAGTGCGATTGTTAATGCTGGTTCAGTTATCTTACAGTCAGGTATCAATGGTTTAGGAAGCAAACAGATTATTGCAGGTCATACGGCTGCAAGAAAGCTTTATATGTTCTTCAATATGCCATTTACTGCCATGGCTCAAGCCGCAAGTACATTCGTATCTCAAAACAAAGGTGCAGAAAATGTATCACGCATTCGCAAAGGTATGAAACAGATGTATATCTATGATGTTGTTGTAGCCGCAATCGCAACTGTTATTCTATTATTCAGTGCCCCTACACTTGTAACATGGATTTCTGGTACAACGGACAAGACAGTCTTATACAATGGGTCACTTTACTTACGTATTGTAGCCCCTAACTATGCAGTATTAGGTATATTAATGCAGACAAGATTTGCCTTGCAAGGTATTGGACAGAAGATGTTACCACTTGTATCTAGTATTATTGAATTAGTCGGTAAGATTATCTTCGTATTCGCACTTATTCCAGTCTTTAAATATATGGCTGTCATCTTCTGTGAACCAGTCATCTGGGTCGTTATGACAATCTATCTATTAATCGTATTCTGGAGAGATCCATTTATTAAAGAGGCTTAGGCCTCTTTTCTTTTGATACCTATTTAGAAATATTTCTAAATAGGTATTGCATTTCTTGATATTTATTGTATAATCTATTTAGAAAGTTATCTAAATAGGTGGTGAACATATGTTTGAGAAAACATTTAAAGCACTCAGTGCACCAGTAAGAAGAGATATTCTTAACTTATTAAAGAAAGGAAGGATGTCTGCAGGAGATATTGCTGCACAATTTGATATGACACAGGCCACTGTTTCATATCACTTATCGATATTAAAATCTGCAGACTTAGTAAGAGAAGAAAAAGATAAGAATTATATTTATTACGAAATTAATGCGACTGTGTTTGAAGAAATGTTGTTGTATTTTAAGTCTTTTTTAGGAGGAAATGATGATGTTGAAGAATAAATGGTTTAAGTTTAGTTTGGTTTTATTTTTGTTGCCACTTGTATGTATATTAGTGACTTATAATAAGTTACCTGCACAAGTCGCAACACACTTTGATTTTCATGGTACACCTGATGGGTATATGGATAAGTTCTTAGGGTTATATGGTGTGTGGGCATTTATGTTATTGCTTCATATATTCTGTACCTTCATGACATTTAAGGATCCTAAGAAGAGTAATATACCAGAAGTAGGATTAAGAATCATATTAATGATCTGCCCAGTTATATGTTTGATGGTGACTCTACTTATTATTACATATAGTCTAGGTTATCGTTTTGATATGACATTTATCGTGAATATAGTAATAGGATTCATCTTTATTATTTTAGGTAATTACTTACCTAAAATAAAAAGAAACTATACTATAGGTATTCGTACTTCATGGGCATTAAATAGTGATGAGAACTGGTCACGTACACATAGATTTTCTGGTTATGTGTTTGTATTGAGTGGAATGTTGTATATTATCTTTAGTATGTTAGGTTATATGTTTATTGGTCTAGGTATTATACTTATATCTAGTTTACTATGTTTTGGATATAGTTATAGCTTGTACAAGAAGGGGATTTAGTGGTTATCAGGTATGAGAATCAAAACTCATACCTTCTTTTTTTCATCTTTTTTATTTAGGTTTATAAAAACCTATTGACATATTAGCGATAAAGAGTAGAATTGTAGGTGTAAAAGAGATAAGGTTTACAAAAACCTAAGGAGGAAAAAATATGGTAAGCAAAATAGAATTAATTTATCGTGCAAAAACAAAAAATATGGATAACAGTGCAGTACATTATTACATGAAGCTTCAAAGCTATCTTATTTATATCCAAAGACAGGGAAGAATCAAAGATATTCATTTTGATTTTGAAGATTACAAAATGTTTGAAGAGAAAATGAAAGAAGCAATTGAATCTTGTCAATTTAGCACCACTAAAGAAGTACTTGTTAGTATATTAAATAATAATCCCATCTATATTAGAGATGGAGCTAACGATATTTATAAAGAGTTGTTAGAATGTGAAGATAAAGAACTTCTTGAGGTATTCAAAATAGAATCTTTAATGGGTCCTATGTTATCAGGTTCTAACTATATAACAGAGGATTGTTTTTCTGAACTGGTACTAAAGCTTCATGAAGGAAGAAGTAATAAGAAAATCATTGATTTATGTTCTGGAAAAGGTCGATTCTTATCAGTTGCAGCTGATTCATTTCCAAAAAGTCAATTATTTGGAACAGAAATGATGGAATTAAATGTGATTGAGTCAAAAATGCTTTTAGATATGAAGAATACAAGATTTTCTATTATTTGTGCGGATTTGCTTTCTATATCATGCACTCCGGATTATGATTTGGTTTTTTCGGATTTCCCTTGGCACATGAGTACTCATCAAGATATTTGTGAGGATAAAGATGGTATTTTCACTTTTGAAAATATAAAGAAAAATACAAATTGGTTATTTGCAGGAAAAGCGATTAATTCGATAAATGAAAACGGACGTGCCTATGTTTTGATGCCAACAGGTGCATTAAACAGTACATTGGACGAAAAAATTCGTAAACAGGTTATTGATAAAGGATTATTAGAAATGTCAATATCTTTACCAGCGGCTACACGTTTCTTTACAAATATTGATTATTCACTTTTAGTATTTTCTAAGGGCAATGAAAATGTAAAAATGGTGGATGCGACTAGTTTTTGTACAAAAGGTTCAAAAAAGAAACTTAAGGTGAATGATATTATTAATGCTATTAATAATAATTCTAGTGAATATGTGAAGATTATTGATAATAGTACAATTACTGAAAATTCCTATAAACTAAATAGTCAGCCATATTTTATGGAAAAGATTATTGTACCACATGCAAAACAGCTTCGAACAGTGGCAAAAACATTTAGAGGTATTCAATACAGTTCTAAACAATATACTGATCTAGGTCCTGGTGAAGGAAAGTATAGTGTTGTAAAAATCAGTGATATAAATGATGATTTTCTTGATTGTTCAGGATTATCTACTGTTGATATGTCAGAAGATAAAGTACAAAAGTATTTATTAAAGATCAATGATATCCTTATTGTTTCTAAAGGGTATGGTTTAAAGCTCGCATATGTAAAAGATTTATGTGGAAAGCAAGTAATACCAACAGGAAATTTAAATGTTATCAGAGTAAAGAATAGTGATGTTCTACCATTGTATTTATATATCTTTTTAATGAGTAGCAAAGGTCAAGCTTTATTAGAACAAAATTTAGCAGGTGCATCAATCAAGTCATTATCTAAAAAGGCATTAGATGAAATGGATATACCAGCTATTGATCTAGATACTCAAGAAGTGATTGAGAATAGATATCTTGTACTTCAGGATAAGATTGAAAAACTAAAGAAAGAATTAAAAGACTCAGAAGAGAAACAAAGTAACATTTTTGAAAGTGAGGTGCAATCTTAATATGATCTTATCAAGCACAGAACTCGATAGAGTTATAACTTATGTATATGCTAAGTTGTCATCAGAGTTAACTATTGCAAATCGAAGTAATGAGCTAGAAGAATATTTAAGTAAGATTGGATGCACAGACTGTATAGAGAAGCACAATACTAGTTATCTTGCTCATAATGCGAAAATATTGGTGATTGGTGATATGAATATCAATTGTAAAAGCATTAAGAAAATAGCTAAGAAATGTGGAATTAAAGCAGATAGAATTGAAGTCATTAGTGAGTATGAGAAGTTAACTAATCTGAATTTTGAGAAGTATAGAAACAATACAAATTATTCGGATATCATAATCGGACCTACTCCACATAAAGTAAAAGGAATAGGTGGTTATTCGAGCGCTATATCAATGATGGAACATAATCCTGAGGAATATCCAAAACTGATTAGAGCAGAAACAGCTGCTGGGGAATTAAAATTAACAGCCACATCATTCGAAGCAGCATTAAGACAAACACAGCAATATCTAGGTAAAATCAACTAAATATAACACCTTCTATATAAGTGATTATGGATAAGGGAAAAATATTTCATTTTATTTTTTAAACGCCTAAATTATGTTGTTCTCAAGCGACAATATAGTGCATAAAAAGTAAAACTAGTGTATAGTAATGGATGGGTAGGGGAATAGCTCATACCAAAATCCGATTTCCTTACCATGATCACCGAAGGTGATCTTTTTTTTATGCTTTGAAATGAAACGTATACACGATTCATTATATAACATGTATAATATTTATAAACGTAGTTAATAATGCAGTAGTGTATTTAAGGAGATAGAAATATGACAAGTAATGATTTAATCACAAATGTTGGAAAGAATTCTAATGATACAGCAGCTCTTGTATGGTCTGTTGCAGATGACCTTGTAGGAGCATATAAGCCACATGAATATGGTTTGGTTATTCTGCCTATGACAGTCATCAAACGATTCCATGACTGTTTACTTCCAACACATCAAGCAGTACTTGATGAATATAAGAGAGTAGAAAAGTTAGCTGTAAAAGATGGTTTCTTACGTAAAGCATCAGGCTATCAGTTTTACAATACAAGCCCATTTACATTTAAGACACTTATAGCTGATCCTGATAATATCGTGGACAACTTTACAGCATACTTAAATGGTTTTTCTGATAATGTACAGGATATCTTAGCTAGAATGGATTTTGACGCACAGATTAAACATATGGAAGAAGCAGGACTACTCTATCAGGTAATTATGGATTTTTGTACAGAGAAGGGAGACTTTTCACCAAATAAAATTAGTGCAGTTGATATGGGGTATGTATTTGAAAATCTTGTACGTAGATTTTCTGAATCATATAACGAAGAAGCAGGAGCGCACTTTACAAGTCGTGACATTATTTATTTAATGAGTGATCTATTGGTGGCTGGAGATGAATCAGCATTTACAGGTGATGGTATTTCTAAGACTGTTTATGATATGACAATGGGTACATCTCAGATGCTTACATGTATGGAAGAAAGATTAAAACAGTTAGATGCAGATGCAGACGTTACTGTATTTGGTCAGGAATTTAATCCTTTTACATATGGTATTGCGAAAGCAGATATGCTTATACGTGGAGGAGATCCAAATAATATGCAGTTTGGTGATACTTTATCTGATGATAAGTTCAGTGGATATAAGTTTGATTATATTATTTCTAATCCCCCCTTTGGAATTCCTTGGAAACGTGAAGAAAAGGAAGTTACAGAAGAATTTAAGAAGGGCACTGCAGGAAGATTTGCACCTGGATTACCATCTAAGAATGATGGGCAGTTGTTGTTTATGTTGAATGGTCTTGCAAAACTTAAAGATGATGGGCAGATGGCAATTATTCAGAACGGTTCATCTTTGTTCAATGGTGATGCTGGTTCCGGTCCTTCTGAGATTCGCAGATATTTAATCGAGAATGATTGGCTGGATGCGATTGTACAGTTGCCAAACAATGCTTTTTATAATACAGGCATTGCAACGTATATCTGGATTATAATGAAGAATAAGCCTGTGGCACATCAGGGCAAAGTACAGCTGATTGATGCATCTGCTTGTTGTTCAGCAAGACGTAAGAATATCGGTTCAAAGAACGTAGATATTACAAAGGCTTGTCGTGATTTGATTATTGAAGCGTATGGTGCTTATGTAGATGGTACATACAATGGTGAAGATGAAAATGATAATGCAATTATTGTAAAGAATAAGGTTATGGATGCCATTGACCTTGGCTATAACAAGATTGTAGTGGAGACACCAAAGCTGGATGAAGATGGCAATGTTGTCATGAAGAAAAAGAAACCAGTAGCCGATACAGCAAAACGTGATACAGAGAATGTGCCGCTTGCAGAGGATATTGATGTTTACTTTGAACGTGAAGTTATTCCATATAATCCACTTGCGTGGATTGATAAGAAAAAAACGAAAGTAGGATATGAGATTCCATTTACTAGAACATTCTATGAATATAAGCAGATTGAGCCGTCAGATGTGATTGCAGTACGTATTGAAGAACATGAAAAGAGCTTGATGGCGAAATTGCATGATTTGTTCGGAGGTGAATGATTATGGCAATGAAAGAAAGTGGAATTGAGTGGGTAGGATTGATTCCTGATGATTGGAAAATTGCAAAGAATAATCGACTTTTCAATATCTCGAAACAATTGGTAAATGAGAATTGGAAGAATACTCAGCTTTTGTCATTGACTAAAAGTGGAATTATTGAAAAGAATATCAATGATGGTGGTGGTAAACAGCCGGAATCTTTTGGAACATATCAGTATGTAGAAAAGGATGACATTGTATTATGCCTGTTTGATATTGATGTTTCTGCTGTTTTTTCAGATAGAAGTAAATATGATGGCATGATTTCACCAGCTTATCGTGTTATGAAATGTACAGATGCGATTCTTCCAGTATATGCAAAATGGTGGTTTGATGCTGTTAATATTGGTAGATATTATTTGATTTATACCAAATCATTGCGTAAAACCATTGATGCAGACGGGTTTGGAAATATTTTGACAGTAGTTCCACCATTATCCGAACAACAAGCCATTGCCGATTATTTGGACGAAACTTGTTCCAAAATTGATGAAATTATTGCAGAAGCAAAGGCAAGTATTGATGAATATAAGGGACTGAAACAGTCTGTAATCTTTGAAGCAGTGACAAAAGGTCTTGATAAGAATGTTGAGATGAAAGGTTCAGGTTCTTATTGGGTTGGGGATATTCCTTTAACATGGAGTACAATTAAAACTAAGTATGTTATCAAAATTGAAAATGGCTCAGACCCATCTACGGAAGGTGATACTCCTGTATATGGAAGTGGCGCTAATAGCTTTAAAACATGTGGTGAATACAAAGTGGGTCCAACAGTTTTGCTTGGTAGAAAAGGAGCTACATTACATATTCCACATTATATTGAGGGAAAATATTGGAATGTTGATACTGCCTTTAATACAACTCCAATTGAAAAAAGGATAAATCTCAAATATTTTTATTACGTTGCATTTTGCTTTGATTATACCAGGTATATTTCACAAACAACATTACCAGGTATGACTCAAACGAGTTATAGAAATATTTATATTCCTTATCCACCAATGAACGTTCAAAACAGAATTGTATTATGGCTGGATAATAAAATTGATGAATTAGATTCTCTCATTGCTGAAAAAGAATCTCTTATCAATGACCTAGAAGCATATAAAAAATCACTAATATACGAAGTAGTAACAGGAAAAAGAAGGGTGGTATAACCTATGGAAGAAACTGAAAAACAATTTGAATCTAATATCGAGGCCTTTCTTATTTCACCTGAAGGTGGATATACAAAAGCAACAGATGCTGGATATACTTCATCCTGTGATATGGCATTAGATATCAATACATTGGTTGGGTTTATAAAAGAAACACAACCATCTATGTGGCAACGTTTTGAGAAACAATGTAATTCAGATCCATATAAGAAGTTCTATAAATGTTTTGAAGATGCTATACAGATGGATGGTTTACTTTCTGTTATGAGACATGGTTTTAAACATCGTGGAATGAATTTTAGGGTTTGTTACTTTAAGCCTGAATCTACGTTAAATGATGTTGCTGTAAAAAGATATAAACAGAATATCTGTCAATGTATTAGACAATGGCATTACTCAACAAAAAACAACAATTCAGTTGATATGATGCTTGCAATCAACGGTATTCCAGTGGTTGCGATTGAATTAAAGAATCAGCTGACAGGTCAGACGGTAGACAACGCAAAATTGCAGTGGCAGTATGACCGTGACCAGAGGGAACCTGCATTTTGTCTGAATCATCGTATCCTGGCGTATTTTGCTGTAGATTTATATGAAGCATGGATGACTACAGAATTAAAAGGTGTTAGTACTTATTTCTTACCATTTAATCAAGGTTCTAATGGCGCTGGAAATGATGGTGGTGCAGGTAACCCTCAAGCAACTGGGGATGATTATGTAACATCTTATATCTGGAAGAATGTATTACAGAAAGACAGCTTACTAGATATTATCCAGAAGTTTATTAGTTTTGAAGTGAAGACTGAAGAGAAAAATGGAAAGAAAATCACTAAGGAACGTTTAATCTTCCCAAGATATCATCAGTTAGATGTTGTACGTAAACTTATTGCTGATGTGCGTGAGAATGGTTCTGGAAAGAATTATCTTATTCAGCATTCTGCAGGTTCTGGAAAATCTAATTCAATTGCATGGACTGCATATCGTTTAGCATCTTTGCATAATGCTGAGAATGAACCTATCTTTACATCTGTTGTGATTGTGACAGATAGACGTAATCTAGATGCACAATTACAAGAAACAATCACAGGATTTGATCATACACTTGGTAGTGTATGTACAATTGATGAAAAGAAATCTTCTAAGGACTTAAGAGATGCATTAAATGACGGAAAGAGAATTATTGTAACAACACTACAGAAATTCCCTGTTATTTATGAGGAAGTAGATGATACTACAGATAAGAGATTTGCGATTATTGTAGATGAAGCACATTCTTCACAAACAGGATCTTCTGCGATGAAACTAAAAGCTGCACTTGCAGATGTTTCAGATGCTTTAAAAGAATATGCTGAAATTGAAGGTAAAGCAGAAGATGAACTCTTAGATGATAATGATCGTTTAGTGCGTGAAATGATTGCTCAAGGAAGACACAAGAATCTTTCATTCTTTGCGTTTACAGCAACACCAAAAAGCCAAACATTAGAAATGTTTGGTACTGAATGGAAAGATGGTTCCTATCATCCATTCCATATATATTCTATGCGTCAGGCAATAGAAGAAGGATTTATATTAGATGTTCTTCAAAACTATACAACATATAAGACTTGCTACCAGATTGCTAAAAATACAGATGAGAATCCTGAAGTTCCACAATCAAAAGCCATTAAAACTATTAAAAAATATGAGGAATTACACCCATATAACATACAACAGAAATCAGCAATTATTGTTGAAACATTCCGTGATATAACAAAACATAAAATCAAAGGAAGAGGAAAGATGATGGTTGTTACATCATCAAGACTTGCTGCTGTACGTTATTATCATGAAATTAAGAGATACTTAGAAACTAATGGATATCATGATGTTGAAATCCTTGCTGCATTCTCTGGTTCTATTAAAGATCCTGAGAGTCATGATGATATTGAATGGACAGAAAGTAAACTTAACGGAGTCAATGAATCTCAGACCAAACAGGTATTCCATAATGTAGGTAATATTCTGATTGTTGCTGAAAAGTATCAAACTGGTTTTGATGAACCATTACTTCATACTATGATTGTAGATAAGAAGTTACGTGGTGTAAAAGCAGTACAGACTCTATCAAGACTTAACCGTACACATCCTGATAAGCATGATACATTTATTATTGACTTTGTGAATAAAAAGGAAGATATCTTAAAAGCATTTCAACCATTCTATCAGGAAACATCATTGGAAGAAGAGATTAATACTGATTTGATCTATAAGACACAAAGAATGTTACGTGAGTTTAAAATCTATGATGATACTGATATCGATAAAGTAAGTAAGATTTACTTTGATGAGGATAAACGTAAAGCTAACAAGATTCAAGCTGCTATTACAAATGCACTGTTACCAATTCAAAAGAAATATAATGAATTGAACCAGGAGCAACGTTATCAGTTCCGTAAGCTTTGTAGGGCATTTGTTAAGTGGTATGGATATATCACCCAGATAACACGTATGTTTGATAAAGAGATGCATAATGAATATATTTTCTGTTCATATCTTGCAAAAATCATTCCATCTGACCCAGAAGTTCCTTTCTATTTAGGTGATAGAGTTAAACTAGAATATTATAACCTTGAAAAAACTTTTGAAGGATCTATTGATTTAGTTAAGGATGAAAAGGGTGTTTATCAGACAACTAAACTAAAGAAACCAGTGAAAATGGAAGAAACACTGAGTCCTTTAGAACAAGTAATTAAGAAAATAAACGAGCAATATGCTGGTGAATTTACAGATGCTGATAGAGTTGTGATTACTACATTACATGATAAGTTAGTAAAGAACAAGAAACTATTAAAGGCGGCAAAAACTTCAGGGCGTCAAATGTTTATGAAGAATATTTTCCCTCAGTTATTTAGTGATGCTGCGCAAGATGCGTATACTGAAAGTACAGAAACTTATACACAGTTGTTTGAGGATGCTGGAAAATATCGCTCTATTATGACTGCATTAGCTCAGGTATTGTTTGATGAATTAAGTTCACCTAAACAATAGTGAATCATTAAGGTTGGTGAAGAAATCATGCCAAGACAAAAGAAAGATGCTAAGATACTAAATATTAAATTAGCAACATCTGTTAATGATAAGCTAGAACGTTTTTGTGAAGAATCAGGACAATCTAAAACTGTGGCAGTAGAACGTTTTCTAGATAAGTGCCTTGATGAGTATTTTGAAAGACCTGAAGAAGTGCGTAAACCAAATTAGATTTACCTTTGAAATTTTGAGATAAAAAAATAAAGGGTGCCCCCCCGCCATACAGGCAAAGGCCACCCTTTATGTCTATATTATAATCATCATTCACGTTAATTACAACAAGATGTATCTTTACAGTACAGCTAATAACTGTATTGTTTTTTATTGTGGTAATTATAGTACTTATACATTTAATCTGTACCCTTACTCCATATCTATACACTTTTTGATTTCTTGAAATCAATAAATCAATCAGTATAATAATTATTGGAAAGGGGTAAAACAAAATGAAACAATCTGAATTCCATGCATTCAAAAGGAAACTCAACGAACTCTATCTTAATGTAAAAGACAGTAGTATGTACAAACAACTCTTTAATAACATTAAGGCGTTAGACTGCTTGGAAACCTATTGTCTAGGTATAAGTTATCAAATCGTTTCTCATAGCACTCTATCAAGAGAACATCAAATAAAATTATTGGATGAATTTTATGAAGGAGCACACATACCCTTTGATCCGTCTGAAGTATATACCATGATGGAAAACGGACCATACACAATAGAAGAAAATCCTGTATGGTATGGTATAGATGCTATGACATCTAATCGTCCTGGTTCTGTTAATTTCTGCTTATACTATTCTTTAATGACAGGTATGATATCTGAACAAGATGGAATTAATTACTACAACGAGTTAACTAAACTACTAAGTAGTTTTCTTCATTCCTTTGGCCATCATACAGATGTATATGTCGATGAGTACATCAAAGAAACAGAACATTATACAACTACAATGGCTGCCCAATTTGTGGAGCGCTGCCAAGAAGAATACATGCAGGCATCAAAAAAAGTAAACTAAACGCAAAAAAAGACTCGAATGGGGGAATATTCAAGTCTTTTTTTCTGCTTTTCTTTTCGTCTATTATTATAGCATAAACTGTAATCGCTATCAATAATTATTTTACATATAACCAATCTCACTATATAACCTCAATTGTAAAATGAAACTGGAATTAAGGAATTGGGATAAAGGGGCATGCCCC
>OLOZ01000594.1_pt1 | contig 31512 bp, 23 predicted proteins | sample 1673021 | NCBI WGS metagenome assembly OLOZ01 (sample SAMEA3136747, study PRJEB25190) | human gut metagenome | biome: human gut; feature: human-associated habitat; material: faeces | place: Austria | collected 2013 | reverse complement strand
CGCGGAGCGTTTATCTCAGTCGGAGATTGGACTCCCACTGAGACAAATTTGCTGTCACTCACCACCTGAAGGAGGTGGGAGTCTTCTCACTGAGATAAAATAACAGAGAAAATGAAAGAAAAAGAAATAGAAATAATAGAAGGATAGAGAAAATGAACACAGTGAATGAGACAAAAACATTTTCCTCACTTCCGGAGGAAGAATCAGCTTTATGGGAACGTATGAGAGACACTCTTTTGTGCCTTCAGACAGATAACAGCATTTCGGTAAAAGATCTGGCAAGCAGACTGGCATACTCTACGCAGGAATTCCTTTATCTGGCTGACATTTTCTTTGACAATTCTCTTGATGCAATCAGGGAACAGGTGCAGGGATTGAATATTGAAGAGGATTATACAAATCAAGTCCTTCCATTTGAACGGATTCCTGATAGTTCTATGATAGAATATAAAGTTGTGAGAAGAATGGCACAGACAGTAGAGGCAGATATGCTGCCTTTAGAAGGTGATGTTTTTCAAAACGGAATGGAATATATAGAGAAGGATGTAAAGGAAAAGTGGAAGGAGAGGGAGCGTGCCGGAGAGTATATGCAGTTTTGGTGGCATGATGATTCATACCACTTCTTTTATATGATCGGGCAGGAAGTTCCAAAAGATGCCGGAAAGGAAAGTGAAAAGAAGAGAATTGACTTTGGGGCATCGGATTATGCAGTTTTTACGTTAAAAGAGCAATATTGGGATAAACAGGCACCGGATATGATAAAAATGTTGATAAAATATGCGTTATGTGACTGGATAAAGCAAAGTGAAATGCACTATGACAATCGGAAAATGTATTTTATTTCTTTTGAAAACGGACTGTACTCAGTATATCTTCCTCTTGAAAAAAGAATGCATTCGGATTACGTAATGAAAAATAAAAAAGAGGAGAAAAAGATTTATGGAGTTGACGAGTGGATTAGTTATATTGATGAGCATATTACGGAGAATCTGACAGCAAAAGGTCTTGCAAAGCTGTTTCATTATTCCGAGAAACATTAAAAAAATATTTTCCAGCTTTATTATGAAACGAGAATCACCGATTACATAAAACAGAGAAAGCTGTACTTTGCTGCAGAAGAATTAAAAGAAGGAAAGAATCCGGAAAAAGTATGTGCCAAATATCAATTTGCAAGTTATAGCGTTTTTTCTAATGCATTTCGCAAAGAATACGGCGTTGTTCCGGCAAAGTATTACCGGATGGAATTTCAGAATATTGCATGGATCAATTACATTGATGAGCATATTACAGAAGATATCACACCAGAGATGATGGCGGAACATTTTAACTATTCCAGAGACTATTTTCGCAAAGCCTTTCAGGATGATTTTGGAATGGGACTTAGTGCGTATATCAGTCAGAGGAAAATACAAAAAGCCGCCAGAGAATTACGTCAGGGTGTCAAGGTGGCCAGTTTAGCAAAAAAATATGGTTTTAAGTCGAGAAATGGATTTGATAAAGCCTTCCGCAAAGCCTTTTGTACCAGTCCTTCCAAATATGCTAAAGCAAACACAGAAGTTGTTGACTTAAATCAGTTTTACTCAGAATATAAAGATAAAATGAAAGTATCCTTTATGGACGTTGATGATATCAAAATGGTTGGCTGGACGATCATCCCAAATCGTGGACGGGAAGTAGATATACCGGCACAGGTAGCATTCTGGCTCGATGAGGACTCACCATACTTCAAGAAAATGAACTCTGTAGCCGGAAGTGCGAATGGAAATGATAAGATTGCCATGTGGTATCATGACCCGGAATGTATCAATATTCAATATATCCTTGGACCGGTTGTAAACAACTTTACAAATGTGCCGGAAGATGCTGTGAAAATAGAGATAGCCGCCGGACGATTTGCCGTATTTGAAACAGACCGCGAAAGCGATGTGGATAATCTCGCAGATACCATCCGTATGTTTTCCCGGTGTGTTTTTTATGGCTGGATAAAAGAACACCGCGATATGGTCTCTTTACAGAACTTTACTTTTGAAAGATACATCAATAAAAAAGTATACATATATGTTCCGATAAGCGTAAAATAATGAAGATAAAACAAAAGTTGTGTTATCTATAATAAGCAAAAAAAGAAAAATGCCCCGTCAGATCATTCGGTCTGACGGGATTTTTTCTGCAAAAAATGTCAAGCATTTTTTAAAAAAATCTAAAAAAGGTTCCAAAATGACGAAAAGACATCCGTCTGGTTGGAATACTTTTTAGAAAAGCCATGTTATAATAAATGTACAAAAAAATACATTCTATTTTAAGAAAGTTGGTACAAACCACACAGGCTTACCCCTACTGTGAAAGCAGATGCCCTCACAAATACCACTGGATCTTCCGGGAAGGTGTGAAAAGGCAGAAGAAGCTTAAGTCAGGATATTTAAAATAGAATTCTAATGAACAGGACTTTGGGTGGGAGTGCTGAGTACATTCATTCGATATGTTTAGAGAAATCTTTACAGAAGTCGAAAAGCAAGTCTCAGTTTCTTTGTTTTTATCTAATGATTTCTATCCGAAAGTCCCACACATAAAATCCTGACACAGCGTTTGGAAATTATAAATATCTGTAATTTTCAAACGGGTAATATCAAAGGAGGTAAAACAACAATATACAGTTATTTCATATGCAGATAATAATGTGAGAGTAGTTGAGACCACAATAAAAAAAGGTTCAGTAGAGAAAGCATATAAGCAGATAAATCGTATAGAAGTTGTTTTAAATCAATATATTGCTAAAGGAGCTATCCGTTGGCAATGGGAGTCGCGACCCATTAGTAACATGTAGACAAAATCAAAGAATGCTATCTAAATAGCGGAGTTTCTAAAGGAGGAAAACTTATGAAGACTTTAAAAAGAATGCTCGCAGTGATGCTCGCAGTAGTTATGATGATGGGACTTGGTGTAACATCAATGGCAGCAACACCATCTAAAGGGAAAATAACAGTTCCAGTTACTGTAGAGGTAGTAGGTTTACCATCAAGTTATACAGGTAATGTCAAAGAAGGAGTGTTGTATAGCGGAAATGTAACGTTGAATGCAATTACACAACCAACAGCAATGAATTTTATTGATGCAACAGGTTTAACAATTGGAAAGTCTACTAATGGAGATTATATTACATCTATTAATGGGCTGGGTAGCATTGATGTAGAATATACATCTAATTCTTATAAGGGATATTCTTGGATGATTGATATGAAAGCAGGTAATTCTGTGACAACACAGGGAACAAAACCTTCATGGGCTGCTGCAGCGCCAGAGGCAAATGCCTGGTTTGAATCTCCATTAGCAGCAACAAATGTAGCTATGTCAGGAAGTCAGTATTTTCCATATGATTATAGCAATCAGTCAGCAGGCGGTTTTACTACTAGTGTAGAAGGCATTTACGTAAAATATGTTTTGACAGAAACTACATGGTAGAAAGTAGACTAAGTTAGGAATAATGGGAGGAGTCAACAATTAGTTGACTTCTCTTGTTATATACGAGGAGGAAAAACATGGGAAAATCAAAAGTTTATTTAAACAGTAAAATTATACTTTTTATATTTGCCATATTGATTGCACTTGCTTGTTCAAAAAAACTTTCTGCAGCAGAAACTGCAACATTCGCAATTAGTAATGTAACTATCGGTCAAAAAGAAGCGACAGTTACTAAGAATACAAAAGATGATTCTGTCTATACTGCACAAGTTGACGAAAGAAGTATCGGTGATGGATATATAATAAGTGGAAAGACGGATGTCGATGCACAGATTTCTGCAACGGATTTTGAAGGAAAAGAATTTTCAGTAAAAAGAAATGGAACAGATTTTAATATTGAAAAAGAAGAAACGAAATCTTATAATATTAATGGAACATCTGTTTGCTATATAACAGTAAAAAAAGGAACTGTAAGCGAAAAATATAAAGTTCTTATTAGTGGTTTAAGTAATTGGGATAATATTAAAGAAACATATATTGCAGATACTACAAATGATGAAATAAACTATTTTGATAATGATACAGTAATACAGGGAAGTTCTTCAGCAGATACTTCTTATCGAGAAGTTACTGTGAAAGATCAGGTAAAACAATGTTCTGTTTTTCGGTGGACAAATCATAAGAAAACAGAATCATATTCAGCAAATGCAATGGAATGGCTTAGCAATGGAGAAAACTATGTGCGAATTAATGGAGAGAATTTCCAACGTTTTGAAAGTTCAGCTTCTTACTCTGATACCTTTCAAAGTCCTGTATTAAGTCTGAAAAAAGGTTTGAATATAATTGAAATGTATACAGCAGAATGGAATGTGTCTGCTCTTGATACTGCCTCTGAAACTATGCCAGAAGGACTGAAAAAGACTAATCTAAAAGGCTATTCTTGTGCGGTATACCTTGTATATTCCAATGGAACAGAAGCGGAAGTTAAAAAAGGTTCTGATACGGATATTAAGTATGTAGAGGCAACCAAGTTAGGTTCTGCAACTGTAAAATCTACTTCTTATGGAGTGAAGAATGATAATGGACAGTGGGCGATTGCGATACCTAAAAAGTTACCTTTGGATAAGATTATCTTAGGAATTGCTCCTGTAGATCCACAAGCAAAGATTGAATACATGGATACGCAGGCAATAAAAGGTGATCAGGTTGGTATGTATGCGGCAATAGCTGTTGGAGATAGTTTAGATAAAATTACGGTTAAAGTAACAGCTGCGAATGGAGCAATCAAAATATATACTATTTCTATTGTAAGAGCAAGTGCCGATTGTGACTTGAAACAGATTGAATTAAAAAATGCAATATTAAAAGATTATAAGACAAAAAAAGAAACAGGATTTTCATCAGAAAAGACGGTATATCTTTTACAGCCAACTGATGTAGAAAATGCAGAACTTATAATAAAAGAAATATCATCTGAGGCAGTGGCAAATATCAACAAGAAAGAAATACAGTCAGTGACTATTAATGTAGATGATTTTTTGGCAGAAGTAAAGATTACTGCACAAGATGGAATTAAATCAAAGAAATATTATTTTATTTATCAGAATAAAGATGGAAGCGTTCCAATGTTTAAAAATTCTTCTGAAAATGAAGAAGAAGTAAAGAAGGCAAAAGAACTTTTACAGCCATATTTAACACAGAAAGAGTCTGAACTTAAAAATATGTGGAAGAACTCCTGTTGGTCTGTATTTATGAATATGGCGGCAGATGTGAATGTAGATGGAGGATATGTTTATTCTCCTGAAAAAGAAAATTATACTCAGGCAACTGTTTATGCAAGACAGATTCTTCAGGTAGTAATGCTTGGATATAATCCATATGATTTTGGCGATTCTCATATGAATCTTGTAAAAGGTTTACTTTCTTTTAAAAATAAAGAAGGACTTTTTGGTGGTTATGCAAATAATGAATGGGCATTAATGGCATTGAAAGTTTGTGGAGAAGAGATTCCAGACACATTAGTAAATTATGTAAAGAATGTAGATTTATATAATTCTTATAGCGTAGATATGCGAGGATGGGCACTGGCTGAATTAAAAGGATTGATTCCAGATGAAGAATATATTGCGGGAATCATTGCTTTGAAGGATGCACAAACAGAAGACGGAACTTGGGGAAATATCAATACAACAGGGTGCGTTATTACAGGATTTATTGGTGCTGGTGTTAACACAGATTATTTGAAATATAATGGTAAAGACATATTAGATATTTGTAAGGAACAAAATTATGAAGATATCATAGCTAATGCTGTAAAAACAAATGATGGAGAAACTTTAAAAGATATTGTTATAGGATTAGGTGATGTTATATCTGGTTCTAATGTATGGCAAAGATATGATTTAGATGAAAGCAAATGGAAATCATTGGTTGAAAAGGCAGAAAAAATTAAGGATGATGCAACTATTGCTGAACTATTGACTGATGCTAAAAATATTGTAGCAGAAAAGAAGTATGAAGGTAATGGAAAAGTTTATCATACTCTTTATGCAAAAGTAGCTTCAAAAGACACATCATTAAGAAAACAAGTTAGATTTGAGGAGCCACAACAGATAATTGAACCAATAGAAGGAGAACATTATTACATAAGTTCGAGTGATTATATGGACAATCCAGAAGAAGCTCATGGATGGCATAGTGATATGGCAATTTTGGCAGGTCATAAAAATCTTACACCAGAGAACAAATTTGGAGCAGTGTGTTTAGTTGATTCTCCAGATGTTGATTATAGTAAATATACTTATAAAATTATGGGTGGAACGAACGCAAAAGCAGCTCTATTGGAGAATATGTATAAGGATAAAGTATATGCTCTTCTTTTGATAGAAAACAATGCTGTAATACAGGGAGATGATGTAGACAAAAAAACTGCAAATGCACTTATTGAATATGGACCAGTAAAAGTAGACAATGATTGGCCAGAATTGTTTTTGGGAAAAGATTCAAATAATCTTTCAGATAAAGAAAATATTTCACTAGATATAGATGCTAAAGAAATATTTGTTAAAGCAACGGATGATACAAGTGGCATATGCAAAATTCAATATTCATTAGAAAATGGAGAATGGACAACAGTTTATGATGCAGCAAAAGATGACAATATTGATGTAGATAATAAATGCGGATTGAGTGAAAAAAATATTAAAATACCAGTAGATGAAAAAGCTTCCGTAATGCATGTAAAAGTTATTGATGTGGCAGGAAATGAAACAATTAGTACTGTAAAAATTGTTAAAAAGTCACAATTTAGTATTGAACCTAAAACAATAATTGGAAACGATGCTGATTTTACATTAAACCTTAAATTGAATGGAAATACTATTGCATCTGTTATGAATGGAGAAGATACTTTAGAAGATACAAGCTATGAAGTTGATTCAGAAAAAGAAACTTTAACTTTAAAGAAAGAATATCTTGAAAAATTAAATGCAGGAGAATATTCAATAACAATTAAATTTAGCAATGACGGCAGGTTAATTGATAGTGATTTGAAAGCTGCATTAAATATTGATAGTCCAGATAATCAGGTTAAGAAGTTAACAGATATGGTTGAAGCATTAGGAGACATTACTTTAGACAAGGAGTCTAATGTAGAGGTAGTACAAACATTCTATAATAATATGTCTGAAGAATTGCAGCTTAAGATTTCAGACGAGATAAAGAAAAAAATATCTGATGCATCAGATAAAATTTCTGGATTGAAAGAAGATAAAAATAAGGCACAGAAATGGGAAGAAAAGGTTAAGGCTATTGGTAATGTAGATCTTTCTAAAGAAGAACTTATCAAAGAAGCAAGAAAGACCTATGAGTCATTAACAGATTCTCAGAAATCTTTTGTAACAAAAGAGGTATTAACAGTGTTACAAAATGCAGAAGTTACGTTGCAAAAATTAAAAGAGGCAAACAACGATCAAAAGCCATCTAATGAAACAACTGTACAAAAACTGCAGATTCAGATTAAAAAGCAGACTACTGCATCTATTACTTTAAAATGGAATAAAATTTCTGTTGCAGATGGATATCAACTCCGCAGATATGATAAGAGCAAGAAGAAATATGTTGTAGTAACGGATTTGAAAAAGAATCAGAATACGTATACTTTTAAGAAATTAAAAGGAAAGAAAGGTAAATCACTGGCGGATGGAACCGTTTATAAATTAAATCTGTGTTCTTTTAATATGGAAAATGGAAAGAGAATTTATAAACAATCAGAAGTTATTACTGCTGTAACTAGTCCGATGAAGACTTCTTTAAAAGTAGATGGAGTATCTCGCAATAAGATTAAAATATCTTGGAAAAAAATAAGACGAACAACAGGATATAAGATTTACATAAAAGAAGGTAAAAAATCAAAATACAGACTTGCAAAGCAGGTAAATAAATCCAATAAAACAAAAATAGTTATTTCTGGTCTGAAAAAAGGAAAAACTTATTTTGTTAAGGTATATTCTTATAAAAAAGCAGCTAATTTAAATGTTTTGAGTAAAAAATCAAATGTTAAAAAAGTAAGAATAAAATAATAATACAGGACAGGAAGAGAGATTCTCTTCCTGTTTTGTGAAGAGGGAGGTGTGCCATGAAAAAGAAAAATACAGTGTTTTTTAAAATGATTTTATTAATGATGATAACAATATGTTGGTGGAAATCAGTAGTTATATCGAATGCTTCTGAAAAAATAGGAACGGTTACATTATCTATAGAAAAATTCACAATAGGTCAAGGATATTTGATTGAACCAACGCAGGTTGTTCTGCATGAAGGAGATACTTGTGCAAACTTGGTAAAAGATATTTTGAAGAATAATAATTATGAAATTGAGGCACCAACTACTTCAAATGGTTGGTATTTGTCAGGAATTAAAAATGCAGATAATGGAAAAACAAAAATACCAGATGTGATTAAAAATATGGATACGCAAGTAAATGGAGAGGATATTATTTATCCGCCAGATGATACAGCCAAGAATGTAGCATATCCAGATTTGAGTGAGTTTTCTTATCATAGGAATGCAGGATGGATGTATTCTGTAAATGGAGAGTTTCCTAATGTAGGAATGGCAGCGTGGATACCAAAAGATGGGGATGTAATCCGAGTACAATTTACAGTATATGGATTAGGAGCAGACTTAGGCAGTCAATATAAAGATGGTGGTGTAAGAGCTTTAAATATTGCAAACAAAGAAAAATTGACAAAAAAAGTAGCACAATTTAATGAACAAAAAGGAAAATGGCTTAATATATATAGTGCCTCTGATAGATATAACTATGCAATGGAAGTACTTGAAAAGTTGGATTCAAAGCAATGGAAAGTAGATGATGCTTTGGAGCAATTGGAACAGATTATGAATAAGAATAATCTTACCATAGCTCAAATTGAAGAAATAAATAAGGTAAAACAGAAAATTAACGCTATCGGTATAGTAGATTTATCTAAAGAATCTCAGATAGCAGAGGCAAGAAAGTCTTATAATGCGTTAACCAGTGAACAAAAGGAACTTATTTCTGCAGATACATTAAAAGTATTAACTGATGCTGAGAAGAAAATTGTCAGTCTGAAAGCTGAAAAGAAAACCCAGGATGAGGCAAAGAAAAAGGCAGAAGAAGCCGCGAAAAAGAAAGCTCAGCAGGAAGCTCTGAAAAAGAAATACACCCCATCTAAAACATCTATAAAATCCATTAAGAAGCTGAAAAAGAATCAGGCGAAGCTTACGTGGAAGAAAGTAAAAAATGCAACTGGCTACGAAGTATACCAGTCCATGAAGAAAAACAGCGGCTATAAGAAAGTGAAGACAATTACCAAAAATAAGAAAGTGACTTATAAAGCCGGAAAGCTAAAGAAAAAGAAAACTTATTACTTCAAGATTCGTACTTATCGTAAAGCAGGAGGAACAACTTATTACGGTAATTACTCAAATGTAAAGAAAATGAAGGTGAAGTAATTGTAGGACAATTTCACCCGCTTAATTTCCTAAAATGAAGCAAATACACCCGTCTGGTTGGCATATTTTTTTAAAAGTCTATGTTATAATATGTACATGGCTTGCTTCTCAGGCTCACTTAGGGAACGCTCCTTATTTTCATTCTGAATTGCCAGCCATTTGATTTTAGAATGAAAACAAATATCTGGGCTAGAGAATGTAACAGTTTTATAAAAGTATTTGGCCTGTGCACCTAATGCATGGGCCTTTCTTTTCTACGGAAAACTCTCAATTTCTCTTGGATATTTTGTAAAATGAGTGAAGGAGAGGGTAGAATGAACAAGATGTATCAAAGGTTAAAAAGAAAATGTATATCGCTTGTACTTTTTGCTCTGCTTGTGGCATTTATAGTTCCATACTATGCATATGCGGCAGATAATGGGGCAGAACCGGCCGCGGCAGCTTCTGCTGCAGAGAGTACAGGCGATTTTTCTATGTCAGAAAGTGAGACGTCAGAAAGTGAGACATCAGAAAGGGAGGAGACGGAGTCTTCGGAAGAGGAGGAGCAGCAGACCAGGGAAGATGCAGATGCATCAGCAAGTACAGAGGCAGATGTACAGGAAAGTACACAAGAGCAGACATTAACAAAAAAAGAGAGAAAGATTGTCCGTAAGAATTTGCAGCTTGGAAGAAGTTATGGTTTTTATGCTTGGGGTGCAGAGGAAGATGCGGCACAGGGACAGTCTGATGAATCAGGAGTGGCAGTGCAGACGGAAGCAGAGGCGGAAGTCTTAAGTCCGGATATTGATACGGTTTTATCTAAGGTAAGAAGCTATATCTTAAGTAAAGATACGAAGCCGGATTACAGTAGCATATGGAATGTTATTGGTTTAAAAAGGAGTGGGCTGTATGTGCCGGAATCTTATATAAATCTTTTTTATAGTAATGTGATCGCATACTGTGAGAGCAAGGACTGGCAGATTACAAGAGCAAAGTATTCGGATTATTCAAAGCTTATTCTTGCATTAACAGCGATTGGTGTTGATGCAAGAGATGTGATGGGACATAACCTATTAGCGTATCTGTCAGATTATGAGAATGTAAGCAGACAGGGGAATAACGGCACGATTTGGGCTTTGATTGCTTTAAAGAGTAATCCGGCATATGAGATTCCAGAAGACCCTTCTGCAGTGCAGCAAAACTCAGAGGAGTTACTTGTTAAGAAGGTTGTAGGGATGCAGTGTCAGGATGGTGGCTGGACATTGATGGGAACAACCGGAGATTCCGATATGACAGGAATGGCGATGCAGGCGCTGGCTTCTTATTATAATAAAGATGGATATGAGGATGTTACAGCGGCAATTGACAAGGGTCTTGCGTGGATAGAAAAGAATCAGCTTTCCAGTGGTGGTTTTGGCACGATGAATACAGAAACTTCGGAAAGTGTGGCACAGATTATCACAGCTCTTTGTGGCGTGGGAATAGATTGTGGGGAAGATGCCCGTTTTATTAAGAATGGGAAATGGCCGATGACAGGATTATTCCAGTATTATATGCCAGAAGGCGGATTTATGCATGTAGCTGCTGGTGCCGGGAATAATGGTGGCGGTGCCGGTGGCATTATCGATGGAATGGCAACGGAACAGGGATTGTATGCAACAGTTGCTTACCGTAGATTTTTGGATGGAGAGACATTTCTTTATGATATGAGTGATGTGGCTATTTCGGCAGGAACGAAGCCGGTAGTCAGCCCGACGATTGATACGGGGAGTAATAGTGGAGGAAATTCTTCCCAAACGGTAACGACAGCAAAAAAGACAGAAACAAAACCGGCAGCTTCTAAAGTAAAGGTAATAAAAGTGGGGTTAAATTATAGTACGATTTATCTTACAAAAGGAAAGAGCAAGACGTTAAAAGCGACGGTTTCTCCGTCAAATGCCACGAAGAAGTCAGTGAAATGGTCTTCTTCTAATAAAAAGATTGCAACGGTAAATGCAAAGGGAAAGGTGACAGGAAAGAAAGCAGGGACTGTGACGATTACTGTAAAGGCGACGGATGGAAGCGGAAAGAAGGCAGTCTGCAAGGTTGTCGTAACAGCTCCGGAAACAACAGATAAAAAGACTACAATAGCATCAACGGCGGCAACAAGCCAGACAAGGCAGATCACGACACCGGCAGCTTCAAGTACAGGAAGTTCCCGTACTTCTGTTCCTGCCACATCGGGAACGACGAAGAAGCTTTCTTCAGGAAGCGGTGAAACTACTACCGCAAAGAAAAAGAATACTGCAGCGGAGGCAACAACGGGTGGCTGGAGTTTTAGTGGAGATAATTATGTGCCGGAAACGAACAGTGCAGAAAGCGAGACGGATACAGTGCAGGAAGATACAGGGGTGCCTGATGAGGGAGATCGTTCTAAAGCAGATGGAATCCGTTCGGTGGCATTACCTGTAGCCGGAGGTGCTGCAGGACTTGTGGCAGTGGAAGTATTGGGATTTGTTTTATATAAAAAGCGTCGTGGTATTGCAGGATTATTAAAGAAAGTGATGAAAGGTGGAAAAGCAGAGTAGAGACTTTTGCAGAGTACAGAAAAAGAAAAAGGAAGGTGTTACTATGAAAAGAAAAAGAGGACTGGTACATGTTATTCTGGCATTACTTATGAGTATGCTGCTGATTGTTTCAACGGGCTGTGGAAAGTCCGGGAGCGGAGAAAGTTCTTCTGATAAAAAGACGGATAAGACAGAGACACTTGCAGATGTGAATACCATTCCGGAAGATGGGGTTATTACAAAGGAACAGTTTAAGACGGTTGCCGGAGAAAATAAAAAGGTACAGTTTAAGGGAACAACAGATGATGGAATTACATATATCTGGACGTATGACTGTTCAAAGATTCAGAATCCGGCAGATCAGAATTTAAAGATTGATTTTTCAGAGAAAGATCTTGATGATTTAAAGAAGCAGGCGAACAATGCCAATGATGCATTGAAGATGACAATGTACGGGAAAGGGCTGATCTGTGTACCGGATCTTGAGGTACAGCTTCCGGAAGCGTGGCAGTCTAATTCTGCATATCTTGTAAAAGAGCAGTCTGGAAAGCTTGCAAGGATGAGCGATGTTGTGGTAACAGCACAGGTGAAGGAAGAGAATAAAAAGACGCAGGATACAAAGACAGAAGAGGAAGATTCTTCGGACAAAACCGCAGAAAGTACAACACAGGCAAAGAAAGATACGAAGCCAAAAGAGGGAACGACATCTTTAAAAATGAGTGTTACTTCACTGGATGGAGATTGTTATATTATTGGAGGAATTACGGAGCAGCAGAATAAAGGTGCGGCATCGGCGAATAAGGCGGAAAACGGAACAACGAATAGTGAATCGGAAGGAAGTGATGAATCGGGGAATTCAGGAGAGAATTCTTATAACGAAGAAGGAGGTTCAGGAAGTGGAGATGTTTCTGATGGAGGCGCTTCTTCTTCTGGTTCTTCAGGTAAGCAGGATGTTGCAAACGATGAAGAAGTTTCAGGTTCTTCCCATACGTGTACGATTTCGATCAGCTGCGCAACGATTCTTAATAACATGAGTGATTTAAAAAGTGGCAAGGAAGAATTTGTTCCTTCTGATGGATGGATTCTGGCAGCTTCCGAGGTAGAATTTACGGAAGGAGAGTCTGTACATGACGTATTACAGCGTGTATGTAAGGATGCAGGAATCCAGATGGAGTCTTCTTTTACACCGGCTTATAATTCAGCTTATGTGGAAGGAATTAATAATCTGTATGAATTCGACTGCGGACAGCTTTCCGGATGGATGTATAACGTAAATGGCTGGTTTCCTAACTACGGATGCAGTAAGTATACGGTACAGGACGGCGATGTGATCAACTGGGTTTATACATGTAATCTTGGTAAGGATGTTGGAGATAATTCGATGTATTAAGGATGTATGAAATAGAGAGTTGATATAATAAAGACTTGATATAATAAAGATTTAATGTAATAGAAATTTGATGTAATGGAGATTTGATTTAGATGAAAGATACATTTTCGACATATCATCCTGTTTTAAATATGCTGTATTTTTGTGGGACGATCGGGGTGACGATGTTTGTCGTTCACCCTGTGATTCTGGCAATTTCATTTATCTGCGCTGTTGCGTATTCCGTTGTTTTAAAAGGATGGAAAAAAACAGTAAAGTTTAATCTGCTCTTCTCATTACCGATGATGATCATTGTTGCCCTGATTAATCCGATGTTCAATCATTATGGAGTAACGATTATAGGATATCTTCATAATGGAAATCCGTTTACATTAGAAAGTTGTGTGTACGGTCTTGTGATGGCAGTGATGCTGGTATGTACTCTTGTATGGTTTTCCTGCTACACAGTTGTTATGACATCAGATAAGTTTATTTATCTTTTTGGAAGGATCATCCCGGCACTTTCTTTAGTACTTTCCATGTGCCTTCGCTTTGTACCGAAGTTTATCAAAGAAGCATCTGTTATTTCTGATGGGCAAAAGTGTGTCGGGCGAAGTGTAGAGAATGGGAGCCTTATTAAGAGAGCAAAGCATGGAATTACAATTTTTTCGATTCTGGTTACCTGGTCTTTGGAGAATGCGATTGAAACATCGGATTCAATGAAGTGCCGGGGATATGGAGAGAAGGGCAGAACCGCCTTTTCCTTATATCATTTCGATAAAAGGGATTTTTTGTGCCTTATTTTTATGATCATTACATTCGGAGCAGCGATGTGGGGCTTTTCAAAGGGGTATGCATTTTGTTCTTATAATCCTCGGATTGTTGTAAAGGGAGTACCCTTTACAGCAGGCAGCCTGCTTGTCTTTGCCGCTTTTTTATTGTTTAGTATCATGCCAGCAGCGATGGAGATTTTAGACCGAAGGATGTGGAAGGCGAGAAGAGGACAGGTAGAAAGTGCAGCACCGGCTGGGTACCGTTTGTGGGAAGTTGAATAGCCGTATATACAGGAGATAAAAAGCAAGTTTGGAGGTGCAGGGTGACAGCGAATGGTTTGTCAGAAAAGAAAAATAGTATATTAGAAATCAATGATTTGTGTTTTGCTTATCCAGAAGAAAAAAAGAGGGCGCTAAATCATGCTTCTTTGCATGTGGAGGACGGGGAATTCCTTGTTCTTTGCGGAAAGAGTGGATGTGGAAAGAGTACACTTCTGACACATTTAAAGACTCCCCTGACGCCGCATGGAAAGCGAAAAGGAGAGATCCTTTTTCAGGGAGTACCAATCGGGGAGATGAGTAACCGGGAGCAGAGTCAGAGGATTGGATATGTATTACAGAATCCGGATAATCAGATCGTGACAGATAAAGTGTGGCATGAGCTGGCATTTGGTTTGGAAAGCCTTGGATACAGTAACGCAGATATCCGTATCCGGGTAGCGGAAATGGCAAGTTATTTTGGGATTCAGGACTGGTTTTATAAAAATGTATCGGAACTTTCCGGAGGACAGAAACAGCTTTTGAATCTGGCATCTATCATGGCCATGCATCCGGATATGCTGATTCTTGATGAGCCGACCTCTCAGCTTGATCCGATTGCAGCTTCTGATTTTTTGGAAACAGTAAAGAAGATTAATCGTGATCTTGGAACGACAATTATTCTTACGGAACATCGTTTAGAGGAAGTATTTCCTTCTGCTGACAGGGTAGTGGTCATGGATGAAGGGCAGATTTTATGTGTTGGCACACCGCCGGAAATCGGAGAAGAATTAAAGAAGCGCAATCATGAGATGTTTTTAGCTATGCCGGTGCCGATGCAGGTTTATGCCAAAGTAGAGTCAGAGCAGCCCTGCCCGATTACTGTTCGTGACGGGCGAAAGTGGCTGGACATAGTTTGCAAGAAAAAAGGCATTTCACCAGCAAATGCATCTTCTTCATATAGAAAAGAGAGTGATTCCCAAAAAGGAAAATCTTCTTTTGCTAAGATTACAGAAAAGTTTACAGAGAAAAAAGAAGATATCATCTTAGCGTGTGATGATCTGTGGTTCCGCTATGATAAAGAACTGCCGGATGTCGTAAAGGGACTAAGCTTTTCCTTAAAAAGAGGAGAATTCTTTGCATTGCTTGGAGGAAATGGAACCGGGAAGTCAACAACACTTTCACTTTTGAGCCGTTTGAGAAAGCCATATCGTGGAAAAGTACTTTTAGAAGGTAAGGATATCCGTCGTTACAGCGATAAAGAACTGTTCCGCAATTTTCTTGGAGTACTGCCGCAAAACCCGCAGTCCCTTTTTGTAAAGAAAAGTGTGGAATTAGAACTGTTTGAAATGGTAGGCGGTGTAAAAGAGAAAAAGGATGAAGAATATCAGCTTGCCATGGATAAAAAGGATGCGGTGGAAGGAATCATTAAAGTAACACATTTGGAAGAATTACTGCATCGTCATCCGTATGACTTAAGCGGGGGAGAGCAGCAGAGGCTTGCCCTGGCTAAGATTTTGTTATTGCGGCCAAAGCTTTTGTTGATGGATGAACCGACCAAAGGACTTGACAGCTATTTTAAAAAAGAATTTGCCGGAATACTGGCATTACTCAAAGAGCAGGGCGTAACTGTTTTTATGATTTCTCATGATATTGAGTTCTGCGCTTCTTATGCAGACCGATGTGGTTTGTTTTTTGATGGAAATATTGTGGCATGTGGAACTCCGGGAGAATTCTTTGCCGGAAATAATTTTTATACAACAGCGGCAAACCGAATGGCTAGAAGGTATTTTCCCATGGCGGTTACCGGGGAGGACGTTGTGAAATGTCTTAAAAAAGGAGTGTGAACAATGGCAGACTGGAAATCAAGTCAGGAGTTCTTGAAAGAATTTTACGCTTCTCCAATCGTGAATGAAGATACGATTTCTGCAAAGATAAAGCGTATCTTTTTACCAAAAAGCAGGAAAGCTTCTGCTTTAAAAGAATTAGCAGGAGATTTGTCAGGAGAAGGCAGGGCGGGAGATGTCATTTTAGATAATGATATGTTTGAGATGGATACCGAAATCTGGAAAAAGCAGGAAAAACGCAGGCTTTCTGTTCGTACCAGAGTAAGTCTCTTTCTCTTGCTTGTAGCGATTCCCCTCACAATTGCTGTCGGATTTTATGTTATGGATGTTGCCGCCGTTGGCACAGTATTTGAAAAGATTTTTGGTCCAAGAAAGTATTATTTTATTAGCCTGGTAATCATTATATACTCGTTATTACCGTTTTTTATGGTATTTGAGGGACGAAAACCTCAGGTGAGAGAGCTAGTTGTTCTTGCAACAATGGTAGCATTGGCAACCGCCGGCCGGGCAGCATTTTTTATGATACCGAGCTTTAAGCCGATTATAGCAATCGTGATCATCAGTGCAATCGCATTTGGCGGCGAGGCAGGATTCTTAGTTGGTGCCATGACGATGGTAGTCAGCAATTTCTTATTTGGGCAGGGACCATGGACCCCATGGCAGATGTTTGCGATGGGTTTTATCGGATTTTTGTCAGGAATCCTTTACCGAATAGGACTGCTTCCGACCAAACGGCTCAGCCTTTGTATATATGGATTCCTTGTGACGGTGTTCATTTATGGAGGAATCATGAATCCAGCGGCTCTCTTTATGAGTGTGTATGATTTTACATGGGAAGGACTGCTTGCAATCTATATTTCAGGTATTCCGGTAGATCTTGTTCATGCCAGTTCTACATTTATTTTTCTGTGGATTGGAGCAAAGCCATTGTTGGAAAAGCTGCAGCGGATAAAAATAAAATATGATCTGATGAGATGAATAGCTGGGACGTTTTTGAATTTCAGAAAGATTGCCAGAATGATGGGGCATTTTTGAAATAAGCATAGATGATAAGTATGGATGATAAGTATAGATAAAATGTATTCTTAGAAAGATTCTGAGAGTATACGAGATTGAAGGGGGAAACTATGCAGAAAATACCAGAATGTCGTTCCATGAATTTTTCAATTTATGAAGGGATGCTAAATCGTTATAAAGATAGTGAAGATATTAGAAAGTCTTATGAGTCACGAGGATTAAATGGACTGGAAGTGATTCGGGCAGGCGAGCCAGATGAAGGAAAGATTCTGCCGGATATGGTGAATGGGGTACATCTGTATTTTCATATTTTCTGGATGGACTGGTGGAAGGGGAATTATGAACGCCTAGATCAGGAATTTGATTCAAGAGAGCAGTGGCTGGAATACTTTGGAGGAATGAGCAGGGAATCTTATCTGAACAGTTTGCGGGACGATCTTGCCTATGCAGAACAAGTTGGAGCAAAGTATGTAGTTTTCCATGTTTCAGAAGTGACACTCCGGGAGAGCTATATTTATAAATACCGCTATACAGATAAAGAAGTGATTGATGCAAGCTTAGAGGTCATCAATACCCTCCTTGATGAAAAAGAATATCCATTCGACTTTCTTGTAGAGAATCTCTGGTGGAGCGGGCTTACCTTGAAAAATGTCCGCCTTACCCGCCGGCTTATAGAAGGAATGCATACACAAAAAAAGGGAATCATGCTCGATACCGGACATTATATGAATACAACAACACAGCTAAAGACTCCAGAAGATGCCGTAGCATATCTGAATAAAATGATAGACAAATACGAAAAAGCACAGATGCTCCACTGGTTTAAAGGAATGCACCTGCAGCTGTCACTTGGAGGGGATTATGTAAGAAAACAGCGAAAAGAATGGAGAGAACATCCGATAGACTTTGATAAGATTCCATTTTATGAACTATTTCGCCTTGCATATGACCATGCCTGTCATATTGATCTGCATCAGCCTTTTATCGGAGAAGGTGTCCGGGAATTTGTAGAGCGCGTAGCACCAAAGTATATCACGCTGGAATATCAGCAAAACAGCCGGGAAGAATATGAACAATTCGTAGAAACCCAAAGTAAAATTTTGAAATGGATTACGATTCATTAAGAGAAAACAGACGAAAAAAGAAACCATACCATATCCCATCTGCTCTGTAGTCGCTGTGTTTAAGATGCTCATCCGCATCTTAAACTCGCTCCGAAGCCACATCTGGGATATGGTATGGTTTCTTTTTTTGTCTATACGAAATCTACAAATTAGTAGTTATAGTAATTCGGAATATCCATGTCCGTTTACCAAAGCATCGATTTTCTGACCACTCTTACAATATGGGCAGTCATGCTTACTATATGTATGGTAAGTAGGAATATCATTTGGAGTAAACAGCGAATTAACAGGAAGATTACCATATTCAGAAAGCGTACTAAATATTGCTGAAATTCCCTGCAGTTTGCCACCATAGTACTCGATACATTCCCAGCTTCGGTTGATTGTGATTCCAGTTGTGACAGATGCCATTAAAATAATGATATTTCTATCTTTAATCATTGGCTGGATGTTTTTGCGGAAGAACATCTGACCATCTGAATCTATTTCTGGAGTAACAATATAGATAGATTTATGCTGGTTGTAAGAGAAGAATCCGCTCTCTGTAAGCTTTTCTGCTAAAAATGCACCGATTACTTCTGTTCCGTCAAGACATACGATGGTATCGACGACGGTATTATGTTTATAAAGTGGAACTAACGCTCTTGCAGCTTCTTCTGCATTAGACTGACGTACTTTTAATGTTGTCATATCTAAAAAGTAGTTGACATGAGAATGCTTTGTTGCGAAATGTCCCGGATAGGCAGAAAGATGTAGATTACAGGCTTTTGAACGAAATTGAATTTTGCGGTTTTCCATAAGATGTCCTCCTCCTTTATTGTGAAAGAATTGTTTATTTTGTTTATTATACCTTTTTTGTGTGAAAAAATAAAGGAGTATTTGTGCAAAATTACAGGCTTTTCTTGACAGTTTATAATTTCTTTCTGATTTTTTGAAAATACTTCATGGTATGCATATACAGTTGTATAAAATGAAAGGGAGCGCTATTAGTTTGTGAAAAAAGTTTGACAAAAATAGTTCAAAATTGATTTTGGATACTATATCTTTGATTTAAAAAAGACAGGAGGAGAATATAAGCGAGAAAAGAAGAATGATGGAAATAAGAGTGAAATTATGAAGAAAAACGGAAGATATTTGATAGAATGAGAATATTTTGTATAAAATGACGAAAAAATAGAAAAACCAACTAGTAATTGAATGTCAAAATACGTTAAAATTATAACGAAATAAAAATGGACATATAAAACAAAAATAGAATTTTAAAGATAAAATAGAGAAAAACAGGAAAAATACACAAGCGTTCCTGAAAAAAACAGGAGATTCAGAAAGAAAATTGAAAGAATTGTTAAAAAATTTGCAAATAGGCAGAATGTTCATTTTGTTTAGTGGAATGGGCAAAATAAAATAAATGTTAAATAACTAACAGAAAATGGTTGCTAACATGATAATAATTTGTTATTATTACATAGAATGAAAGAGCAACAAGGTATACAATATAGCATTTTTATGGAGGAAAGAATATGGGTAATTCAAAAATGAATGCCAGAGAGCGCATTGATTATCTGTTTGATGACCACAGTTTTGTGGAAGTTGGTGGATATGTTTCCGCTCGTAATACCGATTATAATCTCGGTGCAAAGAAAGTAGAAGGTGATGGTGTTATCACTGGATACGGAGTTATTAATGACCGCATGGTTTATGTTTACAGTCAGGATGCTTCCGCACTTGGAGGTTCCGTAGGTGAGATGCATGCGAAGAAAATTGCTTCCCTTTATGATCTGGCGATGAAAACAGGCGCGCCAGTCATTGGAATGCTGGATTGTGCAGGACTTAGATTACAGGAAGCGACAGATGCCCTTCACGCATTTGGAACGATTTTTAATAAGCAGGCACAGGCATCTGGAATGATTCCACAGATTTCTGCAGTATTTGGAATGTGTGGAGGAGGAAGTGCCGTAATGTCCGCTATGTCTGATTTTACATTGATGGAGAAGGAGAACGGCAGTCTCTTTATCAACAGTCCGAATGCATTAGCGGGGAATGAAGAATCCCGTCAGAATACGGCAGGAGCACAGTTCCAGTCTGAGCAGGCTGGTAACGTAGATTTTGTATGTGAGACAGAAGAAGCACTTCTTGACCAGCTTCGTATTCTCGTTGATGTACTTCCTTCTGATTATGAAGCAGAAGATGTTTACTTTGATAACGATGATGATTTAAATAGGGTTATTCCTGAGTTAAATGATGCCGCATATGATGCCGCTTACATTTTAAAATCTATTTCTGACAACAATATGTACATAGAGACAAAGGCAGCCTATGCCAAAGAGATGGTAACTGCATTTATCCGTCTGAATGGAGAGACAGTAGGTGCGGTTGCCAACCAGCCAGTAGATGGTGAGTCCGTTTTAACAAGAAATGGTCTTGAAAAAGCAGAAAGATTTATTAAGTTCTGTGATGCATTTTCGATTCCTCTTCTTACTGTAACGAACGTGACAGGACTTCGTGCCAACGCACATGAAGAGAGAAAGCAGGCGCTCGCATTAGCGAAGTTTACAACAACACTTGCACAGGTTAGTGTACCTCGTATTAATCTCATTGCAGGCGAGGCTTATGGAACTGCAGCGGAAGTAATGAATTCTAAAGCTATCGGAGCTGACTTTGTTCTGGCATGGCCACAGGCATCTGTAGGAATGATGGATGCAGAACAGGCAGTTCGTATCATGTATGCAGAGGAAATCAATACAGATAAGAATAAGACAGCACTTATCGCAGAGAAAACTGCGGAATATGCAGAAGGACAGAGCAGTGCATTAGCAGCTGCAAAGAGAGGATATATAGATGACATCATCGAGCCGGACGCAACAAGAAAGCGTCTTATCGCTGCTTATGAAATGCTTTACGGAAAGAAAGTAACTCCAGTGACAAAGAAGCATACGGCAGTATAGTGAGGTGAGAGTATGAACGTATTTGAACAAGCCTTATTAAATACTTTGATGGGTATGGGAACTGTATTTGCAGTACTGATTTTCATTTCTTTACTGATTTCTCTTTTTGTATATATCCCATCTATTGAAAGAGCGTTAAAGAATCGTTCTTCTAAGAAAGAGAAAAAGGCTGCGCAGGAAGAAAGACCGGCTCCAAAGCGTCCGATTCTTGAAGAAGTTGTGGAAGAAGAGGAACTTGTGGATGATGGTGAACTTGTCGCAGTAATCACAGCGGCAATCATGGCAGCGAATGGAGGAGCAGCAGTCAGTGCAGATAAGTTGGTCGTTCGTTCAATCAAGAGAGTGAAGAGAAGATAGCAAAAATGTATTCTTGGAATCTTTTTATAAAGTTTTGAAAAGTTAGCTATAGAAAGATTTTAGAAGTACATAAAATCATTCAGGAGGATTTACAATGAAAAATTATAGAATTACAGTTAATGGTGTTGCTTATGATGTAGCAGTAGAAGAATTAGGTGCAGGAGAAGCAAGTGCAGCGCCGGTAAGTACACCAGCAGCCGTTCCGGCTCCAGCTAAGAAAGCTGCCCCAAAGACTTCCGGAAGTGCCGGTGCCGTAAAGATTACAGCACCAATGCCAGGTAAGATCGTAGCAGTAAAGGCACAGGCAGGTGCTTCTGTAAAGAAGGGCGACGCTGTTCTTGTATTAGAGGCTATGAAGATGGAGAATGAAATCTGTGCAGCACAGGATGGTGTTATCGCAAGTGTGGAAGTAGCAGTTGGAGATATGGTAGAAGGCGGAGATGTACTGGCTACAATGAACTAGAGCATATTTGCAAAATAAAACGGAGGAAGATTTATGAGTTATGTTGTAGAGACAATGACGAATCTCGCAGCACAGACCGGATTTGCATTCTTAAAGCCAGGTAACTTCATTATGATACTGGTTGCTTTAGTCTTCTTATATCTGGCCATCGCCAAAGGATATGAGCCACTTTTGTTAGTGCCGATTTCTTTTGGTATGCTGCTGGTTAACTTATATCCGTCCATTATGGAAGAAGGCGGATTATTACATTATTTTTACTTATTAGATGAATGGAGTATTCTCCCTTCACTGATTTTCTTAGGCGTTGGAGCACTAACAGACTTCGGTCCGCTGATTGCCAATCCAGCAAGTTTCTTGCTGGGAGCTGCGGCGCAGTTTGGTATTTACAGCGCGTATTTCCTTGCAATGCTTATGGGATTTAACGGAAAGGCAGCAGCAGCAATTTCCATTATTGGTGGAGCCGATGGTCCTACTTCTATTTTCCTTGCCGGAAAGCTTGGGCAGACAGACTTAATGGGACCAATTGCGGTAGCGGCATATTCTTATATGTCACTTGTACCAATTATTCAGCCACCGATCATGAAACTCCTTACTACAGAAAAGGAACGTCAGATTAAGATGGAACAGTTAAGAACCGTTACAAAAACAGAGAAAATTATGTTCCCTATCGTTGTAACAGTTGTTGTATGTCTGATTCTTCCTACAACAGCACCATTAGTTGGTATGCTGATGCTCGGTAACCTTTTTAGAGAGTCCGGCGTAGTAAAACAGCTTTCAGAGACAGCGTCTAACGCTCTTATGTACATCGTAGTTATTATTCTTGGTACATCCGTTGGTGCGACAACAAGTGCAGAGGCATTCTTAAATGTCAGCACAATCAAGATTGTAGTATTAGGTCTTGTAGCTTTTGCTGTTGGTACTGCAGCAGGTGTCCTGTTTGGTAAACTTATGTGTAAGGTTACAGGTGGTAAGGTAAATCCATTAATTGGTTCTGCCGGGGTATCTGCCGTTCCTATGGCAGCCCGTGTATCCCAGAAAGTTGGTGCGGAAGCAGATCCATCAAACTTCTTACTGATGCATGCGATGGGACCAAACGTTGCCGGAGTTATCGGTACAGCGGTAGCAGCCGGAACATTTATGGCAATTTTTGGAGTATAAAGAATCGTTAGATTTGATGATGAGTTTATAAGAGTAATTCATTACGTGATTTGAAATAAAAGAGGAGAAATTATGGCTGAAATTAAGAAAAAACCAGTTAAAATCGTTGAAACTGTTCTCCGTGACGCACATCAGTCTCTGATTGCTACAAGAATGACAACAGAGGAGATGCTGCCAATCGTAGATAAGATGGATCAGGTTGGTTATCATGCAGTAGAATGCTGGGGAGGCGCAACATTTGATGCCTGCCTGCGTTTCTTAAAGGAAGACCCATGGGAGAGACTTCGTAAATTAAGAGACGGCTTCAAAAATACAAAGTTACAGATGTTATTCCGCGGACAGAACATTTTAGGATATAAGCCATATCCGGATGATGTTGTAGAATATTTCGTACAGAAGTCTATCGCAAACGGAATTGATGTCATTCGTATCTTTGACTGTTTAAATGACCTTAGAAACTTACAGACAGCGGTAAATGCAACAAAGAAAGAGGGAGGACATGCGCAGGTTGCCCTTTCTTATACAATTGGTGATGCCTATACATTAGATTACTGGAAAAATACAGCGAAAAATATCGAAGAAATGGGTGCAGATTCCCTTTGTATCAAAGATATGGCAGGTCTTTTAGTGCCGAATGAAGCAACTCGCCTTGTAACTGCATTAAAGCAGGCAACAGACATTCCTATCGAACTTCATACACACTATACAAGTGGTGTCGGTGGAATGACTTACTTAAAAGCAGTAGAAGCAGGAGTCGATATCATTGATACAGCCATATCTCCATTTGCAATGGGAACAAGCCAGCCGGCAACAGAAGTTATGGCTGAAACATTCCGCGGTACAGAATTTGATACAGGATTTGACCAGAAGCTTTTAGGCGAGATTGCAGACTATTTCCGCCCAATACGTGAGAAATATCTGGCAAATGGTTTAATGAGTCCAAAGGTACTTGGCGTAAATATCAAGACGTTAATGTATCAGGTACCGGGAGGAATGCTTTCCAACCTCGTATCTCAGTTAGAGCAGCAGGGCGCATCTGATAAGTTCTATGAGGTATTAGAGGAAGTGCCAAAGGTACGTAAAGATTTCGGTGAACCACCATTAGTTACACCGTCCAGTCAGATTGTCGGAACGCAGGCTGTATTAAATGTACTTACCGGAGAGCGTTATAAAATGATTACAAACGAGTCAAAAGCTCTTCTTCGTGGAGAATACGGTCAGACCGTAAAACCAATGAATAAAGAAGTACAGAAAAAGGCAATCGGCGATGAAAAGCCAATTACCTGTCGTCCAGCCGACCTTCTTGAACCGGAATTATCTAAGATCGAGGCAGAGATGAGCCAGTGGAAAGAACAGGACGAAGATGTGCTTACATACGCATTGTTCCCACAGGTAGCAACCGAATTCTTTAAATACAGAGCGGCACAGGAGAATAAGATTGATCCTGCAAAAGCCGATGTAAAGAATGGAGCATATCCGGTGTAGGATTGGATTGATTTAGATTAAAAACAGACGAACCCCCGCAACTTTATAGATAGCACATGTGAAGATTTCGCTGCGTAGAAAATGCTCAGCCGCATTTTTACTTGCTCCGACATCACATTTGCTATCTATAAAGTTGTGGGGGTTCTGTTTTTTAACCTAAACTTGCCGGAAATGGATAGGTGAAGCTATCGTATTAGCTGCCTTGTTAAGTATATTATAATCTATGATTGCAGTATTACCAAATGAAAGAATTATAGCCATTAACGAGATTGAATTTTGTTTAAAAGAGCATCCTGCAAAATCTGTGAAAAGTTTAAATTCAATCGCAATGCTTCGTTATTCAACCATTCAGGGATTGTTAAAGTTTTTTTGATAGATTTATTATGATACTTTCGATTATATTCCAAATAATCATATGGGATGATTACGACAACTCCATCATCAACATGTGTGATGTTAGACGGTTCTGGAAGTTCTTTATGGTTGTTAATGTCATCAGTTAAGATAAGTCCTAAAGCATCTATAGCCATATCATAGGCTTCTTGCATATTTTCTCCCTGAGTTAGACATTCGGGAAAGTCAGGAAAAGTCACCCAATAACCGCCTTCTTCTGCAATATGAAATACAGCAGGATAAAATAATTTTTTCATAATGGATACCTCCAATGTATGTGAGTTATTATAGATGAAATAAGGCTATTTTAAGCCCGCTTGTTTTAGGATGGCATCTTCTAGTCTTTTTTTTAAATCTTTGCTATGAAGAGGAACTGTTGTTTGTTTGCCAGTTTTAAAATTCTTCATTTTCACATGGGAACCATTTTGACTTATTTTTATGAAACCATTTTTTTTTAATAATCTTATCATTTCTTTTGGTTTCATTGGCATAGTATGCCACCCCTTTCTATAATTATATTATAATACGTATAGTATACGTGTGTCAAGAACTCGGTGATACAACTGGTGAGGAATAGTATATCATATTTAAGAAGAAAAACAACTAATAAATGTAAAAAAATATAAAAAATGTAATTTTTAAAATGAAAAATTTTTGATAAAAATACAGAGATATGGTAAAATGAAGTATCAAAAGATAGTCAGGGGGAGATACAATGAATAACGCAGTTTCATATGCTATGGATAGTCAGGTGATTTTTCAGATGTTTTTTTCAATTGTATGTATAGCGGCAGCTATAGGTGTATCCATTTTGGTTCTTCGCTTTATGAGGAAGTTTATAGATTTTTTGTTACAATAGGGGTAATAGAAGTAAGGAAGGGATATTAGGTCCCTTCCTTTAAAAATTTTAAAGAAAATTTTTGGCGATGTCATCTAAAGTTCTGGAGATTTTTGAAAAATCCTGGTTTAAATCTAATGCAAGAACAGAAATCTGATTTCCGCTCATATGGTAGGTGTTATTAGGAATAATATCTTCATCGGTTTGTGCATAAAGAAGCATTCCTGATACAGTATGTTCATAGTTTCTCAATTCAAATTCCTTATTTTTTACATAGGTAAAAATCTGATAAAGATTATTGGAATGCAGAGTATGTATTCCGTATTGTTGCTGGGTCATATGCGAATAATATTTGGCATCAATAATAAGTATGTTATTGTTTTTGGATAACATAATATCTGTCTGCATCCTAGGAAGCATTTGATTTTCAGTATCATCAAGCTGCCATGCAATTTGTGATGCATTGGCGGTGAGTTCTGGATGTTCTTTCCGATAATATTCAAGCAAGAATTTTTCATATAAGCGACACATTCGTTGTCCGTCAAAAAAATCCATGAGTTTAGTAGTGCCGTTATTTTGTGTTGTCAGAAGACCCTTATAGACTAGATAGCACATACCGATTAACATTTGATAGTTTTGATTAGAGCGATTATACTGTTGATTCCAATTTACAAAATGCAGGTCAATTTCATTAACGTCAGAAAAAAATAGCAATAGTTTTCTTAGACTCTTTTTTCGGCTGTTTGTAATATTCGCTTTAAGAAGCAGTAATACAGTGGATTTAATAATTTGGTTAAATTGTATATTGGTTGAGAATTCATCATAGGTACAAATCATTTGTTTTTTGAGCATTGTCTGGGTCTTGATGGATTCTGAAATGTTAAGTTTTCCCTGTAGTGTAGAAAGAGATTCGGATTTTGATACATAATCTCTTCTTAAACCATGTTTTAATTGAATACCAATTCCTTTATCAAGAATCGCTGCACATAATTCTGCAGTATTATGAAAGTTTTCTGCTGCTAAGTCTTTGTAATTCTCTGCCTGTAATGTTTGAAAAGCATAGGACAGCATATAGTAAATATTTTGAATGGGAATCATTTGACGGTACTCCTTAATCTATCAGACCAGTCGATGATTTTTTCAGGTTCATCAAACCAATATTCTTTTAAAAGAGGAATCAATTCATATTCTATAATGGATGTAAGTGTTTGGACAGTAGCTGTTTTGGCAGTTAGTCCACAAAAATAGCTATGCCCGATACAAAATCCTTCTCCAAGAGAAATATCTGCTGCTATTTTTGAATTTAATTGTTTTATGCAAGAAATCAATTTTTTAAAAGCGTCACTTTTTAAAGAATCTTGGTAAGTCTGAAAACCAATAGTATTAAATCCCGGTTTCATAGTAAAAAATGAAAAACGTCGTCTTAAAGCATAATCTAACATGGCAAGGCTACGATCAGCAGTATTCATCATGCCGATAATATATACATTGGGTGGTACAGAAAAATTCTCATCAGAATATAATAACTGGAGTTCAATACCACGTTTGTCTTTTTCAATCAACATAAATAATTCACCGAATATTTTACTTAAATTATCGCGATTGATTTCATCAATAATAAAGAAATAATCATTTTCATCGTCATCCTCAGCAAGTTTGCAGAATTTGTAAAAAGACCCCTTTTTGATTGTAAACTCATTTTCTGTCGGACGATATCCCTCAATAAAATCTTCATAGGAATAGCTCTGGTGGAACTGAATCATTTGAACACGGTCAGGATTTTTTGCACCAATAATAGAATAGGCAAGACGTTTGGCAGTAAATGTTTTTCCAACACCAGGTGCACCCTGTAAAATGATATTTTTCTTCATTTTTAAGACATTTACCAATGTTTCATAATCTTGCTCACTCATATATACATCGGAAAGAAAATCAGCAGAAGAATATTCTGGATAGTCTACTTCAGGTTGTGTATCTACATCATCCAATTCATCAGGAGTAAAGATAGTAATAAGTTTTTCGATATAGTCGGTATATGGGGTAATATCAGTTAAGCGTTTGGCAACAGACTTACCGGGATGTTCCCATTCGCTAATTTGAAGCCACTTTACGGTACGGATATTTTTATATTCCTGGCGAGAATCATCAAAAATATAATCTCCGGTGACAATACCTTTACCAACAAGAGTATTACTTCGCTTTGCAAAAACGACATCATTGATCGCCAGCTTGTTTGCAAAATTCCATGCCATTAAAGCCTGATTCTTTCGAGAGGTACTGTTGTCATAAGTGCTTATCAATTCCTGACGAAGAGATTCCTTAGAATCATATTGAGAATAATCTCCTATGTCATCCATGCCGAGAACCATAATTTCTTTTTGCTGGCATTCCATCCAACTGGTATCGTCAAAGACCGTGTACATCCAGTAGTGAAGTTTATGTTTTTTGTCGGAAAGCGTATTAGTTTCAGAATCATTAGATTTATTATTGTGATTAGTGGATCTTCCCCAAATATGACCAAAAACAATACCAGGAATATTACATTTTTTTGAAAACAGTGCGATTTGTCCCATGCGTATAAAAGGAATCTCGCTTGGTGTTTGATTTAGAAAATGTAATACATCCAATTGTATATCTTGTCCATAAAATGGTGCAAACAATATTGGAAATAACATTTGATAATATTTCATTCGCCATACTGTATTAATTCCAGAAATATGTTCCAGTTGTTTGTAGAGTTGTTCATAATCTGCTGTGGAATTTAAAGGACCAAAGGAAGATATTATTTCAGCACCTGCTACCAAATCATTACGTATTTCTTCTGCCTTTTGGATTGCCTCATTTTCAGTAAGCTTTACAGGTTTTGCAGGTGAGCCACAAGTCCAGCTTTGTGTTTTTTTGTGAAAGAAAAGTCCAAATTTATAAGCTGCTCCACCGGCAATACTTCCAAATATTTCGCGCATATCTTTGTCCATTTCAAGTACATAACAAAGATTCAATTTATTTCCTTTGTCATTGTAAAATAAAGAAGTTAATAATTCTTTACCTGAAAGAGATTTTAAGTGTTCTATTCCAAAATGATTTATAAAATTTTCATGTAAAGTATCTGCTTTGCGAATAAACGCGATCCATTCCGGTTTTTGTGCCTCGTTATAAAACCATTCAGGAGAGTATTTTCCTGATTCGTTTTCTGTTATCTGAATGTTTGACATGTTATACCTCCGAGTCTATAAGTTTAAAATCAGTATACCATGTAACGATATTGCTGTCATAGATTATGAAAAATATGTTTGAGTCTGGGGAAAGAAGAGCTAATGAAAATAGTTGGATATATTATGCATCAACCTGTGAATATTTTTGTTTTCGTCTTAGCGAACCTATAATAGAATAGATTTATCAAACGAGGGGAGAAAAAGTATGAAGAAAAGAAAGATTTTGCATCGGCTATTGGTATTTGTATTGACAATAGCGATGCTCGCAGGAATTTGTCCACAGGGAATCCATATTGCAGATGTCCCGTTAACATTACCCGAAGTAAAAGCAGCGGATACCATAGGTAATCCTAAAATTGAAGAGGATACTACGATGACAGCCGGACAAAAAGTTACTTGGGATTGTATTTATTTTGGAAGTTACCCGCAAAGTGAGATTACATCGAAAGATGGAAGTGTTTATAATAAACTGAAGAATGCGACAAGTTGGGACAATAATGATACTACTATTGATGGTGTTAAATACCGAAAGTTAAAGGGAGAAGATGCGATATAACATGCTTACAGTGGGGGTAGTGAACAGTATTATGATTGGAATGATGATTATACTACGTATCACTACTTTAAATATGAACCTATTAAATGGAGAGTATTAAACAAAGATAATAATGATGTTTTCCTTCTTTCGGATATTGCTTTGGATGATCAGCGTTATAATGAAAAATGGGCAACCATAACCTGGGAAAAAAGTAGTATGCGAAGTTGGATAAATGGTTATAAAGCATCTGAAAATCAATCAGAGATAGATTACAGTAATAAGAATTTTATTGACACAGCATTTTCTACTGCACAAAAAAACGCAATTAAGACAACAAAAGTAGAAAATAGGAACAATATTCACTATGGAAGTGCCGGTCAGGGTGGAAATGACACTTCAGATAAAATATTCTTACTTTCAGAAAGGGAAGTATATAATACGGATGATGCAAAAAAATATGGATTTGTATTAGATGGAGAGGTATATGATGAGGCTAGAAGATGCAAATGCAGTACGTATGCTTATGCTATGGGTACATGGAGAAATATAGAAGATTCGGAATACAATGGAAATGCATTGTGGTTCCTTCGTTCGCCAGGTGGCTCTTGTTATGGGGATGTAACAGCTGTGTATGATTTCGGTCGTGTCAATAGTGGAGGCACCAGTATTTTTTCTGATCATAGCGTTCGTCCAGCGATACATTTAGATCTTTCTTCTATAGATACTGCTAATATATATGCAGGAACCGTATGCTCTGATGGAACCGTAAATGAAGGAAAGAAAGAAGATACAGACAATATAGCAAGCCCTCTACAAAAATCCGGTGAATTTAAGTTTGAAACAAGTTTACATAAGATTGTTAATACATCAGGAGGAGATAAGAAAACAGCAAAATATATCTATGATTACGATGAAAACTGGTTCTTTACTCCAAGTACGACTTATCAGCATGGGCTTACAAAGATGTCGATTCGTGGGGCAGTGGCCGGATATGGGGTGATGGATGATCCACATTCTATAGACACGAATATAAAGTATCTGATGGTCGAGACTGATAAGAATTCGTTAGAATTTACGAATTATGAAAGTTCTTATCCCAATCCTAAAACAAATACGATTGGCTATGCGATTAGCAGTAAAAATATTAAAAACAGTGCTGGTAAAACAGGCTCTCTTCTTATGGTTACAGTTCGCGGCGGCGGATATATGGATGAATGGGGAGGAAACTTTGATCTTGGAACAAAAGATGAACATCAAGGTTTTAATGAGGCAGCTCTGCAGGTTAGAGATGGCATTAAAAAGTATGTAGAAAAATATAAAGACAAGCTGCCATATGAATTAAAAGTATGGATTTCCGGGTACAGCAGAGGAGCAGCTACAACAAACCGCGTAGCTAAAATGTTGGATGACGGTGCGGTAGAAGGTCTTACACGAGATAATATCTATGCCTTTTGTTTTGAATGTCCGCAGAACACGACAAAAACACAAAGTTATGTAGAGAGTGATAAATATAAAAATATTGTAAGTATAGTCAATTCGGTTGATTTAGTACCAAAAGTAGCAATGAGTGGGTTTGAATTTAAAAGATATGGAACAGTATATCAATTACCAAATATTCGCGCGCTAGCTGATTACGGGATTGCAAGGGCCAAAATGGTCAAATGTTATACAGATTTGATTACATATAATAAATTAGCCCTAGAGCGTGTTTGAAAAATAAAAGTTGCACAAAACATATATTCCCACGCCCTTT
>OLOZ01000578.1_pt1 | contig 32201 bp, 20 predicted proteins | sample 1673021 | NCBI WGS metagenome assembly OLOZ01 (sample SAMEA3136747, study PRJEB25190) | human gut metagenome | biome: human gut; feature: human-associated habitat; material: faeces | place: Austria | collected 2013 | reverse complement strand
GGGATCAGACCATCCTTATCGGTGGTCCACACGCGGCCGTCCTTGCGCAGGAAGCTCATGCCGGAGCTCTCCTCGCCGCCGAAGGCGACTTCGCCGCTGAACAGCGGGTCCACGAACCACTTGAAGCCCACCGGCACTTCGATGACCTTCGCGTTGATCGATGCGGCCACGCGGTCGATCAGGGAAGAGGAGACCAGCGTCTTGCCCACGGCTGCGCCCTCAGGCCAGCCCGGACGGTTGCCGCCGAACAGGTACTCCACGCACACGGCGATGTAGTGGTTCGGGTTCATCACGCCCCAGTTCGGGCAGACGATGCCGTGACGGTCGGCGTCCGGGTCGGTGCCGCCGACCAGATCGTACTTGTCCCAAGCGCCGGCGTTGAGCTCGTCGACCAGGCCCTTCATGGCGTACGGGGAAGACGGGTCCATGCGGATCTTGCCGTCGTGGTCGATGGTCATGAAGCGCCAGGTCGGGTCGACCTCAGGACGCACCACGCCGATGTTCAGGCCGTACTTCTCGTTGATGAGCGGCCAGTAGTTCACGGAAGCGCCGCCGAGCGGATCGATGCCCAGACGCACGCCGGAGTTGCGGATCACGTCGAAGTCGATGACGTTCTCCAGGTCGTCCACGTAGTGCTCGCGGAAGTCGAAGCCCTCGACGTACTCGGACTTGATGGCCTCCTCGTAGGGCACACGCTTGATGGACTTGAAGTCGCCGAGCAGCTCGTTGGCGCGAGCGGCGATGGCATTGGTGGTCTCGGCCGGAGCCGGGCCGCCGGTGACGGGGTCGTACTTGAAGCCACCGTCGGTGGGCGGGTTGTGGGACGGCGTGACGACGATGCCGTCGGCGAGGCCCTCACCCTCGAAGCGCTGGGTGCCGTCGGCCGCACGGTTGTGGGTCAGGATGGCCTGGGAGACCACCGGGGTGGGCACGAAGTCGTCACGGGAATCGACGCGTACGTGCACGCCGTTGGCGACGAGCACCTCGATGGCGGTCTTCTTGGCCGGGCCGGACAGCGCGTGGGTGTCGGAGCCGAGGTACAGCGGGCCGGTGACGCCGGCCTTCTTGCGGTATTCGGCGATGGCCTGGGAGATGGCGATGATGTGGGCCTCGTTGAACGAGGTCTTCAGGGACGATCCGCGGTGGCCGGAGGTGCCGAAGATGACACGCTGCTCGGGGACTTCGGGATCGGGGACGAGGTCATAGTATTTGCCGATAACCTCATCGACATTGATCAGATCTGCTGGGGTGGCGGGCTGACCCGCATTGTTTGCTACCATGCTCCCTATTCTGCCACGTTTTTTCGCCACGTTGGGTACGATTATGTTAAGAGTTGTCAACTTTTGTGCGAATCGTGTGCCGGTTGTCTAGCGCTTGGTCATTTCCTCCTCGATTTCCTCCAGCGACTTGCCGTTGGTCTCGGGCACCAAGCGCATCACGAACGGGATGGACAGGGCCGAAAACACGCCGAAAATCGCGAACGGGCCGCCCACATTGTTGCCGAACGCATCGAGCAGCACGAGGAAGAACTGGGAGACGATGAAGTTGCCCAGCCAGTTCGCCGCCGAGCCGAAGGAGGAGCCGATGCCGCGCACGCTCAGCGGGAAGATCTCGCCGATAAGCACCCAGGCGATCGGGCCCCACGAGACCGCAAAGCCGAGGATATAGAAAGCGATGAGAATCATCGTCGGCACGGCCAGCACGGCCACGTCGCCCACGAAGTTCATCACGGCGAGCACTGCGAGCGAAACGGTCATCACGATGGAACCGAAGATCAGCACGCCCTTGCGCGGGAAACGATCCATGATAAGCGTGGCCACGATGGTGCTCACGAAGTTCACCACGCCGATGCCCACCGACACCCAGATCGCGTCGCCTTCAGGGAAGCCGAAGCCCTTGATGAACACCTGCGGCAGGAAGTAGATCACCGAGTTGATGCCCACGAGCTGCTGGAACAGCATGATGCCGATGGCGGCCACCAGCGCCGGACGAGCGATACGGAACAGTTCGCGCACGCCACCCTTGGTGTCCTGTGCGGCCACGGCCTTGATCTCGTCCAGCTCAATCTGCACCTGGGTCTGATCCACGTCCTTGCGAATCAGCGTAAGCACTTTGAAGGCGTTGCGGGTGTCGCCCTTGTTCACCAGATAACGCGGGGATTCGGGCAGCAACAGGCCGCCGAGCAGCAACAAGGCGGCCGGCACCAGCGCCGAACCGAGCATCCAGCGCCAGTCGCGGATGCCGAAGAGGTTGTGGTTCAGGAATCCGAGGTTGGAGGCGTAGGCCAGCAGAATGCCGAAGGTGACCATGAGCTGGAACAGCGTGGACAGTGAGCCGCGACGCTCCTTCGGCGCCAGTTCGGCCAAGTACGCCGGGGTCAGGGCGGAGGCCGCGCCGACGGCGAGACCCAGGATGATGCGGGCGCACACCATCATCGCGAATCCGGTGGAGGAGGCGCACAGGCCTGAGCCGAGCAGGAACAGCAGCGCGGAGACGATGAGCAGCTTCTTGCGGCCGAACCGGTCAGACAGCGCGCCGATCGACAACGCGCCTGCGCACGAGCCGATCAGCACCGAGGAGGTGATGAAGCCGGTCTGGGAGACGCTCAGGCCGAAGTCTGATTCGATAAGCGGGGAGGCACCGGAGATAATGCCGGTGTCGAAACCGAACAGCATGCCGCCGAGCGCGCCGAAGGTGAAGATGAATGCGCTGTTGAGCGGGAAGCGCGTGGAGAAGCCGCGTGATTCGGCGGCTTCGAGGTCCTCGATTGCGTTTGCTGCCGCGTTTGTGGCCGCGTCCGCCACCCCGGCCACGCCGGTTTCGATGGTTTCGATTGCGGTGGCCGCCGCACCGGTTGCGCTGGTCTCCTGTGCCGCGGATGCCGTCTGCTTCGATACGGGTGATGCCGTTGTCGTCGTCATTGCCTTGTCCTTTCGCCGTTGAGGGGCCGCGCCTGCCGCGTGGCCCCTCTGCCGCATGCAAGGTCAGGCTTCGATTGCCTGAAGTCGCCCGAAAACAAAAAAAAACCTGGAACAACGTGGAATTCGCATATTACGATACGCAAATTCCACGTCACTCCAGGTCTTGCCTCATTTTGAGTAACAACCCTGCTACGCAACGTGTGTGAAAGATAGGATACGACTTTCTCGGTCGCGACACTCCGAATAGGCGGCAAAAAACGATGATTTTTGACAACGATTGCAGGATTCTGCATGGTGGAATGAAGTCGGAATGGGCGCTGCGGCAAATACGGAGAACGGGTGCGGCGGAACACCATAGCGGAACGCTATCGCGGAGCACCGTAGCGCATAGTTGCCGTTTCGCGATGCTTTGCCGGCATTGCCGTGCTTTTGGGGCACCCAGCGCCGATAATGGAACACAGTGGCATACGGCAGCAAGGAGGAACCGTGGCGAACGCATCGAACGCAACGCCTGCAGTGATTGCGGCGTGCATCGTCGATGCCGTCGGCGGCTCCGCGAACATCACCAACCTGACCCATTGCGCCACGCGACTGCACTTCGAACTGGACGACGCCGGCCAGGTCAGCCAGCACGGTCTCGAATCCATCCCCGGAGTCCTCGGCGCATTCCCGCGAACCGGCAATCGTTATCAGGTCATCATCGGCGGAGCGGCCGCCTCGGTGTACGAGCAGATCGTTCGGATGCAGGCAGCGCGATTGACCCCGGCAACGCAATTACCATCGGCGGCGTCGCGGCCAACGCAGTCCGCGCAATCCACTCAGTCAACGCAATCCACTCAGCCTACGCAGCCTACGCAGTCCGCGCCGAACCTTTCCGACGACGTCGCACCATTGCGCGATACCGCCACCGACACCGAGCAGAGTCACGGCCCAGCCAATACATCCCGTCACTTCATGCCTCGTACCATCCGCGAGTGGGGCAGTGCCGCCCGTGCCCGGGCTGCCGCGTTTTTCGACTACCTGTCCGACTCGTTCCGCCCGATTCTGGGCGTGCTACTCGGTGCCTCGCTGGTCATCGCCATCGTCAACGTGATCGTTGCACTCGGCATTGTGCCTGATGGCGAGACGTCCACCGGTTGGATACTACTCAAGGCGATTTGGGAGGGTGTGTTCACCGTTCTGCCGATTATGATCGCTTACAATGCGGCCAAGAAACTGGACGTCGACCCTTGGCTCGGCGGTGCGATTATGGCCGCGCTTATGACCCCGCAGCTTACTGGCGTGATGTCCGGAATGTCCGGGACGTCCGTATCCAGCGCTCTCTCCGGGGAGATTCAATGCTCGGCCACCGCCACATTCGGCACCGAAACCTGCACCGTGTCGGCGTTCGGCATACCGATTCAACTCAACGACTACAGTGGCAACATCTTCGTACCATTGCTCATGGCCGCCGTGCTCGCCGTGGTCTACCGCGGGCTGAAGCGCGTCATTCCCGACAGCGTACAGCTGGTGTTCGTGCCATTCCTCTCACTGGTCGTCGTTTTTGCGCTCACCATACTGGTTATCGGGCCTCTGGGAATATGGCTCGGCAGCGGGCTGGGAGCGGCCACAGCATGGCTTAACGCGCACGTGCCATTCCTGTTCGCGCTCATCATCCCGATGCTCTACCCGTTTCTCGTGCCGCTCGGTCTGCACTGGCCGTTGAACGCCCTGATACTGATGAACATTCAGACGCTCGGCTACGACTTCGTCCAAGGTCCGATGGGTGTATGGAACTTCGCTTGCTTCGGTGCCACCGCCGGCGTACTCGTGCTGGCCGTACGCGGCAAGGATTCGGCCATGCGGCAGACCGCGGTGGGGGCGTTGCTCGCGGGATTGCTGGGTGGCGTTTCGGAACTGAGCCTGTACGGCATCCATCTGCATCACCGCCGCGTCTACCGCTGGCTGCTCGCCGGCTGCGCGGCCGGCGGAGTGACCAGCGCGGTGTTCGGCTGGCTGTTCCCGTCCGTGCTGCCATCCGGCCAGATGGTCCGGGGCGTTACGACTACGGCATTCGCCTTCTCCTCGTTGCTGACGATTCCGGTGTTCGATCGGATGTGGGTGTACGCGCTGTCCATCGCCGTTGCGTTTGTAATGGCGATGGTGTTGACGGTGTTGTTCGGGTACCGCACGCCGTCGCGCGCCACGGAGGCACAGATGGTCTCGGCGGGCGAGAACGCACGCTCGCAGGATGCGGTGAGAGGGATTGGCACGACATCGTCGGATGCGGAGTCTGCGGAAGATTCTCCATCGCGGCCCGCCTCCGATCGGGCTCTTGACTCCAACGCCATCTTGTCGCCGGTCGCCGGCCGGCTGGTGAATCTGGAAGCGACTGGCGATCCGGTGTTCGCCTCCCGCGCGCTGGGGGAGGGCGTAGGCGTCGTGCCGGAGACGACCGGTGAGACAGCCGTGCTCGCACCGGTCAGTGGCATGCTGAAAACCGTGGCCCGAACCGGCCATGCCTTCGGCATTAAAACCGATGGCGGCATCGAGGTGCTGGTTCATATCGGCATTGACACCGTCGATATGGATGGCGAGGGATTCGCTGTGGTCGTGGCTAAAGGCGAGCGGATCGCGGCGGGAGAGCCACTGGCCACCGTGGATTTCGGCAAAGTCGCGGCGGCCGGGCACAGCGTTGTGGTGGTGGTGACGGTGGTCAACGCCGCTGAACTGACCGTGGTCACGCCGTTGATCGGCGACGGTAGCGGCGACAACAACGGCGGTGACTGCAAAACCGTATCAGCCGGCAGCCCGATCATCGATGTGGAACAATGACGTTGCGAAAGGATGCCATGGAAATACTGCGAGTGTTCAACAACAACGTCGTGCTCGCCAAAGGCGGCGACGGCGGTGAGGTGATTCTCACCGGCCGTGGACTGGGGTTCCAGGCCAAGCCGGGGCAGACGGTCGACGAGTCGAAAGTCGTGCGCACCTTCGTGCCGTCGGACGGGCGTGACCCGGACCATCTGGCGCAGATGCTGGCGGACATTCCGCCCGAAATCATCCGCGTGGTCGTCGAATCCATGCAGGAAGCCGGACTGGGGGAGCGTGAGACCGGCAGCACCACGCTGGTCATGGCCTTGTCGGATCACGTGGCGAATGCGGTGGAGCGGGTGCGGCGCGGCATCGACATTACCTACCCGCTGCTCGGCGAGGTGAGCAACCTGTACCCGCAGGAATACGCGCAGGGGCGTGCGATGCTCGCATCGCTCAATGCGCGGCTCGACGTCACGCTGCCGGACGGCGAGGCCACCGCGCTTGCCATGCATCTGGTCAACGCCGGCTTCGCCACCGGCGACCTGTCCTATACGTATACGATGACGGGCGTGATCCAGCAACTGCTTGACATTATCGACCACAGCTACGGCATCACGTTGGACCGCAGTTCCGTGAATGTGGGCAGGTTCATCACCCATCTGCGTTACCTGTTCGTACGCATCCACCAGCACCAGCAACTGACGGATGAGCCGGCACCGGTGATGAAGGTGATTCGTGAGTCCTATCCCGCCGCGCTACGATGCGCGCGAACCATCGCCTCCCTGCTCGAACTGCGCCTCGACACGGATATCAGCGACGACGAAACCGCCTATCTGGCAATGCACGTCGCCCGAGTCACCGGCCACGCATCGTAGCGGATCAGCGAATCGGCTCGAGCGTGCCGGTCATTTCGGCGAAATCCGAGGTGGCGTTTGAGGCAGCGGCCTGTGCGGTCTTTTCCAGCGCGGAGGCGTCGGGTACGCGCACGATCAGCGCGCGATGATCCACTGAGAAACGAATATGTTTGGTCTCCGGTAGCATGTCGCCGTCCACCTGCGCTTTGGCCGGCTTTTCCAATGTGATTTCGGCACTGACGCCCTGAACCTGTTCGATGGTCGAGTTCGTGGACAGCGGGTTCTGTTCGGGCTTGCCGATGATCGTCTGGTGCACCACGTCGCCGAACAGGTTGGCCCAGCCGAGGATGCCGCCGGTGGTGTCGATGATTTCGAAGTCCAGCAGACCATCGTCATAGGATGCCGCCGGCATCAGCGAGAACATGGGAATCTGGCCGCAGTTGCCGGCCATCACCGTGCGGAAATCGAGATTCTTGATGGTGTGGGTCGAGCCGTCGGCGCTGGTGACTGTCAGCGTGCCGCGGAACTTCGGCGCGAACAGGTTCTTCACGCCGCCCACGAAGTAGGCGAGCCAGCTGATGTTCGCCTTGAGCTCGGGGTTGGTGTCGTCGATCATGGCCGCATCGAAGCCGATGCCGGCGATGATGAGGAAGGCGTGGCCGTGGTCGTCCTCCGGGTGGTCGAGCAGGGTGAGACGGCCCATGTCCACCAGGCGGGAGCCGTGGGAGGTGGCCACGGTCAGCGCGGCGTCGATATCGTCCACGGGAACGCCCATATTGCGGGCAAACAGGTTGCCGGTGCCGATGGGGATGATGCCCAGCGCATGGCCGGTGCCGGAGACGGCGCTCGCCACCGTGCGCACCGTGCCGTCGCCGCCGACCGCGATCACCACGTCGGCGCCGTCCTCCAGCGCCTCAAGCGCGCAGACCCTGCCGTCCTTGTCAAGCTGGGTGTCGTAGAAGCGGATGCGATTGAGCCCCTTGGCCTCGCAGAACCTCTGGATATGCAGCCGGCGGGCTTCGGCCTGCGGTTTGGACGGATTCACGATGAAGGCGTACTGCACCTCGTCGTCCCGGCGCTTCTCCAGCGTCTGAGCCAGCTTGCGGCGGCGCTGCGCGCGCAGAGCGATGACGATGACGGCGATGAGCACCACCACAATGGCGATTGCGGCGATGATCAGAAACACGGTGAGGGCAGGCTGAGGCATGGCTCCTATTATTATCGGTGGGGAGGTCGTTTGCGGCCATGGTGCGCCGTACGTGAACATTTCCTGCACGCAACAGCCCCGTGGGGCGCGATTATGGTTCAATCGCGTCTCATCTGACGAAATTGGCCGGGTGGACCCGTCCGCGGTCTTTCCCGGGCTTCCCTGTGATTTCCGCGTGACTCCCGCGCATTCGGCCATTGTCGGTGTCTGCTTACGCGGCTAGTCTGGTGCCCATGCTTGATATTCAATTCATCCGTGAACACACCGATATCGTCAAGGAATCCCAGCGCAAGCGCGGCGAGTCCGTGGAACTCGTCGACGAAGTGCTCTCCTCCGACACCGCACGTCGTGAGGCGCTGAAGGCCTTCGAAGAGGCTCGCGCCCAGCAGAAGGAAATCGGCAAGAAGGTCGCCTCCGCCCCGGCGGACGAGAAGGCCAAGCTCATCGCCGAGACCAAGGAACTGTCCCAGAAGGTCTCCGAATACAAGTCCAAGGCCGATTCCGCCGCCGAGGAATACACCACCGCCATGTGGAAGCTCTCCAACATCGTGGAGCCCGAAGCTCCCGAAGGCGGCGAGGACGACTACGTGGTCGTCAAGAAGGTTGGCCAGATTCGCGACTTCGCGGCCGAAGGCTTCGAGCCCAAGGACCACCTGACCCTCGGCACCGGCGTGGCCGGCATCGACATGCGCCGCGGCGTCAAGGTCGGCGGCTCCCGCTTCTACTTCCTGCGTGGCCAGGTGGCCCGTATGCAGATCGCCATGCTCACCATGGCCGTGGACCAGGCCGAGGAGCACGGCTTCACGCTGGCCATCACCCCGACGCTCGTGCGCCCCGAGGTCATGCGCGGCACCGGCTTCCTGAACTCCCACGCCGACGAGATCTACCGTCTGCGCGAGCCCGATGACCAGTACCTGGTCGGCACTTCCGAAGTGGCGCTCGCCGGCATGCACGAGAACGAGATCCTCGACCTCGGCAACGGCCCGCTGCGCTACTGCGGTTGGTCCTCCTGCTACCGCCGCGAGGCCGGTGCCGCAGGCAAGGATACTTCCGGCATCATCCGCGTCCACCAGTTCGACAAGGTGGAGATGTTCGTTTACGCCAAGCAGGAGGACTCCTACAAGGAGCACGAGCACCTGCTGGCCATGGAACAGGAGATGCTCGCCAAGGTCGAGGTGCCCTACCGCATCATCGATACCGCCGCCGGCGACCTCGGTTCCTCCGCCGCCCGTAAGTTCGACTGCGAGGCTTGGGTGCCGACCCAGGGCCGTTACCGCGAGCTCACCTCCACCTCGAACTGCACCGAGTACCAGGCTCGCCGCCTGAACATCCGCGAGCGTATGGAAGACGGCGGCACCCGCCCGGTCTCCACCCTGAACGGCACGCTGGCCACCACCCGTTGGCTGGTCGCTATCATGGAGAACCACCAGCAGAAGGACGGCTCCATCGAGATCCCGAAGGCCATGCGCGCCTACATGGGCGGCAAGGAAGTTATCGAGCCCACGAAGTGGGAGGCCTGAGTCTCATCGTGCTTTAGCTCCCTCTGATGAGGGAGCTGTCAGCGTAGCTGACTGAGGGAGAGATCGCTGATAGCCAGCAGGCGAATCCAAGACCGACCGCACTGCCGAATATCAACATCCCTCCCTTCTGTATAATGAATACTTGCGCGTGTGAACGCGCATCAGGACAGGTGTCTGAGCGGCCTAAAGAGACGGTCTTGAAAACCGTTGAGGGGCAACCCTCCGCGAGTTCGAATCTCGCCCTGTCCGCGAACCGAGGCCTGGGCAACATGCCCAGGCCCTTTTTTCTTTTTCTGGAACCTGTCTTCTTGATTGCCGCCGGGGTGCTGATATATTGGTTTGTGATGCCGTAACATGCGGTGTCCCCGTTGATATGACGGGCCGATCGGCGTGAGCCGATAAGAAAAGGCCCGACGTTTGCAGCATCGGGCCTTTGCGTTGATTACCGGCTTGCGCCTTTAATCAACAAGGTTGCAAGATGAATCATATCACGATGCACGGTAGTCTGACCGTGAACGGGCGCACCGTGATCGTCCATATGGGCGATGGCGAGGCGAACGCCACGGTTGACGGCACGCACTTCAACGTGCGTAGCCTGTGGCAGCTCTACCAGTTGCTGAGACTGCTCGTGTAGCGTCTCATTAAGGTGCGGTGCCCCCTGGTCGGGTATCGCGCCGGCGACCTGAAAACCGATAATGTTGGCAAGTGCTTGCAATTTGCGGTGGACGATTGCAAGCTAACGTCTTGGATTGTTGCCGCTATCCAATATCTCATTAGGCCTACCGGTGGACCAAAAGTACGTTGCTTTGTAAGGGGAGTTAATGAAATAAACAAATCCGCGCAATCGAGCATCGAACCGGTTCAATGCTACTCGCCTCAACGGGACGCGCGGTAATTGTTAGCTAAGTTGACAATAAAAGAGCAAAGGCCTAAATTAGCAATAAGTCATCACACTGAGATGATGATTTCACTACGAAGGAGTAGAGATATGGTATCTCGCAATAAGCGCATCGTGGCTGCTTTTGCCGCGGTAGCAGCAATGGGAATGGGCTTGGCCGGTTGCGGCAGCGACACTGCCGGCGACACGAAGACCACCGATGATGGTGGCGTGGTCAACATCACCTACATGCACCGTCTGCCGGATTCCGAGGGCATGACTCTGGTCAACGACATCGTTGCCAAGTGGAATAAGCAGCATCCGGATATTCAGGTCAAGGCCACCAAGTTCGATGGTAAGGCCTCTGACATGATCAAGAAGCTTGAGACCGACGTCAAGTCCGGCGAGGCTCCGGATCTGGCTCAGGTCGGTTACGCCGAGCTGCCTGAGGTCTTCACCAAGGGTCTGCTGCAGGATGTGACCCAGTATGCCGAGCAGTACAAGAACGACTTCGCATCCGGCCCGTACAGCCTGGTTCAGGTTGGCGGCAAGGCTTACGGCCTGCCGCAGGACACCGGCCCGCTGGTTTACTTCTACAACAAGGCTGAGTTCGAGAAGCTCGGCATCACCGAGATTCCGCAGACCGCCGATGAGTTTATCGCCGCTGCCAAGACCGCTGCCGCCGCTGGCAAGTACATCATGTCCTACCAGCCTGATGAGGCCGGCAACATGATCTCCGGTCTGGCTGGCGCCTCCGGTGGTTGGTACAAGGTGAAGGGCGACTCCTGGGTCGTCAACACCGAGACCGATGGCTCCAAGGCAACCGCTGACTTCTACCAGCAGCTGCTCGACGCCAAGGCAGCCACCACCAACCCGCGTTGGGATCCGTCCTTCGATGCATCCATCAAGGATGGCTCGTTGATCGGTACTGTGGCCGCCGCTTGGGAAGCCCCGCTGTTCATGACCTCCTCCGGTGGCACCGGCTCCGGCGAATGGCAGGTCGCTCAGCTCGGTGACTGGTTCGGCAACGCTGGCAAGACCGGCCCTGACGGTGGTTCCGCCGTGGCCGTGCTGAAGAACTCCAAGCACCCGAAGGAAGCAATGGAGTTCCTGGATTGGTTCAACACCCAGGTTCCTGATCTGGTTTCCCAGGGCCTCGTGCCGGCTGCTACCACTGAAGACGCTGAGACTCCTTCCGAGTGGTCCACCTTCTTCGGTGGTCAGGACATCATGAAGGAATTCAAGACCGCTAACAACAACATGGGTGACTTCACCTACATGCCTGGCTTCTCCGCAGTCGCCGCCAAGATGAACGAAACCGCCGCCAAGGCCACCGATGGCTCCGGCAAGGTTGCAGACATCTTCTCCGACGCACAGACCACCTCTGTGGATACGCTGAAGAACTTCGGCCTGTCTGTTTCCGAGTGACATTAACGGTTAGGGTTCCTTCCAGCCGCTGATATCCTCAACCACACATCGAAAGGCCGGAGCTCAACACTCCGGCCTTTCCTTTTACTCGAGTTCGGTTCGTCATTAATTGTGTTTGATCTGACTGCATCGATTCGAACTGCATTACGTACTTTCTATTTCTCACTGTTCTTTTGAAAGACAGGTTTCCCTATGACTGCAACAACAAAAACGGCGAAGACGGGGGTCGCCAGGCGTGCCGATAAGCCAAAGGCTTCTGATGCTGTGAAGCGTGAGAATCGTACCGGCTGGGCCTTCATGGCACCGTTTGGCATCCTGTTCGCTCTGGTATTTATTCTTCCCATCATTTGGGCTATTTATTCCAGCTTCTTCCGCCAGGTCACCACGGGCGGTGGCGCATACGGCGGCGGGGAACTGGTCGATAAGTTCGTCGGACTTCAGAACTTCCAATACGTTATTACTTCCGGCAACTTCTGGGCTGGCGTGGGCAGGGTAGTGCTCTACACCGTGATTCAGGTGCCGGTCATGATCATCGCGGCACTTGCTCTGGCAATGCTCATCGATTCCTATATCGTCAAGCACATCACCGCATTCCGTCTGAGCTACTTCCTGCCGTACGCCATTCCGGGCGTGGTCGCATCCATCATCTGGGTGTACCTCTACAACGGCCAGATTTCCCCTATCGTTAAGGGACTTGCCGCCATCGGCATCAAGGTGAACTTCTTCGGCGACAATGTGGTCCTCGGCTCTATGGCCAACATCACGACCTGGACCTTCACCGGCTACAACATGCTGATCTTCCTCGCCGCACTGCAGGCCATTCCGCACGATCTGTACGAGGCCGCACGCATCGATGGCGCCAGTGGCTTCCAGATCGCCATGAAGATCAAGCTGCCGAACGTGCGTGCAGCCGTCCTGCTTGCCATGCTGCTCTCCATCGTCGGCACCATCCAGCTGTTCAACGAGCCGCAGGTGATGTCGATTTCCGATCCGAGCATTTCCAAGTCGTACACGCCAATGATGATGGCCCTCAATACCTCGCAGGGCACGCTGACCCCGGGTGGTGACGGACCTGCATCCGCTGTGGCCATCGTTATGGCACTGATCGCTGGCGTACTCGCCGTGGTCTACACGCTCGTTGAAAGGAAGGTGAACGCAGAATGAGCACCGTAGAAGCTACTGATAAGGAATCCCGCGCGGTCGCACGCGCTCGTAAGAAGGCTGACAGGATTCGCGACAAGCATGCCAACGACCTGCCTCGTTCCATGCAGCCTTCCGCGCTGGTCAAGACCATCACCATCGTTGTTCTGGTCTTCGCGCTGATCTACTTTCTGTTCCCGATTTACTGGGCCATCATCGCCTCGACCAAGACGCCGAGCCAGATGACCGGCAGCAACGGTCTGTGGTTCGCCGTGGGTCTGAGCGATTTGCCTGCCGCCATCGCCAAGAACTATGGCACGCTGATTGGTTGGACCCGTGGCCAGTTCTGGCGCTGGGTGCTGAACTCCCTGATCTACTCGGGTGTTTCCGCTCTGGTGGGTACGCTCGTGGCTGTGATGGCGGGATACGCTACCGCAAAGTTCAACTTCAAGGGTAAGAACCTTGCCATTGGCGTGATTATGGGCTGCATGCTGATGCCGGCCGCTCTGCTGACCATTCCGCAGTACTCCATCTTCCATGCCATGCACCTGACCAACACGATGCTCTCCATCATCATCCCGTGCTGCGTCTCTCCGTTCGGCTTCTTCCTGGGCCGCGTATACGCGCAGACCTCAGTGCCGAACGAGCTGCTTGAGGCGGCGCGTATCGATGGTGCAAGCGAAGCTCGCATCTTCTTCACCATTGTGTTGAGGATTCTGGCTCCGGCAATGGTCACGATCTTCCTGTTCCTGTTCGTGGCCACTTGGAACAACTTCCTGCTGCCGTTGATGATGGTCTCTTCCGACACCTTGAAGCCGGTGACCTTGGGTCTGTACGGCATGGTCTCTCTGGCTACCTTCACTGATCGTGGCGCTCTGATGATGGGTGCTCTGCTCGGTGTGCTGCCTGTGATCGTGCTCTTCCTCGGTCTCCAGCGCTACTGGCAGGCCGGCCTCGCCGCTGGTGCGGTCAAGGGCTGACGCGTTAAGCGGACAGCCCGGTGGGCTGTCTGTAGCGTCGGCCCGAGCGAGGCGGTAGCCGAGCGAAGGCAGCATTGAGTCTCGCCGTAGGCGAGTCCTTAATTGCAGGGGCCGAAGGCGACGCGTTAAGCGGACAGCCTAAGACCAATAATTCCCGCCGTCCGGTGCCTCGTGCTACTCCTTCCGGCGCCGGACGGCTTCTCAACAATAAATAGCACGCAACCATACCGATCCAGAGCCTTCCTGATTCTTGTCATGAGATTGTCGGTGAAACTGACCGGGAAGCTCCGGTGATGTTCAATTCGCTCTTCCGGCGTTGCCGTGGGGCTACTCTCAAGGATTTATACAGTCAGGATCCTGGACGCCCGACGGTTGTGTCGGATTCTTGTTTTATATGCATATATTGTTTACAATTTAATTATCCAAAAAAATAATCAATGTCCTCAAAGGAGAGACTATGACTAGCACCGGCCGCTTCACCTTGCCTAGCGAGGAGAATTTTGCGGAGAAGACCAAGGAGCTTGCCGAACTGTGGGGAGCGGACGCCATTCGTAACTCCGATGGCACGCATCTGGATGAGTCTGTGCTTGCCTTGGGCAAGAAGATTTACAATGCGTATTTCCCGACTCGCGCGCATAACGAGTGGATTACGCTGCATATGGATGAGACGCCACAGGTGTATCTGCTGACCGATCGCATTCTCGCCGAATCGGATACGGTTGATATTCCGCTGATGGAAAGCTTCTTCGCTGAGCAGCTGAAGCCGAATCGTGATGCCGACCCTCACAAGTATTGGGAGGTTGTAGACCGCACCACCGGCGAGGTCGTTGATTCGGCGAACTGGACGCTTGACGCGGACGAGGACACCGTGCATGTGAGCGGCGTTGCCGCATGGCATGAGTACACGGTGAGTTTCCTGGCCTACATCATCTGGGACCCGGTCGAGATGTACAACCATCTGACCAACGACTGGGGCGACAAGGAACACGAGATCCCGTTCGACATCTACCATCCGGCCACCCGCAAGTTCGTGTTCGACACGTTCGAGCAGTGGCTTAAGGACAGCCCGCAGACCGATGTGGTGCGATTCACCACGTTCTTCTACCAGTTCACGCTCCTGTTCGATGAAAAGCGCCGCGAAAAGGTCGTCGACTGGTTTGGTTGCGCCTGCACCGTAAGCCCGCGTGCGCTGGATGATTTCGAAGCCAAGTATGGCTACCGCCTGCGCCCGGAGGACTTCGTGGACGGCGGTGCCTACAACTCCGCATGGCGCGTGCCCAGAAAAGCCCAGCGCGACTGGATCGACTTCCTCTCCGGCTTCGTGCGCGAAAACGTCAAGCAGCTCGCCGACATGTCCCACGCCGCCGGCAAAGAGGCGATGATGTTCCTCGGCGACCAGTGGATCGGCACCGAACCGTACAAGGACGGATTCGACGAACTCGGCCTGGACGCCGTGGTCGGTTCCATCGGCGACGGCACCACCACCCGCATGATCGCCGATATTCCGGGCGTCAAGTACACCGAAGGCCGCTTCCTGCCGTACTTCTTCCCCGACACGTTCTACGAGGGCAACGATCCGAGCATCGAAGGCCTCGACAACTGGCGCAAGGCCCGCCGCGCGATCCTGCGCTCGCCGATCAGCCGCATGGGCTACGGCGGCTACCTCTCCCTGGCCGCCAAGTTCCCGAAGTTCGTGGACACGGTGACCCATATCGCCAACGAATTCCGCGACATCCACGACCGCACCGGTGGGGTGGCCGCCGAAGGTGAGCTCAACGTGGCGATTCTGAATTCCTGGGGCAAGATGCGCTCCTGGATGGCGTTCACCGTGGCACACGCCCTGCCCAACAAGCAGACCTACTCCTACTACGGCATTCTGGAATCCCTGTCCGGCATGCGCGTGAACGTGCGGTTCATCAGCTTCGACGACGTACTCGCGCATGGCATCGATAGCGATATCGACGTAATCATCAACGGCGGCCCGGTCGACACCGCATTCACCGGCGGCGATGTGTGGACCAACCCGAAGCTCGTGGAAACCGTGCGCGCCTGGGTGCGTGGCGGCGGCGCGTTCGTGGGCGTGGGCGAGCCGAGCTCGGCACCGCGCTTCCAAACGGGCCGGTTCTTCCAGCTGGCCGACGTGATTGGCGTGGACGAGGAGCGCTATCAGACCCTTTCGGTGGACAAGTATTTCCCGCCGGTGGTGCCGGACCACTTCATCACCGCCGATGTGCCGGTCGACCCGGCGGCCCGCGAGGCTTGGGAGCAGGCCGGCTACCGCATCCCGCTGAGCGGCTGCGGCGGCGGCCAGTCCATCAAGCCGTTGGGCGGCATCGATTTCGGCGAACCCGTGCTCAACACGTATCCGGTCAATGAAAACGTGACCCTGCTGCGCGCGGACGGCGGCCAGGTACAGCTCGCGACCAACGATTATGGCAAGGGCCGCGGCGTGTACATCTCCGGCCTGCCCTATTCGGCGGCCAACGCCCGACTGCTGGAACGCGTGCTGTTCTACGCTTCCCACAACGAAGACAAGTATGCGGCCTGGAGCTCGTCCAATCCGGAATGCGAAGTGGCACACTTCCCCGAGCAAGGGCTGTATTGCGTAATCAACAACACCGATCAGCCGCAGAAGACCACGGTGACTTTGGCCGACGGCACCACCGAGGACTTCGACCTGCCTGACAGCGGTATCGCCTGGCGTGAAGCCTGATCCCACGTTTTGGAGAACGGACCCATCATGACTGAAAGCAATGAAGTTTTATTCGGCATCGCCTCGCATTTTGCGCTGGAAGGTGCCGTGACCGGTATCGAACCTTACGGAGACGGCCACATCAACACCACCTATCTGGTGACCACGGACGGCCCCCGCTACATCCTCCAGCAGATGAACACCAGCATCTTCCCCGATACGGTGAATCTGATGCGCAATGTCGAACTGGTCACCTCCACTCTCAAGGCTCAGGGCAAAGAGACGCTGGACATTGTGCCCACCACCTCAGGCGCCACCTGGGCCGAGATCGATGGCGGCGCATGGCGCGTCTACAAGTTCATCGAACACACCGTGTCCTACAACCTCGTGCCGAACCCGGACGTGTTCCGCGAAGCCGGCAGCGCATTCGGCGACTTCCAGAACTTCCTGTCCGAATTCGACGCCAGCCAGCTGACCGAAACCATCGCCCACTTCCACGACACCCCGCATCGTTTCGAGGACTTCAAGGCCGCCCTCGCCGCGGACAAGCTCGGCCGCGCCGCCGCATGCCAGCCGGAAATCGACTTCTATCTGAGTCACGCCGACCAGTATGCCGTCGTGATGGATGGGCTCAGGGACGGTTCGATTCCGCTGCGCGTGACCCACAATGACACCAAGCTCAACAACATCCTCATGGACGCCACCACCGGCAAGGCGCGTGCGATCATCGATCTCGACACCATCATGCCCGGCTCCATGCTGTTCGACTTCGGCGATTCCATACGCTTTGGTGCGTCCACTGCTCTGGAAGACGAAAAGGACCTCAGCAAGGTGCATTTCAGCACCGAGCTGTTCCGCGCCTACACGGAAGGCTTCGTGGGCGAACTACGCGGCAGCATCACCGCGCGCGAGGCCGAACTGCTGCCGTTCAGCGGCAACCTGCTCACCATGGAATGCGGCATGCGCTTTCTCGCCGACTACTTGGAAGGCGATATCTACTTTGCCACCAAGTACCCCGAGCATAATCTGGTGCGCACCCGCACCCAGATCAAACTCGTGCAGGAGATGGAGCAGAAGGCCAGCGAAACCCGCGCCATCGTAGCCGACATCATGGAGGCTGCCAGGTGAGCCGTCAGCCGAACCATACCCGAACCAGCATGATGGAGGCAGAGCAATGAACGATCAGCTGACCGAGGTATACGCCAGCATCGACGCCCTGATCGATTATGCCTTGGCCCATCTTGACCTTGACCCACGCAACGCAGACTGGACCCGCAACCAAATCTTCGCCCTCTTCCGCCTAGATTCCTACCCCGGACCCAAAACCACAACGTCGGCGGCGTCAGTGTCAGACGTAGTCCAAGACATTGTTGGCAGCCGAAGCCAGGCCCCCTATGGCGAAAAGACCCCCGACCCCCTGCTCGCCGCCTTCCGCGCCGCCGCCACAACCGCCGGCCTTTTCAAGCCGGAGGAAGGCCCGGCCTACGCCGACACCATCATGGGCATCCTCTCCGCCAACCCCGCTGATCTCGACGACCGATTCCTGCTCGTCGAGCACCGGGATGGCGGCATGGCCGCCATGCAATGGTTCTACGACTACTGTGTGGCCAACAATTATGTCAAGCGTGCCCAGCTCGACCGGAACCCGCGCTTCGACTCGCACGGGCTGACGGTGACCATCAACCTCGCCAAACCCGAATTCAAGAACATGAAGAAGGCGGCGGCCGGCAACGCCGTGGCCGGCGGCTACCCGAAGTGCACGATCTGCCATGAGAACGAGGGCTTCGCCGGACGTGACAAGCGCACGCTGCGCACCTTGCCGGTCACGCTCGGCGGCGAGTCATGGTTCTGGCAGTTCTCGCCCTACGGCTACTTCGACCAGCACGGCATCTGCGTGAACACCGACCACACGCCGATGCATGTGGACCGCGACACCTTCGGCCATCTGCTCGACTTCGTGGACCGTTTCCCCGGATACTTCCTCGGATGCAACGCCGCGCTGCCTCGCATCGGCGGCTCGGTGCTCGCCCATGACCATTACCAGGGCGGCGGCGAACTGCTGCCGATGCACAAGGCCGCCACTTGGGCCGCCTTCACACTTGCCGACTATCCGGACGCCGTGGTTGAAATCCTTGACTGGCCCGGCACCGCCGTGCGCGTGGTGTCGAAGAGTCGCCAGAGCATCATCGACGTATCCGACATCATCCGCGAGGCATGGGTCGGTTATGACGACGCGGCGAACGGCATCGCCAGCCATGACGCGGATGGCAACCGCCAATCCGCCCTCTCGCCCAGCGCGATCATCACCGAACGCGGCTATGAGATGAGTCTCATCTTCCGCAACAATGCGATCAGCGACGAGTACCCGGAAGGTATTTTCCATGCACACCCCGAATACTGGCCGGTCAAGCAGGAGCCGATCGGACTGATCGAGGCCCAAGGCTTGTTCATTCTGCCCGGACGGCTCGTCGACCAGCTCGGCATTGTCGAAGAGGCGCTCGCCGAAGGCCGCGATTTGCCCGATGAAGTCAGCGAATTCAGTCTCGAATGGGGCGAACTCGCTGAAACGTTGGCCGGAAACCACGACCGCGAGGCCATCCGCCAAGCCGTACACGACGAGCTCGGCAGCGTCTGCTACCGCATCCTCGGCAACACGGCCGTCTTCAAGCAGAAAGCCACCACGCAAACATTCCTCGAAAGCCTTGGTTTTGCCGCTAGGTGAAACAGGTCAAGTGAAGTAAGCTCAATACTGAAGGAAAAACCGAAGGCAAGTCCTTCCAAAGGAGGGAATATGACTACTGTTCTGGTTACGGGCGGTGCTGGATTCATCGCCACCCACACCGACATCGAACTGCTCAACAAGGGCTACGACGTTATTTCCGTAGATAACTACGGCAACTCGTCGCCCGTGGCGCTTGAGCGCGTCGAGCAAATCACCGGCAAGCCGGTCAAGCGTTATGACGGCGACGTGCGCGATGAGGCGCTCATGGAACGCGTCTTCGCTGAAAACAACATCGACTGGGTCATCCACTTCGCCGGTCTCAAGGCCGTGGGCGAGTCCGTGGCCAAGCCGATCGAATACTACGACAACAACCTGTACTCCACGCTTGTGCTGCTCAAGGTGATGAAGAAGCACAACGTCAAGAAGATCATCTTCTCATCCTCCGCCACCGTGTACGGCACGCCGAAGGAACTGCCGATCACCGAGGAGACGCCGACCGGCGGCACCACCAACCCGTACGGCACCTCCAAGCTGTTCCAGGAGCAGATTCTGCGCGACGTGCATGTGGCCGATCCGTCCTGGACCATCGTGCTGCTGCGCTACTTCAACCCGGTCGGCGCGCACGAGTCCGGCCTGCTGGGCGAAGACCCGAAGGGTATTCCGGCGAACCTCACCCCGTACGTGGCCAAGGTCGCGGTCGGCGAGCTCAAGGAAGTCCAGGTCTACGGCGACGACTACGACACGCCCGACGGCACTGGTGTGCGTGACTACATCCACGTGGTCGACCTGGCCAAGGGCCACGTGGCCGTCATTGACCACATCGACAAGGAAGGCGTGTTCGTCTACAACCTGGGTACTGGCCACGGCTACTCCGTGCTTGAGGTTATCAAGGCTTACGAGAAGGCCGCCGGTCATCCGATTCCGTACGCGATCAAGCCGCGTCGCCCCGGTGACATCGCCGCCTGCTACGCCGACGCTTCCAAGGCGGAGAAGGAGCTTGGCTGGAAGGCCGAGCTGACCATCGACGACATGGCCGCCTCCTCCCTCAACTGGCAGACCAAGAACCCCAACGGTTTCCGCGACGCGGAGTGATATGAGCAGATGAGCTCCCTCTGATGAGGGAGCTCATCTGTCGTTTATCACACAATGCGCCTATCGGCGGCCCAGCGGGTGAGCTCGGTGCGATTCGAAAGCTGAAGCTTTCGCAACACCGAGCTCACGTGCGTTTCGACCGTCTTGATCGAAATGAACAGTTCGGCCGCCACCTCTTTATACGTGTAACCACGCGCGATCAGCCGCATGACCTCCTGCTCGCGGGCGGACAGCCGGTCCAGCTCCTCATCATGAGCCCGTGCCGCACCATCAGCGCCGCCATCAGACCCCGCCGCCGGCACACCCTGGAAGGTCGAAAGTACAAAACCGGCCAGTTTTGGCGAGAACACGGCATAGCCCTCATGCACCTGCTTGATGGATGAAATCAAATCAGCGCCGGTAATCGTCTTGGTTACATAGCCCTGGGCGCCGGCGCGAATCACCGACCCCACATCCTGCGGCGCATCCGAAACCGACAATGCCAGAAACACGGTAGTGGGGGAGTAGGGCCGCGATTTGGCGAGGATCTCGGCACCGCCGCCACCCTCGCCGCCGGGCACATGCACATCCAGCAACACCACCTGCGGCTTGGTCTGTGCGATCATCGCCACCGAACCGGGCACGTCCGCCGCTTGGCCGACGATATCGAAGGAATCGCGCAACGTGGCGATTACGCCCGCACGGAACATCTCATGGTCATCGACCATGGCCACACGAATCTTGGCTGTCTCGTTCTCGCTCATCGATGTTCTCCCTGCGCCGCTTTCAGCGCGATCGGCATATGCATTCTGACCTCGGTGCCCCAGCCGGCCCTGGACACTATCTCCACTGTACCGCCGCGCCGTTTGATGCGGCCGATAATCGATTCGCGGATGCCCAGCCGGTCGGGCGGAATGGCGTCCATATCGAAGCCTTCGCCATGGTCGCGCACGAACACTTCAACCATCGTGTCGCTGGCTTCGCAATACAAAGACACCGGCTCGCCGCCATGCGTGACCGCATTGACCAACGCCTGACGGGTGGCGTCCAGCAGCGCATCGGTCTGGGCGCTCGGCCGCGCGTCGCCCACGGTGACCACCTCAATCGGCTTGCCGTGCTCGTCCTCCACCTCGGCGGCGATCTGCTTCAATCCGGCTCCCACCGAACGATCCGATGTGGAACGTTCCTGATACAGCCATTCGCGCAGCTCGCGCTCTTGGCTACGCGCCAGGGCGAATACGGTGGTCGGTTCCTCGGAGTTCAGCTGAATCAGCGCCAACGTTTGCAGCACGCCATCATGCAGATGGGCGGTCATGTCCGCGCGCTCCTCTTCGCGCTCCTTCAATGCCTGCTCGTGGGTGAGTCGTTGCAGCATCGCGTTCGCCCACGGCATCACCGCCACCACGATACCGACGATCATCACGAATCCGCTGGCAACAATGCGTCGAGGAGAGGTGCCCCACCCAGGAATGCTGACATTATGCACATACAATGCCCATCCCATGAAAATCAGTGCGATGCCGCCCAACATAGACAACAGCTGCGTGCCTCGCGGACTAAGATTCATCCATGCCAGTGCGATGCCGCCCAACCCTACCAGCAGCGGAAACACAATCTGGACATCCGCACCGGTGCTGGTGAGCAACAGTCCAGTGGCCATCAACGCGAAACCGGCCAATGCCACGACGGCCGGTTTCGGAGCACGTTGGATGGCCTCGGACAATGATTCCGGTGCGGCAGCCGATTCGTCGTCATGAGCGGCAAGTGGCTGATTGCCTCGCGCAAGCGGCGCCTGATTAACGGGCACTGTGCGAGCCGCAGCCGCCACCGGGTCTCCGGCAGGCATGAACACCCACAGGAATACATAAGCGATGATGCCTGCGCCGTAGAGGACGGTCAGTGCGATGAACGCAATCCGAACCCATGCCACGCCGATGCCCAAGTGCAGGGCGATGCCCTTGCACACGCCGGTGAGCCAACGGCCCTGCCGGGGGCGCATCAACGGCATGCGCGCGGGCAGCAATGGTTCGGGAGATGACGTCATACTCCTATTGTGCCGCGCTCAGGGCGTTGCGGCCGGGGTTTTACCCGGTGTTCAGGGAACAATCAGGGTGTTCCCCGAGCGTTGTGGCAGTGGTCGGGCGGTGTAATGGAATCATGAGCAATCCAAACGCGAATCCATATCAGCCACAGCCGCAGCCTGGTCCGCAAAAAAACAAGACATCGCGACGCTTCTTCACTTGGGTGCGATCCAGTGGACTGGTTCGCGGCGACGACCGGTGGATCGGCGGCGTATGCAGCGGCATCGCTTTACGGCTTGGCTGGAGCCCCACATTAGTACGTGCGTTGGTGATTGTATGTACATTGTTCTTCGGTTTTGGCGCAGCTCTGTACGCACTCGGCTGGTTTCTGATGCCGGATGTACGCGATGGGCACATCTTGGCCGAGGACCTCATTGCCGGCCAATGGGACTGGAATTGTCTGGGATGCTTCCTGTTCCTCGCCGTGGCAATCGTGATTCCAGGTGCGGGGTGGGGTTGTATTGCGCTCGCCGCCTTAGCGCTATGGCTGTTGGCCAAAAGCGGCATTCGCCAGCAGGAAGGGTACGGATTCGGGGCATCTGCGCCGCGACCGGTTTCACAGCCTGTGTCATATCCAGCTCCACAGCCTGTCTCATATCCAGCCGCGCAACCAGTACCTCAATCTCCTTTGTATTCAGCTCCGCAACCTTTTCCACAACCTGTTTCACAACCTGTTTCACAAACCGCGCCTAGTGTTTCACAGCCTGTTTCACAGCCTGTCTATCAGTCGATGCCCAGCGTGATGCCGGGTACTGTGCCCGGCGCGATGCCCGGCACAGTACCCAACGGGCCGTTTGCCCCCGACCGTATGAATGCGACGGCCTATGCCCCCACCGAGTCCAAGCGCCGCAAGCCGGCGGGCCCAATCGTGGTCTTGAGCATACTGGGCCTTACCTTCCTCTCCTTTGCCGGTCTGATGGGACTGATTTGGGTAAACGACATGGGCATTATCGGCATTATGCGTCTGGGCACCATCTGGATTGCCGCAGTATGCATAGTGATGGGGCTGGTGGTCATCATTCTCGGATTCAGAGGACGGCGTACCGGTGGTCTGATTCCTCTCGGACTGGTTGCCGGTGGATGCGCGCTCTGCATGACCATCGTTTCAGGCACGTATGGCGTGTACTACCGTGATCTTGGTGCCAGCGGCATCAATACTGTTGTTTCACTGAGCCAATCTGTCAGTGCGAGAAACAGCGACGGCATGAACGATGTGCAAAAGGATGGCATCTTCGTTGCCGATGCCAGCGATGCCACGTTTGAAACATTGCAGCAAGGTGTGGCGTTCAGCGGTGAAAACTACAACACCGATCAGGCAATCATTGATTGGTCCGATTGGGACAAGACACATGGACCGCACACGGTGAAGATGCTGGATGGCAAAACTTCCATCAGTAATTGCCCGGTCGGTACCATCACCATAGCCGCAACACAGGCGCAAGTGCATATCGTTCTGCCGGATTCCTGCACTTACGCCTTCGGCACCGCCGACTCCTACTACTCCACTTCGAGTGACGTTGGCGGCAAATACGAGATGGTATACAACAACTACATGGGTCCAAGCTTTGTTTTCTTCGAAGCTGAAAGTGCCACCAATGGGCCTGATCACGAATGGTTGTATAAGGAATCCGCCATGCCGGACAACGGCCCAGAATTAAAAATCAATATTCCCTATGTGGTGGAAGCACGTGTCAACGTGGTGTACGCCTCCGATTGGGAAGGCTCTACGTTCCAGCCGCTTGCCGATATATACGACGGCAACAGTACAAGCAAGAACACAACCGAACAATCGGAATGATCAAGCCGTTGCAACTAGGAGATGGAATCATGACTGATGAAACCAAGGAATTCGCCTCCATCGAGGATGCGACACCGACCACGGCCATACCTTCCGAAACCGACGCGACCACCGCGACCACAACCATGGTGACCGTCGATGACCGAACCGATACCACGGTGCTGCCATCCGCAGCGGATGATGACGAAACGGCTGTGCTGCCCGTCCCCGACGATCATGCGGATGCGTCGGTCTCGGATGTGGATACGCAGGCAACAGCTGCCTCTCCATCGCCCATCGAACCAACCACAGATCGGATTGCCCTGGAAACAGTTGCCGATGCCGTGGAGGGAGATGGTGGGCCGATTCCATCTGCCGATGATGTGCCGATGTACGCAGCATCTTCAGCACGACCTCCCTATGGGCAGTCTCAGACCGCCGGCAAACCATGCCAGCCTGGGGGGAGCGCCAAGAACGTCCAGAGCGCCAAGAACGTCCAGAATGCTAAGGATGTCAAGAGTGCCAAGAACATCCAGAAACAGAGCACCAGCGCGCCTACTGTGGTATTCGGACTATTAGGCGTGATTATCGGCGTGATCGCGCTGGTTTTCGGGTACATATCTCCGGATCGGATGATTTCGTTGTTCTCGCCGAATCCGCAATTGCTGACGGCTATTATTTGCGCCGTAGTGGGACTGATTCTGGTAATAGTGGCCGTTGTATGGGCCATAGTCGGTGCCGTCAAGAAGAGAAAATAGCGTTACAAACCATTGCATTACGGTCCCAGTAGAAGCACATTATGACGGGAGCCGACCGATAAGAGCCGACCGTTCTATGCTGATGGGGGGGGGAGGCATAGTAACTATGAAACGGATTTCGGTGCGGCGGGTAGCGAGCGTCATCGTCACCGCGATGGCGATGACGCTGGTATTCGCCACACTTGGCTGGGCGATGATGCCGCAATGGAACACACGGCCCTACACCAAGCACATCGTTATCGCTTCTGCCGACACCACCATCACCCCTGCCCATGCGAACATTCCCCACGAGGGGCGATATCGTACGCGTGAAACCCGACTATCCATCAAGACCGGCGACGGCGTCACGCTACCCGCCGTACTACGTGAACCGGTCGACGCTCCCGGGCCACGCCCGGCTTGTCTGTTCATTCACGGGTCCGGTACCAGCGGTGCCGAGGATTTCGGCGATATCGCCAACGCCATGGCCTCTGCCGGCATCGTGACCTTGGTGCCGGCCAAGCGCAACGACAACTACACCGTGCTGCATCGCGACTACCCGCGTTTTGCTCGCGAATACGGGCGTTCGCTCGACGTGCTGCGTGGCATAAGCGGCGTGGACCCCGCCAAAACCGGCATCTACGCCGAATCCGAAGGCACCTGGATCGCCACGATTCTAACCTCGAAACGGCAAGACATTGCCTTTGCCGTACTTACATCCGCACCGGTGTTCAATGGACGTGAGCAAATGGCCATGGCTGTCAGCGCCTATACGCATGAGGCCGGCGCGCCCAAGCCCGTGGTCAAAGACATGGCCAAATTGATGTCGCTGGACTACGCGCCATTTGATCTAGCCTATGCCGACTTTGATGCCGACCGGTATCTGAAATCCCTCACCATGCCGGTGCTGGTGAACTACGGCACCTACGATACGGCCATGCCCATCGAACAGGGGGCGCAGCGGATCATCGCTACGGCCAACAAGTCCGGCAACGAGAACGTCACCGTACGCTATTTTGCCGGCAACCATCAGATGCGGGCTGGTGAGGGCTTATTCACCCCGAACCTGCCATTGGCCGAAGGCTATACGCAAGCGCTGGAAAATTGGGTGAACGGTGTGACTGCCGGAACCAAAGCCGATGGATGGGCAACGCCTCAAGTCGCCGGTGCGACACCTCACCAGCGCTTCGCCGCGTCGCAACGTACCAGATCCGGTATCGTCGGCTCGCTTGGCGTGCTGGCCGGTCTGATGGTGGCAGGGCCCGTGCTGATCGTGATGGCGGCGATATTAGGTATTGGCTTGACTGTGTTTTCTTGGCTACAGACGTTGCTGGCCGGGCGACGTAGTGTGGCGACTGTGCGGGCCGTGCATGCGACGCCGAGTGAGCTGGGGGCCGCCCAGCGGCGCATGTTGCACGGCATTGCCGGCTTATCTGCCGGTATCGGCACAGCGGTGATGGTGATTACTGGGCTGTTGTACGGCTATATGAGCGCCGTAGGCGTATCGGCTGTATTGGTTATGCCTCAACCGCGGCTGTTTGCCGTCGGATGGGTGGTGCTGCGAATAGCGACCATGCTGTTGGTGGTGCTGTTTGCTTGGGAAATGGAACGTGTCTGGTATTGCCGCGCCGATATCGTCGGTGTGCGGCGCGTCATATGCGTGATGGTAGCGCTCGGCACTCTCGCCACACTGATGACACTGGCATTTTGGGGCCTATTCTCGCTGTAATTCTGCCGATGTGCGCTGGTAAATGGGGCCTGGCGGGCAGGCTGCGTTGGTGGTCTGGGTGTGGGGCGATCGGCAGATTGCGTTGGCCTGGGTATGGCCGGCCGACGTACATCAGTCGGGGTGTCCGATACACAGTGAATGGCTGAGTATTACGCTTGGGAGGCTTCGGCCTCCTCTAAGGTGTCGAAACCGCCGAGCTGGACTGTGTGCAACAAGGTTTCCTCAGTGATATTGCGTTGCGGGCTGGCTGCGGCGCGCTCGCCAATCATCGCTTCGTAACGTTCGAAGGTCTGGTCGGAATACGTACCAAGCTCGCCGCGCAGATAGGTTTCGAATGAGGTGGCAGATGGTGTGTCTTCGGTGGTGGTGAGTGCGCGCATCGCCTCGCCGAGCTTGGGGTAGCGCTCGCGGAAATCCTTGGCCCAGGCGACCTGCTGGGCGATGACCTGTTCCTGACGGGCCGCGCGCTCTTCAGAGAGACGCGGAATATACGGCTCTATGTTCTTCGTGAAATTTTCCGGTGCGGTGGAGGCCATCATGCGGCCGTATTTTTCGGTCACGAGGTTGCGGCCCACGTGGTCGGCCGCGTCAAGATCAGCGGCATAGCTGGTGAGTAATGGCCGCTCCCATGTGAGGAACTGGGCCAACCGCATCTGGTGGAACACCGGCCAGTTGCCTTGGCATGCCGCGCGTCCACCCTCATTGTTGGTGCGCTGGAACTGATCCCATTCATGACGCACAATAGCCTCGCGCAGTTCATCATCAGTCAGTTCGTTGGTCATCGACGTTCCTTTCACTGATACCTCCCTCTGATGAGGGAGGTGGCACGGCGAAGCCGTGGCAGAGGGAGCTTGAATCTACAAACTTTTAAGCACCGGATCATCAGAGGCGATGTGGTCCTCGACATACGGGCGCTGCCATTCGAGGAAGGTCTCGCCGGACGTGGTCAGGTGTTCGCGTTTGAGTTCCTTGACGATATCCACCGCAATCTGCTCCACAATATCGTTGATTTTCTCGATTGCTGGAGCCGCGCCCTTGCCGCCTTCGCCAAATCCGGCCCCGCCATAGCAGGCTGCCGAACTCAATCGCATCACGGTTTCCAACTGTTCGCCCACGTTCGGCAACAGCGCGAACATCGAGCCAGACAGCTTGCGCAATGCTGCGAACTGCCACTTGTAATACGGCATATAGCCCACCACCATCGGCACGTTAACCAGGAACACCAACGAGGCGGTGGCCTGCACGAACTCGTGGATGGACAGCCATGCGGCCGCGCCGTCGCCGCGCTTCAACGAACGCGGCAGATTATATTGACCGGCCTGGGCGATCATGCCGAGTCGCTTGGAGATCAGCGCGAGCCGCACATCGTCGGGCATGTTCTTGAACCCTTGGCGCGTCTTGGAAAACAGACCGGTGGGATCGGCGAACACCTCGCCATTGGTGGCGGCGGCCAAGGTCGATTCCTGAAGCATTAGCCACTCATGCGGCGCGGTCTGCGCCGGCGCAGTGTGATACCCGGTGATCGACTCAAAGAAGTCACCGATGCGGAACACGCCGTCACGGCGATTCGCGCCCTGTGCGCGCGGCGTGACGGGGGAGAGCGGTGCATCAATCGGAGTCGTCATCGCTTCCGCCACATCAGAGGACGCCGCGCCTGACTCGGCAGTGGCGGTATCGTGCGTAGCGGTGCCGGGGGTGGGTGCGTTTGCCGCATCGGGTATGACGGTGGAGCCTGCACCTGCGGAGGGGAATGCTCCGGAAGCATCGGACCTGGCATGCGCCTCGAACGTCACGCGGCCTTGCGCATCCACGCTGAACTTGCGCGGCAGTGCCTCGTAATCGACCTCAAGTTGCTCGCCGATCGCCGCGTAATCCTCATCCGTAAGCCACAGGCAGAAGCGCGGGCCGAAATCGTGGTCCTGCGAATACGCATCATCGAATCCGTAGCATTCCGAGCCATGACCCACCAGACCGGCGGCGATACGCCCGGCATACTGCGGATACTTCGCCGCAATCATCGGCTTGCCCATCTGCGTCCAGAACGCGCGGGCCAGCTTCAGTCCGGACACCGGGCATGCGGAAACGGCCTCGGCCGCGCCCGCAGAACCGGTCGACACCGAAACGGTGGATGGGGAAGATGCCGCGTTCGCACCGGTCTTGCCCTGTGCCGGGCTGTTCGGCAGCCGCGAGCCGGACTGGGGCAGCGCGCCTGCATCGCCGGCAACACCTGCATTGTCAACCGTCACCCCGGCCTGCGCCGCCGCTTCCTCGGCCTGCCGCAGATTGTCGGCGGTGATACGCCAGTAATCGGTGTCCTTGCCGTAACATTCCTCGATCACGGCCAGCGCATGCCGGTATCCAGTAACCGCATCCGCATACCGTCTCTCGGCAAAGCACACCTGCGCGAAGCCCGCCAGTGCGGAGGCATAATGCGCGGAATGTTCCAGATGGCCGGTGCGATAGATTTCCAGCGCCTTGGCTGCATGCCAATGCGCGTCCTCCAACTTGTGTTCGGTCAGCAGGGTCAACGCCAGATTCGTGTGCGAGCTGGACACGTCGATATCCGCGTCCGGGTTCACGCTCGAGGCTTCGATAATGCGCAGCGCTTCACGCAACTCCAGTTCCGCCTTGTCGGGCCGATTCGTCTCGCTGTAGAGCATCGACAGATTGTTGTGCAGTGCTGCGAGCCTACGGTCGGTGGGCGCCAGCGAATGCCGGCAGACACTCTGCGCCTGATGATACAAATCCTCGGCCTGATCGTATTGTTTGGCCGCGCGCATCGAGGTGGCGCAATTGATTAGCGTGGTGGCCCACGCCTCGGATGTGCCGGTGGTCAAGCCCATACGAGCGGCCAGTTCCAGCGCTCGCTGCACAATCCACTGATTCTCCTTGTGCCGACCTTGCGAGCGATAGAAGCCCATCGTTTCGTTGAGCACGGTGAGCAGTCCGGCCTCGTCGCCGGCGTTTTCCGCGTCCACCATCGCCTGTTCCAAGTACGGGCCGGCTTCGGTGGCGGCCGTGTGGCGATCGAAAATCGCGTCCAGTCCGTTCAGGAATTGTTGGGTATCAAAGGTTGCGGGCGATTGATCGGCATCGTCCGCAACCTGGTTCGCCGTGGAATCGGCACCTTGTGCTGCGGCCGCCGCATCGGTGTCGTCGGCATCGTCTGGACCATGCGCGAATTGCGCGGCGAATTGTTTGAGCAGTGCTTCCTCATCCATACCGCCAGACCTCCCTGAATCGTGTCTGATTTCAGTCTATTAATACTGTGAACAAACACGTCAGGGAGTTTGCTGTGAGCTTGGTCTCAGTCCACCTTGGTTTCGCGCAAGCGGTGAATGGCGTCGGTATCGGTTTCGCAGCGCCACGAGTAGAAGGCCAGCAGCCCTACGGCAAGCAGAGCCAGCGGCATACCGCCCAGGCCGGTATAGCGATAGTTCATCGAGAAGGTGGTGAGCATCGCGCCGCCGACAATCGAGCCGATGGCATTGCCGAAGTTAAACGCCACCTGTACAGCCGCGCCGGCGATCAGCTCGCCGCCGCCCTGGCCGGCTTCGGTCATCAGCAATTGCTGTGGAGCGGAAGTAAAGAACAATCCGATGGCGATCCAGAACGTCAGTACAGCGGTCATCGGCTGATTACCCGGAGTGATAAGCACCAGCAACAAGCCGAGGCAGGAGATGGACTGACCTATTGCGGCCGCGCCGGCATGCCTCCAATGGTCGGTCAGACGACCTCCAAGCAGACCGCCGATGACCATACCAAAGCCGGCAAGCATCATCAGCATCGGCACCAGGGAAGACGACCATCCGCCGGTTTTCTGCAGCCAAGGGGAGACGTAGCTCCACCAGCAGAACACACCGGCATTGCCGGTGAACACGGCGGCCAAAATCACCCACGGGCCACGGCGGGTGAGGAACTTGAACTGACCGGCGATGCCTGCGTCCTTGATCGGTGCAACGTACGGAATCCACGCCGACGCCAGCACAATCGTCATTGCCGCCCAAGCGGCCAAAATGCCGAAGGCAAGACGCCAGGAAAGGAACTCGGCCATCAAGGTGCCCGCCGGTACGCCGAGCATATTGGCCACGGTCTGTCCGGTGACCATCACGGATACGGCCTGCGCCTCCTTGCCTTCCTCCGCCAGAGTCTTGGCGATGAGTGTGGCTGTGCCGAAGAATGCGCCGTGCGGCAGGCCGGCGACGAATCGTGCGACGACCAGCATGGCGGCATTGACGGAGAATGCGGAAGCCAGATTGCCCACCAAGGCAATCACCATAAACAATATGATGAGGTCCTTCGGCGGCACCTTGCGGCCGAATACCAGAATCAGTGTGCCGAAGCACACGCCGATCGCATACGCGGAAATGTAATGGCCTGCGGTGGGGATGTCCACGCCGGTGGCGGCCGCGGCCTGCGGCAGAATGCCCATCATCACGAACTCGGCGGCACCGAGAATGAACGCGCCCGAAGCCAGTGCAAGCAGACTCTTCTTCATGGTTCCTCTAATTACTTCAGTATTACTTACAAAAACAGTGCGGCAATCGATTGATTCGAGCGATATATTACGGTGGTCCGCCAACAAATACGGGGGCTTGCCGTGATGTGGTTTGTCGCTGTGTGCGGCGGGTTGTTTACCGCTGTTCGATCGCTTGGTTTGATTGTTGGGACAGGAAACGAAAAACCGGATTGCTGATTTCTCAACAATCCGGTCCAGTTGTCGGGCTGGCGGGATTTGAACCCGCGGCCTCTTCGTCCCGAACGAAGCGCGCTACCAAGCTGCGCTACAGCCCGTTTGGCAACAGATGTAGATATTACATTGTGGTGGTGGACAATGCAAATCGGCATGTCGCGAGTGTTGCGTGATGGTGGATTCGCCATGTGTACAGGTCTCTCAAGCCTTGTGCAGGGCCGGTTTTGCGTCATGTGAGCGGGTGTTCAGATGGCCGTGCGGTCTGCCGGGCTCATAATCGCCGGCCTTGCGTACACTGATGAATCATGGCTGAAGTTGTCGAAAATACCGAAAACACTGAGAATGAAACCCCGGCCGTCCCGCAGATGAGCACCGTCGAACGTGCGGAAATGCTGCTCAAGCAGGACGCCACCATCCGCGAGAAGATCAAGTCCGGTGCCACGCTGGACGAAGCCGTGGACCCCTCCAACAAGGAGTTCGGCCCGCTGGCCCACCCCGAGCAGGTGCAGATGCGCGTGGCCAAGCGCGCGATGATGCTTGAGGCCGGCATCGCCCCCTACCCGGTGCACTTGGACGTCACCGACACCATCGAGGCGGTTCGCGCCAAGTATGACGGCAAGCTCGAGGCTGGCGAAGAGACCGAAGACATGGTCGGCATTGCTGGCCGCGTGCTGTTCCTGCGCAACGCGGGCGGCCTGTGCTTCGTGCAGCTGTCCGCCGGTGACGGCACCAAGATTCAGGGCATGATCTCCAAGAAGGAGATTGGCGCCGACTCGCTCAAGCAGTTCAAGCAGCTCGTCGACCTTGGCGATCACCTGTACCTCAAGGGCCGCGTCATCGCCTCCAAGACCGGCGAGCTGTCCGTATTCGCCACTGAGTGGGCTATCGCCTCTAAGGCCCTGCAGCCGCTGCCGGCCCTGCACAAGGACCTGAACGAAGACACCCGCACCCGCAAGCCGTACATCGGCATGATCGC
>OLOZ01000577.1_pt1 | contig 32413 bp, 26 predicted proteins | sample 1673021 | NCBI WGS metagenome assembly OLOZ01 (sample SAMEA3136747, study PRJEB25190) | human gut metagenome | biome: human gut; feature: human-associated habitat; material: faeces | place: Austria | collected 2013 | reverse complement strand
GGGGTTCTGGGGGCATTGGTAGGCGCAAAATTTCTCTACCTGCTGCTCCAGCTGTCCCAGCTGCTCCAGGACCTCCCCCTGTTGGCAGCCGATCCGGCCGCCTTTTCCGCCCGCTACCTCTCGGGTGGGTTCGTCTTTTATGGCGGGCTGTTCGGCGCTCTGGCCGCGGTTTGGCTGTTCTGCCGGCGGCGCAAGGTCCCCTTCTCCCAGCTGGGGGCCGACCTGGTCCCCGCCGTCCCCCTGTTCCACACCTTTGGCCGGGTGGGCTGCTTCCTGGCCGGGTGCTGCTACGGCATTCCCGCCCCCGCCGGCTGGCCGGGGGTGACCTTTCGGGTCTCTCCCGTGGCCCCCAACGGCGTGGCGCTCCTCCCTGTCCAGCTGTATGAGGCCGCCGGTTGCCTGCTCCTCTTTCTTCTGCTGCACCGCCTGGCCCGGCGGGGCTGGAAGGGGGAGGCCCTTTTGCTGGTCTATCTGGCCATCTACGCCCTGTTCCGCTTCGCCCTGGAATTTCTTCGGGGCGATGCGGCCCGGGGGATGTGGGGGGTATTTTCCACCTCTCAGCTGCTGGCTCTGGTTACTCTGGCCGCTGTCCTCCCCCTCCTGATCCGCCATCTCCGCACGTACGGCAAACAGCCGCGCCTGTAACACACAGGCCGCGGCTGTTTTTTGTTTCCGCTCCCCCGCCTCCTCTTCATCAGGAGCCGGCGTCTTGGAACAGGCTTTCAAAATCGTACGTGGAGAGAAAATCCCGGAACGCCTCCATCCGAGGGGCAATCTCCTGGGCGGTCATCGGCTCCTCCTCCAGAAGCCGGCGGGCCAGCTCCTGGCATACATTAGGGGAGTAGTGGATGTGGTCGCTGTACTGGTCCAGGTCTGTAATCAGGGCCTGGTCATCCATGAAGTAAAACACCCGCACATTGGGCCGGCTGATTAACCCCTCCAGGACCCTCTCATGCATGGTGAGCGTCGCCTCCAGCTCCCCTTCCCGAATGGTCATATCCCAGAAAAGGATACTGTACGGCGGCAGGTAAAAGGTAAACGTGGTCTGGGGATGGGCATCCACCCGGGCCAGAACATGGTCCAAATTCTCCTGGGCTGGGCCCAACAGTGCATCCGCCGCCACGGCGGGCCGGGGTTCAGGCCGCTGGTAAACCCCCAGCGCCACCTCTCTGCTCCACTGGACATCGTCTCCCCACAGGTACCCCCCTGTCCTCTCATCCGCCTGGTACCCCTCCCTGGCCGCACGCAGGATGTCGGGGATATACCAGAAAAAAGTATCTTTACTCAGCAGGTAATGCACATCATTGTACAGGCTTTCATCAAAAAGGTAGGTAGGCGCCTCCCAGGTATTCTCCTTGTCATACCGCCGCCAACAGTTGGAGTCCACCCCCCAAAAAACCTGCCGCACCGTATGGGTTTCCAGAGCCACGTCCAGGGGAAGAAGAAAATCCTCAAAATATCCGCCTTGGACAATGAGCTTCCTCGTCTGCCCTGGCAGACGCTGCTGAAAGGGCTCCAAGGTAAAATTGGCCGTGACAGAGGTGCCCATAAGCAGGTAATCATAGTCCAGATTTTCCGCCGCCCCTACGTTTTGATACCGCCCATCCTGGAGCCAGAGGGGAAGTCCCGCCACTGGGCCATGGTAATGATAATAGGGGTCCACCACATAGATTGTCCCGGCAAACAAGGCCGTCAGCGCCAGAAAGACCGCAAAAAACAGTCTCAGAAATCGTTTGGGCACCGAATGTCTCCCCCTCTCAGAAATTAGAATAGATAAACCGGCTCACGCCCGTTAGAGAGATCACCGCCCAGAACAGCAGAATCCCCGCCAGCACACCGCGCCGCCCTGTCATCCGATGCTTTCTCCGGGCCACTGGCGTCTCTTGCAGACAAAAGAACATACTCCCCACCACAAAGAGCAGGAACATGAGCAGGGCCAAACGGGCCATATCTATCTCCAGGTAGCGTCCAATCCAGGTAATCTCCGGCATCTGAAAGGAGGTGGTAAACTCTTCTGCCAGCGGACCGAACGCACACCGCGCAATGGCCCGGCACATGGCCAGTGCCTCCCGGACACTGCCGGCCCGGAAGAAAATCCAGCAGAAATTGACATACCCAAAGGTCAGCGCCCAGGACAGCGCAGGGTGGAGCCGGTCCAGCCGGCTGCCCAGCAGGCGGTCGGCCACCATGGCGATCCCATGCAGCCCTCCCCAGACCACAAAGGACCAGTCCGCCCCATGCCACAGCCCAGAGGCCAAAAAGATCACCAGGGTGTTGACACAGGTCCGCGGCAACCCCCGCCGGCTGCCGCCCAAAGGAATGTAGAGATACCGGGTGAAAAACCGCGTCATGGTCATGTGCCAGCCCTTCCAAAAGCCCCGGATGGTCAGCGCCTGGTAGGGCACATCAAAGTTCTCCGGCAGGGTAACCCCCAGCATCTTTCCAATGCCCCGGGCCATGTCCGTGTAGCCGCTGAAATCAAAGTAGAGCTGCAACGTGTAGCTCAGCGTCACCGCCAAGGCCGTGGTGCTGTTGAGGGCAGGCAGATTGGCCCAGCCCCAGTCCGCGCCGCCGCCAAAAGCCTCTGCCACAATGACCTTCTTCCAAATCCCCAAGGAGAACAGCCACAGGCCCTCGGCAATGCCCTGGGCGGAAGGTCCTTTTCCCTGGACCGCCCGCATCTGGGGAATCACCTCGTCATGGAAGGCAATGGGGCCGGAGGTTACACAGGGGAAAAAGCTCACAAAGCAGGCATACTCCAGCAGGGTATAGTCTGCCGGGTCTCCTCGGTACCGGTCCACCAGGAAAGCAATCTGCTGAAAGGTAAAGAAACTGATCCCCAAGGGCAGCAGCAGCGACAGCGCCCCGATGGAGGTCCCCAGCAGCCAGTTGAGGTTGTCCAGAAAAAAGTTGGCGTACTTAAAGTAACCCAGCAGGCCTAAGTTGCCCAGCAGACCCAGCACCAGCAGAGGTTTTCTGGCCCGGGGCAGGGCTCCCATTGCCTTACCAACCAAAAAGTTAAACAGAATACTCCCCAGCAAAAGGGGGAGAAAGGCCAAGTTTCCCTTTCCATAAAAGGCCAAAGACACCACCAGCAGAAACCCTTGGGCCAGACGCCCATGGCCCCGCCAGTTCAGCAGCCACCACCCTGCCACAGACACCGGCAGCAGGGCAAAAAGAAATGTGTAGGACTGAAATGACATGGATCGAGACTCCTCTCCAAAAAGGAATGGCTGCGCTTGCTGTGCCGGCTCCCTCTATTATACAGATTGGTTGTATCTCTGTCAAAAAAGCTGGATTTTTCGCTTTTTTCCTCAGATTCTACTTCCTGTTTCTCCTGCAGGGGAAAAAACCATTCCCCCTCCGCCCGGCGGCGCATCAACCGCAGCCGGTGAGAAGCCCCAGCAAAAGGGCAAAGACGCAGACCCCCAGGCAGGCCAGGAGGAAAAGGTACTGCTTCGGCTCTCTCATTCCAACGACCCCTTTCTGCCATAATAAGACGGGAGAAATCCCCTTTTGCAACAACATTTTTTCTTTTTCTCAAACAATCGCCATAAAAACGTCTCTTTCGCCCCCAAGCGCAGGAAAAACCAGCGGCCCGCCCAAAAAAGAAAAGCCAATCGCATTGCCGCGATTGGCTTTTCCCCATGGCACCCCCGACGCGATTCGAACGCATGGCCTTCCGCTTAGGAGGCGGACGCTCTATCCATCTGAGCTACGGGGGCACAGACATTTTTATTTTATCCTATGATAATTGGTTTGTCAATCTACTTTGGACATGGCCGAATGGGACTTAATTACGGAACGTCCCCCCCACGCCGTCTATACTAAAAACAGAACAGCGGCCCGCCCCCCCGCAAGCGGGCGCAAGGCATCCCTGAGAAAGGAGTTTTTATGGGCATTCTTTCGCATCTGTTCTGTATTGACATCAACCGGGGCGTTCGCAACTATCAGGCCACGCCGGGCGCGGTGTTGCTGGACGTCCGCTCCCGGGAATCGTACGCGCGCAAGCGAATCCCGGAAAGCCGAAACCTTCCCCTGGAGGAGCTTTCCCGGGCCAAAGAAGTTTTGCCCGATCTGTCGGTCCCCCTCTTTGTTTACGCTTATGGGGGAGAGACCAGTGCCCGGGCCGTCTCCCGGCTGAAGGACATGGGATATACCCAGGTCCACGATATCGGCGGCCTGAAAAAGTGCTGCGGCTCCCACGGGTATTACGGCCCCACCGAGGGCACCCGCTGGTTCTCCTCCCCTTAAAGGCAGTCTGCGCCCCCGGCCCGTGGCCGGGGGCGCAGACTGGAAACCGTATCCTTACTCCAGATTCAGATGCCGGTGAAGCATCCGAATGGTGATGCAGTAGAGGATCGCGCCATAAATGGCGGAGATCAGAATACTGCCCCACATAAAGCCGTGGATGGCGGTGGCTGGGGTCAGAGAATTGAGCCAGCCATCCATGGAATCCAGCATGGGGACCCCCGCAAAGAGGAGCATACCGGAGACAATCTGGGTCACCACCTGGATGGCGAAAAAGAAGGCCACAGACAGCAACATTTTATGTTGGGCAAAGCTATGGCCGATGGCCAGAGGCGTGTAAAATTCCAGGCAGGCAACCACACAGAACACCAAAAAGAGGAGCAGGCACTCCACCAGGAAGGCCACGCCGTTGCCCACATAGTAGGCGTTCCACTGGTCCGCAATCTCCTGGAAGACCCTACCCAGCTCCCAGAACATCTCCACATTCGCCACCAGGGCCAGCAGAGACAGGACATCCACCACAACCGCCCCCAGGAACCAGACGGCGGAGACAATCAGCTTTGACCACACCAAGGTATGGGTGGACACCGGCAGGGTGAACATCACGTATCCCTCGTCCGCCATTAGATTGCTCCGGAACCGGAGGATGGCCAGGATCACCGCCACCACAAAGGTGGCAATCAGCGCCAGGACAAACCCAAAAATAATGATCCCGGACAGCAGGGCCAGGAAGTTGCGGCCCAGCATCCCGTCAAAGGTCACCATCTCGGCCCACAATGCGGTGGCGCGGGTGAGCACCGCCAGCAGAACGGTAATCAAATACAGGGGAATCATCACCCGGGCTGTGGCCCGGAACTCATGTTTCAACAGTTTTCTCAGCATTTGTATACCTCCCGGAACAGCGCGTCCACGCTCATGCCCTTCTCCTCCCGGATGGCGTCCACCGAGGACTGGAGGAGAATCTGCCCCCGGTCAATGAAGAGCACCTCATCCAGCACCTTCTCCACATCCGCGATCAGGTGGGTGGAGATGATCACCGAGGCCTCAGGGTTGTAGTTGCGGATGATGGTGTCCAAAATATAGTCCCGGGCCGCCGGGTCCACCCCGCCGATGGGCTCATCCAGCAGGTAGAGCTTGGCCTGGCGGCTCATGGCCAGGATCAGCTGCACCTTTTCCCGGGTGCCCTTGGACATGTGCTTCATCCGCTGCTTGGCGGAGATCTCCAGCCGGTCCAGCATCTCCTCGCTGCGCTCCCGCTGGAAATCCGCGTAAAAATCCTCATAAAAGTCCTGCAGCTGCTTCACGGTCATCCAAAGGGGAAGGCTGGTCCGCTCGGGAAGATAGGAGACCATGGCGTGGCTCTCCTTCCCCGGCGCCCTTCCGTTGATCCAAAGCTCCCCCGCCGTGGGGACCAGCAGGCCGTTGGCCAGCTTAATCAAGGTCGTCTTTCCGCTGCCGTTGGGGCCCAACAGACCCACAATCCGGCCCGGTTCAATGGTAAAGCTGATCCCGTCCAGGGCGGTCACCGCCCCGAAGCGTTTGCTCAGCCCTTTACACTCCAGAATGCTCATGGTGTCCCTTCTCTCCTTCCGTCTGTACAAATGTGACGATCTCTCCCAGCTGGAACCCCAGCTGGTACATTCCCTCTAAAAAGTCCTTCACCTGGTTCCGGGCCAGGGACTCCCGCAGGCGCCGAATCCGCTCCCCGTCCTCGGTGACAAACCGGCCCGCGGTGCGCTGGCTGTAAACCAGCTCCTCTCGTTCCATCTCCATCATGGCCCGCTGCATGGTGTTGGGGTTTACCCCTGCCTCCGCGGCCAGGTCCCGCACCGAGGGAAGCCGCTCCCCCGGCAGCAGGGCGCCGCTGACAATCCTCTGCTGGATCTGGGCAATCAGCTGGGTATAGATGGGGATGTCATTGCGAAACTGCCACGCCATATCCATCCCTCCTTGGTGGTGTTCATCTGTGTCGCTGTATTGTTGTACTGCACAAATAATACAATAACACATTTTCTCTATTTGTCAAGTCCCTTTTCAAAAAAAATGAAAAAAATCAGGCGGGGAGATTGTCCTGCCTGTCCCCCGCCCCTGAACTCCCTTCCGCCGCCCGGTCTCCCAGGGCCGCGGCAAAATTTATCCTTGCAATCCTTTATTTACAATAGTATAATAGATAGCCGTTGAATTAGCGTCCGTTTGAATTTTCGATAGATATGAGGTGCGAACCTGTGCAGAACGAATCACTGAGAAACATCGCCATCATCGCCCACGTGGACCATGGCAAGACCACCCTGGTGGACGAGATGCTCAAGCAGGGCGGCGCCTTCCGGGAGAACCAGGAAGTGAAGGACCGGGTCATGGACTCCGGGGACCTGGAGCGGGAGCGCGGCATTACCATTCTGGCCAAAAACACCGCCATCCAATACGGCGATGTGAAGATCAATATTGTGGACACCCCGGGCCACGCTGACTTCGGCGGCGAGGTGGAGCGGATTCTGAAAATGGTCAATGGCGTCATCCTCCTGGTGGACGCCGCCGAAGGGCCCATGCCCCAGACCCGCTTCGTCCTCTCCCGTGCCCTGGACCTGGGCCATCGGGTGATCGTGGTCATCAACAAGATTGACCGCCCCGACCAGCGCATCCACGAGGTCATGGACGAGGTGCTGGAGCTGCTGCTGGACCTGGACGCCACAGAGGAGCAGCTGGACTCCCCCATGCTCTTCTGTTCCGCCCGCCAGGGCATCTGCTCCCGGGACCCCGACGTGCTGGGGACCGACCTGCAGCCCCTGTTTGAGACCATTCTCAGCTATATCCCCGCCCCGGAGGCGGAGGCGGACAAGCCCTTCCAGATGCTGGTCTCCTCCATTGACTACAACGAGTTCGTCGGCCGCATCGCCATCGGCCGCATTGAGCAGGGCACCATCAAGCAGAACCAGGAGATCACCGTCTGCAACTACCACGACCCCGGCCAGAGCCGCAAGGCCAAGGCGGTGAGCCTCTACCAGTTCGAGGGTCTGGCCCGGGCGCCGGTCACCGAGGCCGCCGCCGGCAACATCATCGCCATGTCCGGCATCGGGGACATCACCATCGGGGACACCATCTGCGCCGCCGGCCTGGCCGAGCCCCTGCCCTTTGTGAAAATCTCCGCCCCCACCATGGAGATGACCTTCTCGGTCAACGACTCCCCCTTCGCCGGCAAGGAGGGCAAATACGTCACCTCCCGGAACCTGCGGGACCGGCTCATGCGGGAGACCTTAAAGGACGTCTCCCTGCGGGTCAGCGACACCGACTCCACCGAGGCCTTCAACGTGGCCGGCCGGGGAGAGATGCACCTGTCCATCCTCATTGAGACCATGCGCCGGGAGGGCTATGAGTTCCAGGTCTCTCCCCCCCGGGTCCTCTACCAGGAGATCGACGGGGTGAAGTGCGAGCCCATGGAGCGCCTGGTGGTGGACGTGCCCGCCGACGCGGTGGGGGCGGTCATTGAGAAGATGGGCTCCCGGAAGGGAGACCTGCTGGAGATGACCCCGGTGGGTACCCGAATGAAGATTGAGTTCCTGGTCCCCGCCCGGGGCCTGTTCGGCTACCGCAACGAATTCCTCACCGACACCCGGGGAGAGGGGATCATGGCCTCTGTCTTCGACTCCTACGCCCCCTACAAGGGGGATTTGAGCCGCCGGAGCTCCGGCAGCCTCATCGCCTTTGAAACCGGCGAGTCGGTCACCTACGGCCTCTGGGCCGCCCAGGAGCGGGGCGCCCTGTTCATCGGCCCCGGCGTCCCGGTCTACGGGGGCATGGTGGTGGGGGAAACCCCCAAGAGCGAGGACATCACCGTGAACGTCTGCCGAAAGAAGCAGCTGACCAACATGCGGGCCTCGGGCTCCGACGAGGCCCTCCGCCTGGTGCCGCCCCGGAACCTGAGCCTGGAGCAGTGCCTGGAGTTTCTGGCCGATGACGAGCTGCTGGAGGTCACCCCGGAAAACCTCCGCCTTCGCAAGCGGATTCTCAACCACGAAATCCGTATGAAGGCCCTGAAGGGGAACAAAAAATATCAGAACCTATAACAAGAAACCGGCGCTGTGGACTGCACAGCGCCGGTCTTTTTGTGTGGTATCTGTTGTGTCTTAGGACTCACCCAGCATGACTGCATAGACTTGGGCAGCATTCCCGCCCCGCTTCTCCTGTACCTCCGGGGTGTTGTAGCCCACGGGAATCCCGTAGCTGGTGCACACCTTCACCCCGGCATCATAGGCCGCCTCTTCCGTGTCCTGCTCAGGGTTGGCGGTCTGCCAGTCCGTATAGACCTTCTTGTGGGTATTGCGCAGCTCATAGCTGATGGTGATCCCCTCCGCCTCCTGGACCTGGGCCAGGGTGATGGTGTCCGCCCCGTCCGCCGCTTCCAGATAGTTTTCCAGCAGGCGCTTGATCCGGTTGTAGGAGGTCCACTGCATGCAGCCCAGGCCGAAGCAGCTTCCCCGGCCGTTGGCCCCCTCAGGACCCAGTTCCAGGACCATGGCATAGACCTCCTGGAGGGAGATGCCCTCATAGATCAGCCGGTAGGAATACTTGTCCCGGTAGTCGTAATTCTCATCCATGTACACCAGATAGTCGGGCTCGGCGTCGGGGTTGGAGAGATAAGCCGAGCTTTCAAAGCGGCCACAGTCCCCCTCCTCTATGATGTTGCCCAAAAGCCCGGCCACAAAGGCGGGGGCAAACCCGTCGTCCAGCAGGACCTGGGCCATGGCCGCCAGGGTATCCTTTTTCCGCAGGGAGGAATTCTGGAGGTTTCGCACCATCTCCTGGTGGCTCACCGGGCCATCGGGCATCACCGTCTCGCAGAACCGGGTGAGGATCACCGCCACCTGGGCCCGGGTGGCACTGCCCCGGGGGCTTAACGTGGTGTCCGTGGTGCCGGTGATCAGCCCCGCCCCAACGGCCCAGGCCAGCGCCTGGGTGGCATAGTCGCTCACCTGCGCCGCGTCCTGGTAGAGCCCCAGATAGGTCCAGGCGGACACGTCCCATCCCTGGTCCTGGGCATAGCGGTAAAAGATCACCGCCAGCTGCTCCCGGGTGATGGGGGAATTGGGGGAAAAAGTGGTGGCGCTGGTGCCGTTGACAATGTCCCGGGACGCCGCCCAAGCCACCGCCTTGGCATACCAGGCCCCGGCGGCCACGTCGGTAAACTGGCTGGCCGTTCCGCTGGCCGGTTCTCCTGTCAGACGGTAGAGCACCGTCACAATCATTCCCCGGGTGGTGGTGGCGTTGGGGGAAAAGGTGGTGCTGTCTGTGCCGCCCATCAGGTTGTTCTCATAAACATACTGCACCGCGTCGCCGGCCCAGTGCCCCTGGGGCACGTCGGTGAAGGGATGCTGCCCCGCCGCCAGGGCCGTGCCGGAGAAAAGCGTCAGGGCCAGGCAGAGGGCCAGGGCCGCGCTTACCATTCGTTTTCTCATACTGCGTAGTCCTTTCTTCCGTATGATGCCTGATTATACCAGAATTCTTCCCTGCTGAAAAGGGGAAAAACGGTCTGTTTTGCAAGGAGTTCCGCCGCCAACTGCAAAAGCCCCCGCCAGAGCGGGGGCTTGCTGCGCCGTAGCTGCTTCAGGGCAGTGGCTCAAAAGCAATGGGGTCTCGCTCCGAGATATATTCCCGGTATTCCTCGGCAGAAATGACGGTGCTTCCTCCGTCAGGAGTGTGAATCTCATAGTATATTTGGGAGTAATCCTCCGAGTGGTTCGTCCCAATGCTCTGTTCCATTTGCAGGCTGCCATTGTTGAGCGTGTAATAGCCATAATTTGAAATGGCAGTTGTCCCTACATAGTAGGGGCGCAGATCGGTGAACACAAGCGACTGATATTGGGGGGAATACATCAGTTCCCCGTAACAGGTTTCGACTTGTTTAGGCGCGTTGCTTTCCGATGTCCCATCTGCCAAAGGTACAATGACCACCTGTTTAGTGTGTGCATCGTATGTGAAGACTGAGAAATTATAGAAATCATCGTAGAACGTGTCAAAGTAATTTCCCTGAAGAATGAGCTCTTTCATTCCGTCTTGGTTCAGATCCAGCAGCGCATACTCCGTGGGCTGATAAAACCAGTCATCCAGATAGTCCGTGTAGCCCTGCTCAGCCAAAAACCGTTGGTAGGCCTGCTTCCAGCCCGTGTCCGGCACCGCCTGGCCGGTGCGGGTGACGGAAAAGCGGGTGGGAGACTGACCGGACAAGACCTCGCCCTGTAAGGTTCCCTCCAGGTCCAACAGCCGGTAACCGGAGGGCTTCTCCACCCACTGGTCCGCGTCAAAACGGAAGGCCCCCTGATCGGTCACAGTCACATCCATCGTATAGGAGCCCTCTTTGGCATTGGTCCGGCCGGGGAGATTGTAAAAGTCAAAAAGGGCGCGGTAACCGCCGTTTTCCTCATAGACGGTCAGAGTCAGGCCGGTCTCCCCCTGGGAGGCGAAGTAGGAGCCCTCGTAGACGCCCACCAATTGGGACAGGTCCTGTTCAAGCGGTTTAAGCGTATAGGATTCATCCCCTCGCCCTACCAAATCGCAATCCGGCTGCCCAAAGCTCTGATAGGTCTCTTCTACATATTGCTCTGCCGCATCAATGCTGTTCTGCACCGACACGCCCTGAAGCAGTTGCGAAACCACTACCATAAGGTGGGCATAGTCGTTATTGAAGTAAACGGATTCTGTCCAGCCCTCTACCCAGGCTGCTCCCCGGGATCGAATGCCTTCGGCCAGCTTGTCGGTCCGCATACTGTTGCAGGAGCCGAAGTGGAAGAACATGTCTGCCAACTGCTCCTCTCCATAATAGTGGGAATAAAAGCTGCCGCCGACTCCAATCCGGCCAGAGCTGAGATTCACGATGGTGCGCCCAAAGAAAAAGTCCGAAGACAGCAAAACATAGGCTGTGGGGGAGGTTGCAAATTCACCGGTCATGGTATAGGGATCGCTGTCTGAGATGGCCCATGCAGAGTTGGTCACATTGCTCAGGGCACCGTGGGAATAGAACCACACCATGTCATACTGGTCCAGCTCTTTCAGTGCGTCCAAGGAAACTGCCTCGTCCCGCAGAACCGTCACTGTTCCGCCAGTGTACTCAGCCAAGGTGCTTGCCAGATATTCATAGCCATCCAGAATGAAGTTCTCATCTGTGGAGGCCTCAGGGCAAAGAATTACAATGTCCTTGGCCTCATAAACACTCCTGGTCGCTCCGGACCTTGGAAGGACCGGCTGAAGAGAGCGGATATCCGTCTCGGCAAAGACTGTCCCACCGATGACGTCTTCCTCTTGGGGTGTCCATACTGCCGTCACGCCGAAGTCCGTCCGGCAGGACACACCTCCATCCGGTGTCTCCTCAACTACGCGAATCCAGTCAACCCCTTCCAGGTAGTGTTTGATCTCCTCCTGTGTCGTTCCTTGGCGATCCAAGTCGGCAACACTGTTGATCAGGTTCACCATCTGCTGCCCTTCTGCCTGCGTAATGGGCTCGAACGACTCCTCAGGAAGCTCTTCCCCACCGATTACCTGCTCCAACCGCATAAAAATCGTCGCGGCCTCCGCCCGGTTGGCGGTGTGCTGGGGCTGGAAGGTGCCGTCCTCATACCCGGCCAGGATGCCCGTCTGGCGCATGAGCTCCACCCCCGCCTCGGCCCAGTCAGACACGGCATTCCGATCCGTGAAGGGAGCCGCCGGGTCCCCGGTCTCGGGCAGGGTGAGGCCGGCGCTGTCTACATAGCGGGCGATCATGGTAGCCATCTGCTCCCGGGTCACAGGGCTATTGGGGGAAAAACAGCCGTTTCCTGTGCCATCCACAATTCCTTCCCCAGCGGCCCAGGCCACATAGGCACTATACCACCGGCCTGCCGGCACATCGGCAAACCCACTCTCGCCACTCTCCTCCTCCGCGCCGGCCATCCGGCCCAGGATGGTGACAAACATAGCCCGGGTCAGACTGCCGCCGGGCTGGAACATTGTGGCGCTCACCCCATTCATCAGGTCATTTTCATAGACATAGCCCACCGCCTCGTTGGCCCAATGGCTCTGGGGAACATCGGTAAAGGGGTGCTGTCCCGCCGCCAGGGCCGTGCCCGACAACAGGGTCAGCATCATGCACAGCGCCAGGGCTGCGGAAATCACTCGTCTCTTCATAAACCTCTCTCCTCCCTCGAGCGATATAATGATGTTTAATTATACCAAAATTTCAACAGAATATAAAGCACTTTTCTCTTCCTCTTACAGATTTTCTGCACCAAAAAGGGGTGTCCTGTTTTGCAGGTATGTTAAAGTGCAAAAGCACCTGCTCTTTTTGTCACACCAAGGTTTTTTCGAAATTTCGCTTTACTTTCCCCCCGCCCAGTGGTATACTACAAGATACGTGCGTACTGCACGCAATCTACCCTGACTTAGTCCCGGGAGTACCGCCTGGTTTCAGGGCCACACCCGCCCGTCACTCAGTCAGAGGCAAACTTTGGAAAGGTGGAAATAAACCATGATTCGCAAGGACGAAAAGACCGCCGTTATTGAGGCAAACCGCACCCATCCCACGGACACCGGCTCCCCTGAGGTTCAGATCGCCATCCTCACCGCCCGGATTCAGGAGCTCACCGAGCACCTGAAGGTCCACATCCACGACAACCATAGCCGCCGCGGCCTGCTGAAAATGGTCGGTAAGCGCCGCAAGATGCTGGACTATCTGGCCAAGAAGGACATTGAGCGCTATCGTGCGATCATTGCCAAGCTGGGCATCCGTAAATAATTCCGTCTGCGACAGGGGCGGTGTGGCCAAAACCGCACCGCCCCTTTTTCCCAACCCCCGCGCGGAGAGCTCCCCGCCCTATTTTAGCGTTTGAACGTATGCCCGAGGCTCGGACATGCCTTCAAGTGCTAAATCAGGTGCAGGCTCTCCGGCCCATTTTATGATACCTGCGAAAGGAGTCTGCAACCATGTCAACCATTATCACCAAGAAGCAATTCAACAATCACATTTACAAGACCGAGATTGCCGGCCGCCCCTTCTCCCTGGAGTTTGGAAAGGTGGCCGAGCTGGCCAACGCCTCCGCCATGGTCCGCTACGGCGACACCTCCGTGCTTGTGGCGGTCACCGCCGCCCCCCGGCCCAGAGACGGAGTGGATTTCTTCCCCCTGTCCGTGGACTTTGAGGAAAAGCTGTATGCCGTGGGCCGGATTCCCGGCTCCTTTATGCGCCGGGAGGGGCAGCCCTCTCTGCCCGCCGTGCTGGCCAGCCGGGTCATTGACCGCTCCATCCGCCCCCTCTTCCCTGGGGACTTCCGCAACGACGTGGTGGTCACCTGCACCGTGATGAGCGTGGACCGGGACTGCTCTCCCGAGGCCGCGGCCATGGTGGGCGTGTCCGCCTGCCTGGCGGTGTCCAACATCCCCTGGGGCGGCCCCATCGGCTGCCTGGAGGTGGGCTATGTGGACGGTCAGATCGTCATGAACCCCAACCAGGCGCAGAAGCACGCCTCCAAGCTGGACCTCACCGTGGCCGCCACCGGCGCCAAGGTGGTGATGATCGAGGCCGGGGCCGACCAGCTCCCCGACGAGATCATGTACGAGGCCATCGTGAAGGCCCATGAGGAGATCAAGGCCCAGGTGGACTTTATCAACGCCATTGTGGCCGAGATCGGCAAGGAGAAGATGACCTACGACCACGCCGACTTCGACCAGGAGCTCTTTGACAAGATCGTGGCCGCCACCATGGACGAAGCCAAGGCCGCCATGGACACCGACGACAAAAATGTCCGGGAGGAGCGCTGGAACGCCCTCATCGACCACTGGCACGAGCTCTTCCTGGAGGAGTATCCCGAGATGGATCAGTACCTGGAAGAAATCACCTATAAATTCCAGAAGAAGATTGTCAAAGCCTGGCTCCTCCAGGGGCACCGGGTGGATGGCCGTCAGAAGAACGAGATCCGTCCCCTGGCCGCTGAGGTGGGCGTGCTGCCCCGGGTTCACGGCTCGGCCCTCTTCACCCGGGGACAGACCCAGGTCCTGTCCGTGGCAACCCTGAACACCCTCTCCGCCTGCCAGAAGCTGGACACCATCTGGGAGGAAGAGGAAAAACGCTATATGCACCACTACAACTTCCCCGCCTACTCCGTGGGTGAGGCTCGGGGCGCCCGCAGCGTCAACCGCCGGGAAAAGGGCCACGGCGCCCTGGCGGAACGGGCTCTGGACCCGGTGATCCCCTCGGTGGAGGAGTTCCCCTACGCCATCCGGGTGGTCTCTGAGGTGCTCTCCTCCAACGGCTCCACCTCCCAGGGCTCCATCTGCGGCTCCACCCTGGCCCTCATGGACGCGGGTGTACCCATCAAGGCCCCGGTGGCCGGCATCTCCTGCGGCCTGATCCAGGACGACGACGGGTCCTTCACCACCTTCATCGACATCCAGGGCGTGGAGGACTTCCACGGGGAGATGGACTTCAAGGTGGCCGGCACCAAGGACGGGATCACCGCCATCCAGATGGATATTAAGAACGACGGCCTCTCCCACGCCATCATCAAGGAGGCTCTGGACATCACCGGCGACGCCCGGAAGGCCATTCTGGACGAGATCATGCTCCCCTGCATCCCCGCTCCCCGGCCCGAGGTCAGCCAATACGCCCCCAAGATGCTCACCATGAAGATTGACCCCGATAAGATCCGGGAAGTCATCGGCTCCGGCGGCAAGGTGATCCAGAAGATCACCGCTGAGTCCGGCGCCAAGATCGACATTGAGGACGACGGTACCATCTATATCTCCGCGGAAAATGCCGCCTGCTGTGACGCGGCCAAGAAAATGATTGACACCATCGTCTTTGTCCCCGAGGTGGGAATGCTGTACTACGGAAAAGTGGTTCGCATCCTGAACTTCGGCGCCTTTGTGGAACTGGCCCCCGGCAAGGACGGCATGGTCCATATCTCCAAGCTGGCTGAGCGCCGGGTGGAAAAGGTGGAGGACGTGGTGAACATCGGCGACATGGTGTGGGTGAAAGTCACCGACATCGACGAAAAGGGCCGGGTGAACCTCTCCCTCCGGGACGCCCAGCGGGAAATCGCCGCCATGGAAGCCCGGGACGCCAAAAAACATCAAAATTGATGGGAGCACAAGTCCCATGAATCAGCTCTGGAAGGCCGCTGGCGCGGCGGCATGGGGTGCCGCCGCGCTGGGCGGCCTCCAGCCGTTTCTGGGCCCGGAGGCGGCAGAACAGCTCCACACCCTCTGTCCCGGGGCCCAGACCGTGCTGGTGGGGGCCTTTCCCTACTACGCCGGCCAGGCCCCCGGCAATCTCTCCCTCTACTGCCGGGGGGAGGACTACCACCTGGTCCTGGGCCGGCGGCTGGAGCAGGTCTGCGCCGGGCTCCGGGCCCGCCATCCCAGCCATACCTTTGTGGCCGGGGCGGACAACTCCCCCGTGCCGGAACTGGCCGCGGCGGAGCTGGCCGGCGTGGGCTGCCGGGGCCGCCACGGGCTGCGGATCGTCCCCCCCTACGGCTCCTATGTCTTCTTAGGCACCATTCTCACCGACCTGGTCCTCCCCTCCACCGGCCCGTCCGCAGAGACCCTCTGCCCGCCCCACTGCCGGGCCTGTCAGGCGGCCTGCCCCACCGGCGCCCTGACGGAGCAGGGGTGTGAGGTCACCCGCTGCCTGTCCGACCTGACCCAGCGCAAGGGCCCGCTCCCCCCCGAAGCCGCCGAACAGGTACGCCGCAGCCCCACGGTCTGGGGCTGTGACCTGTGCCAAAAGGCCTGTCCCCACAACCAGGCCGCCGCCCTGACCCCCCTGCCGGAGTTCCGGGAGGACCTGCTCTGCTCCCTTACCCTGGCGGAGCTGGAGCCCCTCAGCAACAAGGCTTTCCGGCGGCAGTATGCCCGCCGGGCGTTTTCCTGGCGGGGGATTGGGCCATTGCGCCGGAACCTGGCCCTCAAGGAGGAGGCAGCGCCAGCCGAAGAGGAGGACCTCCCCTCCTCTTGAGACCGCCGCTTTCCCGGTCAGCTTCTCCCGGAACGTCTTTTCCGTGTATATCCGCCTGGGATTCCGCCCAAACTATGGGAAACGGAAACGAGGTGGTTTTTTGCAAGTGCGTGACATTATGAACCCCCATGTGGTGTCCATTGATCCCACGGAGAGCGCCGCCCTGGCAGCCCGGCTGCTGGCCCGGCACAACGTGGGGTCCCTGCCGGTGTGCGGGTCTGGGGGGCAGCTCCAGGGGATGGTGACGGACCGGGACATTGTGCTGCGGTGCGTGGCCGCCGAGGAGGACCCCCGGTCGGTGCCGGTGCGCAGCATCATGTCCCGGCGGCCCGCCGTTGTCACCCCGGAGGACGACGTGCGCCAGGCCGCCCGCCTGATGTCCAGCCAGCAGGTCCGCCGCCTGCCGGTGGTGGACAAGGACCGGGTGGTGGGGGTGGTCTCCCTGGGGGACCTGGCCAAGTGCGGCCGCTATGAGATGGAGATTTCCCGGGCCCTTACCGACATCTCCGAGAACATCCGTCAGCCCTGAACCGGGGCCGCGGGGGAAAACAACAGTCCCTCCCGCGGCCCCGGTTTCCTTACGCCTGCTCCACCAGGGTACGGATCTTACAGGCCTGGTCCCAGGCCTCCCTGGCGTGCTCCCAGAACAACTGCTGGAGGCAGGGGTCCGTGGTAGTCTCCGTGCCGGTGAGATAGGCGGCCATGGTGGCCTGCTCCTGGGCAAACCGCCGGCGGAGAGTCCCTAAGTACGAAGTCACCGGCGGGCACTTCTCCCCCTCCGGCCAGTAGCGCACCCCGGAGATGAGAAAATAGGCCGCCGAGAGCCGCTTGGCCCGGCGCTTCTTCTCTCCAGCCAGCCCCGCCAGCACCCGGGCGGGGCCGCCCCCGGCCCGGCGGGAGAGGGTCTGGTACTCCCGGCAGTCAGCCAGCTCCCGGCGGATCAACTCCTGGAGCAGCGGCGCGCAGTCCAGACACTGGGGCCCCAAAACCCCCTGGGCATCGTCCCGGGGAAAGTCGCTGTGGGGCCGCTGGCCGCCCCGGGGAACATGGGGGGCCGGGAGCACCGTCTTTTCCTCCGTCTGGGCCGCCTCCTCGGTGACCAGGGTCTGCTGCTCGGTTGTGGTCTGGGCCTGGTCTCCCCCTGTCTCCTCCCAGGTGATGGGGCAGGCATCGGTGTGGTCGCCCATGACGCGCTTCCAGACCCGGGCAAAGATTTCCTTTTTGTCCTCTTCCCGGTCCAGGGGGGTGTTAGGCATAGCTCCTTCCATGGCAATTCCTCCTTTTCTGTTTTCCCATCCTATGCCCTGCCAGCCCATTCTGTCCGTCCGGACAGCCTTTCCCGGAAGTTTTTCCCGGCGGTGCCCCCGAAGTCTCTTGACAGACGCGCCTTTGCCCATTAAAATAAAATCAGTATAAATATGCAGACAATGAGGCAGTCTCCCCTCTTGGGCGGGACTCCGGGACCTCATGCCCGCTTTCTGCGGCGCCGCCATCCCCCCGGTTCGGCCCGGCTGCCGCGATTTTATGCGAAATTTTAGAGAAATGGAGGTGTGTCCCGACAATATGCTGCCCTATATCCTGACTGGCGTGATCGTATTTATTGTCGCGCTTGTGATAGGGATTCCCCTGGGCATCCTGTACCGCAAGAAAGTGGCGGAAAAGGAAATCCTCAGCGCCGAGGAAGAGGCCAAGCGCATCATCAACGAGGCCATCAAGAGCGCCGAGAGCAAAAAACGGGAAGCCCTGGTAGAAGCCAAGGAAAAAATTCTGGCGGAAAAAACCAACTACGAGAGAGAAGCCAAGGAGCGCCGCTCCGAACTGCAGGAGCAGGAACGCCGGCTCCAGCAGAAGGAAGAGACCCTGGAGCGCAAGCTGGAAAACGTGGAGCGGAAGGAGGAGTCCTACGCCGCCCGCCTGGCCAACCTGGAGGAGGCCCGGACCAAGGTCGCCAAGCTCCAGGCCGAGCAGATGGAGACTCTGGAACGGATCTCCGGCTACACCGCCGAGGAGGCCAAAGCCTACCTGATCGCCAAGCTGGAGACCGAGGTCACCCACGAGGCCGCCATGAAAATCAAAGAAGTGGAGGCCCGCTTCAAGGAGGAGGCCGACGCGAAAGCCAAGGAAATCGTGGGGCTGGCCATCCAGCGATGTGCCGCAGACCACGTGGCCGAGGCCACCGTGTCCGTGGTGCCCCTGCCCAACGACGAGATGAAGGGCCGGATCATCGGCCGGGAGGGCCGGAATATCCGCACCCTGGAGACCCTCACCGGCGTGGACCTCATCATCGACGACACCCCAGAGGCCATCACCGTCTCCTGCTTCGATCCAGTTCGCCGGGAGATCGCCCGGCTGGCCCTGGAAAAGCTCATCCTGGACGGCCGAATCCACCCCGCCCGCATTGAGGAGATGGTGGAAATCGCCAAGCGGGAGGTGGACGCCACCATCAAGGCCGAGGGCGAGCGCGCCGTGCTGGAGACCAACGTCATGGGCCTGCACCCCGAGCTCATCAAGCTCATCGGCCGCATGAAGTACCGCACCAGCTACGGACAAAACGTGTACAACCACTCCATCGAAGTGGCCCAGCTGGCCGGCCTTATGGCCGCCGAGATTGGGGAGGATGTGGCCACCGCCAAGCGGGCTGGCCTGCTCCACGACCTGGGCAAGGCTGTGGACCACGAGGTGGAGGGCTCCCACGTCACCATCGGCGTGGAGCTGGCCCGGAAGTACAAGGAGAGCAAAGAGGTGGTCCATGCCATCCACGCCCACCACAACGACGTAGAGCCCCAGACCGTCATCGCCTGCCTGGTGCAGGCCGCTGACGCCATTTCCGCCGCCCGACCCGGCGCCCGGCGGGAAAACCTGGAAAACTACATCAAGCGCCTGGAAAAACTGGAGGAGGTCACCTCTTCCTTCCGCGGGGTAGAGAAATCCTACGCCATTCAGGCCGGCCGCGAGGTCCGCATCATCGTCAAGCCCGAAGTGGTCAGCGAGGATGAAATGACCTTGCTGGCCCGGGAGATCGCCCAGCGGATTGAAAACGAACTGGAGTATCCCGGACAGATCAAGGTCCATCTGCTGCGGGAGGTCAAAATCGTGGAATACGCCAAGTGATTCCTACATCCCATAGTACGCCCCGCCCTTGGGAAGCTCCCAGGGGCGGGGTTTTCTACACGGCGCCCCGCCAAAATTTTTGTCTTTTTTTGCAGTTTCTCCCTTTTTGTTTTCCCCAAAATAGCATATAATAAGGGAAATCTTTTCTGTTTGAAAAAGGGGGAGACGGTATGCTGCTTCACCTCTTGGCTGTGGGCGATGTGGTGGCCCAGGGCGGGCTGGACTGTCTGCACCGGCACCTGCGCCGGTTGAAAAAGGAACACGATGTTCACTTCACCGTGGTCAACGGCGAAAACGCCGCCGGTCTGGGCCTGCTGCCCCAGCATGCCGAGGAACTCTTTGACGCGGGGGCGGACGTCATCACCCTGGGCAACCACACCTGGGGAAAACGGCAGATCGCGGACTATCTGGAGGACAACCCCTATATTCTCCGCCCGGCCAACTTCGCCCCCAACCTTCCCGGGCGGGGCTTTGGGCTCTATGAGGGCCCCCAGGGCCTGCGGCTGGGGGTGCTGAACCTGATGGGACGGTTTCAGCTGGACGCCAACCTGGACTCCCCCTTCCGCCGGGCTGACGAGATTCTGGCCGGGGAGGGCGCCCAGGCCGATCTGCTTTTCGTGGACTTCCACGCGGAGGCCACCAGCGAAAAGGGGGCCATGGCCTGGTACCTGGACGGACGGGTGCAGGCGGTGTGGGGCACCCACACCCATGTTCCCACCGCCGACGGGCAGATCCTGCCCCAGGGCACAGGCTTTATCACCGACCTGGGGATGACCGGCCCTGCCCGGTCCATTCTGGGGGTAAAACCCGAAAACTCCGTGGCCCGCTTCCTGGGCCAGCTGCCCCGGCGGTATGAGGCCGCAGACGGCCCCAACCGGCTGGGGGCCGTTCTCTTCACCATTGACACCCAGACCAAACTCTGCTGCCAGGTCACCCGCACCGACCTGACAGACTGACGGGACCCAAGGAGGGCTTGTGCATGCTGACCTTTCTCCACGCCGCTGATTTTCATCTGGACTCCCCCTTTCATGCCCTCCCCCCGGAACAGGCGGCGGAACGCCGGCAGGAGCAGCGCCAGCTGCTCACCCGCCTGGCGGACACCGCCCGCCAGGCACAGGTTGACCTGGTCTTTCTGGCGGGGGACCTCTTTGACGGCCAGCGGGCCCGGCCGGAAACGGTCCAGGCCCTCTATCAGGTCTTGGAGGAGCTGGAGGCAGAGGTCTTTCTCTCCCCCGGCAACCACGACCCCTACTCCCCCACCTCCCCCTACGGAAAGTTTCCCTGGCCGGACCACGTACATATCTTCACCCAGGCCGCCCCGGCCCGGGTGGAGGTGCCCCAGTTGGGGGCGGTGGTCTACGGCAGTGCCTTTACCTCCCTCTACCGGATGGACAGCCCCCTGGCCGGCTTCCACGCCCAGGAGGAGGACCTGGCCGCTTTCGGCTGCTTTCATGGGGACCTCTCCTCCGCCCACAGCCGCTACGGCCCCATCACCCACAATGAAATTGCCGCCTCGGGCCTACACTATCTGGCCCTGGGCCACAGCCACAGCGCCAGCGGCCTGAAGCGGGCGGGAAAAACCTATTACGCCTGGCCCGGCTGCCCGGAGGGGCGGGGCTTTGACGAGACCGGGGACAAAGGGGTCTATCTGGGCCAGCTGGAGGGCGGCCGGGTGTCCCTGGACTTTGTCCCCCTGGCCCGGCGGCGGTACCTCACCCCCAGCCTGGACATCACCGGCCAGGACCCCGCCCAGGCGCTGGAGGCGCTCATCCGCGCCTCCCGGCCGGAGGACATCCTTCGGATTTCCCTCACCGGCACCCGGGACCCGGACAACGAGCCCAATCTCACTGCCCTCACCGCCCTGGCCTCCGGCTATTTTTACAGCGCCAGTCTCTATGACAACACCACCCTGAGCCAGGCTCTCTGGGCCCGGATGGAGGAGGATACCCTCACCGGGCTCTTCCTCCGGGCCATGGCCCAGCGCCTCCAGGAGGCCGCCCCCTCTGAGCGGCCCCTGCTGGAACGGGCGGTCCGGTTCGGCCTGGCCGCCCTGGAAGGAAGGGAGGAGCCCCAATGAAACTCTTGCAGCTCACCGCCACCTTCGGCTGCTTACAGGGGGACACCCTGGAATTCGGCCCGGGGATGACCCTCATCGGGGCCCCCAACGGCAGCGGAAAATCCACCTGGTGCGCCTTCCTGCGGACCATGCTCTACGGCCTGGACACCCGCCAGCGGGACCGCAAGGGCGCCCCCGCCGACAAAAACCGTTACCGGCCCTGGAGCGGCTCCCCCATGGAGGGGCTGCTGGTCTGTGAATTCCAGGGCCGGGTCCTGGAGCTCCGCCGGACCTCCGCCAGCGGGGTGCCCATGGGGGATTTCTCCGCGGTCTACCAGGACACCGGCCTGGCCGTGCCCGGCCTCACCGGGGAGACCGCCGGGGAGATCCTCACTGGCGTGAGCCAGGAGGTCTTTGACCGCTCGGTGTTCTTCCGCCAGACTGGCCTGGCCGTCAGCCAGAGCCAGGAGCTGGAGAAGCGGATCACCGCCCTGGTCTCCTCCGGGGAGGAGGATGTATCCTGGACCGAGGCCAACGAACGCCTCAAGACCTGGCTCCACCGCCGCCGGTTCCACAAAAGTGGCCTGATCCCCCAGCTGGAGGCGGAGGAGGCCCAGCTCCAGCAGACCCTCACCCAGACCGCCTCCCTGCGCCAGGATCTGGCCCAGCTCCAGGCCCGGGCTGATGGCCTGCGTCAGCAGAAGGCCCATTGGGAGAGCCGGCTGTCCATGGAAAACGACAAATTCCAGACCATCAGCCAGCGGCGCTACGCGGAGGCCGCCGCAGAGCTGGACGCAGCGGAACTCCAGTTACAGACCCTCCTGGCCCGCCAGCAGGCCGACGCCCCCCAGACAGAGCCGGACCCCGACGAGCTGGAGGAGGAGATTCAAGACACCCTGGACGATCTGTCCAGCCGGCGGCGGCTTATGACAGGCTTTGTGACCCTCATCGTGCTGCTGACCCTCTGCGGGGTGGTGCTGTTTGCAGCGCCCCATGTGCCCCAGTTCCCCCTCCAGCTCCCGGAGATTCCCCTCCTGTTTCTGGCCCCTGTGGTGGGGGTACTCTGGCTGCTGGTGCTGCTGTTCACCTTGATTAAGTCCGCCTGTGACCGGCGGGACACCAAGGCCCTGGACGAGCTTCGCACCCTGCTGGAGACCCGCCAGCAGGAGGACAGCCACCTGGCCCAGGACCTGCGGGAGGCCCAAATCCGCCGGGAGCACGCCCAAAAATACTTCGAGGCTGTCAGCCAGCAGAGCGGCAGCGGCCCCTATCTCCCCCCGGAGGCAGAGGCCTGCCGGGCCTCCCTGCACCAGGCAGAGCAGGAGATCGCCCAGATCCAAGGTCAGCTCACCGCCCTGGGGGACCCGGTCCTGGTGGATGCCCGGCTGGACGAGATTCAGGAGGCCTCCGCCCGGCTGCAGGGGGATTACGACGCCATTGAGGTGGCCATGGAGGCCCTAAAGGAGGCCGACGATCAGCTCCATGCCCGGTTCTCCCCCCAGCTGAGCCAGACAGCCGCCGGATACTTCCAGCAGCTGACCCAGGGAAGGTTCTCTCAGGTGGCCTTGGACCGCAGTTTCAACGTCACCGTCCGGGAGACCGGCGCCCTGGCCGACCGCCCCCTGGCGCTCCTGAGCCAAGGCACCGCCGACCAGCTCTACCTGGCCCTCCGTCTGGCGGTGGCGGACCTGGTCCTCCCCTCTCCCCAGGCCTGTCCGCTTATCCTGGACGACGCGCTGCTGTCCTTTGACGATGACCGTCTGGCGGTGGTCCTGCACCTGCTCACAGAGCTGGCCGAGGACCGTCAGATCCTGCTGTTCACCTGCCAGCACCGGGAATTCTTCATGCTGGAGGACCGGCCGGAGATCACCACGGTGACACTGCCTGACTTTTAATGGACATCCTGGACGGTGGGTTCCGGCGGCAATCTATGGTTGCCATCCCGAAAAAAGAAGCGTATAATAGAGGACTGACCCTGAAATTGTTCCGTTCCAAAAGGAGGTTCCCATAATGTCCCAATCCCATCTCCCGCCGGAGGAGCCCCGCCTGTCTTCCGAGGCGCCGCCCCAGGAGGGACCGGCCGCATCCCAGAACCCCGCGCCCCCCGCGGAGGATACGGCCGCCCAGAAGGCGGGCAAAGAGAAGAAGCCGGGGGCTTTCGGCGCCGACCTCTACGGCTGGCTCCAGGCCCTCACCTTTGCCCTGGCCTTTATCTTGATCTTCTTCACCTTCTTCGGCCGTGTGATCGGCGTGGACGGCCACTCCATGGACCCCACCCTCAACGACCGGGACATGCTCTTTCTCCAGTGCATCGCCTATGAGCCCAAGCAGGGGGATGTGGTGGTCCTGCACAAGGACTTTGGAGACGTTGAAACCCCCATTGTCAAGCGGGTGATCGCCGTGGGCGGCCAGACGGTGGAAATCGACTATGACACCGGCACAGTCTACGTGGACGGTCAGCCCCTGGAGGAGGACTACATCATGGAGCCCATGGTCCGCCCGGAGAGCCCCTACCTGCAGGGGACCTACTGGGAGGTGCCCGAGGGGTCTGTCTTCGTCATGGGGGACAACCGCAACAACTCCTCCGACAGCCGGGACAGCCGCCTGGGCCCGGTGGACACCCGGTATGTGCTGGGGCGGGCCATCTGCACCGTTCTCCCCTTCCAGCACATCGGCCTGGTGGAATAAGGAGGTGAGACCGTGCGACTGGACAAATGGCTGAAGGTCTCCCGCCTGATTAAGCGCCGCACTGTGGCCAACGAGGCCTGTGACAACGAGCGCATCTCCGCCAATGGCCGGGTGGTGAAGGCCTCCTATGAGGTCAAGGTAGGGGATCAGCTGGAGATCCGCTTCGGCGCCCGGACGGTGCGGCTGGAGGTTCTCTCCGTCACCGAGCCCAAAGGCAAAGAGAATGCCGTGCTCCTCTACAAAGAACTTTGATTTTCAGCGGATGGGTTCCTGTGAGACCAGGAACCCATCCGTTTTCTTTTCCTGCCAGCGCCAAAAACCCCGCCCTGGAACATGGCTCCAGGGCGGGGTTATCTTGTGGGTGGGGATTATTGATCCACCGCATCCTTCAGGGCTTTCCCGGCCTTAAAGACGGGCACCTTGGTGGCGGGGATGGGGATGTCCTCCCCGGTCTTGGGGTTGCGGCCCATCCGCTCGGCGCGGACCTTGGTCTCGAAGGCGCCGAAGCCAACGATCTGGACCTTTTCCTCCTCTGTCAGCGCCTTGGTGATCAGGTTGATGGCGGCGTTCAGGCCGAGCTCCACATTCTTCCGGGAGAAGCCGGTCTCCTCCGCGATGCGCAGGATCAGTTCAGTCTTGTTCATGGTGATTACCCTTTCTCTCTTCGTTTTCCGGGTGTTTCTCCCGGTTCCACAGCGCCATCAGCTGGGACACATCCAACTCCCTCATGTCCCTGCCCTGGGCTGTGACCGCCGCCTCCACCCCGGCAAACCGGCGAATGAATTTCTCGCAGGTCCCGGCCAGGGCGTCCTCGGCATCTATTTGAAAGAACCGGGCAATCTTCACTGCGGCAAACAGCAGGTCGCCCAGCTCTTCCTCCACGTTGCTGTGGTCCGCCACCGCGGTCTGGAGCTCCTCCAGCTCCTCGGTGAGCTTGTCCATGGCGGCCTGGACATTGGGCCATTCAAAGCCCGCTTTCTCCGCCTTGGCCTGGATTTTCTCCGCCCGCCACAGGCCGGGCAGGCTCTTGGCCACGCTCTGGAGGGTGGCTGTGTAGGTGGTCTGCCCCTTCTCCTGGCGTTTGAGTTCCTCCCAGCTGTCCGGGGTGGCTGCCGCGCCGCCAAAGACGTGGGGATGCCGGAAAATCAGCTTTTTGCAGATGCCGTCGGCCACGTCGTCCAAGGTAAACCGGCCGGCATCCTCCTCTATGGAGGCATGAAACAGGATCTGGAGCAGGACATCCCCCAGCTCCTCCTTCAGATGGGCGGGGTTTTTCTCGTCGATGGCCTCGGCCACCTCATAGGCCTCCTCCAGGAAGTTGCGCCGGATGCTCTCATGGGTCTGCGCCCCGTCCCAGGGGCATCCCCCTGGGGCGCGGAGCAGGTGGACAATCCGGCGCAGGTCCTCCACCGTATAGGCCGTCTTCTCTTCAAAATTGATCATAATTTATCATATCATTCCCGTAATCTCAAGTCTTTATGGGATATTTTGCAGGCTTCTTCCAAAAATTTTTCCCACTCAGCGAATCCGCAGCAGTTTCGCAATCTTATCCCCCTTGGGCATCAGGGAGAGGTCATCCCGGGAGACGATCCGCAGCACCAGAACCAGAATGCCGTAGACCACACAGCCGATCACAATGGACCCCGCCACGGACAGGGTGTTGCCCAAGTGGGCGGCCAGCAGGCCATAGCTGGCCCACACGGCAGCCCCCATCACCCCGGCGGCAATGGCGGGCTTCACAAAGACCCGCAGGTACTTGGGCGGGTGGGGGGTAACCTTTTTAATGGCCACCAGCTCCATCACCGACACCAGCGCGAAACACACCAGGGTCCCCATGGGAGCTCCCTTGATGCCCACCGAAGGAATCTGCACCAGGACAAAGTTCACCGCCAGCTTGGTGGCGCTGCCAATGGCGATAAACCAGATAGGCAGGGCCGCCCGGCCGTTGGCCTGGAGGATGGCGTTGCACAGCAGCATCATGCACACAAAGGCCGAGGCAATGCCCAGCACCAGCAGGCAGTGGCTGGCCACCTCCTGGTTGGTCTCCGGATAGAGCATCTGGATGATGGGGCCGGAGAGCACCGCCAGGCCCACGCCGGCCGGCAGGGCCAGCAGGGCGCCCACCCGCAGGGCGGACTCGGCAATCTTTCCCGCCCCCAGCTTATCCTTCCGGGTCAAGGCCGCGGAGACCGCGGGAACAATACAGGCGGTCAGAGAGACCATGAAGGCCGAGGGCAGATTGTAGATGGTGATGGCCTTCTGGTAGCAGCCGTACAGACTCACCGCCAGCTGCTCTGTATAGCCCAGGGCGCTCTGGAGCAGGTTCTGCACCTGGACCGTGTCCAGGTAGGTGGTGATGGGCACCACGGAGGAGCTCAGGGTGATGGGAATGGCGATGGCCGCCAGGGTCTTGAGAATCTGCCCGGCGCGCTCAGGCTTGTCGTCGGTGGGCGCCAGTCCCCGGCCGCTGTTGCGGCGGTGGTGGCGGATCATCAGGTAGACCAGGGAGACAAAGCCGCTGGCCGTGACCCCGCCGATGGCGCCGGCGGCGGAGAACTCACTGCCGAAGCCCAAGTAAAGGATGTACCAGGCCAGCACCAGGCCCACACCCAGCTTGGTCAGGGCCTCCAGCACCTGGGAGACCGCCGTGGGCACCATGTCCGAGTGGCCCTGGGCATAGCCCCGGTAGGCCGACATGGTACACACAAAGAAGCAGGACAGCGCCATCACCCGCACAGCGGGGGCGGCCAGACTGTCCCCCTGGAGATTGGCCAGGGGCTGGGCAAAGACAAACATCACCAGGCTGCTGATGGAGCCCAGAATGACAAAGGTGACCAGCGCCACCCGGAAAACCCGGTTCACCTGGTTCCGCCGGTCCAGGGCGTTGGCCTCGGAGATGGTCTTGGACATGGCCACCGGCAGGCCGGCGGTGGAGATCATCAGCAGCAGGTTGTAGATGGCGTAGGCGTTGTTGAAGTGGCCGAAGCCCACATCCCCCAGGATGCGCCCCAGGGGGATTTTATATAGGGCGCCAATGATTTTCACGATGGCGATGCTCACGGCCAGGATGGCCGCCCCGCCGAAAAATGTGTTGCTTTTCTGCGTTCGTTCTTTCAAAAGTCAATTCCTCCGGTCGGCAAGGCTGGCGCCGTCCCCAAAGAGCAGGGGCAGGGCATAGGTCTCCACCTCGGCCTTGATCCGCTCCAGGTCCAGGGTGAAGAAGGTTCCATCCTTGTATATGATCTTTCCCCGGGCCATATTCATCACCACGTCGGACCCCCGGGCGGAATAGACCAGGTTGTCCTCCACACTGTGGCAGGGGGGGAGGCTGGGGCGGTCAAAGTCCACCAGGATCAGGTCGGCGGTATAGCCGGGGGCAATCTGTCCGGTCCTCCGCCCCAGGGCCCGGGCGCCGTCCCGGGTGGCCATGGCCAGCACCTGGCGGGGCAGCAGGGCCAGGGGGTCATGGGTGACCCCGTTGTGGAGAATGGCCGCGAACTTCATCTCCTCAAACACGTCGTGGTTGTTGTTGGAGGACACCCCGTCGGTGCCCAGGGCGATGTTCACCCCCGCCCGCTTCATGGCGGGAATCCAGGCCACCCCAGAGCCCAGCTTCAGGTTGGACACGGGATTGTGGATGCAGGAGACCCCCTTCTCCGCCATGAGGGCCCAGTCCTCCTCGGTGGTCCAGACACAGTGGGCGGCAATGGCCCGGGTGTCCCAGACCCCGTACCGGTCCAGGATCTGCAAGGGGGTCTTGCCCCAGCGTTCCTTGCAGGCCTCGTGCTCAGACTGGGTCTCGGAGACATGGACGTGCATCCCCAGTTTTTTCTCCTGGGCGTACGCCGCCATCCACTGCCACAGGGGGACGTTGGAGGTATACTCCCCGTGGATGGAGGCGTCCACCAAAATCTGGCCGTTCCCCGCGCCGTGCCACTCTTCGGTGAGCCGGCGCTGGTTGTCACAGTCCTTGCAGGTGGCCGGGCTGAAGTCCGCCGGGGCCCCGAAGTAGACCCCCCCGCAGGAGAGATTGGCGCTGATGCCCGCTTCCAGCACGGTTTGGGCGATGTCGGTGGTGTGCATGTACATGTCAGCGATGGTGGTCACCCCGCCGGCAATGAGCTCGGCCAGGGCCAGCCCTGTGCCGGCCCGGACCGCCCGGCCGTCCAGCTTGGCCTCCGTGGGGAAGATCCACTGGTTGAGCCAGGTGTGCAGGTCGCACCCCCCGCCGTAGCCCCGGAGCAGGGTCATGGGGATGTGGGTATGGGCGTTGACCAGGCCGGGCATGAGGACGTTGTTTCCGCAGTCGATCTCCCGGTCAAAGGGCCCCTGGGGACGCTGGGTGCCCACGGAGGAGATGGTCTCCCCCTCCACAACCACATAGGCCCCCTCCAGCAGGGTGTCCGCCTCGTCCATCAACAGGGCGCGGCAGTGATACAGTAAGCTTCGTTCCATGGCGGGCCTCCTTCCCTCAGTTCAGGTGCTCCAGGCAGGCCAGCACCAGGGAGGAGAACCGGTCCCGGGCCGCGGCGGCGGCCTCCAGCACCTCTTCCTCGCTGAGCTTTTTGGGCAGCACCCCGGCGGCCATGTTGGAGACCAGGGTGAAGCCCAGCACCTCCATGCCGCAGTGCCCGGCGGTGATGACCTCCGGCGCGGTGGACATGCCCACGGCGTCCGCCCCCAGAATCCGGGCCATGCGGACCTCGGCGGGGGTCTCGTACTGGGGACCGGGGAAGTACATGTAAACCCCCTCCTTCAGGTCCATGTCCAGCCGGCGGGCCTGCTGGCGGGCCAGCTCCTGGAGCCGGGGGGTGTAGAGGTAGCTGGCGTCGGGGAACCGGGGACCGAACTCCGGGATATTCTCCCCCCACAGGGGAGACTCCATGAAAATTTTAATGTGGTCGGTGATGAGCATCAGGTCCCCGGCCTGAAACTTCCAGTTCACCCCGCCGGCGGCGTTGGTGACAAAGAGGGTGTCGCACCCCAGCAGGCGGAGCACCCGGACCCCGTAGCTCACCTCCTCATAGGAGTAGCCCTCGTAGTGGTGAACCCGGCCCTGCATCACGGCCACCGGCTGGCCGGCCAGGCGGCCGAAGACCAGCTGTCCTTTGTGTCCCGGGGCGGTGGAATGTTTAAAATGGGGAATCTCTCCGTAGGGGACCACCACGGCGTCCTCCACCAGGTCCCCCAGATACCCCAGGCCGGAGCCCAGAATCATGGCCACCTTGGGCCGGAACCCTCCCAGCTTGGCCTGCAGAGCGTCCGCGCTTTCCCGATATTGGGCAAAGGTATAATTCATAGCATATCCTCCATCTCGGGGCCGCGCCCCTGTTTTTTCCCTGGCCCCCGGCCAGGGTTTCCGTCAAGTATACTGGGATATCTTACACCCACTGCACGGAAAAATCAAATAAAATCCTTGGCGCTGCAAGGTTTTTTCTCCCTTGACAGGGGGCCGGGGCGGGATTTTTCCCCCGCCCCGCCTCTGTCCCGCCAAAACCGCCGGGCGGCTGTTTTTCTGCTTGCTATTTCCTGCCAGTCCGTGCTATAATATCGGTGAAAAACAAAATATGCGGCAGATTTCAGGGCTCCGACCCCCTGAAATCCTGCGCAGGTGCCATAACCACCTACACAACGGCCCAAGGCCGCACCGCATGGACGATATTATACAGTTTTTCCAGACCCTTTGCAAGGGTTTCCCTTGCTTTGCGCGATTGAAGGACTGTCTTTTGTCGTAGTCATTTTCGGGTGTGCTCCAAGGGCAAAGTGTGCATAGGCATTTTTGCCTCCTGACCTTGTCGTGTAGGGCTGTGACCTGCACGGCATTTTTGTTTTTCCCCGACCCGCTCGGGGGAAGCTGGGCTTCCCCCGGGGTTTGGGCGGGAGAATAAACAAGGAGGAAAGATCCTATGAAGCGAAAACTTTTGTCAGTCTTCCTGTCTCTGTGCATGATGCTGACGCTGGTTCCCGGGGCATTGGCCACGGGAACGGAACAACCCACAGACCCTACGGACAGCGGCGGTGAGACGTCGGTCACCGTCAACGACGCGAGCTCTCTGAAATCTGCCCTTGAGAGCGCGGCAGAGGGTGCCACCATTACCCTGGGGCAAGACTTCTCTGTTGAGGCCGGCCCAGAAAACAATTTCACTTTAAGCAAACCCGTTACCATCAACGGCAATGGTCACACCATCACGCGCGCCTTTAATGAGGTTTCCACGGATGGCTATGGTGATTACGAGGCTGTGTTTGTCATCACCTCCGCGGGGGTAACCATCCAAAACGTAACCCTGGCCGGGCTGGACAAAGGACAGAAGGATGAAGCTGGAATTTACATCTCCGGAAATGGAACGGAAACCTCTGAAATCACCATTTCTGCGTGTAAATTCATCGGTGCGGAGACCGCAGCCGCTCCCTCTGGAGGCACTGGGATAATTAGCAGCGGAAATTCGAGCGCCTACCTTACGGTAACCGATTGCCAATTCACCAATCTCAAATACGGTATGTACTTCAATGGCATCAGCCAGGCCGCTATCACTGGCAATCAGATAGATGGGACCAAGTATACCGGGATTTACTTGGAAGGCAGCAACGTTACCATCGAGGACAATGTATTGACCAACATTGCTTCCGAAAACTACGACAACGCCGCGTATGCCTCTGGGATCTATGTTGGCAATTCTTCTGACAGCAGCTCTATTACGATCAATGAAAACAAGATCACTTTGCATGAAAATGTAACCCATGGTGTACCCGTCGTCAACGCCAAGGTCGCAAAGGTCGGAGAGACAGAATACGCAACGATTCAAGAGGCGCTGAACGCCATAGGTGAAAGCTCGTCTCTCACGGTGACCCTGCTCTCGGACGTGGTTTTGTCCGCCCCCGTCCAAGTCCCCGCCGGAAAAGAGATCACCATTCAGGGGGAGAACCACACCATTTTGTACCCGGTTTCTGTTGGAGCCGCTTTCAGCGGAACCAATGGGATTTCTTCCAACACCAAACTGACTGTCAACGGGGTAAACTTTAAGATTTCCGATGCAGCGGAGTCCCCCGCAACTGGCTTTGCTGTCCTTGTGGGAGAAGGAACCAACGGTGTAAACATCGCTATGAATGGTTGCTCCTTCACCAACCTCTACGCCGGCGTATACTTCGGCCACGTGGAGGCAGGGAGCACCGGCAACATTTCCATTACAGACAGCACCTACCATAACAGCCGGTATGGCTACTCCATTGACGAAGTAACAAACGGCTCCCTGGTGGGGGGTGTGACAGTGTCGTTTACAGGGAACACAACCAATGGAACAGCAGAGAAAGAACCCTGGAACAGCATCACGGTGACCAGCGGTACTACCACCAAGGGTTACAGTTCCTGGACCGCAGCCTATGAGGCCGCCCAAGCTGGTGATATCATCACCCTCAACATGGATGTGGCAACCAGCGCACTCACCATCGAAAAACAGATCACGCTGAACGGCAATGGTCACACCATTTCCTACAATGGGGACGCCTCTGAGTCATCTCCTGCAAACGGCGCGCTGATCACGATCCAGGGGGAGAATGCCAACAATGTCACCATTCAGAACCTGACCGTAGACACCCAAGGAAAGGTGAAACATGGTGTGCAATTCTACTGCGTGACTGATGGCCAGCTCGAAAATGCGACCGTAAACGGCGGGGCCTACACGTCTGTGATAGTCAACGGCGCGGAAGTCTCCCTGACAAACTGCACCCTGAACCCGGCGGAAGGTGCCTATGCTAACATTGAGTACGCCATGGGCAGCGGCGTGACCAAAAAACCGGAAATCTCCCTGTCGAACGTCACCGGCAACGCGGAGGAGCCGCTGGTCTATGCGGACAAGAACACGGCGAACAATTTCAAGGGTAATGATGATAGTAAGTCCTATGAAGAAATTTTGAAGGAAATCAACCAAAAGGTAGAAGGCGCAACTGTGACCCTGTTCATTCAGGGGGATACGGGAGAAGAAGATCTGACATTCCCCGGCACCCAGCTCTATACCATCACTTTTGATACCAACGGTCATGGCTCTGAGAGCGTCCCCAATATGACCACTAACAACTATGGAAAGCTTTCCTCGTTACCCACTTTGGACAATGATGGAAGCTATCAATTCATTGGCTGGTACACAGAGAAAAGCGGTGGTACCAAGGTAGCGGAAAATGAGACTTCTTTCAACGAGAATACCACCCTCTACGCCCACTGGAACTACACCGGTGGTGGCGGTGGCGGCGGCGGTTCCGTCACCACCAAGTACACCCTGACCTTTGACACCAACGGCGGCTCCGCCATTGCCAAGGTGACCAAGGAGAAGGGGACC
>OLOZ01000572.1_pt1 | contig 32662 bp, 26 predicted proteins | sample 1673021 | NCBI WGS metagenome assembly OLOZ01 (sample SAMEA3136747, study PRJEB25190) | human gut metagenome | biome: human gut; feature: human-associated habitat; material: faeces | place: Austria | collected 2013 | reverse complement strand
TTAGTTTGCTGAAAGTATAAGGAATGCGGTTGGTATCGATTTTGGAATAAAAAGTCAGCTCATTGATCAGATGATCCATCTCATTTGTCTTGTTGTAGATGGTGCGGACATAGCGATCCATTTTCTCAGGGGTATCTGCCACTCCATCCATGATTCCCTCTACATATCCTTTCACTGCTGTGATCGGAGTTTTCAGATCATGGGAAATGTTGCTGATCAGCTCTCTGTTCTCTTTTTCTATAAGGCTTTTTTCTTCTGTAGATTCTTTCAGACGGCGGCGCATTTCCTCGAAATCCTGACAGAGCTCAGAAAATTCGTCTTTTCCTTCTACATCCAGAACGAAATCCAGGTTGCCCTCTTTTATATTCTGCGTCGCTTTTTTTAATTTAACCAATGGAACGGCAATGCTGCGATATACCCAAAGACCAACTACCAAAGCAACGGAGATCAGGATTACAAACGCACTGATAAACAAATCCTTGGCCATTACATGTACCCTGCCCTGACTGTCGGCTGAGTCTGTTATGGAAATATCATATACTGTTCCATCGCTCTCAGTCACTGCCTGTGCTTTCTGCGCCTGTGACTGGCTGAATCCATACAAAGTGGCGGCAAACAGAAGCAGAGGCATAAGAATGATCATGGTGAATCCCAGAATGATTCTTGTTTTTAGCTTCATAACAGTTCTATCCTTTTTCTTCTTTTTACGGAAATTTTCAACAGCTTCCCTGTCGTATGAAGCTGCTTCACCGGATTTATATAGATTATAGCATAAAGCTCTGATTTCATCTCTTAATTTTCTATAAAAAATAGCTCTATAATATTCAGTTTTTCAACATAAAAAACCTGGAAAAGACTTCTTCTGCTATATACCAGTCTCTTCCAGGCTCTAACTTTAATATGGAATTTTCAAGCAGGCTTCAATACAAGCCATTTTCTTTTACCCAAATTTTACGCAAGATATTTCTTCAGATCATCAACCTTGTCCAGATGCTCCCACGGAAGATCTACATCTGTACGGCCGAAGTGTCCGTATGCAGAAGTCTGTTTGTAGATTGGGCGGCGGAGATCAAGCATTTTGATGATTCCAGCCGGGCGAAGGTCAAAGTTCTCACGGATAATCTCTACCAGTTTCGCATCAGATACTTTACCTGTGCCAAATGTTTCTACATGAATAGAAGTCGGATGTGCAACACCAATTGCATAGGAAAGCTGGATCTCGCACTTGTCAGCAAGACCTGCTGCAACAATGTTCTTTGCAACATAACGTGCTGCATAAGCTGCAGAACGGTCAACCTTTGTGCAGTCTTTTCCGGAGAAAGCACCGCCGCCGTGACGTCCTGTTCCGCCATAAGTATCAACAATGATCTTACGTCCTGTAAGACCGCTGTCGCCGTTTGGTCCACCGATAACGAAACGTCCGGTCGGGTTGATAAAGTATTTCGTATCCTCATCTACCATGTCTGCCGGGATGATCTCATCAAATACATATTTCTTGATGTCCGCATGGATCTGCTCCTGTGTAACATCCGGGTCATGCTGAGTGGAGCAAACAACTGCATCAATACGGCTTGGTTTGCCATTCTCATCATACTCAACTGTTACCTGAGTTTTTCCATCTGGTCTTAAATATTTCAGAGTGCCATCTTTACGGACTTTTGTCAGCTGACGGGAAAGTTTGTGTGCCATGTTGATTGCGTATGGCATGTATTCTTCTGTCTCGTTGGAAGCATAACCAAACTGGATTCCCTGGTCACCAGCTCCAATAGAGTCAAGCTCGTCCTCATCCATCTGATTCTCTTTCTGCTCAAGTGCTTTATCAACACCCATTGCAATATCAGCAGACTGTTTATCAAGTGCTGTGATTACCGCACATGTATCAGCATCGAATCCGAATTTTCCACGAGTATAACCAATCTCGCGGATTGTCTCTCTTACGATTGACTGGATATCGATATTTGCCTTGGAAGTGATCTCACCCATAACCAGAACAAGACCTGTTGTAGTTGCAGTCTCGCAGGCTACACGGCTCATCGGATCCTGTGCGATCAGAGCATCCAGGATGGCATCAGAAATGGCATCACAGATTTTATCCGGATGACCTTCAGTTACAGATTCGGAAGTAAATAAGATTTTTTCTTTGTTTTCCATTCTTTTGTTTTTCCCTTTCTTCGATGGAGCGAAAATTTCCAAAACAGCTAATATCTATCGCTGCATTGTATGTTTTCCGCGAAAAAAAGAACAGCCCGGACAAGCGGACTGTCTTATAAATGACTTTTTATATAAACAATCCTCTTATTGTTCGATCACTCGCTCAGGTTGGCACCTTCCTCTCTTTCGAGGGGTTGCCGTGGCTTCATAGATCCTATGTATCTCCACCACTCTGAATAAAAGGCTATTCTTCAGTTTTCCTGTTGCAAGCAATACAATATACTGATTGCTTATAATTGTCAATAGACATTTAATGTCTTATGACTATTTTTTGCCAGATTAAGTCTGATGCTTAACAGTTCAAGGCGGTCAGGCTGCGATCTGAAATTAACAATTCACCCTACACGCAGGCGGAATTTCTGGATATCCTTCTCACTGGAAACTCTCTCGATCTCTGCGCCAAGGCTGCGAAGCTTCTCTTCGAAGTTCTCATAGCCACGCTGGATGTAAACAATATCATCCACAATGGTGATTCCCTCTGCTGCCAGTCCTGCAATAACAAGAGCTGCCCCAGCACGAAGATCCGGTGCACTTACTCTTGCACCAGTAAGCTTATTCACGCCATCAATAATTGCGGAATTGCCTTCAACCTTAATACAGGCTCCCATTCTGGAAAGCTCATCGGCATATTTGAAGCGATTCTCAAAAATACTCTCAGTTACGATGCTGGTTCCCTCTGCAAGTGCAAGGGTAACCGCAATCTGCGGCTGCATATCAGTCGGATATCCCGGATATGGAAGGGTCTTCACATGAGTGCGATGAAGTCTGCCCACTGCACGTACACGTACGGCATCATCAAACTCCTGAACTTCACATCCGATTTCCTCAAGCTTAGCTGTAGTAGCTTCGAGATGCTTTGGAATTACATTCTTAACTGTGACATCCCCACCGGTAGCTGCTGCAGCGAACATAAAGGTTCCTGCCTCGATCTGGTCCGGAATGATGGAATACTCTGTGCGGTGAAGCTTCTCAACACCCTTGATACGGATCACATCTGTACCAGCACCTTTGATATTGGCTCCCATGCTGTTCAGGAAGTTGGCAACATCTACTACATGTGGCTCTCTGGCAGCATTCTCAATAATCGTACGTCCTGGTGCAAGAGATGCTGCCATCATAATATTGATGGTTGCTCCTACAGAAACTACATCCAGGAAAATATGGCTTCCATGAAGATTAGATGCCTCGGCAACAATGGCTCCATGAAGAATATCAACTTTCGCACCAAGGGCTCTGAAACCTTTCAGATGCTGGTCAATCGGACGGCTTCCGATATTGCAGCCACCTGGAAGAGGAACTTCTGCTCTTTTATATTTGCCAAGTAATGCACCAAGAAGATAGTAAGATGCACGGATCTTCTTAATATACTCATAATCTACACTTACATCACCAATGGTAGAACCATTGATCTTAACAGTTGATTTATTGATTCTGTCAACCTGTGCTCCGATGCCAGCTATTGCCTCCAGTAAAACGTTAATGTCTCTGACGTCAGGCAGATTCTCGATGAGAATTGTCTCATCCGTCATAATGGCTGCTGATAAAATAGCCAGCGCTGCATTCTTTGCACCTGCTATCTCTACTTCACCAACAAGCGGATTTCCACCTTTAATCACATACTGTTCCATAATACACCTCTATTATTCTTACTCCGCGAGCCAAAAAGGCTATTGTCAATTTCTCTCCAATAACCTGACAGCCCTCCTCTGATTCACAGTTACTGTTCACTTCGTTCATCGTAACGCATTCCGCGAATAGTAACGATCTACAGTTACTTAATAACCCCTGTCTGTAGTGTTTCCAAAAGTGCCTGCAGACTTGCTTCCAAATCTTTCCCTTCTTCATCTACCACAATGTCTGCATATTTCTCGTATAAGGGAACTCGCTCCTCATATAAACTCTTCAAGGTCTGTCCTTCTTTCAGAAGAACTCCCCGCTTCTTAAGATTTCCAAGCCGTTTCTCAAGAGACTCCAGAGAAAGGCTGAGGTAAACTACCTTCCCAATTGATTTCAAGTGTTCCATGGCTTCACTGCAATATACCACACTTCCCCCAGTAGCAATTACAGTATTCTCTGTATCAATCGACGCATTTACGCGATTCTCAATGGCCTTGAACCCTTCTTCTCCTTCTTCATCAATGATCTGATAAAGACGTCTTTTTTCTTCTTTTTGTATTAAAAGGTCTGAATCTAAAAATTCATATCCAAGTATTTTCGCAAGAACAACGCCCAGTGTGCTTTTACCTGCACCGGGCATTCCAATTAATGTTATATTATTCATTTTCATTCGATACTCCTTTAAATAATAACACATAAGAGCCATTATTGCAATCACATTAAAAAATTGTTACTGAGTTCGGTTTTTTAATGGGTGATTTTTAAGTTTCTGATTATGCTTTTTTCCTTTTTTTACGCTATATCCAAAGGTGCCCAGTTTCTTTCCAAGTCCCAGATATTCTCCATGGGAATACACCATCAGTTTTGACTGATTCAGCTGAAATTTATTATTTTTATCCATATAGGCTTCGTCCGCATGCACTGCAACTACTTCCGCAAGGAACATGTGATGAGAACCAAGCTTCTCAATTTTCTTAACTTTACATTCAATATTTACAGGAGCTTCACCGATCATTGGTGCCTTCACTTGATCCGCCTTTTCTTTGGTAAGATGAAGCTCCTGAAATTTATCAACCTCTCTGCCGGACCGCACGCCACAATAATCGGTGGCGTATGCAAGCTCTTCTGTGGTAAGGTTCAGAACGAATTCCTTTGTCTTGCAGATCATATCGTAAGAAAATCTGGTGGGACGAACGGAGATGCTTACCATTGGCGGGTTGGTACACACGGTGCCAGCCCACGCTACTGTTATTATATTATCATTACCCTCGCCATCTGTAACGCTGACCATCACAGCAGGAAGCGGGTAAAGCATATTGCCTGGTTTCCAGGTCTGTTTTGCCATATTTTTGCTCCTCTTTTATGTGAAAATTTCCCGTGCAAAGAACCTTCTGCGTTACTTTTCACTTTGTGAGCAGTAGCTTTTAACAGCCTCTTTGCCGGGAAAATCTTTATTATCAGTTAAAGTCATTTGCCATGATCTGTGCGGCTTCCATCATAGCCGGGATCATCTGTTTCTTACGGGAAACCACGCCTTTCAGGTGGAAGCACTTATCCTCCGGTTCCTGCTGGAATGCGATTTTTCCCATTTCCTCGCTGCCCTCGCCGTAATAAATTACATCTGAGGACTCGTCCATAATATTGGTTAACATAAAGTAAACACGGGTAATTCCATGGCGTCCGCACTCGCTTACCATAAATGGTTTCAGGCGAACTTTGATCTCCTGAAGTTCTTCCTCGTCCATGGAACTGATCTGTCCAACACCAAAAGCCACATTTCCTTCTGCAATAAATTTCTTGTAATCCTGATAAAAAATTTCTTCAGGTGCTTTATCCTTCAGATTGCTTCCAGCCTTGAACATTTCTCTTGCGAAATCTTCAATCTTAATGTCCGCGATCAGTGCAAGCGCACTTGCTGCGATCTTGTCCTGCTGGGTGCAGGTTGGGGAACGGAACATTAAGGTATCGGAAATAATGGCTGCACAGAGAAGTCCTGCAATCTTAGGCGGAATCTCCAGTCGCTGCTCGTCATAAATCCGGTAAAGGATTGTCGCAGTACATCCAACTGGCTCATTTCTGAAATTAATCGGCTTCATAGTTTCCAGAGAACCAAGCTTATGATGGTCAATGATCTCCAGAATCTCTGCTTTCTCAATATTATCAACAGCCTGGTCTTTCTCATTATGATCTACCAGAATTACCTGTTTCTTGTGCATGTCAAGGAAATTTCGTCTGGAAATGGTTCCCACACATTTTCCCCGCTTATTGATAACAGGGAATGCACGATGGCGGTGCTTGATCATAACATCCTGGATATCATCTGTGAAATCTTCAGTATTAAAAGTTACCAGATTATCTTTTTTCATCACATAATTTACCGGAATACTCTGGTTGATCATGCGGGCAATTGTGTAGGTATCATATGGAGAAGAGATAATGATGATCTGTCTCTCCTGAGCTTTCTTTATTACCTTCTCACTTACCTGAATACTCATTCCTACAATAATGCAGCTTACATTCAGTTCTATTGCCTTTAACTGATCTTCCTCACGGTTTCCAAGAATAACCATATCATTTTCTTCGATATAGTTCTTCATCACCTCCGGATCAGCAGTTCCAATAAGGATTTTCCCTTTGGTAAAATAGCCGTGACCGTTTCCTTCTACGATTTCACCGTCAAGAGTATCCCTGATCTTGTTATACTGAGTTCTGGCATTTGAAAGAAGATAGCTGTCCTTGGTATCCATGTAAACATCAGCAATATCGCCGATTGTTACAATTCCCTCCAGCTCATCCTCGCTGTTACAGATGGGAAGGGTCACAATGCCTTTATTCTGCATCATATCCCAGGCATTTTTCAGGGACATGGTACGGTCTGCATCCGGTTTTGGACGGATATCCATATCTTTTACCTGCGTTCCGATATTTCCCAGATAAGCCGGTGGCTGTACGCCAAAACGATTCAGTACATACTGGGTCTCTTCATTGATCTGACCGGCGCGTCTTGGAATATAACGCTTGGTCTGGGTGGTTCTGTTTTTGATATCTGCGTAAGCAATTGCCGAACAAATAGAATCCGTATCCGGATTCTTATGTCCCATTACAAATACTTTCTGATTCTTCATTCACATTCTTCCTTCCAAAATTCAGCTGACCTCTGCACACTTTTCATCTGTAAACAGAGTTTTTTATTTCGGGTCTACTTTTCAAACACGCTCTACAGAAGATTTTCATTTTGGGCGATTGTCTTAATCGTCCAAATCTGCACTTTATATTAATTCAGTTTAATATTTGCAAATAAAGCTCCCAGAGATGTGGTTGCCTCTTCTCCGGACTGTGGGATTTCTATTTTCTCTTCTTCCACTTCTTTTGCCATCATATCAGTTGCTTCTTTGATACTCAGGCTCAGTTTTCCATCTTTCACTGCAGTTACTTTTACTTTCACCTTATCTCCAACTGCAAGAACTTCTGATGGTTTACGGATTCTCTTTTCGCAAATCTGGGAAATATGTACCAGTCCGGATACGCCGTTTCCAAGATCTACAAATGCGCCGTATGGCTGAAGGCTCTCTACAGTTCCTTCTGTTACAAAGCCTGGCTGGATATTGGAAATTTTATTCTTTCTTTCCTCTTCTGCTTTTTCCCTTAAAATTTCTTTCGCAGAAAGAATCAGTTTTTTGTCCTCTTTATTGACATCGATTACCTGAACCTGGATGTGTCTGTTCAGATATTCGTTGGTGTCTTCTACGTAATTCAAGGCCAGCTTGGAGGCCGGGATAAAGCCGCGCACACCTTCTACATAAGCAACTGCACCGCCGTTTACTACACCTTTTACCACTACATCAAGAACCTCTCCGGAGGCTTTCAGCTCTTTTAATTTGTCCCAAGCCAGGACGTCAGTAGCCTCAACTTTGGATAAAAGGATGTTGCCGTTTCCATCGTCTTTTCTTACGACTGTGGCGGAAACTTCATCTCCAGGGTGTACTTCTTCTTTAACGTTAAAGCCCGGCTCTCTACTGTAATCTTCTACCGGGATAATACCTTCTGCATAATATTTTAAATCTACAATAATTTCTTTATCATCTACACTCACAACTGTTCCTGTGAGAATGTCGCCTTCTTCAATTTTCTTAAAAGAAGCTTCAAGTTCTGCTTCGTAATCCTTCATTGTCTCTGCCATGACCTAGACTCCTTTGCCCCTGTTTTTGCTTCATTATAGCACACCGCTTATTCGTTGCAAATAAATTTTGGAATGTACATTCGAAAAAACACCGCTCTTTAAGCGTCAGAGTGTAATATCTGGCGTTTAAAGAGCGGCATATTCAGACAAATTTTCCCAAAAATTGTGACGCACATCTTGCAAAAAACCTTTTTCAAACACGCTCCAGAGCGTGCAGATTGCAGGAATACTTTTTCAAATACGCTCTAAAACGAGGAGTGCCCCGGCAGTAGCTGCCGGGGCGATTATTATGAAAAAATTTTATGTGTAATGGTGTCATTACAACGTCTTCTGTGTATGTTCTTTCGAACTGATTATATAGTATCAGATACTTATGAACAAAATACATGCAAATTGTTAACGAATAATGAACATTTGTTTTATTTGCACAATTTCTTCTTTCATTTTCCTCTTTTTTTATAAATTTACCACATTTGCATCTTTACTTTAATTTGGTAAAGTTATACATTTTGCACATTTTACATTTCTCATTCGAATAATCCTTTTACAAATTCGATTAACTTCGACACAAGACCTTTGGCATCATCCTTTGTAACACCCATATCCTGCAGCTTACTGTATACAGAATTTACATCGCTTCTAAGAGCATCTTCGTCAATTTTTGCATCCAGAACCTTGCGTACTACAGAAACAAGGGAATCTACCTCTGAATCAGAAAGAGATACCCCAAAATGGTCTGCTGCCTGAGTTACAGCACTTCGTACCTGGTCATCTGTGATGTTCTGCTGGTCTACAAGATCCTTGGCATACATAATAATGTCTACTGCTTTTCCAGGGTCAGAAGCAAGAAAATCAATTCCACTGTCCAGAAGACTTTCTACTACTTCTGTATCACTGGATGCCATAACCGGCATCGGCATGGAACATGCAAGAACTCCTGCAAGGATAAGTGCTGCTGATTTTTTCATTTTTATCATGATAATTACCTCCTGATTGAATGTTGCTGTTCAAGACTTGCCCAGTAACGATTAAATGTCATCTGTTCAAATCTCTCCAGTAACAATTAAATAGCTGCTGTTCATGGTCTGACCAGCAATAGTTAATATTCTGTTCACAAACTGCTGGAATCTGGTCATATTTATGATCTGATTTCCTCATATCAAGTAATTTTCTTCTGAAATTTAATCAATACCGGAAATAAATCTTCCTCCAGATTCCAGCCCATTATACTACACCTTTTCCTTTTATTTGTAAAATGTATCTAAAAACTTTATAATCTTTTTATAACTAATCTCCAAAAACAGCCCATTTTTCCAGGAAGTTACAAATCTTTTCAAATTCGTTCACTAATTTTTCATAAGATAAACACGATTCTTTCAAACTTTCCCGATATACTAACATCATAAAAATAATAACAGCCAACATTATTTTTATAAAATTTCTTTTTCATATGTCAGTCACCCAAAAGTGATTGACTCTCCTTCCTTTTAAAAAATATATTTGAGACAAAATAAAAATCACCCGTCTAGCCACCGGGTGATTTTTATTTGTATAAGATTTATGCAGTAAATCATTTCCGAACATGTGAAGGATCACGGGAGCCGCAACGCTGCGAAGCAATCCGAAGATATCAAGAACGGGGCTTACGCCCCGTTCTTGATATCTATCTCAATTTATTAAATGCGTTTGCAAGATCAGCAAATTCTGCTAAAGTAAGCGCTTCGCCTCTCACATTTACCGGAATTCCGGTCTCTGCCATAGCTTTCTCAATTTCCTCTTTTGAAAAATCAAGCTCCTGGGAGTTCTTCAGTCCATTTACCAATGTTTTTCTTCTCTGATTAAAAGATGCCCGGATCAGCCTGAACATCAGCTTCTCATTGTCCACCTGCACTGGAGGCTCTTCGTATCTCACAAGCTGGATAACAGCACTTCCCACCTTCGGTCTTGGCATAAAACAGTTCGGCGGAACATTCGCAATGATCTGCGGTCTGGCATAATACTGAACAGCCAGAGACAAAGCACCGTAATCCTTTGTTCCAGGACCAACCTGCATTCTGTCTGCCACTTCCTTCTGTACCATAATGGTGATGGAAGAAATAGGAACATGGTTTTCAAAAAGTCCCATGATGATTGGTGTGGTAATATAATAAGGCAGATTGGCAACCACCTTGATAGGCTTGCCCCCATTTTTCTCCTGTGCCAGCGCCGCAATATCAACTTTCAGGATATCCTCGTTGATCACAGTCACATTATCCCAGTCTTTCAAAGTATCATTTTCCAGAATCGGGATCAATGTCTTATCAATCTCTACAGCCACCACTTCTCTGGCTGCCTCAGCCAGATACTGGGTCATGGTTCCAATACCCGGTCCGATTTCCAGAACAAAATCATCCTTGGTGATCTTGGAAGCCTCGATTATTTTTTCCAGAACATGGGTATCGATAAGAAAATTCTGACCAAACCTTTTCTGGAAAGCAAAATTATACTTTTGAAGAACTTCAATGGTATATTTCGGATTTCCTAAATAAGGTCTGGTCATTTTAATTTCCTCTTTCTTTTAAATTATTTAATCATTATCTGCAAATCACACTATCTGGGAAGCTGTCTGCAATTCCCCTATTACTTATTTTGCAAAATCTTTCTCATAAAGAACCGTAAATCCATCACGGTCTACTCTCTTTTTCTTATTAAACTTCAGAAGTCCGCCCTGGGATTTCGCCATTGCTGCGTCAAGCATTTCCTTAACTGCGCCAATGTTCATAGGCTGGTCTTCTTTCTGGTTCACACCGATCAGATTATACAATGCAAGCATTCCCATCTGGTCGATCTTGTAACCATTTTCCTTGGTGTAAACTCTTGCAAAGTTTACAAGTTCATCATTGGTAAATACCGGAATGTTGATCATGGATGTAAACTTCTTGGCAAATTTCGGGAATCTTGCAATCAGCTTACGCATTCCGATCTTCTCATCCTCAATAATCACAGTAAGTCCGTCTGTGCGGAACTCCATAGCCTTATCCAGAATATCCACCGTTTCCTGTGTCAGCTGATTAGCATTCTCAATGACAAGGAAACCACCGCTAAGTTTACCGATCACTTTCGTAATATCCATCTCATTCAGCTGATCGGCAAACACATAAGCCACTTTGGAAGCCGGCAGATTCAGTTCTTTACAGATTGCCGGAATCAGACTTGCGATCAGTCTTGTCTTACCAGTTTCTTTACCACCCATGACGATCACGTTTCCAGTCTTGGAGGTCTTATCAGCAGCTGCCATCTGCACATCGCAAAGTGCACTGATCAGCTGTTCCCGCATTCCCGGAACCTTTACAAAATATGTAAACAGCTTCTTCTCATCATCGGTAAGTGATTTCTCTCTTGGCACAATGTCACATGGATTTCTCTTATCCTTTGGCTGAATAGAATCAATAAACTGTTCCAGTTCTTCTTCCTCGGAAAGAGATTCAGAAGACTCTTCTTCCTCTTCATCCTCACCAAAATCAAAGTCTTCGTCCTCAGAATCTTCCGGTTCTTCCTCTGCATCTTCCGTTTCAACCACATCATCTGCAGCTGGAGGCATATCCTCATCCTCTTCTTCTCCAATGCTCTCTCTGAGAAGCTTGGCAATAAATTCATCCTCAGACATGGAATCATCAGAAGGCTCTTCTTTCTCCTTATGTCCTGCCGGACCATTCATAAACTCATCCTCAGCAGCCTGAAGATCCTCTTCGGAAAGGAATTCCTCTTCCTCAAGTTCTACAACCGGCTTTTTCTGTTCTGGTTCTGGCTCGATTTCTTCCTCGTCCTCAGTGATAACTTTCTCTTCATCTACCTTCTCATCCGGAATTTCAATTCCCTGTGCAGAAGCAGCAGCAAGAATCGTATCCTCCAGATTGAAATTTGAAAAATCAAATGCAGGTTTCTCGTCTTTCATTTTTTCCGCAGCATCAGCCTCATCACTGAAAAGGTTATTCTGTACAGGTGCCTTGGGAATCTCAATCTCTTCCGGTACCATATTCTTCATAGAATCCGGAATATTCAGTGTAGGCATTTTCAGGTTCTCAACAGGTGTTTCTGTTTCTGTGGAAAATGTCTTCTTCTCTTCTGCAGACTCTGAACGATCTGCATTCTCTAAACCTTCTGTATTCTCTTCGGAAACTGCTTCTGCTGATTCCTCCGCAGTCTCATCTGCTGTACTCACAGATTCTTCAGCAACATTCTCCTTGGTATTCTCCACTTTCACCTTGCCAGTTTCAGGCTCCAGCTCCGGTACACTTTCATATTCTTTCTCAGAAGCCGGATCACGAAGCATTTCTTCCTGAACCTCTTTCGTCTGCTCAGTGGAAACAATGCTGTCTTCCATTTCATCCATCTTACGGCTTCCAAAGATGTCACGAAGTCCTTTGGAAATTTTATCCTGAAGACTCTCTACGCCATCCAGATCCTCGCTCTTGATCTGAATACTTTCAATAGATTCGCTTCCCTGGTTCTCAGCTTTCGGTGCTTTCTTTTCTTCCTTGATGGTATCTGCTTCCTCAGGTTTCAGAAGCTTCGGTACAAACTGCTGTTCATACCGCTCTTTCTCCTCGCCGGTAAGAGCACCCATACGCTGTTTCAGGTCCATAGCCTTCATCACGTAGTTACCCTCGTTGAACCAGAGAATGATCTCGTTGCAAAGCTCCAGACATTTCTCTTTGTCACCATCCTGATAGTACAGTTTGGCAAGCTCGTAAGACCATTTTTCGGTAAATTCTTTCTCCTTATAATCCTCCAGAACCTTGATTTGCTCTGCAAGAGGAGCCTTTTTTTCTTTCAGGATCTTGTATTTCAGGATGTACTGCGTATTATCATTTGGCGCAACTTCCCTGTACTCCTGATAAAATTCCACTGCCTCGGAAACCTGTCCCAGCTTCAGGGAAACTTCTACAAGACGATAAAGAATGTTCTTACCAATGGAGGCTCTGTGATAAGCCAGCAGGAAAATTTCCTTGCTGTCCTCATAGCGTTTATTGGCAGCATAGATTTCACCAACCACACAAAGGGTACGAACATTTTTCACACGGCGCCAGTCAATGCTGTCTACAACATTCATGGCTCCCTTATAGTCCTTCTGTTCTACTAAATGGTTAATCTCTTCAAGTTTAACCCGAAATTCCTCTTTGTCCAAATTTTTCACCAACTTTCCATAGTTAATGCCAGTTTAGCATATCGCATACTACTTCGCAAGCTTATTTATCTGCAGGACATCCCATTGGCTGATACACATGCCCCGCCACAACGTGAAACACTTTATTGATCGTAAACTGATGACTGACAAAATCATCCAGACCAGTACAGGTGATCATGGTCTGAATATCATGAATACTCTCAAGAAGATAATTCTGACGGCTGCTATCCAGCTCCGAAAGGACATCGTCCAGAAGCAGAACCGGTTTATCATGAATGATCTTCTCCACCAGATAAATCTCCGAAAGTTTCAGGGAAAGAGCTGCTGTTCTCTGCTGCCCCTGCGAACCATATTTGCGGATGTCAATTCCGTTTACAGCCACCATCAGGTCATCCCTGTGAGGACCGGACGAAGTCATTTTCATCCGAAGATCCCGGTCTCTGTTGCGGAAAAGGCTCTCTTCCAAAGCCTCACTCTCCACGCTTGGTTCATATATTACTTCTATATTCTCAATACCGCCGGTAAGATTTCTGTGAATTTCCTTAATGATCTCATTAAGGGACTCCACAAATTCTCTTCTTTTGCCAATGATCTTACGGCCATAATTTACCAGCTGCATATCCCATACATCCAGAGTCGCTCCAAGATCCGGCTGCTTATACATATCCTTCAGCAGCTTATTTCTCTGGTTCAGAACATGATTGTATCCGGCAAGATCTGTGAGGTATAGTTTATCCAGCTGACAAAGCTCCGCGTCCATGAATCTTCGTCGCTCTCCCGGACCGTTTTTGATAATATTCAGATCCTCCGGGGAAAAGAAAACCAGATTCACCACACCGAGAAGCTCTCTTGCTTTCTTTATTGGAAGCCCGTTGATTGCCACGCCCTTTGCCTTATTTTTCCGAAGGTGCATGTCAATCTTATAAGACATGGAATCTTTTCCCACCATCATGCGGATATGGGCTTCATCCTGTTCAAAGCGGATAATCTCCCGGTCTTTGCTTCCTTTATGGGATTTGCTGGTTCCGCACAGATACACAGACTCCAGGATATTTGTTTTTCCCTGTGCATTATCCCCATAAAAAATATTAGTTCCTTTGTCAAAAGAAAGTTCCAGCGATTCGTAATTTCTGAAATTGCTTAATTTTATGGATTCAATATAAGCCATTTTACTCGTTTCCGGACAGAACCTTCACATCCTGGCCATTATAGGAAATAACGTCACCGCCATAAACCTTGCGGCCTCTTCTGGTATCTACTTCGCCATTTACTTTTACAAGTCCGTCGTTGATCACATATTTTGCCTCAACACCGTCTGATACAAGGTCAGCAAGTTTCAGTGCCTGGCCAAGTTTGATAAATTCATCTCTGATTCTGATTTCCAATTTTCTGCCTCCACTCTTCTGGCATCACGACTGCAATTCGTTTTCCAGACTGTCTCCAGCCATTATTGGCAGTCCGTGTTCACTTCCATACTCTTCCAATTGTCTGTTACGTTTCTCTCTGTGGCAAGTGTCATTATCTTGCCTGGTTCTGATTTATGTTAACCGGAAGAATCAGATACGTGTAAGTTTCTTCCTCATCTCTGATAAAGCAAGGTGCTTTCGGGTTTACCAGGTAAATGTCGATGGTCTCATCATCAATAACCTTCAGTGCATCGATCAGGAACTTGGGATTAAATCCGATCAGAATATCTTTACCCTCTTTCTCAATATCAATATCCTCGTTCATGGAACCCATTGCAGAATCAATCTTCAGCTCCATGCTGCCATCTGTAATGTGGATAATGATCGGTTTCTTATCTCCTTCTCTTACAAGAAGTGTAGCACGGTCGATACAATCCAGAAATTCTTTTTTGTTAATGGAAAGTTTGGTCTCATAATCGCTGGAAAGCATCTGGTCAATACGGAAATATTCCCCTTCGATCAGACGTGAAACTACCATAGTCTGGTCAAATTCAAATAAAATATGATTGTTTGTGAAGAAAATGCTGACTACATCATCCATTTCTCCGGATAAGATTTTACTGATCTCATTCAGAGTCTTGCCTGGAACTACAACCTTGCGGTCTGAATAGTCTTTCTTCAGAGGCATTTTGCGGATCGCAATACGGTGTCCATCCAGAGAGACAATTTTCAGACAATTATCCTTAATTTCAAACAGCTCACCAGTCATTAATTTGTTGTTATCGTTGACTGCAATTGAGAATATTGTCTGATAAATCATATTCTTTAATGTATATTGAGAGATAGTTAATGGTTCATCTCTTTCAATCATAGGAAGATATGCGAAATCTTCTCCTGATTTTCCAGGAATATTAAATTTTGCTTTCTCACAGGTGATAGTTGCAGCGAATTTTTCATCAGTTTTAATGGTAACATCGTTGTCTGGAAGTCTTCTGATGATCTCGTAAAAGATTTTCGCATTCAGGGCAACCATTCCTTTTTCTTCTATAGTACCTTCGACAATGGTTTCGATTCCAAGTTCCATGTCATTAGTAGTAAATTTGATCTGATTTGTTGTTGCATCAATCAGAATACATTCCAGAATTGGCATAGTTGTTTTGGATGGTACAGCTTTTAAGGAAATGCTGACGCTCTTCAACAAGTTACTTTTGGAGCAAATGATTTTCATAATGTGTATAACTTCCTTTCTGGAGAAAATGGGTTTTTCATTAAATATATTTAAGAAGATATCCGCCGTATCCGCCGTAGGGGGTGTGAATATGTGAAAAACTCACTTCCGCCCAGTGAATAAAAGGGTTTCGGGTATGGATAACTTCGTGTAAAAGCATTGGTTTAGAGTGTGAATAACCTGTGTAAAACCACATAAGCGATTTTGTCGCCAAAAGTTATTCACATTAATACACATAATGTCAACATCTTATACACATGAAATGTGGAAAAAATGTGTTAAGTTTGTGGATTAATTTTTTTCTTTAATGTATCAATGGTGTTCTGGAGCTGTTCGTTGTTCTGGAGCTCCTTTTCGATCTTTTCTACTCCGTGCATAACGGTAGTGTGGTCGCGATTTCCAAGATACTGTCCTACATTTTTCAGCGGGATCGCCAGAATTTCACGGCAAAGATACATTGCCACCTGTCTTGGCATCACGATCTTGGAACTTCTTTTATTTCCACAAAGATCGGCAGTACTTACATTAAAATGCTCTGCTACCATAGAAATAATGTAGTCTGCAGTAATCTGTTTATTTTCATTCGGTGCGACGATATCCTTCAGAGCCTGCTCGGCAAGTTCAAGGGTAACCTCTTTTTTCTCCAGTTTTGCATAAGCAACTACCTTATTGAAGGCACCTTCCAGCTCACGGATGTTGGATTTGATATTATTTGCAATATATTTGATAACATCTTCGCTTACATTGTAGCCGTCCATGTCTTCTTTTTTATGAAGAATGGCCATCCTGGTCTCGTAATCCGGCAGAGTAATATCCACGATCAGTCCCCATTCGAATCTGGAACGGAAACGCTCATCCAGAATTTCCATATCCTTCGGCGGTTTATCGGAAGATATGATAATCTGTTTGTTTGCACTGTAAAGGCTGTTGAAGGTGTGGAAAAATTCCTCCTGCGTGGATTCCTTTCCTATAATAAACTGAATATCATCAATGAGAAGGACATCAATGTTACGGTATTTCTCGCGGAATTTACTCATGGCGGTGTTATTTCCATTACGGATGGTCTCGATCAGCTCATTGGTAAATTCTTCACTTGTAACATAGAGAACCTTACTGTTATCATCATTTTCAATAATAAAGTGGGCGATGGAATGCATAAGATGGGTCTTGCCAAGTCCTGCACCACCATAGATAAACAGCGGATTGTACGTATTTCCCGGAGATTCCGCTACTGCCAGGGCTGCAGCCTGAGCCAGTTTGTTGTTGCTGCCCACGATAAAAGTATTGAATGTATATTTGGGGTTCAGATTTGCTTCTTCACATCTGGCCTTAAAACGGTTGTCCTGATCAGGTGCAGCGTCGGAAATGGATTTCTTCGCCGGGACGTCTTCTGGAAGGATAAATTTCACTTCGCAGTCGGTCATTCCGGTAACTTCGCTTATGGTAACCTGCAGAGGCAGTTTGTAATTCTTATTAATGTAGCTTAATCGCACCTGGTCGGAAGCGACGATGGTAACTACATTTCCACTGACATCATAAACCTTCAGGGGTTTCAGCCATGTGTCGAATCGAACATCGGAAAGATCGTGCTCCTTTTTCACAATTCCCAGGATTTCATCCCATTTTTCTATTACTGTGCTCATTTTTTCCTCCCGTACACATCTGATTGTTTCTTATATTAAATGATGCCGTCCGTCGGCGACATGTCCGTTTATCAAAATACCAGCTGGAAACAGGAAATTAGGGTGTGGCAGGCTAAATATACCGGAATTTTACTGGTATTTTGATAAACGGACATAAATATCCTTATATATATTATAATAAATCCTGTCTTTTCGCAACGACAAAATCTTATTTATATAGGAAATTTATGTGGAAAAGTATGCACATCCTGAGAAAAAATCAGAACTGCTGTGGATTGTCGTAAAAGGATGGGGATGTGGGTGGGAAAATGTTGTACTGGACGTGAAAATAGGAAAAACAACTGGGGAAAAGTGCAGAATTGTCCACAAAACATCCACAATTTGAAAAAATTGCAGTGGATAATAAAAAAATTCCAGGAAAAAAATGGGGGATATCTTGTGAATAAACTGGAAAGTTATCAACATTTTGTGTGTGGATAAATGTGGATAAAAAGGTTGATAACTATTCTGGTTACCATAACATGGTTTTACGGGTTTCAATAATGAAAAATTATGTGTATAACTCTATCCACTGTCGAATCCCCTCGAAATATACCGTTTTTTGTGACATATGCGTTAAAATCAACAGTCAAAAGTGGATATTTTTGCTGATAATCCCCAGGTTATCCACAAGTTATCCACAAAATGTGGATAATGTTACGTAAACCTTTTCAAAATGACAGGTTATGCACAGTGTGGAAAACTTTGTGGATATAAAAAATTCCAGGAAAGCAAGAATTTTTACTTGACGAGAATGCCATTTATGAATATAATTGAAATGATGTTCTGATTAGGTTAATAATTTTAAATTCCATATAGATAAAGGAGGTGCTTTACCTATGAAAATGACATTTCAGCCGAAAAAAAGATCTAGAGCGAAAGTCCATGGCTTCAGAGCTCGTATGAGCACAAAAGGCGGACGTAAAGTATTAGCTGCCAGAAGATTAAAAGGAAGAAAGCAGTTATCTGCTTAAGACCGTTAAGACCGCAGTTACTGTGGTCTTTTCTTCTATACAGAAATAATTATTTCAATATCATATAAAGGAGAATCAGATGGAATACTCAGACTCCTTAAAGAAAAATAACGAATTCCAAAGGGTATACCGAAAAGGAACATCACAGGCAAATCGGTATCTGGTGATGTATGTGCTTGAGAACCATGACAGGCACATGGAGAATCGTCTGGGAATATCTGTAAGTAAAAAAGTTGGGAATAGTGTGGTACGCCACAGAGTCACCAGACTGATACGAGAGAGCTACCGCCTGAATGAAAGATCCTTCCGTCAGGGACTGGACATTGTAGTGGTCGCAAGACCAAATGCAAAGGACAAGTCCTATCAGGAGATTGAGGGTGCGCTTATGCATCTTGCAGGCAGAATGAAGATCCGCCGTGAGGCTGAGCTTCATGTGGAAGATTAAACGGTATTTGGGCAGTATTGTTGGTTCGGTAAAGGAGCGGCAATATTGAAACAGATTTGCAGGAGAAATTATCATGAGCAGATTTAGTCCAAGGAATATCATGATTCATATGATTCGTCTCTATCAGAAATATATATCGCCGATGAAGAGAACAAAATGTCCTTATATTCCCACATGTTCTCAATATGGTTTAGAAGCAATTCAAAAATATGGTGCGTTAAAGGGCGGGCTTCTTGCAGTGTGGAGAATTTTGCGCTGCAATCCTTTTTCACATGGAGGATACGATCCTGTGCCATAAACTGTACTGAAACAGATGGTGTACAATAAATGACACTTTAAACTGATTTTCAGCACAAAAACTCAAACTTTGACAATTGAATAGTTACACCGAAAAAGCCTAGGAGGAAACAAACTTGGATATGATTTTATTAACGAAGAGCAGTGTCCCGATTATTGGACAGGTTGCTTCTATTATGGGCTGGATCATGGACGGGATTTACAGAGTTCTTGATCTGGTTGGTATTCAGAACCTGGGTCTTTGTATCATTATCTTCAGTATTATTATTTATGCACTGATGACACCATTGCAGGTTAAACAGCAGAAGTTTTCTAAGTTAAGCTCTGTTATGCAGCCTGAGCTTCAGAAGATACAGAAGAAATACAAAGATAAAAAAGACCAGGCGTCCGTGCAGAAAATGCAGGAAGAAACTCAGCTTGTATATCAGAAATACGGTGTTTCACCTACCGGCAGCTGTGTGCAGCTGTTGATCCAGTTTCCTGTCCTGATGGCATTATGGCAGGTTATTTACAAAATTCCTGGTTATGTTGGCAGTGTAAAGAATGTTTTCACAGGCCTTGTTGATCAGATCACAAGCGTAAGTGGCTACACAGACCTGATCCAGAGCTTTATCACAGACAATAAGATGACTCGTGTACAGCTGGCGCTGGATAACGGAAAAGCGACCAGTAATTCTGTCATCGATTTCCTTTATGCATTATCTCCATCTCAGTGGAAAGATCTTGCATCAATGGATCAGTTTAAGGGATTTGCAGATACCATTAACACCACGTCTGCAGAAATTTCCAAAATGCAGAATTTCTGTGGATTAAACATTGCAGATCAGCCTTTGAATTACATTAAGGCTGCTTTTGAGGGAGCATCTATTGCACTGGCAATCGCTGCACTTCTGATTCCTATTCTTGCATGGGCGACTCAGGTACTGAACTATAAGCTTATGCCACAGGCTACTTCATCTGCTGAAGGTGCTGTTGATACAATGCAGGCTTCCATGAAGACTATGAATACGGTTATGCCGCTTATGTCAGCAGTATTCTGTTTCACATTCCCGGTAGGTCTTGGTATTTACTGGATCGCAAGTGCGGTTGTAAGAAGTGTTCAGCAGTGGTTTATCAATCGTCATCTTGATAAGATGGATATCAATGATCTGGTAAACGAGAACATGAAGAAGATGGAGAAACAGCGTACGAAAGAAGGACTTCCGCCGCAGAAGATCACCAATCAGGCAAACCAGTCTACTAAGAATATCAATACCAAGATTGATAAAGGTTCCAGTAACACAAACGCAGAAGAGAGAGCCAGAAAAGTAGAGGAATCCTACCAGAATGCAAGAAATGCAAAACCTGGAAGTATTACAGCAAAAGCAAATATGGTCAGGGATTTTGACGAGAGAAACAAGAAGAAGTAATTGTTGTCGGGAACGGAGGGTTTCATAGATGGAGGAGTTTATCCAGTTTTCAGCAAAAACGAAAAATGAAGCAATCACCAAGGCGTGCATCGAATTAGGCGTTTCCAGTGATCAGCTGGAAATTGAAGTGGTTTCTGAAGGTAGTTCCGGATTTTTTGGCATCGGAAGCAAACCGGCAATCATTAAAGCACGCAAGATCAATACAGTTTCTGAAGAGGATGAGATACAGGAAATCGTTGATACTGTTAAAGTGGATGCGATTAAGGAAGAGCAGAATAGAAAGCCTGCCAAACCTTTTGTAAAAGCTGAGAAACCGGCACCAAAGAGTGAGCCGGTGAAAGAAAAAGCACCTGTAAAAGAGGCGAAAGAGCCAAAGCCTTTTAAAGAGCCAAAAGAAAAACAGCCGCGCCAGCCGAAGGAGAAACCTTTTAAGGAGCGTCCTGTAAAAGAAAAACCGGCAAAAGAAAAAATGCCGAAAGAGCCAAGAGAAGAGAAGCCGAAACAGTCCAAACCTGTTGAGATCATCACAGATCCGGCAGAGATCAAAGAAGTGGAAGAGAGAGCAATTGTTTTCCTTCGCGACGTATTTGCATCTATGAATCTTGGTGAAGTGGAGATCACTTCCAAATACAACACAAATGACGGTTGTCTGGAAGTTGCTTTTGAAGGAGAGGATATGGGAATTCTCATCGGTAAGAGAGGACAGACCCTTGATTCCCTTCAGTATCTTACAAGCCTTGTTGTAAATAAGGGCAAAGCAAACTATATCAGAGTAAAGCTTGATACAGAAGATTACCGCAGACGTCGTAAAGAGACTCTGGAGAATCTTGCAAGAGGAATTGCCTACAAGGTTAAGAAGACCAGAAAGCCAGTTGTACTTGAGCCGATGAATCCATATGAGAGAAGAATCATTCACTCAGCACTTCAGGGCAATAAGTATGTAGAGACTGTCAGCGAGGGCGAAGAGCCGTATCGTCATGTGGTTGTAAAATTAAAAAGATGGTAAATCTTGCATAAAACATCTGAATGTGTTATAAAAGATTTGCAGAATGAATAAGAGGTTATTCCAGGTGAAAGATGGAAGAACTGAAGCGTTATGCTTTTGTTTTAATATCTTTCCCTGGAGTAACTTTTTTTGTATAATAAAATGATATGAGTGTCAAAAGATGTGTTAAGTTTATAATTTGGATTGTAATTTACATGGAGGAAATCACATGAATACAACGATTGCAGCGATATCTACTGCTGTGAGTGCTTCGGGAATCGGAATCATCCGAATCAGCGGCCCGGAAGCCATGGACGTTATATCCCGCATTTACCGTTCCAAGGGCGGGAAAAAGAAAATTAAAGAAGTGCCCACCCACACCATTCATTATGGTTATATCTATGACGGGGAAGAAATTGTGGATGAAGTTCTGGTCATGGTCATGCGCGCACCCAAAACATTCACAGGAGAAGATACCGTGGAGATTGATTGTCACGGCGGTGTCTATGCCATGAACCGGGTTCTGGAAACGGTTTTGAAAAACGGCGCCAAGATTGCCGGACCCGGAGAGTTTACCAAGAGAGCTTTCCTGAACGGCAGACTGGATCTTTCCCAGGCAGAGGCAGTTATGGATGTGATTCAGGCGAAGAATGAATATGCGCTGAAAAGCTCCATGAGTCAGCTGAAAGGTTCTGTACAAAAGACCATCAAGGAGATTCGAAGCGACCTGATCTACGAGATTGCTTTTATCGAGTCTGCTCTGGATGATCCGGAGCACATCAGTCTGGAGGGATATCCACAGAAATTACATGGAATTGTGGGAAAAGAGCAGAAATCCATTGAAGAGTTGTTGAAAACCTCCACAGATGGCAAGATCATCCGGGAAGGAATTGAGACGGTTATCGTGGGTAAGCCAAATGCAGGTAAGTCCTCCCTGTTAAACCTTCTTGTAGGGGAAAATAAGGCCATTGTAACGGATATTGAGGGTACTACAAGAGATATTCTGGAGGAGTATATTACTCTTCATGGAATTACGCTGAAAATTGTGGATACGGCAGGCATCCGCGAGACAGAGGATGTGGTGGAGAAAATCGGTGTTTCCAGAGCCCGGGAGGTTGCAAAAGGTGCAGATCTGGTGTTATACGTAGTAGACAGCTCTACACCGCTTGATGAAAATGATGAAGAAATCATTGAAATGCTGAAAGACAGAAAAGCAATTGTACTGTACAATAAAACAGATCTTGCTTCGGCTGTGAGTATGGAGGCATTAAAGGAGAAAATCAACCATCCTCTCATTCCGATTTCTGCGAAAGAGGAGACTGGAATTGCCCAGCTGGCGGATACCATTAAGAGTATGTTTTTCAGTGGGAAAATCTCTTTTAACGATGAGGTTTATATTACAAATGCCCGTCACAAAGAGGCACTGGAAGAGGCAGCAGACAGCCTTGCAATGGTAAAACAGAGCATCGAGGATGGCATGCCGGAAGACTTCTTTTCCATTGATCTGATGGCTGCTTATGGAAGCTTGGGGAAAATTACCGGGGAAGAAGTTGGGGAAGATCTGGTGAATGAGATATTTAGTAAGTTTTGTATGGGTAAGTAGTGGCAGAGGGACGCGATTTGGCAAATGATATTCCACGCAGGTCGTCGCAACGCTCCTGAAATGACCTGCTTAGGAACATCAGTTGCCGAATCGCTGTGCACTGGTTAGGATAATATATGAATGAGTGTGTTATAGAGGAGATAAAAATGAAACATTTAGAGGAGAATTATGACATAGTAGTGGTCGGTGCTGGACACGCTGGCTGTGAGGCAGCGTTGGCTGGGGCGAGACTGGGATTGAATACGATCATGTTTACGGTAAGCGCAGAGAGTATTGCGCTGATGCCTTGTAACCCTAATGTAGGTGGAAGTTCTAAGGGACATCTGGTTCGTGAACTGGATGCTCTTGGCGGTGAGATGGGAAAAAATATTGATAAGACTTTTATTCAGTCCAAAATGCTGAACTGTTCCAAAGGCCCGGCAGTGCATTCCCTTCGTGCTCAGGCTGATAAGCAGGCTTACAGTAATGAAATGAGAAAGACATTGGAGAATCAGGAGAACCTGACCATCCGCCAGGGAGAGGTTACCAAGCTTCTGGTAGAGGATGGCAAGATCACAGGTGTGAAGACGTATTCCGGCGCTGTCTACCATTGTAAGGCGGTAGTTTTGTGTACTGGAACTTATCTGAAAGCACGCTGTATTTACGGTGATGTAAGCAATTATACAGGTCCAAATGGACTGCAGGCAGCCAATTATCTGACTGATTCTCTGAAAGAACTGGGAATTGAAATGTTCCGTTTCAAGACTGGAACACCTGCCCGAATTGCAGGAAATACCATCGACTACAGCAAGATGGAAGAGCAGTTTGGGGATGAGAGAGTAGTGCCATTTTCTTTTTCCACAGATCCGGAGGATGTGCAGATCGAGCAGAAATCCTGCTGGCTGACTTATACCAATGAGACTACCCATGATATTATCCGTGCCAATCTGGATCGTTCCCCGTTGTATTCTGGTATGATCGAGGGAACTGGTCCACGTTATTGCCCGTCTATTGAGGATAAAGTAGTTCGTTTTGCAGATAAAAAAAGACATCAGGTGTTTATTGAGCCAGAGGGAATGTACACAAATGAGATGTACATTGGCGGTATGTCCAGCTCTTTGCCGGAAGATGTGCAGGAGGAAATGTACCACAGCGTACCAGGCCTTGAGCATGCAAAAGTTGTGAAGAATGCTTATGCTATTGAGTACGATTGCATTAACCCAAGACAGCTTTATCCAACGCTGGAGTTTAAGAAAATTAAAGGTCTTTTCAGTGGCGGACAGTTTAACGGAAGTTCAGGCTACGAGGAGGCAGCAGCCCAGGGACTGATCGCTGGTATCAATGCAGCTATGGAAGTGCTAGGAAAAGAGCAACTGATCTTGGATCGTTCTGAGGCTTATATCGGTGTTCTCATTGATGATCTTGTTACAAAAGAGAACCATGAGCCATACCGTATGATGACCAGCCGTGCCGAGTACCGTCTCCTTCTCCGCCAGGATAATGCGGATCTGAGACTTCGCAAAAAAGGCTGGGAGGTAGGTCTTGTAGATGACGAAACCTATGCAAAAGTAGTGGAAAAAGAACGCTTGATAGCGGAAGAAATCCAGCGTGTGGAGAATACAAATGTGGGTATGACAGAGGCAGTTCAGAGCCTTCTGGAAAGCAAAGGAAGCACACCACTTAAGTCAGGAATCAGTCTTGCAGAGCTGATTCGCAGACCGGAGCTTTCTTATGCAGATGTGGCTCCTATTGATAAGAACCGCCCTGAACTTGCCTGGGATGTGCAGGAGCAGGTAAACATTAATATTAAATACGACGGCTATATCCGCCGCCAGATGAAGCAGGTAGAGCAGTTTAAGAAGCTGGAAGCCAAGAAGATTCCAGAGGATCTGGACTATGAGAAAGTAAAGAGCCTGCGCATTGAGGCACGGCAGAAACTGGAACTTTACAGACCTGTTTCCATTGGACAGGCATCCCGAATTTCCGGGGTTTCACCGGCGGATATTTCGGTGCTGCTGGTTTATATGGAGCAGTATGGGAAAAATCGTTAATAAAGGCGCATTTTTGCGCTTACGCAAGTAATAATCATATGCCAGAGCCTGTTTGAAAAATCGTTCCCGCAATCTGCACGCCCCACTTTGCGGTATATTTCACCCGAATTCGGTTGCCGTAGCCCGCTACGGCGCCCTTATCCGAACAAAATCTCCCACAAATTGTGACACACATCTTGCAGAAAGCCTTTTTCAAACACGCTCTAGTGGATTTCACCTTCGTTAAAAACGCACCTGAAATGACCTGCTAAGAAATATTACTTGCAAAAACGCTGTGTATTAATCAACTGGAAAGTAAGTAGTTTGAGGTATAAGGAGACATATATGGAATACGATTTAACACTCTTTGAGAAAGGACTTGAAGAGCTTGGAATTGCTCTGTCCCTGGAGCAGAAGAAGCAGTTTATCACTTATTATGAGTACCTTGTAGAGAAAAATAAGGTAATGAATTTAACTGCAATTACCGAGTACAACGAGGTAATTTTAAAGCATTTTCTTGACAGTTTATCTATCGTAAAAGTTGGCAGTTTTGACCAGAAAAAGCTGACGGGAAAGTCCGTGATCGACATCGGAACCGGCGCTGGTTTCCCTGGAATTCCGCTGAAAATAGCTTTTCCGGAGCTTAAAATTACCCTTCTGGATTCTTTGAATAAAAGGGTGAATTTCCTTAATGAAGTAATCGAAATGCTTGGATTAAAAGACGTAACAGCCATCCACGGAAGAGCTGAAGACTATGCGAAACAGAAGGAACACAGAGAAAAATACGACTTCTGTGTCTCCCGCGCAGTAGCCAATCTAAGCACCCTTTCCGAGTATTGTATCCCCTTCGTAAAAGAAGGAGGCAGCTTTATTTCTTATAAATCCGGCAAGATTGATGAAGAGCTTGCGCAGGCAGAAAATGCTGTGAAAATCCTTGGTGGAAAAGTTCAGGATGTAGTGAAATTTCCACTTATGGACACGGATATGGATCGTTCTTTCGTTGTGATCAAGAAGATGAAACCGACCGCCAAGAAGTACCCCAGGAAGGCTGGCTTGCCGGCGAAAGAGCCGCTGGCGTAGGATATATGTTAATATTAAGATAACATAGGTTCTGTCTCAATCACTTTCCAAATACGGGCAGTTATGGAATTGTCTTCATCGCGAAGAGTTTGTCTGAAAAAACATTCCCGCAATCTGCACGCTCCACTTTGCGGAACGTATTTTATTTTGGGACACACTTCCAACACAAAATAATCACATATTTCTCACATAATTATCTAAATTTCCTCACAGGTTGCACATAAAATAATCATAGATAGATGCATGGGATAAGCCATGCATCTGCAACTTGAAGGAGGTAAGAAACTTGATTGAAGTAAAAAATCTGGTAAAACGCTACGGCGATCACACCGCTGTAGACCACCTTTCTTTTGAAATCGAGAAAGGCAAGATTTATGGTTTCCTGGGCCCCAACGGCGCCGGAAAATCCACGACCATGAATATGATAACCGGCTATATTGCATCCACCGAGGGAACAGTAGTCATAGACGGTCATGATATTCTGGAAGAACCTGAGGAGGCAAAAAAATGCATCGGATATCTACCCGAAATGCCGCCCCTTTATTTTGATATGACCGTTCTGGAATATCTGAAATTCGTAGCAGATCTGAAGAAAATTCCTAAAGATAAAAAAGCCACTATGATTGAAGAAATCATGGACATGGTAAAGATTACTGACATGAAAAATCGTCTGATCAAGAACCTTTCTAAAGGTTACAGACAGAGGGTTGGTATTGCGCAGGCTGTGCTTGGTTACCCGGAGGTTATTATTCTGGATGAGCCGACTGTCGGTCTTGACCCAAAACAGATCAACGAAATCCGCGATCTGATCAAAGGCCTGAAACAGAAACACACCGTTATCCTTAGCTCCCATATTTTGTCCGAAGTCAGCGCCGTTTGCGACTACGTGCTGATCATTTCCCATGGAAAACTGGTAGCCAGCGATACCCCTGAGAATCTGGGAAAACTGGCAGCAGGCTCAAACAACCTGAATCTGCTTGTAAAAGGTCAGAAAGACACTATCAGAGCCGCTCTGGAGGCCGTAGAAGGGGTAAAAGAGGTTACGGTAAAGAAAAGCCCGGAGGAAGGCGTATACGCCATTACAGTGGGAACAGAAGAGAATATGGATGTGCGTGAAAAAGTGTTCTACAGTATGGTAAATGCCAGCTGTCCGATCCTTGAAATGCAGTCTAAGAAAGTTTCTCTGGAGGAGATCTTCCTTGAACTTACAGAGAGCGAGAAAAAAGATAAAGATGCGTCAGGAAAAAAATCCGGAAAATCTTTCTTTAAGACGGCAGCAGATGCTGAGAAGTATTTGAATGAGAAAAACGAAGATACTGTCCCTGATAATGGACTTGAAGAAAAAGACTTTGATGAATCGGGCAAAGTATCCAATGATGTGTCAGATAATGGACTGTCTGGTGATAAACAGGATAGTTTTGCCGCATCTGAGGAAGAAAAGGGGGAAGAGTAAACCATGCTTGCTATTTATAAAAGAGAGCTGAAAAGCTACCTGACCTCCATGGTCGGCTACCTGTTTATGTTTTTTGTGTTGCTGATCGCAGGTATTTACTTTTCAGCGTACCAGCTTTCAGCTGCTTATCCGAAATTTGAATATACTTTAAATGCCATGACCTTTGTGTTTCTGATTGCAGTGCCGATCTTGACCATGCGTGTACTTGCTGAGGAAAGAAAGCAGAAAACAGACCAGCTTCTGCTTACTTCTCCAGTATCTGTATCCGGCATCGTAATGGGAAAATATCTTGCACTTGTGACTATTTATGCAATCCCTATTGCAGTTCTGGCAACCTATCCGCTGATCATGTCAAAGTTCGGAACCGTTGCATTTGGCTCTGCGTACACAGCACTCCTTGGATTTTTTCTTCTGGGAAGTGCAAACATTGCAATTGGCGTATTTTTTTCAGCAATCACTGAGAGCCAGGTAATTGCAGCAGTTCTTACCTTTGTATTTTTATTTGCTTTTTATATGATGAATGGAATTTCTTCCTTTTTCTCAGAGACGGCAATGTCTACGTGTGTGACATTTGGCATTCTGATCATAGCGCTTAGCCTTATGATCTACAGTATGATTAAAAATGCAGTGATCTCAGGTGCTGTCTGCGTGATTGGAGAAGTGGCACTGGTAATCGTTTACGTTGTAAAATCCAGCGTGTTTGAAGGAGGAATCCAGAAGGTTCTTGAAGTGTTTAACTTAAGTTCACACTTTGAAAACTTTACAAACAGTATTTTTGATGTGACTGGAGTTCTTTATTTCCTGTCTGTCATTGCCATTTGTATATTCCTTACCATGCAGACAATTTTGAAGAGACGTTGGAATTAAGGAGGTGGGGAAAATGTTTTTTAAGAAGAAAAATGATAACAATATTGATAATAACGATAAAAACGCAATTAATATTGAAAATGTCGAAAATAATAACAATAATAACAAAAAAGAAAAACGAAAATTTAAAGACAGTATTAATAAAAAGTACTTGAAAAATGGAAGCTACAGTTCTGTTATGATTGTTGTTTTCGTTGCTATCATTATTGTTATAAATATGATTGTAGGAAATCTTCCTTCAAAGTATACGCAGCTGGATATCAGCTCCGAGAAACTTTACACCATCGGTGATGAGACAAAAGCGATGCTGAAAGATCTGGACAAGGATGTAACCATATATCAGATCGCCCAGAGCGGAAGTGAGGATGAGACTATCAGTAATCTGCTTCAAAGATATGCAGATGAATCTGATCATATTAAGGTGGAACAGAAAGATCCAGTGGTCAATCCTAAATTTGTCAGTGAATACACCAGTGACAACCTTTCCTCTAATAGCTTAATTGTTGTATGTGGAGATAGAAATAAGGTTGTAAATTATAACAATATTTACGAATCTACAATGGATTACAACACATACAGTTATCAGACAACAGGATTCGACGGCGAAGGTCAGATCACAAGTGCCATCGCATATGTAACCAGTGAAAACCTGCCGGTATTGTACACATTAGAGGGACATGGAGAGCAGGAGCTTGATTCTACAATCAAGGAAGATATTGAGAAAGCAAACATGGAAATCAAATCCCTGAATCTGCTTACAGAGGGAAGCGTTCCAGAGGATGCCAGCTGTCTGCTGATTGATTCTCCTACAACAGATATCTCAGAGGATGAGAAGACTGCATTGATCGATTATCTGGAAAATGGTGGAAAAGCAATGATTTTCTCCGATTACACAGGAGAAAAAATGGAAAACTTTGATGCAGTGCTGGAAAACTACGGCGTAAGCAGAGTAGATGGTCTGGTATTTGAGGGAGATGCACAGCATTATGCCGCTCAGATGCCGTACTACCTGGTTCCAACTGTAAACAGCACAGATATTACATCTGATGTTGCTTCTTCCGGATATTACATCCTGATGCCGTATGCGCAGGGAATCCAGAAATCTGATGATGTGAGAGACACTGTAAATATTGAAAGTCTTCTTACAACTTCCGACAGCGCATATTCAAAGACAGATTTGAACAGCGGTTCTCTTGAAAAGGAAGACGGTGATGTGGATGGCCCATTTGACCTGGGTGTCAGCATTACAGAGACTGTAGATGATGATAAAGAGACTCATATTATTTATTATTCCACATCAAACCTGCTGCAGAGCCAGATCAATCAGATGGTTTCTGGTGGAAATGAGAAACTTGTGATGGCTTCTTTAAGTTCTCTGGTAGACACAGAAGACAGTACAACAGTTTCTATCCCATCAAAGAGTCTGGAAGTATCTTATCTGACTTTGACAGCATATGATGCAAGCTTCTGGAAAATCTGTACCATTGGTCTGATTCCTGGAGCATTCCTGTTGATTGGATTTATGATTTGGTTAAAGAGGAGAAAAGCCTGATGAAGAAAAAATCAGTAAATCTTATTACAGCAGTGGGCGTTTTGGTTGTCCTCAGCGGCGCATACGTAGGCGTAAAAGCCTACGTAGCCAAGCAGGAGGCCGCGGATACTGAAAGTGCGGAGGAAGAAAATCCGGAAATTATTTCCATAGCGTCTGCTGATGTGAAATCAATAAAATTTGTAATTGATAAAAAAGAAGTTACCTTTGAAAAAGATGGAGATTCCTGGGTGAAAAGTGATGAAACTGGTTTCCCGGTAGATCAGGATAAAATCGATACACTGGTCAGCTCCCTGAATTCTATAAAAGCGGAAAGAACACTGGAAAATGTGGAGGATGCATCAGAATATGAACTGGATCAGCCGGATAACACGATCACGGTTACCACAGAAGATGGGGAAACGACAGTAATCCAGCTTGGAATGGAGAATGATTCCACAAGTCAGGAATACATTGACTTGAACAAGGATTCTTCTACAGTTTATGTAGTAAGCAATTCCACGTTTTCTTCTTTTGAGGGAACTTTGTACGACTTTGCAAAAAGCGGCGTTTTCCCAACTGTGGATTCCTCTACGGTCAGCAAAATTTCTGTAGATGGAAAAGATTCTTCCTATGTTGTAGAGAAAGATGAAAATAATTTCTGGAATATTACTGGTGATGGAGAGACTGAGAAAGCAGATTCCGCGAAGGCCACTTCCTTAGCCAGTACATTATCCAGTGTGGCTTATGCAAGTTATGTAAATTATAACTGCGCAGAAGATGAGCTTTCTCAGTACGGATTAGATAAGCCGTATGCAGAGATTACAGTGGATTATCAGGAGAAAGTTGAGAAAGAGTCCTCTGATGATGAAAACGAGGCTGAAAATGGCGATGAGGAGGTCTCAGAGGCATCTGGGGATGAGAACCAGGCGGATGAAAATGCGGATTCTGAAACAGATGGAAGCGAAAGCTTGGATGAAGATGCGGATTCTGAGACAGATGGAAACGAAAGCTTAGATGAAGATGTGGATGTGGCAGACACAGAAGATTCAGAAGCTGTAGAAAATGAGAATACAGATGAAACAGCAGATGACAACGTCGAAGCAGAAGATACAGATGTAACTGAATCAGATGACGAGGCTGGGGTGGAAACTACAGATACTGAGTCCGCAGAAAGTTCTGAAGATTCAGAACCGGAAACTGAAATGGTTGACAGAGAACTTGTAATTCAGGTTGGAGATCAATCTTCAGATGGTGGAAGATATGTTCGTGTAAATGACAGCAACGAAATTTATACAATATCCGAGGATTCTCTTGATACTTTCCTTGGAAAAACAAATGCTGATTTCTGGGATTTGACAGTAAGCTATTTATCTGCAAATAATCTGGATACTCTGGATGTGAACTACGGAGGAGAAGATTATATCGTAAATGTTTCACGTGAAACATCTGAGGATGAAAACGTAGAAACATCGAATAATGAGACGGAAGATGAAGATACAACAGATAATACCAGCAGTGATGTTGCCGACGGCAACGATGTAGAGGGAAATGCTGCTGATGATAACACTTCATCAGGTGATTTGACCGGCGAAGATACTGAAAATACAGATGACAGTTCTTCTACTGCAAGCACCACAAGTTCAACCAGTGTAACCTTATCTTATACACTAAATGGAAAAAATCTGGACAGCACAACATTTACAACGTTCTACAATAAGCTGATCAACATGACAGCGCAGAAACGTCTGACTGATGAATTTAAGTCCAATGCAAATCCGGAAATGACTGTGAAATTTACAGATATAGATGGTAATGAAATGGAAGTGGAGTATTATTCCTATGATACAAATTACTATGCCGCTGTTATAAACAAAAAAGTATATCTGGTAAATAAAATGACAGTAAAAGAACTGTTTCAGGCATTTGAATCTGTAACTGGTGAGAAAGAGGAAAACGAAAAAGCTGAGACAACAGATCCTGAAACAAATGCTTCTACAGATAATGCTGAAACAGAAACGACAGAGGCTTCAGAGGATGCTGAAGAGTAGTAGTAGCTGAAAAAATGATAAAAAAAGATCTTTGCCTGTGAAAAAAACAGGACAAGGATCTTTTTTACTATTTGAAAAAACTGTTGAATTGCCTGTTACATAAGAATTCTACTGGATATGAATATGCGCGTACATCGTTTTGCAAATAACGATATCAATCAAGCTGGATGCGTGAAGTTGAAGGTGCAGATGGAAAAAAATGTGTGGCGGGCTACGCCAGAGCGTGTATGAAAAATCATTCCTGCAATCTGCACGCCTTGCTTTGCTATATATCTCGGATTCAGTCGCCGTGGTTCACTACAGCAACTGAATTTAAGTTAAAGTTCCTGTGAATTGTGACATATATTTAAAAATCATTCTTGCAATCTGCGTGCCAAATTTTGCAGTATATTTTGTCTGAATTCGGTTGTCGCAGCTCGCTACGACAACCGAATTCGGGCGAAATCTCCCATAAATTATGATGCACATCT
>OLOZ01000566.1_pt1 | contig 32922 bp, 29 predicted proteins | sample 1673021 | NCBI WGS metagenome assembly OLOZ01 (sample SAMEA3136747, study PRJEB25190) | human gut metagenome | biome: human gut; feature: human-associated habitat; material: faeces | place: Austria | collected 2013 | reverse complement strand
TAGCTTCCCTTACAAATGGTTCTCATAATGAATGGGCAGATGCAGCCGTTGAATACCAGAAAGAACATTATCCGAACATGACACTTCTGGAAGATAATCCGCGTGTAGAGTCTGATGATAACGGTGATACAGCATATAATGTTGCAAAAGAACTGATCAAAACATATCCGGATCTGAAAGGTATCATGGGAACTTCTTCTTTCGATGCACCTGGTGTTGCACGTGCGATTCAGGAACTTGGCCTCGTTGACAAATTCTTTACATCCGGTACAGGAATGCCGGCAGACAATGCTGAACTGCTGAAATCCGGTGTTATCAAATCCCTTACTCTGTGGGATCCTGCAAAATCCGGTGAAGCAATGGTTGACCTTGCATGCAAAGTACTTGCAGGTGAGGAGATTGGTGCTCCTGTAAATCTTAACGTTGATGGTTATACAGAAATGAACTTCCGTGAAGGATCTGAAACAGTTCTTGAAGGACAGGGCTGGATTACAATCGATGCAGACAACGTTGATGATTTTGGATTCTAAACAACACAAAAATTTATAAGCTTTAATGATCAATCCGTCGGTTCTCCCGGCGGATTGATTTCCAAAAGACCTGAACAATCACAGGTGTCGTAAGGCGGAGAGGAGGAAGCTATGTCTCAGAGTTTATTGAAAGCAGAGCATATAAAGATTTCCTTTGGAAATGTACATGCCCTTAGAGATGTATCTTTGGAGATTTTACCTGGTGAGATACACTGTCTTGCCGGAGAGAATGGTTGCGGAAAATCAACTATTATCAAAATTATATCCGGTGTCTATCAGAGAGATGGCGGAACAATTGAATTTAACGGACAGAAAATCGATAAGATTTCCCCGATTGATGCGATCAATCTTGGAATTCAGGTTATTTATCAGGATTTTGCACTTTTCCCTAATCTGACAGTTGCAGAAAATCTGGCACTTAATACAGAACTTGCATCACGTAAGAAAACAGTAAGTTGGAAAAATGTAAGAAAGATTGCTGAAGAAGCAGTATCCAAAATTAATTTCCGGGTTGATCTGGATGAAAAAGTAGAAAAACTTACGGTAGCTCAGAAACAGATGGTCGCAATCAGCCGCGCATTGATGTCAAATGCAAAGCTGATTATCATGGATGAGCCGACAACGGCGCTGACCAAAAAAGAAGTAAGCGCATTGTTTAAAATTATTTTGAAATTAAAGGAACAGGGAATTGCAATCCTGTTTATCAGTCATAAATTGGATGAGGTATTTGAAATTTCTGATCGATTCACAATTTTCAGGGATGGTGAATTGGTTGCTACAGGCAGTACAAAAGAACTGGATGATAAGAAATTCACCTATTACATGACAGGAAGAGAGTTTTCCGATAATATATTTGTTCCGAAAAATGTCTCCGACAAGCCGGTTTTTGAACTGAAACATCTTACTCTGAATGGCTCTTTTTCAGATATTAACCTCAGCCTTCGAAGAGGAGAGATTCTTGGAATTACAGGACTTTTGGATTCTGGTCGTACTGAATTGGGCCTGTCTATGTTTGGTCTGAAGCCTGCGGATTCCGGTCAGATCATAAAAGATGGAAAAGAAATTAAGCTTACCAGCCCAAGAGAGGCTATTGCCAACAGTATTGGATATGTTCCTGAGGACCGACTGTCAGAAGGCCTTTTTCTTACCCAGTCGATTGGTGACAACATCATCATTTCTGAGATTGACAAACTGAAAAAGAAAAATGGACAGTTTGATCTGAAGAAGAGAGATGAAGAAATTGAAAAATGGGTTAAAGAACTGGAGATCAAGACAAAAAATCCAAACAATCCGGCAACAACTCTTTCAGGAGGTAACCAGCAGCGAATCGTACTTGCAAAATGGCTTGCATGTAATCTGGATGTGCTCATCTTGAATGGCCCGACAGTAGGTGTGGATATCGGTTCCAAACATGATATTCATATGGTTCTGCAGCGACTTGCCAACCAGGGGCTTGGTGTTATTATCATTTCTGATGATCTTCCGGAAGTTATACAGAACTGTTCCAGAGTTCTTGTTATCAAGAATGGAAAGATCAAATCCGAATATGATACCCAGAATGTCAGTGAACAGATGATCATTGACGATATGATGTAGGAGGCGGTCATATGAATAAAAAAGTAAAGAAAATATTTCAGTCAAATGAACCGTATATTTTTCTTATCATAATTCTTCTCGGAATTGTGGTACAGATCCGTTCCGGACAGTTTTTTACAGCAAATAATATCGTTGACCTTCTGAGTGCGATGATCGTACCGGGACTTTTTGCAATCGCAGAATTCATGGCGCTGATCGCAGGTGGGATCGATGTTTCTTTCCCGGCACTGGCATCTCTTTCTGCCTATGCCACAACAAAGTTCCTTCTTGACAAGAATTACGAAGGAAATGTTCTTCTGGCATTTGTGATCGCAATCGCAATTGGTGCAGTACTTGGCGCATTCAATGGATATTTTATTGGTTATCTGAATCTGAATGCAATGATCGTGACTCTCGGTTCCGCAAGTATCTTCCAGGGCATCATGCAGGGTACTTTAAGAGCAAATCAGCTTTCTGTCATTCCGCCTGGAATGAAAAGCTTTGGTACCGCTGCATTCCTGACAGCAACTAATAAGGCGAATGGACTGACTTCCATTCTTCCTTATACCTTCATTATTCTGGTTCTTGTATGTGCAGTTATGCATTTTGTACTGCATTATACGATCTTTGGACGTGGTATTTACGCAATCGGCGGAAATCCACAGAGTGCACACACAGCTGGATTTAATGTAAAAAGAACAAAATTTATCATGTATATTATTATAGGTATGATTGCATCTGCGAGTGGTATCTGTCGTGTCTGCATGATGCAGCAGATGCATCCGACGAATATGCTTGGAATGGAAATGAACATCATCGCAGGTGTCGTTCTTGGCGGCGTTGCTCTTACCGGTGGTGCCGGTACACTGACAGGCTGTATTCTTGGTACTTTCCTGATCATCCTGGTACAGAACTCCATGATCCTTCTTGGAATTCCGACAACCTGGAGTGATGTATTCGTAGGACTTGTAATCGTGATTGGAGTATCCCTGACCGCATGGCAGTCAACCCGAACCTCTAAAAGCAAAAAGAAAGCAGTAAAGGAGGGCGCATGATGAACAAGATCAAAAGTATATATAAGAAAAATGAAGAAGTGACTCGCCTGTTGGTCATCATGGCAGTCTGGCTGATCTTCATGGCATTTACACAGGCCAGAAAATTTTATACAGGAATGAACTTTCTTACCATGGCGGGACAGTTCCCGGAATACGGCCTTATGGCTCTGGGCGGTATGTTATGCATGATCACAGGAGGTATTGACCTTTCTGTAGTTGGTACAGCCAATATGGCTTCTATCCTTACGGTATTTACACTGACCAGATTGTTTGGAGCAGACGGAACTATGCCACTTGCTTTTTCTGTTGTGATCTTCCTGATCGCAATTGTAACAGGTATTGTTGTTGGAAGTCTGAACGCCTTTTTGATCTCAAAACTTGGGGTTCCGCCGATTCTTGCAACGCTTGGTGTAAATGAGCTCTTAACAGGTCTCTGTGTGGTTATGACAAACGGTTCTGCAATTTCCTCTTTCCCGAAGCAGTATTGTGATTTCTTTTCAGGAAATCTCTTTGGTTTTATCCCACGAAGACTTCTGGTATTTATCGTAGTCGCAATCATTATCTGGTTTATGCTGGAGCATTGTACTTACGGAACTAAACTTCGTCTTTACGGAACGAATGCACATGTCGCAAAATTTTCCGGAATCAATACAACAAGCCTGCTGTTCAGAACGCATATTACTTCATCCATTTGTGCTGCACTTGGCGGATTGATGATGCTTGCAACCTATTCATCTGCAAGAGCTGATTATGGAACAAACTATACCATGCAGTCTATCCTTCTCGTCGTTCTCGGCGGTGTCAGCCCGAATGGTGGTAAAGGAAAAATTTCCGGTGTTATCACAGCTATCGTACTTTTGAAGATGATTGAATCCGGCATTAACCGTTTCAGGAGTGTATCTACATATTATGTAACACTGATCTGGGGAGCTGTTCTGATCCTTGCACTCGTGATTGATTATGTCAGCCAGAAACCGAAACATGCAAAATAAACAAAAGGAGCCTGTATGAAAAAAGTACTTTTTGTTGGTGAATCCTGGAGTGCTACTCTGATGGAAGTAAAAGGATTCAACAGTTTTTTATCATCTAAATATGAAACAGGACTTGGCTGGATCGACAAAGCGATCGAAAAAGCCGGCTATGAATTTGTATATATGCCGAATCATATTGCAAATGATCATTTTCCATTTACTCTGGAAGAGCTGAATGAATATTCCTGTATCATTCTGTCAGATGTGGGAGCAGACACGCTGCTGATTCCATCAGCTACATTTGGAGCAAGCAAAATTCTTCCCAATCGCTGCCAGCTGCTCAAAGATTATGTACTTGGTGGCGGAGGCCTTCTGATGATTGGAGGCTATCTTACCTTTAATGGTGTTGGAGCTCAGGGAAAATGGTGGGCAACACCGGTACAGGATGTCCTTCCGGTAGAAATTCTTCCATACGATGACCGTATGGAACACTGTGAGGGTGTCCATGCAGAAGTGACACTCCCGGATCATCCGGCATTTGCGGGAATCGAAGGAGAGTGGCCGCCTGTACTTGGTTATAATAAGAGCACCATAAAACCGGAAGCAGAACTTGCCGCCACAGTCTGCGGAGATCCGTTTATTGCGTTTGGCAGTTACGGAGAGGGAAAATCTGCTGTTTTCTCCAGTGACTGTTCACCGCACTGGGCACCACCGGAATTCTGCAACTGGAAATATTATGATGTGTTATTTAAGAACATTCTGGATTATATTGCAAAATAATCAGAATCACAGGAAATGTGATTCAAAAGTTAAAAATACAAGGAGGTATTGACATGAAGACGATTAAAGACAAACAGATTCTTGTAGGTGCTGATTTTGCGGGATACCCGTTAAAAGAAGCAGTAGTGGCTCATCTGAAAGAATATGGATGGACAGTAACTGATGTTGGTGTCAGATCACCGGAGGACACAGATACAGATCTGATGTTTCACAGAATCGGCCTTCGCGTGGGTTCTATGATCTCGGAAGGTGAATTTGAACGTGCTCTGATCTTTTGCGGAACCGGAATGGGTATCCATATTGCAGCAAGCAAATGCCCGGGTGTTTCTGCAGGCGTTGTAGAAAGCGTGCCGGCTGCTCTTCGTGCAATTACCGGAAATGGTGTCAACGTTTTGGCTATGGGTGCGTTTTATGTAGCTCCGAAAATGGGCTGTGATATAGCAGATGCTTATCTGAGCCATAATCTTGGAGATGGATATGAATACTGGCCAAACTTTTATGAATTCCATAAACTTGCCTGTGATGAATTAAATGCATTTAATTATGAAGAATATAAGGCAAATGGATTTAAAGTAAAACATCTTGGAGACTATCCGCTTGATCTTGTAGATGATCCGACTCTTTTTGGTGGTAAAAAATAAATAATAATTGCAAGAATCATATAACTGCCATATAATTGATGAAAAATATTTTTTAGAGGTTTGAAACATGAAAGTATTAAATTTTGGTTCTCTCAATCTGGACTATGTGTACCAGGTGGAATCTATTTTGATTCCCGGAGAAACACAGGCATCAAAAAGCAGGCAGATCTTTTGTGGTGGTAAAGGCCTGAACCAGTCTATTGCACTGGCAAAGGCCGGGATTCCTGTATATCATGCCGGTCTGATCGGAGAGGGCGGGGAACCGCTTCTCGAAGTTTGTAAGGAAAATGGGGTGAATACAGAGTTCATCAGACAGATCCCGGGACCATGCGGACATACAGTTATTCAGGTGGATGAAAATGGACAGAACTGTATCCTTCTTTTTGGAGGCTCCAATAGAAGTATGACAAAGGAGTTTGTTGATACTGTGTTGGATTCTTTTGAAGAGGGAGACATCATTCTTTTGCAGAATGAGATCAATGAACTGGATTATATCATTGACCGTGCATACGAAAAACATATGATGATCATTTTGAATCCTTCTCCTTTTGACAATGCATTGGAAAACTGTGATCTGTCGAAAATCAGTCTCTTCCTGATGAATGAGATTGAAAGTTTTCAGATTACCGGCGAAAAAGAACCAGATAAAATTCTCACAAAAGTGAAAGCACTTTATCCAAAAGCAAAAGTAGTTCTGACACTCGGTGGAGATGGTTCTGTATATCAGGATGAAACGGGGATCTACCGCCAGGGAATCTTTAAAGTAAAGGCTGTTGATACAACCGCCGCAGGTGATACGTTTACAGGATATTTTATTTCTTCTATTATTGATGGACTGCCTGTACAGGACGGACTGGAGCTTGCAGCAAAAGCATCCGCAATTGCAGTTTCCAGACCTGGCGCAACTGCATCCATTCCTCTTCGCAGCGAAGTAGTAAAAGAAAAAAGTAACGGAAAAATATAGAAATAAAAGTAAAAATGTCGTTGACAAACGGGTACCTCCTATGTATAATTGATAAAGTGTGAATAGGAGAGAACTATGCAGATTCATTTATCAGATATTACAGACAGTGAAGGAAAAATCATACAGTTCAGTTCTGAGGTGGAGTTAGATAAGATTTCATTTCAGATGGGAGAGTTTCCGATATTGGACAGATCTCCGGTAGAACTACGGATTGCAAATACAGGCAATAAAGTTCTTGAACTGACAGGAAAAGGCAGTTTAACTGTCGGCATTCCTTGTGACCGTTGTCTGGAGCAGGTGTCTGTTACTATCCCATACGATATCGATCGTAAGCTGGATATGAAACAGACTGATAAAGAGCGAGTTGAGAATCTGGATGAGAATGACTATCTCACTGGTATGGACCTGGATGTGGACCGGTTGGTCTATCTTGAGGTACTGATGAGTTGGCCTTTGAAAGTTCTTTGTAAAGAAGATTGCAAAGGAATATGCAGCCGGTGTGGGAAGAATCTGAATGAGGGACCCTGTGGATGTGCAGAGGAACCGAAGGATCCCCGTATGGCGGCCATCAGTGATATATTTAGTAAATTTAAGGAGGTGTAACCTATGTCCATATGTCCAAAGAACAAATCATCTAAAGCTAGACGTGATAAAAGACGTGCAAACTGGAAAATGAGTGCTCCGAATCTGGTAAAATGCAGCAAATGCGGCGCCCTGATGATGCCTCACAGAGTTTGTAAAGAATGCGGAAGCTACAATAAGAAAGAAATCGTGAAAGTTGAAGACTAATCACAACGAATGAAACAGAATCCTTTTTCGGGATTCTGTTTTTTTCAATCAAATTCTATGTCTTGGAGGGAAAGATGGAACAGAAGAATCAGATTACGGAAGGGGTAATCTGGAAACAGCTTTTAATATTCTTTTTTCCGATTGTAATAGGCACTTTTTTTCAGCAGGTGTATAATACGGCCGACAGTATTGTTGTCGGTCGTTTTGTAGGTAAAGAAGCTTTGGCTGCGGTAAGTGGATCAGTGAATCAGATCGTTACACTGATCGTGGAAGTTTTTGTCGGACTGACTTCAGGTGCTTCCGTGATCATTGCACAGTTTTATGGGGCAAAAGATCATAAAAATCTAAACAGGACGTTGCATACAGCATATGCCTTTGCAATCGTTACAGGAGCCATAGTGGGACTGATTGGCTTTTGGATCACAGAAAAAGTTCTTATAGCGATGAAGACACCTTCAGAGTTGATGGCTGATTCTGTTATATATCTGCATATCTATTTCTGCGGTATGATCTTTAATATCGTTTATAATATGGGAGCTTCTATTCTTCGCGCAGTTGGGGATTCCAGGAGACCGTTGTATGTGCTGATCATGACCTGTGGCTTGAATATTTTTTTTGATATCATGCTTGTTGTATTCCTTAAAATGGGTGTAATGGGAGTTGCAATTGCGACTGTTTCCTGTCAGGGAATCAGTGCATGCATGGTAACGTGGATTTTAATAAAGGGAAATTCTTTATTCCGGTTAAAGATCAGGGAGATTCGTTTTTATATGGCATCCCTGCAGTCGGTACTTCGCATTGGAATTCCAGCAGCACTGGAAGCAACTATGTATACTATTGCAAATCTGATCATTCAGATATTTGTGAATGGCCTGGGAACAGATACCGTTGCTGCATGGGGAACATTTGCGAAAATTGATGCTATTTATTGGATGGTTGTCAATTCGTTTGGTATTGCTATCACAACATTTGTCGGCCAGAATTATGGTGCGGGGAAAATACAGAGAATGCGAAAAAGCGTCAAAGTATGTCTGCTTATGTCTTATGGAGCTGCAATTCTGGTAAGTGCAGCACTGTATGGTTTTGCAGAACCGTTATATAGATTGTTTACAACGGACAGCAATGTTGTCCGCATTGGCGCAGACATGATGCATTTTCTTCTTCCGTCATATTTTATGTATGTAGTGATCGGAATATTGTCCGGAGCGCTGAGAGGCGCGGGAAGAGTATTGGTACCAATGCTGTTGACCTGCGGTGGGGTATGCCTGATCAGAATTGCCTGGATGTTTGGGGTATTTCCTGTTTATTCAGGAATTAAGACGATCATGCTGAGTTACCCGGTATCCTGGGGAATTACAGCAGTTTTATTTATTATATATTACTTCAAAAAATTTCCTAAAACGGAAGAACAGATTTTACAGTAAGGAGCATATAGATGAACGTATTGAATCTGGAACATATCAGCAAAACTTATGGCGAAAAAGTGATTTTTGACGATATCTCCTGTGGCATCCATCAGGGTGACAAAATTGGAATCATCGGTATCAATGGAACAGGAAAGACCACGTTTCTTCGAATACTGGCAGGTTTCGAGGAAACCGATGAAGGACAAGTGGTTATGCAGAATGGCCTTCGTATCACATATCTGCCGCAGCATCCTGAATTTCCAGAGGGCGCAACCATTCTTTCTTACGTGACACAGGGACAGAAAGAACAGAGCTGGAATCCCGAGACAGAGGCTCATATGGTGCTTAATAAACTTGGTATTGAAGACCATGAAGAGGAAATCGCACATCTTTCCGGAGGACAGAAAAAACGCGTGGCACTTGCAGCCGTTCTCGTGAATCCGGCTGATGTTCTGATCCTGGATGAGCCGACCAACCATCTGGACAACGAAATGGCTTCCTGGCTGGAAGATTATCTGAATCGTTTTAAAGGCGTTGTTATTATGGTAACACATGATCGTTATTTCCTTGACCGTGTAACAAATAAGATTCTGGAGATCAGTCATGGTAAGATTTATACTTACGAAGCAAAATATTCTGATTTTCTGGAAATGAAAGCGCAGCGAGAAGAAATGGAAATGGCTTCAGAACGTAAAAAACAGAGTATTCTTCGTATGGAGGTCGAATGGGCAAAAAGAGGATGCCGGGCAAGAAGTACAAAGCAGAGAGCCCGTTTGGACCGTCTGGAGGCCATGAAGAATTCCACAGCGCCTGTGCGGGACAAAAATGTAGAGATTGATTCTGTAGAGACTAGAATGGGCAAAAAGACGATTGAACTGCATCATATTTCTAAACGTTTTGGTGAGCGGGTATGTATTCGTGATTTTGACTATATTGTTCTGAAAAATCAGAGACTAGGAATCATAGGTCCAAATGGCTGCGGCAAATCTACGCTACTTAAGATCATAGCAGGTATCCTTGAACCGGACAGCGGAAGTGTTGAAATTGGGGATACCATTAAGATTGGCTATTTTTCACAGGAAATCGAAGACATGAATTCCAGTCAGAGAGTGATCGACTATATTAAAGCTGTAGCAGAATTTATTCCGACAAAGGACGGACTCATCAGTGCATCCAAACTTCTCGAGCAGTTTTTATTTGATCCGGCCATGCAGTATTCACCAATCGAAAAACTTTCCGGTGGTGAGAAAAAAAGATTATATCTTCTGAAAGTACTTGCTGCAGCACCAAATGTACTTTTGCTGGACGAGATTACGAATGATATTGATATTCCAACACTGACGATCCTGGAAGATTACCTGGATTCTTTTGCCGGAATAGTCATTGCTGTTTCTCACGACAGATATTTCCTGGACAATCTGGCAGACCGTATCTTTGAATTTGACAGAGAGGGAAATCTGACTCAATATGAAGGTGGCTATACTGACTATCTCGAAGCAAAAAAACGTCGGGAAGGTATGAATATTGATGAATCCGTAGAGATAAAAGCTTCTTCTGTCGGAAAGAACATGATAGAAGAACCTCAGGAAGAAAAAGCTTCTGTAAAGACATGGAAACAGAATCGTTCTTCAAAACTGAAATTCAGTTATAAAGAACAACGGGAATACGAAACAATTGATGATGATATTGCTGGGTTGGAAGAAAAAATTGAAAAGCTGGATAATGATATCATGGCGAATGCTACAAATTCCGGTAAACTTAACGAACTTACAAAGGAAAAAGAGACTGCAGAAGCACTTCTGGAAGAAAAAATGGATCGCTGGGTTTATCTGAATGACCTGGCAGAACAGATCGAAGCTCAGAATAATAAATAGATGACGTGGGAACACTCTTGATTTTCTGATAATTCTTTAGTATGATAAAGTTTGAAGTTTTTTTGATAACAATATGGATTTAAAATAGATATACAGGAGGATTAATATGGCAGAATTGGTAAAAGTTGTTGTAGATGCCATGGGTGGTGATCTCGCACCGGTGGAACCTGTAAAAGCAGCTGTAGAAGCAGTAAAAGAAAGAAAAGATATCCTGGTCATTCTTACCGGTCAGGAAGAAGTGATTCATTCAGAGCTTAAGAAATATCAGGATTATCCGACAGACAGAATCCAGGTGGTAAATGCAACAGAAGTAATTGAGACTGCAGAACCTCCTGTTTTTGCAATTCGAAAGAAAAAAGATTCTTCAATCGTTGTAGGACTTAAAATGGTAAAAGAACAGAAGGCCGATGCATTTGTTTCTTCCGGAAGCACGGGTGCGGTCCTTGTCGGCGGTCAGGTTCTTGTCGGCAGAAGCAAAGGTGTGGAACGTCCGCCTCTGGCTCCGTTGATTCCCACAGCTAAAGGAGTTTCTCTTCTGATTGACTGTGGCGCAAATGTTGACGCCAGACCATCTCATCTGGTACAGTTTGCAAAAATGGGATCTATTTATATGGAACATGTAGTCGGCATCAAAAATCCGCGTGTTGCGATTGTAAATAACGGTGCAGAGGAAGAAAAGGGAAATGCTCTGGTTAAGGAAACTTTTCCGCTTCTCAAAGAAGCAGAAGGGATTAATTTTATCGGAAGCATTGAGGCACGAGATATTCCGGCAGGTTATGCGGATGTTATCGTATGCGAAGCTTTTGTCGGAAATGTTATTCTCAAACTTTATGAGGGAGTCAGTTCTGAACTGATTCACAAAATCAAAGACGGAATGATGAGTACTTTAAAAAGTAAGATAGGAGCACTTCTTGTCAAACCGGCGCTGAAACAGACACTCAAAAGTTTTGATGCGACAGAATATGGTGGAGCTCCGCTCCTTGGATTAAAAGGCCTTGTTGTCAAAACGCATGGAAGTGCCAAAGCTATCGAAATTAAGCATGCAATTTTCCAGTGCGTACAGTTCAAACAACAGAGGATCAACGAAAAAATTGCGGAAAAAATCCAGCCGGTGCAATTTCCGGCCCCAGATAAGGAATAACAGAAAAGAAGGCAGATAAAATGGAACAATTGGAACAGATCATAGGATATACATTTCAAAATAAAAAACTTCTGAAACAGGCATTGACACACAGTTCATATGCAAATGAAAAAAAGTTGGGAAAACTGGGCTGTAATGAACGTCTGGAGTTCCTTGGCGATGCAGTTCTTGAACTGATCAGCAGTGATTTCCTTTATGCAAAATTCACACAGGTTCCGGAGGGGGAACTGACCAAAAAACGTGCAAGCCTGGTCTGTGAACCTAGCCTTGCGTACTGCGCGCGGCAGTTTGGACTTCCACAGTATCTTCTCCTTGGCAAAGGCGAGAATATGACGGGTGGACGTAATAGGGATTCTATCGTTTCAGATGCAACAGAAGCTCTTCTTGGAGCCATTTATCTGGATGGTGGTTTTGAACCTGCAAAGGATTTTGTCCTGAAATTTATCTTAAACGATATTGAACATAAACAGCTTTTTTATGACAGCAAGACAATTCTGCAGGAAATAGTCCAGGAAAAAGGAATTCAGCCGGTAGAATATATTCTGACCGGAGAGAGCGGACCGGATCATGACAAGCAATTTACGGTAAGTGTTCAGGTGAATGGACAGGTTGTCGGAAATGGAACCGGTCATACAAAGAAAGCTGCCGAACAGGCAGCAGCATATCAGGCAATTCAGGAAAAGAAATTCTGATTTTATGCGTGATACATGAGGAAAAGAAAAACTGGCAGGTGAACTATGTATTTAAAGAATATTGAAGTATATGGCTTCAAATCCTTTGCACAGAAAATCAACTTTGAATTTCATAACGGAATTACCGGTATTGTCGGACCAAATGGAAGTGGAAAAAGTAATGTTGGAGATGCTGTCCGCTGGGTACTTGGTGAACAGAGCGCCAAACAGCTTCGAGGCGGTAACATGCAGGACGTTATTTTTTCAGGAACAGAGAATCGAAAGCCATTAAGTTTTGCTTCTGTATCTATTACGCTGGATAACAGTGATCATAAACTTCCGGTAGATTACAATGAAGTTACTGTAACGAGGCGGCTGTATCGTTCGGGAGAAAGTGAATATCTGATCAATGGCAGTGGATGCCGTCTGAAAGACATTCAGGAAATGTTTTATGATACCGGTATCGGTAAAGAAGGGTATTCCATCATTGGACAGGGGCAGATTGATAAAATCTTAAGTGGTAAACCTGAAGAACGGCGAGAGCTTTTCGATGAGGCGGCAGGAATCGTCAAATTTAAACGAAGAAAAGCTACCACTCTGAAAAAGCTGGATGAAGAGCGGCAGAATCTGGTCCGTGTAACGGATATTTTAAGCGAGCTGACCAAACAGATTGGACCATTGGAAAAGCAGTCTGAAACAGCGCGTATATATCTGGCCAAAAGAGAGGAATTGAAAGAACTTGATGTGAATCTGTTTCTTCTTGATCATCAGAGAACCGGTGAACTTCTGAAAGAACTGGAAGAAAAATTTGAACAGGCGCAGAGAGAACTAAATGAAGCTCAGGCAGCATATGATCAGACCAAAATAGAGTATGACCGTCTGGAACAGGAACTGGAAGATTTAAATCACAGGCTCGATGCGTTGAAAGAAGAGCAGCAGCAGAATGCGCTTCTGAAACAGCAGTATGAAGGCCAGGTGCAGGTTCTTGAAGAACAGATCTCTTCGGGAAAACAGAACAGTGAGCATTATCAGAACCGTCTGACAGCTTTAGGGGAAGATCTGGACCGGAGAACGCAGGAAAAAGAAAAACTGGCAGAAGACAAACTGGAACTGCAGAGCAGACTGAAAGAAATTCGGGCCAGTCTTTCAAAGGAAACAGAGGCTCTGGAAAACATCGTTTCAAACGTAGAAGAATGTACACAGGCTGTAGAAGACGGCAAAAACGAGATCATTGAGATCTTGAACAGCCGTGCAACGACCAAAGGAAAAGTACAACGTTTTGATGCGATGCTGGAGCAGCTGAATATCCGTAAAGCAGAGATCAGTCAGCGAATTCTTCGCCTGAAAAGCGAAGAAGAGGTTCTGGAGAAAGAACGTCTTAATGCACAGAAACAATATGATGCAGTAACGGCTGTGATCCATTCGACAAATGAAGAATGTGTACGTCTGGACGGAGAGGTGCAGAAGTTACAGGATGAATTGAAAAAACAGAATTCTCAGATGGAAATCGGTCAGACAGCATACCATCGTGAGGCTTCCCGCCTGGAATCTCTTAAAAACATTACAGAACGTTATGATGGATATGGAAACAGTATCCGTCGTGTAATGGAACAGAAAAACCGTGAACCCGGTATTAAAGGTGTTGTGGCTGATATCATTCATGTGCAGAAAGACTATGAGGTTGCGATTGAAACTGCACTGGGCGGAAGTATTCAGAATATCGTCACAGATAATGAACAGACAGCTAAACGTATGATTGGTTTTCTGAAGAAAAACCGCTTTGGCCGTGCTACATTTCTTCCTTTGTCTAATATCAGCGGAAGAGGTGGACTGAATCAGAGGGATGTGTTGAGTGAACCGGGAGTTGTGGGTACTGCCAATACTCTTGTAAATGCAGATAAAGAATACAGTGAACTGGTCATGTATCTTCTGGGTCGTGTCCTTGTTGTAGATAATATTGATCATGCAATTGCAATCGGAAAAAAATATCGTCACAGTCTGCGTATGGTTACGATTGAAGGAGAGTCTTTAAGTCCCGGTGGTTCCATGACCGGTGGTGCGTTTAAAAATAACAGCAATCTTCTCGGAAGACGCCGTGAAATTGAAGAACTGGAAAGAAGTGTAGGAATTCTCAGGAAAGAACTGGAAGAAACGCAGAAATCAATAGGTGAAAATCGTAGCAGGCGAAATGTGCTCCGCGATACGATCGCCGATTTTCAGCAGAAACTCCGTCAACAGTATGTTGAACAGAATACTGCAAAGATGAATCTTGAACAGCTCAAAGAAAAAGAAGGCGAGATTCAGAACAGCTATCGGCAGATTGATCGTGAACAGGAAGAACTCCGCCATCAGGCAGGTGAGATCAGACAGGATCATAGCAGCATTGCCAGAGAACTGGAGGATTCGCAGAAGGACGAAAAGGAACTGGAAACCTTTATTGAGACCAAACAGAAAGAACTGGAGGAATGGAAGGCAGAAGAAACAGAGAAGACACATGAACTGGAAAAAATCCGGCTGGAAGAATCTTCTCTTGAACAGCAGAATCAATTCCTGCAGGAAAACCTGAGTCGTCTGAATTCTGAGATTGCTGCATTTCAGAAGGAATCACAGGAAATTACAGAAAATCTTGTACAGAGTCGTGAAGAGATACATAAAAAAGAAGAAGGTATCCAGGAGCTGAAAAATGCGGCACAGGAATGCCTTTTAAAAGAAGAACAGTATGGCAGCCAGAGAGCACAGTGGCAGGAAGAAAAAGAAAAACGAAGTGCCAGCCACAAAACATTTTTTGAAAAAAGAGATCATCTTTCAGAAAAGACTTCTCTTCTGGATAAAGAATGCTTCCGTCTGAGAAGTCAGACAGAAAAAATTGAGGAGCAGAGGGAAGGTCAGATTTCCTATATGTGGGAAGAATATGAGATCACGCCAAACAATGCACTTCAGTATCGAAAAGAAGAACTTACCGACCGACAGGCAATCAAAGCGGATGTTACACGCATAAAGGATGAGATCCGTAAACTTGGTTCTGTTAATGTAAATGCGATTGAAGATTATAAAGAGCTTCTGGAACGTCATACATTCCTGTCCGGTCAATACGATGATATCGTTAAGGCTGAGGAAACGCTGGAAGGAATTATTCTGGAATTGGATGAGGGAATGCGAAAACAGTTTACCGAGAAATTCCGTGATATCCAGAGAGAATTTGATAAGGCATTTAAGGAACTGTTCGGCGGAGGAAAGGGAACTCTTGAACTTGCAGAAGATGAAGATATCCTTGAGGCCGGAATACGAATCATTTCTCAACCGCCTGGCAAAAAACTCCAAAATATGATGCAGCTTTCTGGTGGAGAAAAAGCTTTGACTGCGATCGCTCTTCTTTTTGCAATCCAGAACCTGAAACCATCTCCATTCTGTCTTCTGGATGAGATAGAGGCTGCACTCGATGATTCAAATGTTGGACGTTTTGCATCGTATTTACAGAAGTTGACGAAAAATACACAGTTTATTATAATAACGCATAGACGTGGCACTATGAATGCTGCGGATCGCTTATATGGTATCACCATGCAGGAAAAGGGTGTTTCAACTCTTGTATCTGTTGATCTGGTAGAAAACCAGCTGAGCAAATAAGTTGCTGGTAACAGAGTGAACAGCAATGTAACTATCGAGGAGGACATAGTATGTCAGAAGAAAAAAAAGGCTTTTTTAAACGTCTGGTCAGTGGTTTGACCAAAACACGCGATAATATCGTGGCTGGCTTTGATTCTATTTTCAGTGGCTACTCCAGTATTGATGAAGATTTTTATGAAGAACTGGAAGAAATTCTGATCATGGGTGATATAGGTATTAATGCGACTTCTGCAATCATAGAACATCTGAAAGAACAGGTGGCAGAGAAACATATCAAAAATCCTATGGAATGCAAACAGCTTCTGATCAACAGTATTAAGGAACAGATGCGTGTAGACAGTACAGAATATGAATTTGAGAACCGTAAATCTGTAATTCTTGTAATCGGAGTAAATGGTGTAGGGAAGACGACTTCTGTCGGAAAACTTGCTGGAAAATTAAAGGATCAGGGTAAGAAGGTTATTCTTGCTGCAGCAGATACTTTTCGTGCAGCAGCGGGAGAACAGCTTGCACAGTGGGCAAATCGTGCAGGTGTGGATCTGATCGGTGGTCAGGAAGGCGCTGATCCGGCATCCATCGTATACGATGCAGTTGCAGCGGCCAAGGCAAGAAATGCAGATGTGCTGATCTGTGATACAGCTGGACGATTGCATAACAAAAAAAATCTTATGGAAGAACTTCGTAAGATCTACCGTATCCTGGAAAGAGAATATCCGGAAGCATATCTGGAAACACTGGTCGTTCTGGATGGTACTACAGGACAGAATGCCCTGGCACAGGCCAAACAATTTGCAGAAGTCGCAAATGTAAATGGCATCATTCTTACAAAACTGGATGGAACTGCAAAAGGTGGAATCGCTGTTGCGATTCAGTCGGAACTGGATATTCCGGTAAAATATATCGGTGTTGGTGAAACAATCGACGATCTGCAGAAATTTGATGCCGATGCTTTTGTTAACGCACTGTTTGACATTGACGAAAAAGACTTACACACAGAAGAATAAACAGGAGGATACAGTATGCTTACATTAGAGAGCTTTGAACAGGCAGCAGAAATCGTAAAACAGGTAACTCAGGAGACAAAACTGATCAAAAGCAGTTATTTTTCAGATCTCACGGGAAACAAAGTATATCTGAAGCCAGAAAACATGCAGCGTACAGGAGCCTATAAGGTTCGCGGTGCATACTATAAGATCAGCACGCTTACAGAAGAAGAGCGTGCAAAAGGTCTGATCGCAGCATCTGCTGGAAATCATGCACAGGGTGTTGCTTATGCTGCGCATAAATTTGGTGCAAAAGCAGTGATCGTTATGCCGACAACAACACCTCTGATCAAAGTAGAACGTACCAAGAGTTACGGTGCAGACGTAATTCTGAAAGGAGATGTATATGATGAGGCATGTGCTTATGCACTGGAACTTGCTGAGAAAGAAGGGTATACATTTATCCATCCGTTTGATGATCCGGCAGTAGCAACCGGCCAGGGTACGATTGCTATGGAAATCGTACAGGAGCTTCCTCTTGTAGATTATATTCTTGTTCCAATCGGAGGAGGCGGACTTGCAACAGGTGTATCCACACTTGCAAAACTTCTGAATCCGCATATTAAAGTCATTGGTGTAGAGCCGTCCGGTGCGGCATGTATGAAGGCATCTCTTGAAAAAGGTGAAGTAGTTACTCTGCCACATGTAAATACAATCGCCGACGGTACTGCTGTACAGACTCCTGGTGAACATATCTTTCCATATCTGCAGGAAAACCTGGACGATGTGATTACCATCGACGATGATGAACTGATTGTTGCTTTTCTTGATATGGTAGAAAATCACAAAATGATCGTTGAAAATTCAGGCCTTCTGACAGTAGCAGCACTCCGTCATTTGAATTTCACCGGTAAGAAAGTGGTTTCTATCTTAAGTGGTGGTAATATGGACGTGATCACAATGTCTTCTGTGGTACAGCATGGACTGATTCAGAGAGATCGTATTTTCACGGTATCTGTGCTGATTCCGGACAAACCGGGTGAACTTGTTCGTGTAGCTTCTATCATTGCCGAGAATCAGGGAAATGTTATCAAGCTGGATCATAATCAGTTTATAAGTACCAATCGTTATGCTGCAGTAGAGCTTAAAGTTACACTGGAAGCATATGGTACAGATCATAAAAAGAAAATTGTAAAGGCACTGGAAGAGGCTGGATGTAAACCAAAGATCATTCGTGCGAATCTGTAACTTTTAAACCGTTATTTTCTGCTTCAGACAGAAAGTGAGGAAGAGGACCATGGCACCATATATAATGGAAGAATATATAAAAGCCTGCAAAGCTGGTAAGAGAGATTATCAGGCCAGAATGATGAAAGGGCAACTGCCTACACTTCAGGTTCTGGATGAGATACTGCCCCCAAAGGGGTCCTATTCGGAGGTCCCGCTCGGACTTGTACAGATACCGATCGACCAGATCGTCGGAACCAAAAGCGGTGGAAGAAGCAATGCATTCGCCGGGAACTTTATGCCTATTCTCAGAGAAAACACAGAATTTGCATATAAGTGGGCAACTTTAAGTCAGAGTCATATTAATGAAGGTATCCGTGATCCGATCAAAGCATATGAATATATGAACAAATTCTATGTAGAAGAGGGAAATAAGCGTGTCAGTGTACTGAAGTATTTTGATGCGGTTTCGGTTCCGGGATATGTGACCAGAATTCTGCCACAGCGTACGGAACAGAAAGAAAATAAAATCTATTATGAATATGTGGATTTTTACGCCCTGAGTCAGATCAACTATATCTGGTTTTCACGTCTTGGAAGCTTTGTCAGACTTCAGAAAGCAGTAGGAAAAGGGGCAAAGGATATCTGGTCAGATGATGATAAACTGACTTTCAGTTCTGTTTATTCAAGGTTTGCAGCAGAATATGAATCCTTAGGCGGAAAGAAACTTTCCATAACAACAGGGGATGCATTTCTTGCATTTCTTATGATTTATGATTATAAAGATATCTGCCAGAAAACAGTTAATGAATTAAAGGAACTGGTTGGTAAAAGCTGGGAAGAATTTAAACTTCTGGAACATGATCAGGAAATTGAACTGAAGATGAATCCTACGAGTGAAAAAAAATCTCTCCTGGACCGTCTGCTTCCGGTAAGTACACCAAAACTAAAGATTGCTTTTCTGTACGCAAAGACACCGGCTACTTCTGCCTGGACGTATGCGCATGAGCTTGGTCGTCTTCACCTGGAACAGACGTTCCCTGAAGAAGTTACTACAGAATGCTATGAAAACCTTACGCGAGATCTTGCGGAAAAAGCAATTGCCGATGCGATTCAAAAAGGATGCAATATTATCTTTACAACAACACCGGAATTTGTGCAGGCAAGTGTACAGGCTGCTATTGCACATCCGGAGGTAAAGATTCTTAACTGTTCCTTGAATACATCTCACAGATATATTCGTACTTATTATGCCCGGATGTATGAAGCCAAATTTCTTATGGGGGCCATTGCCGGAGCTATGGCAGAAAACGGTCAGCTTGCATATATTGCTGACTACCCGATTTTTGGAACGATTGCCAATATCAATGCATTTGCTTTAGGTGCCAAAATGGTTAATCCGAGAGCACAGGTATATCTGGAATGGTCTACGCTGAAAGATGTCGATCTTGGAATCGCTATGGACAATGTTATCAAAAAAGGTGTTACGGTTGTATCCGGACGGGATATGGTGATTCCGGAAGATGCATCGCGCTATTTTGGACTGTATCACATAGAAAAAGAAGGACCTCGTAATCTTGCTATGCCATTGTGGCACTGGGGAAAATTTTATGAACAGTTGATCAGGACGATCATGGATGGAACATGGAAATATGATGATAATAAAGATGAAACAAAGGCCATCAATTATTGGTGGGGACTGTCAGCGGAAGTGATCGATGTTATCTATTCGCAGAATCTTCCGATTGGCACACAGAAGCTGCTGACAATGCTCAAACGTGCGATTGCAACCGGGGAATATCATCCATTTTCAGGAATCCTTTATTCACAGAATGGAATGATTCAGTCGGATCCGGATAAAATTCTTTCTCCGGAAGAAATTATTACAATGGACTGGCTTGCAGATAATGTGATCGGAACAATTCCGAAATCACGTGAGCTTAAAGAACAGGCAAAACCGGTTACTTTACAGTCCGGTGTGGAAAGTCAGAAGGGATAATACAGTTTTATGAAAATACTTGCCATAGCAGATGTGGAATCAAAATATCTGTGGGATTATTTCGAGAAAAGTAAACTGGAGGGGATCGATCTTATCATATCATGTGGGGATCTTGATCCCCGCTATCTTTCTTTTCTGGCGACATTTACATCAGCGCCTGTTTTATATGTCCATGGAAACCATGACGATAAATATGAAAGGATTCCACCGGAAGGCTGCATCTGCATTGACGATAAAATATATGTGCATGAAGGAGTGCGCATCTTGGGACTTGGCGGTTCCATGCGATATAAACCGGGAGAACATCAATATACAGAGTGGGAAATGAGACGAAGAGTCTTTAAACTTTTTCCAAAACTTGTGTGGAGAAGAGGCTTTGATATACTTGTCACGCATGCCCCGGCATATCAGTTAAATGATGCTCGGGATCTTCCGCACCAGGGATTTAAAATTTTTCTGCAGCTGATTGAGAAATATCATCCTAAATTTTTTCTGCATGGTCATGTTCATATGTCGTATGGAAGACAACACAAACGATACGATAAATATATGGATACATATGTGATCAATGCTTTTGATCGATGTGTCTTTGAATTTGAAACAGAAGATCCGGAAAAAGACGGACAATAAATAAAAATATATCTGTCAAGAAAAAACACTTGACACAATGATATAAATCATGTATGATAGCCAAGGTGGTTACAAATGGAAAAGTTTGTCGAACAGACATTGTTATATGATTTTTATGGGGAACTGCTTACAGAGAGACAGCAGCAGGTTTATGAAAGCGTTGTTCTGGAAGATTATTCCCTGAGTGAGGTAGCAGAAGATCTGGGAATCAGCCGTCAGGGCGTACATGACATGATCAAACGCTGTAATCATACACTGGAAGAATATGAATCCAGACTTCATCTGGTTGAGAAATTTCTCTGTATCCGCAAACAGGTTCAGAAGATCAAGGAACTTGCAGTAGGATATAATGCCAGTGAGATTACAGAGATTTCCAATAAGATATTAGAGGAGTTATAACGCATGGCATTTGAAAGCTTGACTGATAAATTACAGAATGTGTTCAAAAAGCTGAGAGGCAAAGGACGCCTGACAGAAGAGGATGTTAAGATTGCTCTGAAAGAGGTCAAGATGGCTCTTCTTGAAGCAGATGTTAACTTCCGGGTTGTTAAACAGTTTACCAAGTCTGTGCAGGAACGTGCAGTAGGACAGGATGTCATGAATGGTCTGAATCCAGGACAGATGGTAATCAAGATCGTAAATGAAGAGCTGGTTAATCTGATGGGAAGTGAAACAACCGATCTTCCTTTGAAACCAGGCAATGATATCACAGTCCTGATGATGGCTGGACTTCAGGGTGCAGGTAAGACGACCACAGTTGCGAAACTTGCAGGTAAGCTGAAATCCAAAGGAAAAAGACCACTTCTCGTTGCCTGTGACGTATATCGTCCGGCTGCGATCACACAGCTGCAGGTAAACGGTGAGAAACAGGGAGTAGAAGTTTTCTCCATGGGAGATAAACAGAATCCTGTAGATATCGCCAAAGCTGCGATCGAACATGCAAAAGCAAACCAACAGAACGTTGTTCTTATTGATACGGCTGGCCGCCTTCATGTGGACGAAGATATGATGCAGGAACTTGCGGATATCAAAGCCAATGTGAATGTTGACTGTACGATTTTGACAGTTGACGCAATGACAGGTCAGGATGCAGTAAATGTTGCAAAGACTTTTGCCGAAAAAGTAGGCATTGATGGTGTCATCCTTACCAAAATGGATGGTGATACCCGAGGTGGTGCTGCACTTTCCATTAAAGCAGTTACCGGAAAACCAATTCTTTTTGTGGGAATGGGTGAGAAACTTTCAGATCTCGAACAGTTTTATCCGGAACGCATGGCTTCCAGAATTCTTGGAATGGGAGATGTAATGAGTCTTATTGAGAAGGCTGAGGCAGCTCTTGACCAGGATCAGGCAGCAGAGATGCAGAAAAAACTCAAAAAAATGGATTTCGATTTCAATGATTATCTGACCAGTATGGAACAGATGAATAAAATGGGTGGAATCGGAAGTATCCTGAATATGCTTCCAGGTGTTGGCGCAAAAGCGAAAGATCTGGAAGACATGATTGATGAAAAGGCTCTTGACAGAACAAAGGCGATTATCCTTTCTATGACACAGAAGGAGCGAAGCAATCCGGGAATCCTGAATATTTCCCGCAAGAATCGTATCGCCAAAGGTGCCGGCGTGGATATCGCAGAAGTCAATCGTCTGGTCAAACAGTTTGAACAGAGCAAGAAATTAATGAAACAGATGCCTGGAATGATGGGCGGTAAAATGGGAAAAAGAGGTGGCTTCAAGCTTCCTTTTTAAATAAAAAACAATATAAATAAAAGATAGTATAATGGAGGAAAACAGAAATGGCAGTTAAAATCAGATTAAGAAGAATGGGACAGAAGAAAGCACCTTTTTATAGAATCGTAGTTGCAGATTCCCGCAGCAAACGTGATGGAAAATGCATCGCTGAGATCGGAACATATGATCCGAACATCGAGCCAAGCGCATACAAAGTAAACGAAGAAGAAGCTAAAAAATGGCTTGCTGCAGGTGCTCAGCCAACAGATGTTGTTGCAAGAATCTTCAAAGAGGCTGGAATCGAAAAATAATAAATCCTTTGCGGGAGGTATGTGATGAAAGAATTAGTTGAAGTAATTGCAAAATCTCTTGTTGAACATCCGGATGAGGTGGTTGTCACCGAAAACGAAAAAGAAGATGCAGTTATCATCGAACTGAAAGTAGGGCCTTCCGATATGGGTAAGGTCATTGGAAGACAGGGACGAATTGCAAAAGCAATCCGTACTGTAGTTAAAGCGGCTTCTTCAAAGAGCAGCAAAAAGGTGATTGTAGATATTCTGCAATAATAACGAAACGGAGCTGTGGAGACATAGCTCCTTTTTTAAAGGGAGTTTTTTATGGAAGATTTATTAAAAGTTGGCGTGATCACCACGACACACGGTGTACGTGGCGAAGTCAAAGTTTACCCTACCACAGATGAACCGGAGCGATTCCTTGATCTGGAGTATGTATTGCTGGATACCGGAAAAGAACTTCGAAGACTGGACATAAAAAATGTCCGTTTTTTCAAAAATCTTGTTATCTTGAAATTTGATGGAATTGATAATATAAATGATATTGAAAAATATAAGGGCCGCGATCTGTGGATTCCACGTGAGGAAGCACAGGAACTGGATGAAGATGAATATTATATAGCAGATCTTCTTGGAATGAAAGTGCTTCTGGAAGACGGATCAGAATTTGGAACATTAAAAAATGTCATGGAAACCGGAGCAAATGATGTTTATATTGTAGATTCCGTTGAACATGGAGAGGTATTGCTTCCTGCAATCAAAGAATGTATTCTTGATGTGGATATTGAAACAAACACAATGACTGTACATTTAATGAAGGGGCTTTTATAAATGAATTTTCATGTTTTGACACTTTTTCCGGAAATGATCGAACAGGGAATGCATACTAGCATCATCGGGCGTGCCATAGCAGGAGGCTACCTTTCTATTGATGCGATCAATATTCGTGATTATGCATTTAACAAACATCAGAAGGTAGATGATTATCCATACGGCGGGGGAGCGGGAATGCTGATGCAGGCAGAACCTGTCTATCTTGCATATGAATCGGTTCAGAAAAAGCTGGGATATCGACCGCGGGTTGTTTATCTTACTCCACAGGGAGAAGTATTTCATCAGACAATGGCAAAGGAACTGGCAAAGGAGAAAGATCTTGTTTTTCTTTGTGGCCACTATGAAGGAATTGATGAGCGTGTTCTTGATGAAATTGTTACCGATTATGTATCTATCGGAGATTATGTACTTACCGGAGGAGAACTCCCGGCCATGGTAATGATGGATTCTATTTCGCGAATGGTTCCAGGAGTTTTAAGTAATCAGGAATCCGGAGAAACTGAATCTTTTGCCGGAAATCTTCTGGAATATCCTCAGTACAGCCGCCCGGAAGAATGGCATGGACAGAAAGTTCCACCAGTTCTTCTCTCCGGACATCACGCAAATATTGAAGCATGGAGACGGGAACAGTCCATTTTGCGTACAGCAAAGCGTCGCCCGGATCTTTTGAAAAAAGCAGATCTGACAAACAAAGAATGGAGTCAGGTCCGACAGTGGAAGAAAGAATGGAAGGCCGCAGAAACTGAGGCCTCTGATAAATAAAGGAGCAGTTTATGAAAACATCAGATTTTTACTATGATCTGCCGAAAGAACTGATTGCTCAGGATCCGTTGGAAGACAGAAGTTCCTCCAGACTTCTGCACCTTTCCATGCAAGATGGATCTTTTGAACACAGACATTTTACAGATATTCTGGACTATCTTCATAAAGGAGATTGCCTGGTCATCAACGATACAAAAGTTATACCGGCTCGTTTATATGGCCATAAGGAAGAAACAGGTGCTGTGATCGAGATACTTCTTCTGAAACGAAGAGAAAATGATATATGGGAGTGTCTTGTAAAACCTGGCAAGAAAGCACGGCCGGGAGCAAAGATTACGTTTGGAGACGGAATTTTAAAAGGAGAGATCATCGATGTTGTTGATGAAGGCAATCGACTGATCCAGTTTCATTACGATGGTATTTTTGAAGAAATTCTCGATCAGCTTGGGGAAATGCCGCTTCCTCCGTACATTACCCATAAATTAAAAGATAAGAACCGTTATCAGACTGTTTATGCCAAAAATGACGGTTCAGCTGCGGCTCCTACAGCCGGTCTGCACTTTACCCGAGAACTTCTGAAACAAGTGGAAGATATGGGAGTTAAAATTGCCCATGTTACGCTTCATGTTGGTCTGGGAACCTTCCGGCCGGTAAAGGTGGATGATGTCGAACAGCATCATATGCATTCTGAATTTTACATGGTAGAAGAAGATCAGGCAAAACTGATCAATGATACAAAGAAAAACGGCGGAAGAGTGATTTCTGTTGGAACCACGAGCTGTCGTACACTGGAATCAGCTACTGATGAGAATGGAATCCTTCAGGCAGGAAGTGGCTGGACAGAAATTTTTATTTATCCGGGATATCATTTTAAAATGATTGATGGACTGATCACGAATTTTCATCTTCCGGAATCTACGCTTCTTATGCTGGTATCTGCACTGGCAGGAAAAGAACATATCATGGCAGCTTATGAGGAGGCAGTAAAGGAACGGTATCGTTTCTTTTCGTTTGGGGATGCCATGCTGATTCTCTGATGTGTCCGCTTTGATGAATATAAAACAGGACTACCCTTTTTCTTTTTGATTTGCTATAATAGGCATATTGAAGAGAAAAAGGGTTTTTTATTTATTTTTGTTTTCAAAAGATAATATACCAAAAGGAGAAGGATATATGGATACACCAATCATTGCCCAGTATTATAGAGAGACAGAACCGGAAAAACGTAAGGAACTGCTGGAGCAGGCAATTGCATCCGGAGAAGATCAGGAAGCAAATAAGATCCGTAAAGAAATCTGGGAAGCACGTTACAAAGGAACGACAAACGAAGGGGGCATTGCCGACGGTTATCTGAAATTCTGGATGGCATTGGAATTTAATCGAAATGCAGGTCACAAAGTATTTGGCTCCGGAAGAGCACAGAAGGAAATACGCAAAGAACTGGATGATGTAAAATTCCGGGAAATCCGTGCAAAAAGTGCTCTTCATGAAGAACTTCTTCACAGAGAGTGCCAGCATCTTGTCAGATTTTATATGGATCTTTGTGAAAAAGACAAAAACTATAACAGTGTACTTTGCGGACTTATCACGATAAAAAAAGACAGTGCAAAAGCAAAACTGCAGAGAGACATTTATGAAACTGCCATATTGCTTCCACAGGAGATTGGCCTTGAAGAGGATTTGGACCTTCTGACAAAAGCTGCCCGTGAAATGTATGAACTGCAGTTCCCGGGGGAAAGACTTCCGGAATAAATATGGCATATCAGGAAATACTATATGTACTATGCAAAAACGGAGGCAACAATGAATTTAGATGATTTAAAAGCATATAAACTTGTTAAAAAAGAAAACTTAAGTGACATCCGCTCTACCGGATATCTGCTTCGACATATTAAGACCGGAGCAAGAGTCATGGTAATAGAGAACGATGATGAAAACAAAGTATTCAACATCGCTTTTCGTACTCCACCAAAGAACAGCACCGGTGTCGCACACATCCTGGAACACAGCGTGCTCTGCGGGTCCAGAGATTTTCCATTAAAAGACCCGTTTGTAGAGCTGGTCAAAGGTTCTCTGAATACTTTCCTGAATGCCATGACATATCCGGATAAGACCTGTTATCCGGTTGCCAGCTGCAATGATCAGGATTTTCAGAATCTGATGCATGTTTACCTCGATGCTGTATTTTACCCGAATATTTACAAAAAAGAAGAAATCTTCCGTCAGGAAGGATGGAGCTACCATCTGGAGAAGCAGGAAGGTCCTTTGACTTATAATGGTGTTGTTTACAATGAGATGAAAGGGGCATTTTCTTCTCCTGATGATGTGCTGGAAAGAGATATCATGAACTCCCTGTTTCCGGATATCACCTATGGTTGTGAGTCCGGTGGTGATCCAGATAATATTCCGGAGCTGTCCTATGAAGAGTTCCTGGAATTCCACAGAACTTATTACCATCCGTCCAACAGTTATATTTACCTGTATGGAAATATGGATATGGCAGCAAAACTTGATTTTATTGATCGGAATTATCTTTCTGCGTTTGACAGTCTGTATGTGGATTCGGAGATCCGTGAACAGCAGCCTTTTGATAAAATGCATGATCTGGTCATGGAGTATCCGGTTGCAGAGAGTGAGAGTGAAGAAAATAATTCGTATCTGGCATACAGTGTTGTGCCAGGAACTGCCATGGATACTTTAAAATGTACTGCTTTTGATATATTGGATTATGCTCTCTTAAGTACTCCGGGAGCACCTCTTAAGAAAGCACTTCTGGATGCCGGAATCGGATCGGATGTGTATGGTTCCTATGAGGATGGTATCCGACAGACGTATTTTGATGTTGTTGCCAAAGGTGCTGATCCTGGCAGAAAAGAAGAATTTGTTTCCATTATCCGCAAAGTTCTGACAGACACGGTCGAAAACGGAATCGATCCAAAAGCACTGGAAGCAGGAATCAATTATATGGAATTCCGCTATAGAGAAGCTGACTTTTCCTCTTACCCGAAGGGACTGATCTACGGTCTGGATATTCTGGACAACTGGCTTTATGATGATGAACATCCATTCGCGCAGGTTCAGTTGATTCCTGTCTTCGACAAATTAAAAGAATTAAAGAATCAGGGTTATTTTGAAGATCTGATTCAGAGATATCTTCTGGATAATCCTCACGGTTCTGTTCTGACATTGAATCCATCCAGAGGCCTGACTGCCAGAAAAGCCAAAGCACTGGAAGACAAACTGGACGCATATCTTTCTTCTCTATCTGAAGAGGAAAAAACAGAACTTGTTAAAAAGACTGCGAATCTGGAACAGTATCAGGAAACACCGGAGGATCCGGAAGCGGCTAAATGTATACCGATGTTGAAGAGAGAAGATATTCGTAAAGAAATCACACCTTTTACGAATGAAGCTCTGGATATAGATGGAAGCCTTTTCCTGTATCATGAAGTTCCAACAAATGGAATCGGTTATCTGGATCTGATGTTTGATCTGAAAGACCTTGCAGATGAAAAAATACCATATCTTGGTCTTTTAAAATCTGTACTTGGATATGTAGATACAGCTCATTATACTTATGGGGAGCTGACAAATGAGATCAATGCACAGACAGGCGGTATTATGTGCGGGGTAGAAGTATTTGATCATGCAGATTCTGTAGATGCATTCCGTGCTTTCTTTTCTGTAAGAGGAAAAGCCATGTATCCAAAAACAGATGTTCTGTTTAAAATGATCCGTGAGATCATCAATACCTCCAGTCTGAAAGACACCAAACGTCTTCATGAGATCATTGCACAGGTGAAGTCAAGAGCACAGTCCAGTCTGGTAAGTGCGGGCCATTCAACAGCAGTACTGCGTGCAGCTTCCTATACATCACCAATGGCTGCATTTCAGGACAAAATGGCAGGTATTGCGTATTACCAGTTTATTGAAAAACTGGACAAAGAATTTGAAGAACGTAAAGATGATCTTGTAAAAGAACTTTCTCATCTAATGCAGGAAATTCTCCGACCGGAATATCTGTGTGTCAGCTATACAGGTGAAAGGGATTCCCTTATGGATGTGCAGAAGCAGGTAAAAGCTCTGAAACAGACACTGCATAAGGAAGAGGTCAGCGTACAGCATCAGAATATGACATGTGTAAAGGAAAACGAAGGCTTCACAACTTCCGGACAGGTACAGTATGTGGCTCAGACAGGTAATTTCCGCAAAAAAGGTTATGAATATACAGGTGCACTGAATATTCTGAAAGTTGCCCTGAGCTACGATTACCTCTGGACGAATATCCGTGTCAAGGGCGGTGCATATGGCTGTATGAGCGGGTTCAAACGCAGTGGTGAGAGTTTCTTTGTTTCTTACCGTGATCCACATCTGAGACGTACTCTGGATGTATTCAAGGGCATTCCGGAATATGTACGTTCTTTTAAGGCGGATGAAAGGGAAATGACAAAATACATTATTGGTACGATCAGTGGCAAAGATGTACCACGTACCCCAAAGATGCAGGGAGCAATCTCCAGAAGTGCGTGGTTCTGTGGAATTACTGAAGAAATGGCACAGAAAGAACGAGATGAGATTCTAAAAGCAAGTGAGACAGATATTCAGGAACTTGCGCCACTGATCGAGGCAATTCTTGACAATGATGCGGTCTGCGTTGTCGGAAGTGAACCGGCAATTGAAAAAGAAAAAGAACTGTTTGATACAGTCCTTCCTCTGATCAGCTGTTGAGAAAGAAAACAGTATATAAAAATATACAGGAGTTATCGTAAATGAAAGAAAATTTTAAATCAGGTTTTACTGCGATCATTGGCCGTCCAAATGTTGGTAAATCTACATTGATGAATCATCTGATCGGTCAGAAGATTGCAATCACATCAAAAAAACCGCAGACTACCCGTAACCGTATCCAGACGGTCTATACCTGCGAAGATGGTCAGATTGTTTTTCTGGATACACCGGGCATCCATAAAGCCAAGAATAAACTTGGCGAATATATGGTACAGGTAGCAGAACGTACACTGAAGGATGTTGATGTGATTCTGTGGCTTGTGGAACCAACAACCTTCATTGGTGCAGGTGAACGCCATATTGCAGAACAGTTGAAGGGCCTGCATCTGCCGGTCATTCTTGTGATTAATAAAGTCGATACGGTTGATAAAGATGAAATTCTGAAGGCCATCGATACTTATCGTAAGCTGTATGATTTTGATGAGATCATTCCGTGTTCTGCACTTCGTAATCAGAATACAGAAGATATTATTCCATGTATTCTGAAATATCTGCCATATGGTCCGATGTTTTATGATGAAGACACTGTGACAGATCAGCCACAGAGACAGATTGCCGCAGAGATCATCCGTGAAAAAGCGCTTCACGCACTTGATGCGGAAATTCCACATGGAATTGCCGTTGCAATTGATACCATGAAGGAACGACCGGGCAAACGTCAGCTTGTAGATATTGAAGCTACGATTATCTGTGAGCGTGACTCTCATAAGGGAATCATTATCGGTAAGCAGGGTGCCATGCTCAAAAAGATTGGAAGCAATGCACGCTATGAACTCGAACAGATGTTGGATGCAAAAGTTAACCTGAAGCTCTGGGTAAAAGTACGTAAGGACTGGCGTGACAGTGACTTTATGATCAAAAACTTTGGTTACGATAAAAAAGAGATTTGATAAAAGGAAAGCTGATGAATGAGTGATCTGATCACAGTGCAGGGAGTTGTGATCTCTGCTATGCCTGTGGGTGAATATGACAAAAGAATTGTACTTCTTACAAGAGAACGGGGAAAGATTTCGGCATTTGCAAAAGGTGCCCGACGTTTGAACAGTCCGTTTATGGCTGCGGCTGATCCGTTTGTATTTGGAAATTTTACATTGTATGAAGGTCGGACAAGTTACAATTTGAATCAGGTTTCGGTTACTCATCATTTTGTTGAACTTGCGACTATGCAGCCAGGAGTTTATTACGGCTATTATTTCCTCGAACTGGCAGATTATTTCGGGCGAGAGGGGACGGACGAAAAAGAGATGATGAATCTTCTCTATGTAACTGTGAAGGCACTTCTGAATTCCCGGATGGATAATCGACTGATCCGTTGTATCTATGAGCTTCGTACGATGACAGAACAGGGCTTGTGTCCACAGTTATTTCAGTGTGCCGGATGTGGCTGCGAAATTACTGGTGAAGAGAGTTGTTTCTTCTCTCAGGAACTGCATGGGATCCTTTGTGAATCCTGTGCAAGGGGCAAAAGAGAAGCCCGACGGATTTCCCCTTCTGCATTATATGCCATGAGATACATAGCAACAGCTTCCCTGGGAAAATTATATACTTTCTGTGTTGATCCGGATGTACTTCTGGAACTGGAGCAGATCATTCATCTCTATACAGCAAGAAATACCGATAGAAAATTCAAAAGTCTCCAGATTCTGGAGGTTATGAAATAGCTTTTGGGGATAAGAATAATTTTATCAATTTAGTCTGCAAAAATAAAAAAGTTGAAATATCTCTGAAATGCGGTATAATGATGAGAAAACGTAACGAATTAAAACGAAGAGGAGAATTATCATGGAAAAGACAATGGAAAAAATTGTTGCCCTGGCCAAAGCCAGAGGATTTGTTTATCCAGGTTCCGAAATCTACGGTGGTCTGGCAAACACATGGGATTATGGTAATCTTGGTGTTGAACTGAAAAATAACGTAAAACGTGCGTGGTGGCAGAAATTTGTTCAGGAATCTCCGTACAATGTAGGTGTTGACTGTGCAATCTTGATGAATCCACAGACATGGGTTGCTTCCGGCCACCTTGGTGGATTTTCTGATCCGCTGATGGACTGTAAAGAATGTCATGAGCGTTTCCGTGCGGACAAACTGATCGAAGATTTTTGCGCCGAGCATGATATTGCAATCGAAGGAAGCGTAGATGCATGGTCTCAGGAACAGATGATGAATTTCATCAAAGAACATGAAGTTCCGTGCCCGTCTTGCGGCAAACATAATTTTACAGATATCCGTCAGTTTAACCTGATGTTCAAAACTTTCCAGGGTGTAACGGAAGACGCAAAAAATACAGTTTATTTAAGACCAGAAACAGCACAGGGTATCTTTGTAAACTTCAAAAATGTCCAGAGAACTTCCCGTAAAAAGATTCCATTTGGTATTGGACAGATTGGTAAATCTTTCCGTAATGAGATCACACCGGGTAATTTCACTTTCCGTACACGTGAATTTGAGCAGATGGAACTTGAATTCTTCTGTGAACCGGATACAGACCTTGAATGGTTCGCGTACTGGAAGAAATTCTGTCTTGACTGGCTGAGCTCTCTTGGTCTCAAGGATGATGAAGTACGTTATCGTGATCATGACAAAGAAGAACTGAGCTTCTACAGTAAAGCAACCACAGATGTAGAATTCCTTTTCCCATTTGGATGGGGCGAACTGTGGGGAATCGCAGACAGAACAGATTATGACCTGACTCAGCACCAGAATGTATCCGGACAGGATCTGACATACTTTGATGATGAGAAAAAGCAGAAATATATCCCATATGTAATTGAACCATCACTGGGTGCTGACCGTATGGTACTTGCATTCCTTTGCAGTGCATATGATGAAGAAGTTCTGGACGCAGAAAAGAATGATGTTCGTACAGTTCTTCATTTCCATCCGGTTCTGGCTCCGGTTAAGATTGGTGTGCTTCCTCTGTCAAAGAAGCTGAACGAGGGCGCTGAAAAGATTTTCCAGAAGCTCAGCAAGAAATATAACTGTGAATTTGATGACCGTGGAAATATCGGTAAACGTTACAGAAGACAGGATGAGATCGGTACACCGTTCTGCATCACATACGACTTTGAATCCGAAAACGACGGAGCTGTCACTGTCCGTGACCGTGACACCATGGAACAGGTTCGTGTGAAGATTGAAGAACTTGAGGCATATTTCGCTGATAAGTTTACATTCTAAGTAAATAAAGAGATATATAAATTCACCCGTATGATATATATGATACCGGCAAACAGGCTTCGGAAATCGTCATTTCTAAGATGTGAATTGCATCGTTAAAACCGTCTGTAAAAATCATAAACTCGCTTCGCTCAAACAGTATGATTTTTACAGACAACACGATTTATTCCCATCTAAGAACTGTCAAATTTCCCGCAGAAGGTTTGCTGTATCATATAATATCTACGGGTGTTTTGCGTTTTTCATGTAATTACTTAGATGGCAAACGACTCAGCGAAGCTATGCCGGGGGTGACGCTGGCCGCGGCGGCTTCGTCCGCCGCCAATCCACTGTCAAGAAACTGTTTGTGCAGGAGAATAGTACTATGGCTCCTATAAAGATAAGTGTATATATGAAATTTGCTTCTCTATACCACGGCCAGCAGCTATGTTCTTGTGATTCTGCGAGCCTGAAAAGATTCGTTAAAAGTACTTG